>OBZI01000005.1_pt1 | contig 346118 bp, 305 predicted proteins | sample 1476911 | NCBI WGS metagenome assembly OBZI01 (sample SAMEA2580238, study PRJEB22360) | human gut metagenome | biome: human gut; feature: human-associated habitat; material: faeces | place: Denmark | collected 2008/2010 | reverse complement strand
TTCCATAAATACCACGCCGCCGAATTTATAATGCGCTGGCGACTTCTGGGCGCACGCAATTGCCCACCAGACTTTCCCAGGAGTCCTTGAACAGAGCCTTTAGCTGGCTCATGTTCTGGATGATGATGCTGCAGTAAATGGAACGGGATCGGCAGGTTGCCAGGATCTTCTCAAACTCATTTGGCAGGGATACGTTTGGAAACTCATCCATGATGCAGTTGACCGGAACCGGGAGGGCACCGCCATGCACACGGTCTGCCATGTAATAAAGCGTCTGGAAAAGCTGGCTGTAGATCATGCCTACCAGATAATTCAAAGAGGTGTCTGCATCCGGGATACAGCAGAAAAGGGCAACTTTTCTTTCTCCCATGCTGGAAAGATCCAGTTCATCAGTATTGGTCAGCTTGGCGATCTGCGGCAGATTGAAGGCTGCCAGCCGGACACCTACACTGATCAGGATGGACTTGGCGGTCTTTCCTGCCGCCTGCTTGTAAATGTGATACTGCTTGACGGCAATGCTGTCCGGGTCCCGCATCTCCAGACGGTCAAACAAAATGTCCAGAGGGGACTCGTAGTCCTCGTCCTCTTCTTTTACCTGTGCCGAGCCTAACATCTCCATGATCATGGCGAAGTTCTGTTCTTCCGGCGGAGCTTCGTGGAGCAGATACAGCATCAGTGCCTGAAGCAGTGCGGTTTCGCTCTTCTCCCAGAAGGGATCAGAGGACTGGGAACCTTTGGGTGTGGTGTTTTGTATCAGATTGGAAATAAGACGGAGCACGTCTTTGTCATCGTGGACATACTCGAATGGATTGTAGCAAAAAGATGTGTCGGGATTGATGAGGTCAAAGACACGCACCTCATATCCTTTCTTTTCCAGCAGACCGCCTGTCTTTCGGAGCAGCTCGGCTTTCGGATCGGTGATGACCATCGAACAGCAGCACTGCATGATGTTTGGTAGGGCAAAGCCTCTGGATTTTCCTGCACCGGAGCCTCCCACTACGAGAATGTTGAGACATCTGCGGTGCTTGTGGGTGTCAAGGCTAATGCGGAAGTTCTGTGTCAGCAGGATGTTCTGGGAGTACGGCTTCTGGCTATATTTCTTACAGATCTGCCGGGCATCGCCCCATCTGGCAGAGCCATGTTCTTCCCCTCTGCGGTAGTTCTTCTGACTGGAATAAAAAATGCCGATCCCGGCTGCGTAAAGTAACGTGCAGACCAGCATCGACTTGATGGTATATTCCGTATAATGAAACTGGAAGGGATGGTTCAGCTTTTCTGTGAGAACCTCCATCAGCTCGAAAAGATTCCTGCCCGGCTGGATGGCATCCGCAAGCAGGATTGCTACCCACCAGATGACAGGCAGTCCGGCAAGCCAAATCACCCAGTCTGACTTCCGGCTGTTTGTTACCGGGATGGCTGCTGTTTGGGCCTCTCTGCTCTTGGCAGGTCCGTAATGTGGAAGCTGTCCACTCCCGGAACGAGGGCAAGGCTGCTTCCATTCTCCCAGTTTACGTGGATCTGCCCTGCATCGTCTACCATATCCACCTTACCTTTTAAGCCGGGTGGCATGTGGCTCTCCCCCTCCATGCTGTTAAGCGTGACCTCGGTTCCCGGCGGATATCTTCTCCGCATGGCTTCTATTCTTTCTTGTGTCATATTTCTGTATATTTGTACCACATCCTTTCTTCATCTTCCCCTTCCACGGTATGGGCGGTATCTGGATTTCATGATCTTTAACAGGACGCTGTCGATCCCATCGGAATAGCGTCCGTTTTTCAGGTATGTGTCCCGGAGCTGGTTTAAGGCTTCCACGGATTTGCTGTGTTCGGCTTCTGTCAGGTAGAGCTTTCCCTCTTCCTGCTCTGCCAGCTTCAGAACCAGATCCCGTGTGGTATCCACCGGAAGCCCCTGTTCTTTTTCCTGCCGGAACACTTCCCGGAGTGCATGGATCAGCATGTGGTTCATGATCCGGTCCATCTTTACATATCGCATTCTTGTCATAGGCGAGCCCCCTTTTTTCCTCTTTTTTCTCAACCACAACATACCACACTTCCTCCCGGAAAGCTACTGCAAAAGAGCCGGAAAAGCCCCTTTTTATCAGCGTTCCGGGGACTTTTTACTCTTGGCAGGTTTCTCCGTTTTTTCCTCCGGGATGGCAAATTCATCGGTCATAAATTCCTGCTCGCTTTTGCCAAGGTTGCGGTCTACCTGCTTGCCAATGGAATAGGCTGCACTCTTTACATCCTGGATAAAGGAGCGGAGTTCTTTCGGATCTTTCTGTCCGAATGCCTGCATCTGGCATACCTTGTCAAAGGAAAAACCGGAGACATCCACGCCGTATTTCTGTGCTGTCACATACGCTGCACAATAGGCCTGTGCCGATACCCCTGCCCGGCTGTAGCTTCCATCGTGATGGTCAAGGGATGCACAGGCCAGCTCCCGGCTGATGGAATGGAACGTTGCATTTTCGCTCATGCCATTTCGGACATAGATCATCCGCTTGTTCGGGATGTACTGTGCCTGTACCTTATCCGGCAGATTGTCTGCGATCTGAATCCGTACCTCGCTGTCGGTCAGCAGTGCTTCCATCAGCTGGTCCATCGGCTTTGGCTCTGCCTCTTCCGGCTGCTTGGTACGGATCTGGCTGATGTCATAGGCTTTCTGGATGGAGTACCCCTGCTGGATGACACCGTCCTTTTCATATTCCTGTCCGACAATGAAGTTGTATCCCTTGCTTCCGGTCTTGACTACCTTGCCTTCTTCCTTCCATTTTTCAAAGGTCTTGACCTGCCGGATCTCCGGATTCTGTGCATAAAGCAGGAACAGGTTGTCTGTCCTCTGCGGCTTGCACTGTCCCATAAAATCAAGGAATCCTTTTAAGGAGTCCCCATTCTGGAAGACCTCCTGTGCCTTTCCATCGATCATACCCCAGATTTCTTCCCTCTCCTGCTTTTTCTGTGCGGCATACTCTTCTTTCGATAACCGCTGGGCGGACTGCTCCTGCGAGTCCTGCCCTAAAAATTTTGTCAGGTCCATCTCCTACCTCGCTTTCACCTTTCGTTTATTTCTTGCTTTCTTCTGCGTTTTCCTTGGTCCACGGTTCTTTTCCCGGCTCCGCTTCTGGGATTCCTCTGCTTTCTCCCGTTTGATGTTCTCCAGCTCCCGGCGGACACTGGGACGCTCCTGTTCCCTCAGCCCTGCATCAGTCCCTTTTTCCTGCCCGGTAGAAATATTTCTGCTGTGCAAGGAAGAGCCGGACAGATTCTCTTCCCCCTCTTCCTGCACCGGGATAAAATTTTCCGGTTCGGAAAACTCCTTTTCGGGATGATTCTGGTTCTTTTCCTCTTCAGAAAAGTCCATGTCACCTACCTGGAATGCTTCGTCCAGATCGCTGATTTCAAACTGCACCTCGCCCTCCGGCATCTGCACAGTTTCCTGTACTGCTTCGGTTTCCGGTGTTTCCATTCCGGCGGTTACCTCATGGACAGCTTCCCCGACTTCGCTCCTTACAAAATCAAGGTTCATCTTATCCATGACACGGTTGACTTTGGCTGCATCATCGGCAAAGACCATGACCTCGCTCATCTCCGGGTTCTTTTTATCCCGGATGATCACATAGAGCAGTCCTCGTTTCCTGCCCTCACTGCAGAATTCACGCAGGCGGTCAGATGGCACAGTGAAGAACTTCAATGGCTTGTTCTCCTTTAACATCCGCACCATTCTGGTCTTGCCCCTCGTTTTCTTCTGGTCTTTTAATACGGCGGCAACAAATACCGCCAGATGCTTTGCCAGCGTACCCGAAAGCCTGAGCCCGTGGTCCACGCCGTCCAGGGAATACCGGACGATCTGGTCCGCCGCATCGCCTCCATAATTCATGTTGTTCACCTGCTTTCTGTTCTCGGTTTTCTGTTTTTCTCCGTCTGTTCTTCTTCCTGTCTCTGGATCTGCTCTGCCAGACGCATCTTTTCTTCCATCTCCTGGGACTGCTGTTCGATCCGGATACAAATGCGGATATCCTTTCGAAGCGGCTTCAGTTCTTCGGTGATCTGACCAATCCTGACACTGTCCGGTTCGCTCCGGTAGAGCCGCTTCCGCTCTTTCGTGAGTGCCTGTACCCTCTCTTCCAACGATGTGCGGTAGGCGAGTAGCTCTTCACGGGTAGTGATCTGATGCTTCTGTAGAAATTCCATCTGCTCGATCCTGGCATCCAGTTTTCGGATGTCTGCCCGGAGCACCGGGGAGATCCTTTTCGGCTTCTGCTTTAGGGCACCCATCTGGTACAGATAGGAATAGTACAGGGCCTGTATCCCTTTTAACTTCTTTTTCGGGGATCTGGAATCTCCTTCTTTTCCAGCAGGTATCCTGCTCTTGGGCTGCAAGATCCACTGCCGGATGCTCTCTTCCGAGTAATGCTTCCCAAGGCTCCGCAGACGGATATACCGTTCCATCCCCGGTGCTTTTAATGCAATGTACTTCCGGTTCAGCTTCCACTGGTATCCCCTCTGCTTCATCTGTTCCAGAAACTGTTTCCATGTGAAGCTCTCTGCCACAGCATCCCGGATGTCCAGACGGATCGAGGTTCTCCAGGTCGGCTTTCCGTCCTGTTCTGCCATCCACTGTGCATAGGATTTCCCTTTGCCGTTTTTCGGTTCGATGACAGATAAGCCGTATTTCAGGCATAAGGCATCCGAAGTTTTCCGCACATCCTCGTAGTAGCTCCTGCTGTTACTATGATACTTTTTCCCATCTTCCATGCTCACGGAATTAAACACGATGTGGTTGTGGTAATGCTCCGTATTCAGATGGGTGGTGATGACAGCTTCATATTTTCCCTGAAGGAGTCTTTCTGCCAGCTCCATGCCAATCTGGTGGGCAAGTTCCGGGGTGACTTCCCCTTTGGCAAAGCTCTGCACCAGATGGAAGCCCTGCACCCCGTCCATCTTGTTGTATCGTTTCTTTGTATCTACCATATCTTGATAAGCAGTCTCACAGACACAGCCAATGGCATTCTCAAAAATGGAACGCTCCGTCTTGTCCCGGTTCATTGCATATTGAATAGCTTCTTCCAGAGAGCCGGCACTTTGTCCTTTCTTTGTGGTCTTATCCTTGTTTCGAATGTAAGTAATGGAATTGTCCAGACGGCTGACCGGGATGATACTGGTGTATGCCATCGGCTACCATTCCTCTTTGACCAGCCTCCATGTCTCTTTCGTCATGCGGAGCATTTCCCGAATATTCTCTTCCCCTGCCATCCCACATCCATTGGCTACATGGGCAAGCTGATTGGCATTGTTGCACAGACCGGATACTTTCCTTAAAAGTTCGGTATGATGTTCACAGGGTCTTGCCCGGACTTCGCCGCCCATGACAATGGAACGGATGTATTCCTCACGGGACAGGCCGCTTTTTTCTACCTGCTCTTCCAGAAAACGCAGCTCCTTTGTATTGAGGCGGACTGGTATCACATGGTTTCTTTTTCTCATCTCTTCACCTGCTTTCCAACGGGTTATTGATCGTTTCCTTACATTTCACGGTTTTTCCAGATCAGGAATCCTGTCAGCACGCCAATGGCTACGGCTGCAGCAATAATCTTTTTCTTCATATAGGCCTCACCCCCTTTCCGGTACCCGGCACAGTTCCATCGGGGCAAGCATGATTCCTCTTTTCTCCATCTCTTTCGCAAATTCCAGAAGGTTCCATTTCTTCCCATCGATCATGGCAGATTCTGCATCCAGATAATGGCAGGTGGATACGTTCCGCTCTCCATTTGGGGCATTCTGCACAAGGCTTTCCCCGTCTGCCAGACGGAACAGTTCCTCTCCCTGGCTGTTTACAAAACAGATGCACACGCCGTGGTCAATAATCTCCTTTGGTTTCATCCGGCACCGCTCCAGTGCCTCATCCTCCCGTTTTCCTGAGATCAGTAAACACATTGCAAACACGCCCATTGCCCCTCCGGTCATTGTGCCAAGTATAAATCCTAACATTTCTTCGTTCTCCTTTCGTCTGTTTACGGCTCGATATGGGGGATTGGGGTTCTCCCCAAAGTGCGTTTGGATATCCAAACGCTATGCTTGCAAAACCAGTCGCATTTTGCTTCGTCCCCTCTGAACCTATCGTTTTTCGGAATTATTCGTTTTCTTTGATTTTGCTTAACCCATCCAGCGTGGTACAGATGATATGGAGTCTGTCAGCCATGCTGATCTCCGTGTTCATCGTCCCGGTGGTCTCTTTTCCGCAGACGACCACCATCCTGCACCGTCTTAAGATCTGATGGGACATTCTCCGCATAGCCTGCATATCCTCCGCATCCCCATCATCAAGGAATGGGGAAAAGCTGTACTGCGGACAGATCGGCACATATCCCAGTTCGTAGATCTTCCGGCAGTACCGCTGTACTTTGGTCTTTCCCTCTTCTGCAGAGCAGCAGACATAAGCAAGTGCCTGTTCCAATACGACCATCTCCTTTCCTGACCAGACAAGTTTCCTCTGCCCGGCGTTTTTCCAAAAAGAAACACCCACAAAGCATTCCGGCTCTGTGGATGTCTTGTGGACATCTGGATTCTTTTCTTCCTTTTTTCAGATGTCTGGCAGACATCCGGTTACTGTGGTTCTTTATTCTCTGCTTCTGCCCCGGCTTCCAGTGCGATACGGACACGGTCGCTTCCCAGCTTATAATATGCATCCGTCACTTCGATGCCGACTGCCTGATAGCCCGACTCTGTCGCCGCAAGGATGGTCGTGCCAGCTCCGGCAAACGGGTCTAAGATCAGGCCGCCCGGCTCGCAGATCTGGATGACATCCTTCATCAGCTGGAGCGGCTTTTCTGTCACATGGATGCGGTTCTGGGGATTCCCATAACGGAACACACCCGGAAGGCAGGACACCGGGCGGTTGATCGGCATCGGTCCGTTGCTTCCCCATACAATATATTCTGCCTGCTGGCGGAATCTGCCTTTCTGCGGACGGGAGTTCCCCTTGTCCCAGACGGCAGTCCCTCTCCAGATCCACCCTGCCCACTGGAGGGCATCGGTGATGGACGGGTACTGTCTCCAGTCAATAAAGAGGCAGATCGGAGCCCCTCTCTTGCAGGCTTTCCGCACATCGTACAGCCATTCTGCCATCCAGTGGGTCCAGGAACGCTGGTCTTTATTATCCCCATCAAAATCCGGCAGGGCATTTTCTGCTTTCATGCTGCTGTACTTCTGGTTGGTAGTTCGGTTGCGTTCGTTCTGCTTGGTTCCCCCGGACGCATAGGGCGGATCGGTTATAACTGCATCAAAGATCCCCGGCTGGAATCCTTTGACCAGTTTTAAGGTATCTCCATGCAGGATACGCCAGTTCTCCCCTCCGGCAGACTCATCCGGCACACAGTCCGGTTTTAAAAGATCTTCAAGTTTCAGGGTATTTCCCATAGGCATCATCCTTTCGGTCGCTTATTTTCCAGATTTCTCTGGAAGTGCTTTTCTTTATGGAACTGCTCATCGGCAGGTATCCTCTTTTTTCAGTGTTTCTTTTCTTGGCGTTCTGGGCTGTTCACGGTGGTCCGACAGCTCGGTTTCCACGTATTCGCTGATGATTCCCAGCGCTTCATAGTAATTGCTGCTCTTGTGGACACGATCCGCCATTTCGTTGGCCTGTTCGGACATCCCGGCACGTCTAAGCAGTCTTGCGGCATCCCCAAGGGTTGAGAAAATATTTCCGTCATGCCCTAAGAGCTTAAGTTCTGGACGGGACGGCTTTTGTTCCGGCTGCTTTTCCTGCACACCGTTTTCCGGTGCTTTCACCTGTATCTGGAAATCCGAGCCGGCACCAACATAGAAATGTAAGTATAATTCACCACCGTCTACCTTGATCTCCCGCTGTTCCAGACTTTCTCCCCAGCCATCGCTGTACTGCCCTCTCAGATACTGCCCCACCACACGGTATTCCTCTGGTGTCAGATTCTCCCGGAGTGTCAGGTTTGCACAGCCATATAAAACGCCCTCCTGTTCCTTTACCGCCATTGTAATGCGTTCCACTTTTTCCTTAATGTCCTTGTTTTGGTCAAAATAATCGATCAGGTTGCATGGCTGGTTGTCAGGCATACCGAGCCGATTGATCTCGTCAACCTTTTCTGCGATGGATGTCTGATACTGCACCAGGTCAGGTCCTTCCAATGGCTCCGCATCATCCAGATTCACAATATCTGAATAGTCCGGAATAAACTCTGCCATCAGAGGTGACAGCATTCCCACTTCTATTTTATCTTTCAAAGCATCACCTCGCTTCCCTATTCTGCCGTTTCTCCGGTGTACGGGCAGCCATTTTTGCCATGTCTGCCCAGTCTGCCCCTTCGATTTCCGGCAGGTTCTCGATGATCCGATAGCTTCCCTCGTAGGCTTTTCGGATATGTTCACACGCCCACCGTCCGGCAAAGTCATTGTCGGTACACACTTCGATCTCGGTGATCTCCGGGTGCTGGGACAGAAAATGTTCCAATGCCTGCGGCTTTTTCATGCTACGCTGGCTCTGCCCTTCTTTTGGTGCGCTGATCCCGCCAAGCTCCAGACGGTACTTATCCCGGCTTCCTTGTCTCTGTTCCAATGTCATGTGGGCAAGCACATCCACACAGGCTTCATAAACAGCAACCCGTCTGCATCCCGATTTCGCCGGAACACAAAAAGCGTATGCCTTTTCACTTCCGGCCTGTTCCATCTTAAAAGACTTTCCGCTGGCATCGTAAATCCCACGCAGGAAAGCATATCTTGCCACCTGGTTTTCATCCCGTCCTATGAACACGGCATTGTGGTAGGGCAGACTCTCATATAAGATTCCCAAATGAACACACCGCTGTAAGACCTCGCCACTGATGCCCCGCTCTTTCAGATAGCGGAACACCCTGCGGCAGTCTGGGCTGGCCGTAGGCAGGACAAATGGCTTCTTTGGCTTTGCTTCCACTGGAGGAGGGATATAGGTGGGATACTCATCTTTCAGCATTTGCACTGCCTCCAGAAAAGAACACCCGTCTACATGAATCAGGAAATTTAAAGCACTGGTGCCCCCGATATCTCTGGATTTCCAGTGCCACTGGCTGGTCTGCTCGTTAATCTTAAAGCTGTCGTGGTCTGTCAGCTCCCATTCATTTCTGGCTGAAGATTTTTTCAGACGGTTTGGCTGATATTTCTTCAGGTATTCAATGGCGGTGATCTCCCTTGCACGTTTGATTTCTTCTTCCGGAATCCACGGCATTACATCACGGTATCCCGGAGCTGCTCTGCCTTATCCGTTTTCTCCCACGGGAATTCCTTTCTTCCAAAATGCCCGAACACCGCACTCTGTCGGTAGATTGGCCGCTTCAGGTGCAGGGTGTCACAGATCTGGCTTGGGGTAAGCCCGAACACCAGAGGGATCGCTGCGGCGAGGCAGTCATCCGCACAGATCTTTCCCGTTCCAAAGGTATCCACCTGCACCATGACTGGCTGGGCAACCCCAATGGCATAGGCAAGGGACACCTGGCATCGGCTGGCAAGTCCGGCAGCTACCATGTTTTTGGCGATGTAACGGGCCATGTATGCCCCGGAACGGTCAACTTTGGAACAATCCTTCCCGGAGAATGCACCGCCGCCATGCGGTACCAGGCTGCCGTAGGTATCCACCATTAGTTTCCTTCCGGTCAGTCCGGTGTCTGCATCCAGACCTCCGCACACAAATCTGCCCGATGGGTTAATCAGGATCTTGGTATCCTCATCCGGTGGCAGCATACGGAGTGCCGGGCGTAACACTTTCTCCCGGATCTCATGCTCCAGCTTCCGAAGGGATTTTTCCTTTTCATGCTGGCAGGACACAATGACGGTATCCAGCCGGGCAGGTCTGTCATCTTCATACTCCACGGTCACCTGCGCCTTTCCATCTGGCAAGATTCCCGTGATATATCCGCTTCTACGGCTTGCAGACAGTTCCCTTACAATACGGTTCGCCAGAACCACTGGCATCGGCATAAGCTGCGGTGTCTCATCGCAGGCGTAGCCAATCATGATGCCCTGATCCCCGGCACCGCTGGCAAGTCCGCTCTGAACAGAAACAGTCCCTGCCCTTCGTTCTCTGGATCTCTCCACTGCCCCGGCGATATCCGGACTCTGTTTGTGGATGAGGGCATCCATGTGGATTTCCTCTGCTTCATAGCCTGCACTCTCCAGCACCTTTTTGATGATTTCAAACACCTGTGGCTCAAATCGGCTGGTGATCTCTCCTGCTACAATGATGTTCCTTTTGGTCGCCAGCACCTCGCAGGCCACTCTGGAATTTTCGTCCTCTTTCAGACACGCGTCCAGAATGCTGTCTGCGATCAGGTCGCAGAGCTTATCCGGATGTCCTTCTGTTACGGATTCTGCTGTATAAAATCGTTTCATAATCGTTACCATCCTTTCCAAGTAAATAATAACGGCAGGAAACGCTCCTTTCTGGAACACTTTCTGCCGGATCTGGGTTATAAGTTGTCTCACATTCTGCACTTTTCTGGTACTTTCAGACACTTTTTTCAACCTAAATACTACCAATGCACACCCTTACATAATCCCCCTGTTTTGAACACATCCCTGCCCGTGCGGTCATTATTTGTCTCATTTTCTGCACTTTTCTGGTACTTACGAACACTTCTGACTCCACACTGCCCCGGAAACCGGCACCGCCAGGACGATGTTCCTGGCACCGCTCCATTCATATGAACACGTGACGAGCGTCAAAACCTTATCGTATATACACTTCAGGTAATCATCCCCGGTTTCGAACACTTCCCTCTGCTTAGCTGCTTTTAAATATTCCTGCACTGCCTCCGCATCTGCGAGTTTCTGCTGGAATGGGAACAAATTCCTGTCTGCTTTCAGCACCGTGACAATTCGGTATTCCTGAATGCTATCCTCTGTCTGAAGATAAGCAAAGGGATGCTCCTGATAGTACGTTTCATCTGCATATAAGTCCAGATTTCCGAACATTGCCCCACTGTTCATGTTGTGACCGTAAATGATAAGGTTCCGACTTTCAGACACTTTACAGTCTGCCTGTAAAAACAGGCTTCCGTTGATGTCATATTCCTTTTTGTAATTCCGTTTCAGGTAAAACTCCCCATTCTCCTGTTCGGACTGAAGCACCGGGTAATCAATCCCGGTATCCGGTATTGTCAGCCATCCCTGCACATCCGGGTATTGTTCCCGAAGAGAAACAAGGTCTACCGCAGCCACCGGGCATTTTCTTCCAGCTGGTTGGTCTTTCTTTTCAGAGCCTGAGGCTCCCGGAGCTTCCGGCTCCGGGAAATTCCCTTTCAGCTCTGCCACCAGCTTTTTGTTCTCCATTGGAAGATATACCATGTGGTAAATCAGAAACCCGGCACTTGTCAGCGTCACTGCAAGGCAGATGATCTTGAAAAACCTCTGTAAGATTCCTGTCTTTGGTTTTTTCTTCATCGTTCCTGTCCGGCTTTTCTCTGCTTCTTTGGCTGACTCTTCTGCGTCTTTCCCGGCACAGGCGGTTTCCTTGCTGCTTTCAGGATCGGCTCTGTCGGGATTTGGTTCTGTCTGCAGCCCTTTAAGATCCCAGTCAGGTACGACCGTCCGGGCGGATTAAAGTTCTGCATGTAATCTTTTGTCATGATATAGACAATGGCTTTGATCTCTCTTCCATCTTTGTTCTTGACAGTGATCTCCTGCTTGTCGTAAAAATCAGGATAGCCTTCATAAAGATCCAGGCTCTTTTCACAGTCCCCGGTCAGTGACCAGAGGACGCCGTCCACATGGCTTCCCTCTTCCGGGAAGATGGTGGCAAGGCCGCTTCCTGCGGCTGCAAAGGTCAGCCGATACCCCTCCAGGCGGACGGTTTCTACCACCTCCGCCTTTGGGCACCGATATGCCATCTGGTCCAGATCCATGTTGCTTCCATACGCAAAATATAATTGTTTCAGCCTATCTGCCCCCTTTTTTCTTCTTTCTTCTGGATGCCACACCCATGCCGATCAGACCGCCTGCGGAAAGAATCAGGCACAGGGCCGGAATCCAGAGGTTGGTGTCATCGCCTGTTTTCGGGTTGCTTACAAACGGGGTATCCTCCGGCAGCTTCTCGTTCGTCACTTTCTGGATGACTTCGATCACTGGAGTTTTGTCATCTACATAGGTAAATGTCACCTCATGTTTGGTCTCATCCAGCTGATAGCCCTCCGGTGCTTTGGTCTCAACCAGATAATAGGTGGCTGCCTTATCAAATTTGCCGTCCTTATAAGTTCCGATTGCAAGCAGTCCGCTGGTTGCATGGCCGTTTTCATCAGTGGTCAGGGTTTCTACCACTTTGCCATCCGCATCCCTCAGTTCAAATTCTGCATCTTTCAGTGCTGCTCCGGTATCCTTATCTGTTTTCTCAATGATCAGACGTCCCTTTGCGGTGTCATCTTTCATGGCTACCTTCTGGATCTCTGCGGTATCTGCCACCTCGAAGGTGATCTCCTCTGCAACGACATAACCGTTTGGAGCCTGCTCTTCTTTCAGGGTGTATTTACCAATCGGAAGTTTTTCGATATAATGCGGCTCTTTACCGGAAGTCCAGGTTTCTACGATGTTGCCATTTTCATCTGTGATGGTCAGTTTGGCTCCTTCGATCTCATTATCTCCGGTAATATCCGTTTTGCTGATCTTCACTTTGGTCACGTCATCTTCCATTACCTGTTTCTGGATCCCCGCAGTATTCTCTACGGTGAATGTGATGCTTTCCGCAGTGGCATATCCATCGGCCGGCTTGTTTTCTGTCAGGGTGTAAGATTTTCCTACAACCAGTTCTTTGATGATGTGCGGCTCCTTGGTGGATGTCCATTCCTCAACAACAGCCCCGTTTTCATCCGTCAGCTGTAATCTGGCTCCCGGCAGTTCCTCGCCCGTGGTCAGATCGGTTTTGGAAAGCTCCACGGTTGTCGGCTCATCTTCAAATACAAATTCATAGGATGCTTCTACTTCTTTATCCCCCTGGTACTCAAAAACAAATTCCTGCTCTTCTCCGGTGGTGACAAATCCATCCGGTGCATACAGCTCCTTCACATAATAGGTTCCGTCGATCGGCAGGTCTGCAATAAAGGAAATCTTTCCATCTGCATCTGTTGTTTTTAACTCGATCAGGGTATCTGCTTCCATCAGCACCTTTCCAGATGCGGACAGGATGTCGTTTCTGGTGTACAGTCCAAAGATGCCGCCTTTTAATACACGGTCGGTATCCTTTTCTTTCTTCAGGACGTTCACTTTTACTTTCTGACGGTTGTTCTGCCAGTCCTCATCGTATACGACAACCGGGGTATCCTGGTCACGGTAGGAAAGATCTACATATCGTGGTTCTTCATCCAGCACATAACCATATGCTGTGCCCACCTCTTTGACATAGTATTTTCCAACCGGAAGGTCAGATACTTCTGCAACACCGTTTGCATCAGTAGTCACGGTTGCCACCAGCTCGTCCTTAGCATAATAATCCGGGCTTACACCATCGGCTGCTTTGATATCCTCTGCAGCGTAAATCTCAAAGGTAACGTCTGACAGGCTTCCTGTGATGTACTCAAACAGATGCTCTACAACGCCTTTGACATTGTCCAGCAGGGTGATCTTATCAAGGAATTCACCCTTCTTGTTTACGATCAGCAGGGCTTTCGGCACATCGTCTTTCATTTCCACTTTCTGTACTTTTGCGGTATCCTGAACGGTGAATTCCACATCCGTGGTCTTTAAATAACCAAGCGGTGCAAGAGATTCACGGAGGGTATAAGTTTTTCCAACGGTCAGGTATTTGATCACATGAGGCTCATCCTTTACGGAAGTCCAGCTGTCGATCACATTTCCATCCTTGTCCAGAACAGAAAGGGATGCCCCGTTCAGCTCTACGCCTGTGGTCAGGTCGGATTTTGTCACCTCGATGGTGGTCGGCTGGTTCTTCTTCACAGATTTCAGCTTGATGGTCGGAATGTCCTGCCCCTGATAGGTGGCATCAAATTCCAGTATCTCGTCAGAAGATACAAAACCATCCGGTGCAGAAATTTCTTTCACATAATAAGTTCCAAGCGGCAGGTCCAGGGTGAAGTGTGCCTGTCCTTTTTCATCGCTTGTGATCTCCTGTAATAAGGTATCTGCTTTCACAATAATCTTGTCACCGGATTTGATCTCGTTCTTATTGTAAAGACCGAATGTAGCTCCAGCTACCGTGCTTCCTGTTTCTGCATCCTGTTTTTCCACGGTGATGCTTACTTTCTGGCGTTCATTGGTAAAAGTCACTTCTTCGTCTACGACTGGGGTATCCTGTCCGGCATAGGTAAAAGTTACTTCTTCGCCTTTGGCATTCCAGGTGTAGCCCTCCGGCGTTTTTTTCTCTTCTACACGGTATTTGCCGAGCGGAAGGTTCTCTACTACGGCACTTCCGGTTTCATCGGTTGTCACCGTTGCCACCAGTGTGTCTTTGGCATATTCCAGATAACGGTTGCCGTTCTCATCTTTCTGATGGTCTGCGGTATAGATATCTTCTGCGGCATAAACCTCAAACACGGCTCCTGCAAGGCTGGCTTCCTCATAGGTGAAATCCTTGTCAAAACCTTTGACTACTTCTCCTTCCTTGTGGATGGTCAGTCTGCCTTTTGCCGGGTGGTTCTCGAATTCCACCTCGATGATCAGGTCACCGCTGACCGGATCTTCCTGGTATGCAGTATCGCTGTCTACCTTGATTTCCACGGTATTGGCACTGTGGGTGTATCCATCCGGTGCAGTCACTTCTTCGATGCGGTAATTTCCACAAGCCAGATTCTGTGGCAGGATCAGGTATCCATTCTCATCCGTAAAATAAGATTTATGTACCATAGTAGATGGGTAGGTGGTCACCTGTTCCACATATTTCTTGTTATCCAGATCGTATACTTTAAACTCAGTATTCGGAACCAGGACAGATTTCTTTGTCTCGTCATCTTTTTTGACGATCTTTAATTTTGCTTCAAACTCTTCGTCCAGAAGCACACGCCATACCTGCGGCTGATCCGGATTGTTTTCCGAGATCACAACCTTAAAGTCATCGACTGGTTTGAAGTTGTGCGGTGTGGTGGTCTCCCTTACAATGTAGGTTCCGTATGCAAGCGGAATGGAGCATGCATATCCACGCTCATCCGTGAACATTTCTGTCTGTCCGTCTGCGGTCAGTACAACCGGAGTTGCAGATGCAAAGTCATAGGAACCGTCCTTATTTTTCTTCAGGCTGCTCTCCAGATATGCACTGAATCCCACACCTTTTAACAGATCGGCATCGGTCTTACCATTGTTGGCTGCTTTAATGACCTGGAACGGCTGTTTGATCACATCTTCCAGAGAAGTTGCGGTACGTTCTACCGTCTGAACCAGATCTCCCTCGTCATTACACTCCAGATCATGTTCTTCCGGGTCTGCCAGATATCCAACAGGCGGCGTCAATTCTTTCACGTAATACTTTCCGAGATAGAGGTCTGCGATTTCTGCATTTCCCTCTGTATCCGTAGTCAGGGTTGCAATCTGCGTTCCTGCCGGGTAAAGGACACCTGTCTGTCCATCCGGATGAACGATATCCTCACGGGCATACAGTCCGTAAACCGCACCCTCAAGGGTTGCATCTCCCTGTGCGGTCTTTCCGGTTTCGGAATCCTCTTTTACCAGTTTGATCTTCGCATTGACACGCTCGTTCTGGAACGTGTGGCTGAAAGAAACGGTTGCCTCTTTGTCTGTGGTGTACTGGAACGTAAAAGAGTACACATCCTCACTGTTTCTGGTATATCCGGCCGGTGCAGAAACCTCTTTCATGTAGTAGCTGTTAGCGATCGGCAGGTCTGCCTGATATACGGCTTTTCCGTCTGTTCCGGTCACTGCCTTCTCAATGAGGGTATCTTTTTTGACCACAACGGTTCCGTCCGCTGCTTTGATGTCGTTTCCGGCATACAGGCCATAAGTGCCGCCCGGAAGGTATTTCCTGGTTTCCTTATCCTGTTTGTATACGCTTACGCTTGCTTTTTGGCGGTCATTTTTGAATGTCACGCTTCCCATGACCTTCTCCACATTGCTTCCGGCATAGGAAAGGGTGATTTCCTGGCTTTCGCCTGTGCATATCAGATTTTGTGGTGCCTGCATTTCTTTTACCACATATTTTCCCAGATATAGATTATCCAGTGTGACACTTCCGTCATCCCCGGTAGTAAGTCCGGCTTTGACCAGTGCGTCTTTTTTATAAATGACGGTTCCGTCTGCGGATACAATATCCGCTGCGGCATAAACATTGTAAACCGCACTCTTCTGTTTCTGCTCGGTATAAACAAAGGAAACACCATCATCAGTTACCTTTGCTCCGGTCAGGACTTCTCCTAATTTATAAACAGTCAGGCTTGCCATCTGCTCTGCATCGGTAACGGTTTGTTTTACAGTATCTCCGATGACCAGTTTCACATCGTAGGCTTTGGTATCCAGCAGATATCCGTTTGGTACGGAGATCTCTTTCAGGTATACGGTATCCTGTGTTTTGGTGATCGTAACGCTGGAAGCTCCGTTGGCATCTGTGGCCGGCATCTTTGTGATCAAGTTCTTTCCATCCTTGTCACTGTAAACGCCATAAACTGCACCTGCGATGGCTTTGTTGCTCTTGCGGTCCTTCTTTACGATCTCCAGAGTTGCCTGTTTTACCCATGACACTTTAAAATCTACATACTTCTCATCGGTCACGCCCTCGCCAAATACCAGGGCAAGGTCCTGTGTCTCGCTTCCGGTTGTGATCTTGTAAGCGGAATAGTCTTTGATGATGCTTCCCTTCATGGTAACAGACCATTCCCCTTTGACATCCACTGCCTGTGTCAGCGGTGCAGATAAGTAGAATTTGGTACCGCCGCAGATCTCCACGGATGCACCTGCACTGCTTGTTTTTCCCGTTGTCACATTATGCAGTTTGACACCGGAAGGCAGTTTCATGGTGATGGTCTGCAGTTCGGATGCCTTAAAGGTGATCTCTTCTGTTCTCTGGCTGTTGCCGCTGATATATGCGGTAACATCTGCATTGGAGAAACTCATGTCCACTTCCGGTATCTCCGGCTGGCTCATGCAATAATTGTAGAGTTCCATTGCCAGAGCCTGTCCGGTTGCATTCGTACCGGAAAAAGCGTCACTACTGTTATTGGCATAAGACGCAGCCAGATGGACAATGATAAACTGTTTTCCAGCGGAAAAATCAGGATGTTTCTCTGAGAAAAATCCATTTTCGCCGGATGCTTTTGTGCCGTAGTAGCATACTTTTGCCAGTGCTTTGCTGTCACCCAGTTTGGTGATCTTATAAACACCATCCCCAGGTCCTGCTTTTGACGGCTGCACACAGTAGGCAGTTGCAGACACGTTTCCAAATTTTACGGTATATTTATAGGTTACATAAGAACCCAGACCGTAGTCTGCATAATAGTATGCAGTCCCTCTTGTCACATCTACATCCTGTGTTGCTCTTGTACTGGTATTGACTGCGGTGAAAGAAACGGTTTCCCCATCTTCCATTGCCATAAGGTCAATATCCTGTTCCCCTGCCTGCTCCAGAACATCGCTGAGTGTCAGCCCGGATTCTTTATCGGTTGTATTTTCTGTTTCGGCTTCCTCTAATGCGGCATCAAACTCAGATTCAGAAAGTCCACCCTGAAATTCGGGTTCTGTTTCTTCCGGTTCTTCTGTTTCAGATTCAGCTGTCTCCGGCTCAACAATTTCTGTTTCTACAGGCACTGTCTCAGTTTCTTCCTGCGAGGCAGCTTCCTCATCATCAGAACCTGTATCCTCTTCGGTAACTGCCTGTTCTGTCTGCGGTTCACTCTGAGCTGCTGTCACAGGCTCTTTTACGATCAGGTTTCTCCCAATCTGATAAACCGGGTGGTTCTGGTTGACTGGCTCCACATAATAAACGGCATGGTAAGTGTCTGCATGGCTGGTGCTGAAGTTCTCCCCGGCGTCATTCTCTGCTTTCTGGAATGTCACTTTGACTTTGCTTTCGTCCTTGATTTCCAAATTTGTAAAATCCGTGGAAACAGCAAAGTCCTGTCCGACTTCCAGCTCCAGATCGGTGGCTTTTACCACTTCATTTTCATCCAGCTGATCCTTTACGGATTCATACGCTGGCGGTTCCGCCGCTTTCGGCTCTTCCGAAGCATACACCGTCAGCGGTGAAATGACCGTGGATAAGATGGTGACTGCCGCCATCACCCCTGAAAGGATTCGCCTGAATCGATATTTACTCTTCATGTTTTCTACCTCTTTCTTCTTTTTCTTCATTTTGCATAAGAACAGCCGGATGTTTCCACCCGGCCTGTCTGTTCTCATTATTCTGTTATCTCGCATCATCTGTCCGTCTTGGATTCTGCAGACAGGCATAGGTACTTTTGTCATACCGCCATGCCTTATCCCCGTCCAGATTGGCAAGTAGATGCTTCCGTACATTTTTGTATTCGTCCCCGATCAATCCGAGGCGGAGCAGAAAGGTGCGGAACGTAAATGCCGGGTTATCCCCGATCTCCGTCTTTTTTGCATGGGTACAAGATTGGTTGATCGCCTGTGCGGATATGGCAAGTGCCAGTGTGATATTCGACCGGACTTTTCCTGCATGGAGGGTGCTTTCAAAACAGCGCCATTCCAGTGTTCCCTTGGAAAAAACAGCATGTAGGTTTAAGGCATAATACCTTGTCCAGTTGTAATGCTCGGAGCTTCCGTCATTTCCCTCATACCATGCCCTTTTGAATTTTTCCATCGTGATGGTGCTGTTTGGCATCCGGCGGATCTTCTCCAATACCATAGGACGGACTTTCTGGCAATACTCATCTTCCCTTCTCGTCTGTACATTTAAGGCTTTGAACAGAATATCCTCTTTGCAGTACATGATCGTCAGTGCATTTTTCAGACTCCTTGGTGTATGGTTGGATGCGTCCACATGGACATGCATGCCACAGGATGAATTGACAAAAGCACCTGCGTTTTTGACACACCGCACCACTTCCTGGAGTTTCCCCATTTCCGAATATTCCAATTTCGGGGATACCATTTCTGTCGAATAATCTCCATCGGCATCTATTACAGTACCATTTGCCAGCCTTTCACAGTCGATACTGCTGTCTCTTGAAAATTTCCACGTTTTTCCATCTGAATCTTTTACACACCAGGAATCGTAAGAACGGATATGATATGGCTCTGTTCCGAACATTCTTCCAATCGCAACAGCCGCATCATAGCGGCTGATACCTGTCATCTCAATCTCTGTACCAAAATACTGGTCTTTTAGGTCGATCTGCTTCACCCACCCTTCGCTTCTGGAACAGGTGAGCCGCTTTGGATCTCTTCATCTACTGCTTTCAAATTTCTGCCTATTGCTTCAATGACATTGACAGTGACACCATTACCGGCCTGCTTGTAAAGCTGGTTATCCGATGTTTCTTTTTCCATCTTGGAAATCTGACCATCCCGATATCCCTGCAGCCGCAGACACTCCCTTGGCGTCAGCCTGCGGATTCTGCCGTGGTAAATCACTCCATGACGGTCAGTTGCCGTAATGGTGAACATTGGCTCTTCCGGTTCTTTCATCCTTCTTCCATTCTGGCGGACTTTTTCCTTGGCCGGTGTCAGCACTGCCCTTGGCGGTTCTTCCACCAGCACCCCGGAACTTTCGCCTCTGTGGTTATGGATGCTGGAATCCTGTCTGGTATTCAGACATCTTGCAACGTCTGTCACCAGCGGCGGAGGGGAGATATCTACAAAATGCAGTGTTCCCTGCTGGTTTCCGGTCGTCAGGGTATGGGCGATCTCATGCCCGACTCTCCCCCTGCGACTGTTGATTCCCGGATATCCGAGATCGATGCTGTCCCCCTCGTAGGCCATCTTGTATCCTTTTCGGGTGTTTTCCTTGATTGGGATACCGACTTCGTATAATCCGGTCTTGCCGCCCATACCACCAGACCCGCTGGTCAGCGTGCAGCTCAGTCCTTCTTCTGCGTAGACTCTTTCTCCCTGTTTGCCAGCATGGACTTGTATAAGAGCTGTTCCATTTGCTTTTGGGAAAGGTAATATTTTTCCGGCACATCTTCCATCAAGATATCCGACAATATACACCCGCTTCCTTGACTGGGGGACTCCGAAATCCTTGCTGTTAAGCACTTTCCATTCGACATGATACCCCAGTTCAGATAGCGTACTGAGGATGGTGTGAAACGTCCGCCCTTTGTCATGCGAAAGCAGACCGGGTACGTTTTCAAGGAGAAAATACGCAGGTCGTTTGTCTGCAACCAGTCTGGCAACTTCAAAGAAAAGGGTTCCTCTTGCATCGGCAAATCCTTCCCTTCGTCCAGCGATTGAGAATGCCTGGCAAGGAAATCCCGCACATAAAAGATCAAAGTCCGGCATTCGTTCTGTTTCAATATTTCTTGCGTCATTGCAGAACCACTCTCCTTCCGTATCAAACAGCACCCGGTAGTTGTGGTCTGCATATGCATCTGCTTCACAGTGTCCGACACAGGTGAAGCCCCCTGCCCTGTGCAGCCCTTCTCGGAATCCTCCGATTCCACTGAACAGGTCAAAAAATCGAATTGTTCCGGCTATCAGCCTCCCTTCGCTGCGAAAAAAACAGTGCAGATTTCTCTGCACCGTTTCCGTCTCTTGGTTTCTGTTTTGTGATGTCTATTCTTCTGATTCCGCTTCCTCTGGCTCAGATTCTTCTGCTTCTTCGGTTTCCAGTTCTGTTGGCTCTGCTTCCGCTGGCTCTTCGTTTTCTGGCTCTGTCGGCTCTTCATCTGCTTCAGCTTCGTCCGGTTCTGTCATTTCTCCGTCTGTTTCAGCTTCCAGTGCTTCTGTCTCAGGCTCTTCTGCTTCAGGTTCTACTGACTCTTCATCCGGTTCTGATTTTGCAGTCTCAGGATCTTCCATTTCTGTTTCTTCGGCTTCCTCTGACTCTGCTTTCCATTTGGCTTCTTCTTTTTCGATTGCATCTTCGATAAGCCCGATTAAGAAGTCTTTCTGTTTCATGCCATTCCTGGCGAGGACTGCTTTCAGTCTGGAAAATAAATCCTCGGTTACCTGTACTGCTACTGTTCTTAAATCTGCCATGTTCGCCTTTTCTCCTTTTCTTGTCATGTGTTCTTCGATTACCATTTCAAGGTATTTTGGTATGCTGATTCCTAACTCTTCGACTTCCAGTTTTAGCTTTTCATGCAGCTCTACCGGGATTTTTCCGCATATGTTTTTCATCTCCATTGTGTTCGTTCTCCTTTCTTTTTTCTACATACAACATACCCTAAAACGTGACAGAAAGCTATTCACAATACCCAACGAATATGAGGCTCTCAAAAGCTCCCAAAGGATGCAGATCCAATAACATTCAATAGGCATCACCCCTTTCAAAAATCCGTGATTTATACTAATTTGACTGCTTGAAATTTGGCTATTTTATCACCAGGAAAGACTTGACTTTTTCAGAATGCATCCTCAAGCCCGGAGAGAAAATCCAGCATCTGGGACGGGATTTCTTCCTTTTTTGAAACACTCTCCCCGGAGCCAGAAATGGAAACACCTGCCAGTTCTTCCCGGATTGCCTGCCGGATGCTTTTCTCCAGCTGGTTGTTTTCCTGATCTTTTAAGATCACCTGAACCAGATAGCTGCTCTTCTGTCCATCTGGAACACTTTGCAGGATCTCCCATGCCTTTTTGTGATCTGGGTTATCAAGGTTCAGGCGGAACGAGAAAACGGGTCTCTTTACTTCGCGCACATCTGCCCCACAATCCGCTCATAGCCGGAAGCATTGGCGTGTACGTCTGTCAGGTAAATCTGCCGACACAGCCCGTCCTGCGGTGTCACGTGCCGTTTCAGAATGCTGGCTCCGCCGCCCATGATCACGGACGGAATTGCCTTCAGATCGAACCCGGCTTCCATAATTGCAGACAGTATTTTCTCCGTGTAGAGCCTTCCCTGCCGGACAATGATTTCTTTTGCGGCCGGGTCCATGCTGCAGCTCTGGCCGTTCAGAACACGTTCGATCTGAATATCCGTTACAGACAGTCCGGTATTTCTGCGTACCTGCTCGGTGATCTCATCCACACACCGGATCACACCAAGTTCCAGGCTGCGGCAGGTAGCGGCATTTGGAACACTGTTGTCCAGCCGCATCAGGTCTACGGTCCAGCCACCGATATCTGCGAGAAGAACAGAAGGCTCGTCCCGAACACATTCCGGGTGGAGAGCCAGGGCTGAGTATCCCTGTGGGAACAGTTTTACATCCTGAATCCGGATCTCATAGCTCTCATCCTCGTACCGGAAACGCAGAGGCTGCTCTTTCCGAAACAGATATTCCCGGAAACCTTTTTTCTCCCTGCCAAAACTTGCCAGTGGGAGGCCGGCTGCCAGAACCACATCTGTTTTCCTCTCTCCCCGGCGGTAGCGGATCTCCTGTGCAATGGCTGCCATTGTCAAAAGATAATAATTGTCATTGGAAGTCTTGCTTCTCACCAGCGTCTGCCGCCCAGTTCCACACACATAAAATTTCCCATTGTACTGCAGGACATTTTGCATGGTATACGGCTCATAATCGTACCCGGTCAGTCCAGTCGGGAAACACACATGGGGAGTTTTGATGGCATAATATCCATGATCGATTCCTATAATAATAAGTCACCACATCCTTTCAGGTTTTTCTTGTTCTTTTCCAGCAGGTGGTCTTTTGGTCTGGAAAAAGAAAAAGGGCAGAACCCCGAAGAGCCCTGCCCGTAATAAAAAATACAGCCATGTATATTTGCAAATAAATACGCATAACTGTATTAGTTTAATTCTTATTAATCTTCAAACTCTTTTAACTCGTCAAGCGGTTCTTTTGAAGTATCTATTGCCATATTGTTCTTTAACCAATCAGCTTTGCTATAACCTGTTCCGGTCAATTCAAATATTTCACCTTTATACCCTACAGCTTTAACCCAGCCCCATTCTATAAGTCTGTCTAAAGCCTCTTCCCATCTCGCAGATTCTCTTTTTGAATTATCAGCCATAAACTGCTTACCTGATGTAAAAATCTGAGTAGGTGAACCAAGTGTCCGTATCTTTAGTATTTGCCCATCACCATCAGCCGCATATACTAATAAAAAGGCAGAGTCCACTGGAATGTTCCCAACATCATCTAGCCCTACAACTGATTTATTTTCTTCTGGATTTCCAATAATTAACGTATTATCTTCAACCTGGAACAATTTTTTGATATCTTCACTTGTTGCTGTAGGAATTTCTTTCAAGGTTAACTGGTTATTTTCTAGGTCAGTGAGTCTACTATAGAATTGAGAAAACATCTCTTTCATGTCATCTAGCATCTTCTGCTGATGTTCTCCAAGTTCAGTATTTGCTTTATTTCGTCCTTCTGCCTCTTCATTAATTATATCCACTATATCTCGATATCGAACCCATCCAGCGTTATCATCAACATAGTTAACGGCGTTCCTAAATGTCGGTGATGCCACATACTTTAAACTGTTTAAATCTGTGAAAAAATCAACTGTATTTTTATCATTTTTGACTTTTTCTCTAAACTCATCCAGTTTCTTCATTTTATCATACTTATCATTTCCGGTATCCTTTTCACTTTCAGAAATAGCCGAAGGTTGTTTAATCAATACAAGTACTGGTAATCCTTTAGTTTTTGCATAATTGTATTCTTTCTCTGTGTAACTTATACCAGTTTCTTCATCAATTGACCCATACCTAGCACCAATAACAAGAAGATAAAAATCACACTCATCAATCATTTTTGTTATAACATTCCATTGACTTGTAGGTGCAGCATGAAATTGCTCCATTCCTACCGGAATAAAATTATTCTCTAGTGCCACACCTACCAATGCCTGTCTTTCCTTTTTAAGATCTTCATAGGTAGAACTTATAAAAATAGAAAACTTTCGTCTATTCTTCATATCAATATGCTCCTTTTATACTTATCTCTTATCACTCCAGGTTTCCGCAAAATCAAATTTCACAAACTCTACTAATAATGATACCACAAAAATGAGTTAGGGTATATTTTTATTTACATTTCTTAAGCTAATTCTCGAAGCCATTCTCTGATTTCCATTGGTGTATTTTTGCAAAAATCCCTAATCCACATTTCATGCAATCTGGACTCTGATTCTGTATTTTCTATGCTCACAGCACATCCACCTGTTTCCTGAAGTGCTTCCAAACAATCCCATTCTTTTTTAAAGTCTCCTGCAAATTCCATCCAAACTTTTATGTGATATTCCTTAAAACCAAGATGATAAATCAGATAAGTCAACCTGTCGAAATCAGCTAACTGCATTTTTTCTTTCTTAAATAATAGCCTTTTATCATGCTCGCTGCATAAATATAAAAATGCAAACTGTTCTATTTTTACCTGCTCCATATATTTCTCCCTCTTCTGTTCTTGTCTCACTTTTACAACCGATTCTACCTTGTCCAATCGTTAAAATCAATACAGATGGTGCAAAAAGTGAGACAAGCCATCCTTTTACCAGAGAGGAAGAGATTTAAGATGCCAAAGCCAAGGACACAGTCTGGTGAGAAGAATCTGATTAGCCAGCGATTGATTGAACTTCGCAAGACCCACAATATGTCTCAGCGTGATCTTGCCGATAAACTCCAGTTAGCTGGTTACGATATGGATAAAAATGTAATCACCAGAATCGAAACAAACAAGCGTTATGTCACTGATCTTGAATTAAAAGCCATTGCTGAAATCTTTCAGGTTTCATACATATTTCTCATTGATGGCAAAGATGAATAGAAGTGACAAATGGGGAAGTTCCTTTCGTGCTTCCCCATTTTATCCGTCCCTTTTTTACAAATTTAATAGTTCCAGAATTTTCTGCATGCCAGCCTGATATAAAGATTCCGCATATAATATCCATCTCTCACTAACTTCAGTAACGTATTTGTCTATTGTTTTTCGCTTTTCTTTTGATAATCCCATTGTCTGAACCTGTTCTTCATATTTCGATATTTTTTCAAGCATTCCCTGGTACACTGTATTTTCTTTCAGCTGATCTTCAACCTCATCAATCCAGGTATCCAGCAGCAACTCCAGCAGTTTCTTTGTGTCACCGTCATCATTTCCCAATATTGCTTTTTTAATTTTTCCAAGCATTGCTCCATAGGAGATCATTTGAGCCTGTCCCATATAAAAATGGTACTGTTCTTCTATCATTTCCTTTTCGCTTTCCAGTCGGAAATATTGATGCACTGCCTTATGCTCTTCTGTCGTTAGACTGATTGCCTGATTCGACTCCATAAATGTTTCTATTACTGGATACCTCTCTGTAAGTTCCAGTATTTTATTTTGCAGTCTCTGGTATTCCGCATCATGCTTTTTCAGATAGGTGCAAACCTGTTCTCCTATCCGTATCCCCAAGCATTGCTCATTCCAGATGATATCTGGCTGTGCTGTCATATCGGTGTCTCCCTTCTGTGTAGTTTTCCTGTTCCAAGCACAAGACTATACCACACTTCTGGGAGAAAGCTATTCACCAAACCTACTGAAATCTCCTGGCAGATCCTGTGCAACCTATCCCTTTTTCCACAAAAAAACTGGTATGAAAGACTCCTTGTTCTCTCATACCAGCTATCTATTTCTTATTTAACTGAATACACATTCTTTTCTATTCTCTGTGTATCCTGTACTTATTTATGGCAAAAATCAGACTACAGACACGCTATACACTCTTATGCTACATAATCCAGTTTACTGCATCCTGGTTCAAATGTCACATTGAAAATTCCAACCTGAGATGTAGAGATTGGTGCAAGAAAACTTCTGCCAGAAAAATACTGTGCAAAGCCATCGTTTGGTTCACCAATTGGAAATACCATCTCTTTTGCATGCGCCCGCATCGCTTCCTCTTCGTATGGCAAATCTCCTTCGCCTGTTTCCCACACTTCCTTTGCAAGATTGAAAACAGCCCATGCTTTTGGCCATCCTGCATAGAATGCGGCATGTGTGATCACTGCAGCAATCTCTTTTTGTGTCACACCATGATTTTTTGCATTTTGAAGATGATATTTTAAAGAAGAATCCGTAATTCCAGAAGCCATCAGCGCAACCACTGTGATAATACTTCTTGTTTTTACGTCGATATCCTGGTTATTCCAGTTTTCGCCGAAAAGTACATCATCGTTAAAATGTGCAAATTCCGGTGCGAATTCACCAAGTGTATTTCTTCCTGCTGTCTGTACTATTTTTCCCATATTCTGTATACCTCCATAACGCTGTTGTTTATAAAGAGTTTACCCATTCACTGATTTCCTGTTTTGTTCCACAATTTAACAGTCTGCCTTCTGTAATAACTGCGTCTGGTGCAGATGACTGCAATTCTTTCACAGTGTTCCCAAATCCACTTCCTCCGGATGTTGCAAAAAGCACAATCTTTTTACCACTGAAATCGTAAGCTTCTAAAAATGTATTGATGATTGTCGGAGCCACATACCACCAGATTGGGAATCCCAGAAGGATCTCGTCATAAGAACTCATATCCATCTCTTTTTTCATAATCGCCGGTCTATATTTTTTATCACTCATTTCCACACTGCTTCTGGATTTTTTATTCATCCAGTCAAGATCAAGCTTTGTATATGGAACTTTCGGCTCAATCTCAAACAAATCCGCTTTTGCTTCCTCTGCGATCATCTGTGCTACTTTTTTTGTTGTTCCGCTTGCACTGAAAAATGCCACTAATTTTTTACTCATAATAAAAAGCCCCTTTCTATACGTATTTTTCACAAAAAAATAGATGTATAAGATTTACATTCATCTTACACATCTATTTTAAGCTCTATCGCTTCATTATGTCTAATGCTTATATTGAATTTTGTTTTATGCCTGAAAAGCATTAATCTCCTCGATCATTTTACGGACTGCCAAAGAATATGGGATATTCCGTCGCCAGGCAATCACTGTACTAGTCTTGATCTCAGGAGAAATTCTTCGCTGTACAAGAATATCCTCTCGCCAATACTTTGCAGCACCCTCAATTGAAATTGGATACCCCAGTCCATTTGCCGCCATAACTCCGGCATTCGTTCCAAGATTACTCGTAAAAGCAATCTGTAATTTTGAAAAGTCTTTCCCAAACCAGTTGGCAAGTTCACTTTGAACGTTCATTCTTTCCGGCAGGATCAAGGGCTTTCCAATAAGATCTTCTTTTTTTATAAACTCTTTTTCTGCCAGCGGATCATCCGGCCGCATTCCGACACACCAGTGATCGCAATCTGTGATCCGGATATAATCCAGCCCTTCGGTGTCCACCGGCTCCATGAATAATGCAATATCTACAATTCCTTTGTTCATCATCTCATACACTGCATCTGCTGTTGCAGTATGCAATACAATCTGAACCAGCGGATATTTTTCTTTATATGTTTTACATATCTTCGCCAATGTCTCCACTGCTGCAAATTCACCGCATCCAATGGTTATCGTGCTCTCTACAACCTCTTCTTTTCCTTTCAGTTCCTCAAGCGTCCTTTCCTCAAGATTAAGAATCTCCAAGGCACGCCTTTTTAATAAAATTCCTTCATCAGTGAGCGATATTTTCTTCCCGTTTCGAATAAATAATGTTATTCCCAGGTCCTCTTCAAATGCCGCCATTTGTCTGGATAGCGTTGGCTGGGTAATATGCAATTGTTCTGCTGCTTTTGTAAAGCTCTGTTCTTTTGCTACTGTTAAAAAATAGCGTAATAATCTTAATTCCATATCTTTATATTCCTACAAATTTTTCTTGTAACCATTCTATCATATTGCATCCCAGACATATCTGCCCAAAATACCGTGGGTTATTTTTGGATTATTTTCTAACCGCCTATGCCCTTCAGACTGTGATTTTACTGGCTTTTGGGCGAAGCTTTCAAAGAGTGCCGTGGCATATAAATAGTATTTTTATCATTGTTCTTATAACGCCTCTTCCTTTTCCACTATTATAGCTGATCGTACTTGGCCGCACTCCCTTTTGCCTTATCTACCGGATACTTTGCTTCATTCTGCGACATCTTCATATTTATGATTTCATCTGCATCCAGTTCCAGTTTGTCTAACAGATTCTGACTATAAACCAAAACATCCGCCAATTCCTCCTTGACATGTTGCAGATCATATTCTTCATCAGACCACTGAAAACACTCTAATAACTCTGCTGCCTCAATTACGATTGATTTTGCAAGATTTGCCGGCGAATGAAACTGATCCCAGTTTCGATCTTCTGTAAATTTTCTAATTCTGTCTATTGTTTCATACTTCATAATTAAATACTCCTTTATTTTGCCACTTCTAACAATGCTTTCTGACAAAGTGAAATTATTCAGTTCAGCATTTTCAGACACGCTCTAATGTTTCATCAACACTATTTTATACATGCAGATTTTTCTGCATCTCTTCTTTAAATTCTCTTCCTTTAAACAATATCACTGCTACAAGAAACAGGAAACATATTAACGCTCCAAACATACTTACTGTTGGATTTTTCACCACTTTGCATAAGAGTAAGATTCCCGGAAGAATCAATCCGTATCCGGCAGCCATAATTTCGTAAATAAGATACTCTCGCACAGGACATTTCCGCACCTTAGCGATTACAAACATCGCTGTAAGTGTAGATACACTCATGATCGGCAGCACAAGATCTACAGACCAACTGTGCCAACCGGTCAGTGCATCCCATATAAAGCAGATAATAGTACCAATAAAAAGCTGCCACATCGCATTTTTCAGCAGGTTATAGCGTTTAAAAAATCCAATCGATGAGGCAATCCACATTGTCACAACGCCTCCGGCTGTGAATAAGGTCCAGCGAATTCTAGGATGGAAATTATACTCCGTAACAAGCATTGCTGCAACAATTGCAATACACAGAAAGCTATAAATTTTATAGACTTTCATTTCCTGTTCGCTTGGCTCATCTGTCTTTGGAAATTCAGGTTTTACTTTTTCAGATGCAATTCCCTGTTCTTTTAACAAGCGATAAAAATTACGTTCAATGTTCACTGTGTCGTATCTGGATGTAAATGCAAATGATAATTTATCCTGAAAAGAACACAAACACAATTCAAACTTAGGAGTGTTTGTGTACACACCAAATCGTTCAATATAAGGCACATAACTCGCATGCATTTTAACCGCACTCATATTAGAGAAGATTGCTGTCGTGTTCTTCTCTGAATATTTTGCCCCGGCCTGAATACATAGATTTTTCAGTTCCAAAGGTGCAAGCCTCAGAATCGGATGCAGTTCCAAAGCAAGCAACTCGCTGATATGTGCTGACATCTTTTCTTTTGTCAGTTCTGTCTCAAAAAATTCTTTCGTATATTTCAGTATTGCCTCAAAACTTTGATCTTGTGTAGTAAAATTATATCCCGGCTCAATCCAATTAAAAAAATTCAGCATCGATAAAGACGGGAAAAACTTTCTTAAGTTAACCGGAACCATTAACACAACCGGCTTTTTCTTTTGCATTTTAGACATTTCTTCATTTATTGCCATCATAAATAATGCTGTCAAAAAGACTGTCATAGATACTCCGAGTTCCCTGCTCCGCTTCAATACTGCCTGAACTGAAACAACAGATTCATGGACGTGCAGATGATTTCCATCTTTCTTTTTTCTCCGTATCTGGAAAGCATGTAGTTTTCTTTTTTCCGGTCGTTTCTGATCTTTTGAATAATATTTCAAAAAACTATCAACTTCTTGATCTTGTACCGTCATATCTTCTGGTAACAATGAAACTGGTTCTAATCCATTTACTTTGTGAATAAGATAGAGATAATTTTTTACCAGTTCTTTTAAAAATTCTGTCGCTCCTGTGCCATCTGTCAATACATGGAATACTTCGAAGTTGATTCGTTTTTTATAATAGGTTACTTCAAAAAGCAGTGTCTTCTTATCCTTTATATAGAGTCTACTACAAGGCTCTTTGTACTCTTCCTTTACAATCGGTCGTAAATTACATGGCTCAAGATAATGCCAGAATAATCCTTTGCGAAGCACCATTAAAAACGTAGGAAATATTTCTATTGTCTGATTTAATGCTTCCTGCAAAACATCAGGATTTACTTCTTCTTTCAATTCGCAGTAAAAACGAAACACTCTCGTATCTTTTTTATTACTGGCAGCAGAATATAATTTTGCTGCATTATCTAATTTTCTCCAACGTGCTTTTTTCTTACTCACAGTGTTTCCTCTTTCAGAAATTCATTGATATAGGTGAAACTTTCCTGTACATGAAGCTGCTTGATCCCCAACGCAAAATATCCATGTAATGCATCTTTGATCCGATGTATCTCTACATAATTTCCAGCCTCTTTTAAGCGCTTCCCATATGCTTCCCCTTCATCTCGAAGTGGATCAAATTCACATGTAAGAATCAATGTATCAGGTTGATTCGCTAAATCTTCTGCTATGTATGGTGCAAAATAAGGATTCTTCTTATCCTCTTTATTTCTCGCATAAAGATCAATATAATCCTGCATCTTCCCAGCTGTCAAAAGATAATCTGTTCCATTTTCCCTAACAGATGGAAATGGTGAATTTTCTGTATAATCATTATATGTAGCCGGGTAGATCAGTATCTGTCTTTTTGGCATAAATTCTCCACAATCTCTAGCCATCAAAGATAATGCTGCACAAAGATTCCCTCCGGCACTATCTCCGATCAATGTAATATTTTCGGGTTTTATGTTGAGCATAAAATCTCCGGAATATAATGTTTTCGCAACGGCATAACAATCTTCCAGACCTGCCGGGAATTTATCTTCCGGTGCCAGTCGGTATTCAACTGCAACTACATATTGTCCGGTTGCATTAGCCAGCCGAGCACAAATTCTTTCATAATTATCGATACTCTCTGTAACCCAGCCGCCGCCATGTATAAACAAAAGCATCTTTTTATCTTGAATATTATGTTTCTTTTCTTCACTCTCACGAAAACTTTTTTCAGTTGGAAAGAAAATACGAATCGGGACTGCATGACTCCCGTTATATATTTTCTCATCTATTTTTTTATAAAAAATCTTCATCGGATCCAATCGTTTTAAATCCGCCATATGACGAAATGCTTCTACTTCCACACCATCAAAAGACAGAGCTTTCAAAATCTTCTTCGCTGTCTGATTAATCAATACTATATTCTCCTTATACCCGTTCTTATGTCTGTAAAAGACTACGAGCCCATTATATCATAAAGTGCTTATTAAAGTGAATTTAATATTGCAAAAAGCACCAGCCAACTGAATGACTGGTGCTTTTAACATCAATATACTTTATTTTGTATAAACTGTATTCCCTTTTGCAATTACTTCAACAAGCTGAAGTTCCTGGTCAAGAATACAAAGATCCGCATCATAGCCTTCTTCAACCTTACCTTTTCCTTTGAGCCGAAGAATATCTGCCGGATTAGATGTAATTGTAGAAATAGCTATTTCTAAAGGAATTTTTGTTTTAAATACACATTCCTTTACTTCCTTCAGAAGGCAGCTGGACTGTCCAACGCCCATTCCAAGGAATTCGCCATCACTACTGTACATCGGAAGGCTTCCCTGTCCATCAGAAGAAATTGTCATGCGGTCAGGATTTACTCCTGCATCCAGCATCCGTTTGATACCATTACATACACGTACCTCATCACAGATAGTTTCCCAATAGTCAATATCTTCATTTCCGGTAAAGTCTACTGCTCCGCCTTTCAGCGCATACTCAATCGACTTGCCAAAAAGCATCTCATTTCGATTGATATGTGTTGGCAGTATTTGAGAAGCCGGTATCTCTGTCTCATCTACCACTCGTTCAATAAGATCTAAGCATCTCGGACTGTCGCCAAGATGAACATTTACAATACCTGCTTTCCCAGAAAGAACACCGCCAAGTCTTGTATCCGCAACGACACGCGCAAATTCCTCAAAAGTCGGCTGTGAAGAACGATGATCAGAAATCGCGATTTCTCCGGTTCCAATGATTTCCTGAATCATCATAATATCTTTGACAATACTGTCCGTCAACGTGTGAACCGGAATCTGATAACTGCCTGTATAACAGTATGCAGACATTCCCTGCTCATTCAATCCTTTTGTCTTTGCAACCAGTGCACACATATCACGACCGATTCCATCCGTTCCAAGGCAACCAACAACTGTTGTTACTCCAAACTTCGTAAGTCCTTCCATAGTTGCTTCCGGAGTACGATTGGCGAATCCACCTTCACCACCGCCTCCAAGTACATGAACATGACAGTCAATGAATCCCGGAGTTAAAAGTAACCCCTCTCCATTGATCATTTCTGCCTCAGAAAGAAATCCGTCTGCGCATATAGAGCCTGCATCTTTAATCTTGACAATCTTATCATTGATTATAAGTACATCTTTTTTCCCCAGATGCTGTGGGGCATAAACATCAATATTCTGAATTAATTTCATCATAAATCACTCTCAATTATCAAATGTATGTTTTAGAATCCAATTCCAACTGCAATAAGAATTGTAATAATTGCACCAATCATTAATACACCAAGGAATTTCCACATGAATTTAATCCAGTTAGACCACTCAATCTTTGCAATTGCAAGAGATCCGATCAGACACCCTGATGTAGGAACAATCAGGTTTGTAAATGCATCGCCAAGCTGGAATGCAACTACAGCTGTCTGACGTGAAACACCTAACAGGTCTGACAGTGGAGCCATGATTGGCATTGTAATCGCAGCCTGTCCGGTTCCGGATACAACGAAGAAGTTGAATACGGACTGGAACAGATACATAAGTACTGCTGCAACTGCTCCGGAAACTCCAGACAGTGCATTTGAAATATTATACATAATTGTATTAATAACCGTAGGTGTTGTCGGATCAGATCCACCAAGAACCTGCATGATGCCCTGTGCCATAGCAACAACAAGTGCAGCACCGATCAGGTCTTTTGCTCCATCTTTGAATGATGTTGCGATATCATTCAGTTTCATATCGTTCAGTTTAAAGATAACTCCAATCACACCGGAAACAATTCCCATAATGAAGAACTGAGTAGCAATCTCTGGCATGTAGTATCCTTGAGTCATAACTCCCCAAACTACCCATACTACTGTAGCAGCCAGTGTCAGAAGAACTAAAATGTGTCCAAGACCAAATGAATGTCCTTCGTCAATTCCTGTTTTTTCATTCTGCTCACGGAAATATGCATCGGTCTTATATGCGATTGAGATTGTCGGAGTCTTTTTGATCTTTGATGCATAGAACATAGTCATTCCACAGCCGAGTGCTGTAAATACTACCCACATTACCATACGGAATCCTGCTCCGGAGAATACGTCAATACCTGCAATTCCCTGTGCAATACCTACAGAGAATGGATTCATCCATGATGAACCGAAACCAATCTGTGTTGCAACATAAGTAACAAGAACTGCAATAACTGAATCGTATCCAACTGCTACAAACAACGGACAAAGAATCATAGTAAACGGAAGTGCTTCTTCTCCCATTCCAAAAACTGCTCCACCAAGAGAAAACAATACGAAAAGTATCGGAATCAGCAGTTTTTCTGCTCCCTTTGCCTTACGGATCAATCCAATCAATCCGGATTCAATCGCTCCTGTACGGATCATGATACCGAATGCACCGCCTACTACCATAAGAAATGCGATAATCTCGATTGCAGAACTGCTTACGATTCCGTTATACATATAGTTGAAGAATCCTGTTCCACCATCTCCACTAAAGAGTGCTACTCCTTCTGTTACTACATTTCCTGCATCATCTGTCAGATACTGGAAACTTCCGTCTTTGATTACCGTACGGGTTTTCTCAACACCATTGATCATATACGAAATATCCTGTGTTTCGTAAAATCCCTTTGGTACAAGGAAAGTCAGAAGTGCAGCGACAACAACTACTAAAAAGATAATAATGTAGGTGTCAGGCACTTGAAACCCCTTGTTAAAAGACTTTAACCCTTTTCCTTCTTTTTTGCTCATTTTCGAGTTTCCCTCCCATTTTTGATATACTATATCAGTGTACCATAGAATGCCTAAAATATAACTAAAAATTTACATATTTTATCAATTTTTGTCATTTCCCTGTATTTTTATACATCAAAAGATAGGTGTTTTATTCAATCAATCACATCATTCTGAAATCTTGACAAATGTTCATAAGGTAATATCAGTCTTCCCCTGAACAGTCCGCACCCATCATTGATCAGACTGTTATCTACTGCGGAAAACATATTTACATCCAGATCTGCCAGTTCCAGCTGCAAAAGACGCATGCCCCGTTCATAGGCTTCATCGAAATAAACGCTCTCGCCTTCTGGAATAGCATCACGTCTTGCACGCTCATCCTGCTGTCTCTTCTCATATCCCAGATGATTCGCCGGACCAATTTCCGCAGTGTCATCCATTTTCTGGGTACGCAGCTGCACTTCCATGAAAGAACGGGAACTGTTATCATAAACTGTGATATGTAATGACTGATATCCTTCCCCGCTGGTTCCACAGATATAATCCCGATAATACATCTTCACATCTTCATTAAGAAGCGGCGACGTACTTTTCTTTACTCCATAGGCAGACTCCACCGTAAACCCTCGTTCTTCCAGGAACCCGGGAAGAACATTGGCAATCTCATAAAGATAGCGGATCGACGCCGTTTCCTGATCTTCTCCTGGTTTCAGATGACACTTGGGCATACACAACACAATTCTGTATGCAATAAAATCCCGAAAACAACTGAGTTTATTTTTCAGTTCCGATACAGGAGGATAGGTTCCATGTTTTGTATAATAATCGTAAATATATTCCACAATATAGCCGTTAAATTTCTCTTCTGCCCGGATCAGCGATTTGATCCTTCCTTTAAATGTAAACGCAAGAAACGGATATTCATGAGCCATATATTTATAAAATTCCCGGATCTTCTGGGACTGGGCCGTAAGGAAATCATTGTGTTCTAAAAGCTCTGTGATCTGAATCAGGAAATTCACATGCATCATATCAATTTCATTATGAGTAAGTTTCGCTTCTTTTCTCAGATCCCGGGTATATTTCTGTAAAATTTTTAAAACCGTATCTCCTGAATACAGATAATCATTTAATGTAATCATAAGTTTTTCCTCTTTTGGAGTTATAGCGTGTTTGAAGATTGTAGAAATGATTTTTCAAACACGCTATAATCTATAACCGAAATTTAGTTTTTCATTAATTTTAATGTTTTGTCAATATATCTACTGTTCTGTCAGCCTTTAACCAAACTGCTTCTTTTTCTTCATGAGTAACAAAGATCAACGTCTTTCCCTCCGTCTTTTTCAAAATATAATCAATTGTTTTTGCTCTGGTTTTTTCATCAAGACCTCTGAGAGGTTCATCCATGATCACACAGTCTGATTCAGCCAGCAATGCCCTCAGGATAGATACTCTCCTGCGCATTCCTCCGCTTAGTTCACGAACCGGTTTCTGCCAAACTTCAGTAAGCGCAACTGCTTTATACGCCTCCTCCAGTTCTCTGTCTGTTATTGTTTCTGTACATACCAGTCTTATATTAGAAGCAGCGCTCAGATTTTCACACAGACGATCTTCCTGAAATACTGCACTGAGTTTCCTGTCACTTACCCCTTCTATTTTCCCCTTATCCGGAACATCCAGTCTCAAAAGAAGCCGTATCAGTGTTGTTTTGCCACATCCGGATCTTCCTCTGATACAAGTGGTTTTCCCTTCCGGAAAAACACAGGACAAGTCTTGCAGTACCTGCTGTTCTCCGTATGCTTTACTAATATGATCTACCTTTATATCCATATCTCTTCTCCGCCTGTAACAGACCTCATAAATAATGCATTTAAGAGGATTATCATAAATCAAAATTTCCGTTATCTATGTTCTATCATATAAACTACTCTGCTTACAATTCCAAGAAAACACTTTTCAAATACAAAACTAATCACAATTATCACAATTGTCCACGCAAAAAGATCCGGAGTATTCAGATATATTTTTGCATTATACAGTTTCTCACCAATAGAACCTGAAGGTACTCCGATAACCTCTGCTGCCACTCCTGCCTTCCAGCACATTCCAAGAGAAAGCCTGCATGCTGAGAGAAAATAAGGCAGTACCTGCGATACATAAATATACCTGATCTGTCTTCTGAGATTCACACGAAATACTTTTGCCATTTCCAGTATCTTCCTGTCCGTCTGTCGTATTCCCTCAAAGATATTTGTATATATCACCGGCAGAACCATAAGAAAGGAAATAAAAACTGACAGATTTTTCGAAGGAATCCATATCAGGCACAAAATAATAAAAGATGCCACAGGTGTAGATTTGACCACTGCGATCACAGGTGCTGTCAGGATTTCCACTGTTTTTGACCAATATGCCCACACTGCCAGAAAGATTCCCAGAAGCACAGCCAGAAGAAATCCTGTCACAATGCGTACAAAACTAAATCCGACAGACTGCCAGAAATTTCCGCTGAAAATCAGTTCAAAAAGCTTTCGGACAACAGAAACAGGAGATGCCAGAAGGATCTCCTGTTTCAGATACATACTCGCAAACTGCCAGATTGCAATCCAGAAAAGCACTGCTAATATGCGAATTCCTGTATATTTCGTTCCATTGTCAGTTTTTGCTCTATCGTTTGTAATAGAATGCATCATCCGGCAACTGTCCTCCTATAATCTCAGGATTCTGATCATCCAGGGTTGCCAGATATCCTGAAAGCATGGTTTTCATCTCATCACCTTCAATAAACACAATACTGCAGTCAGGGATTGCTTTCTGTGCAACTTCTTTTGCAATAATATCATGATCTCCTATGATCTGGGCCGCAGCTTCTGTGTCACTGTTGACAAAATCTACAGATTCTTTATAAGCATCCATAAAATCATTTACTTTATCTGCATGATCCTGAACAAACTCATTGTTTGCGATCACAACTCCTGTCACAAGTTTACTTCCGTCATCCATGGAATCTTCCCACAGTTTGTTCAGATCCAGGGCAACCTTCAGCTTATCGTTTTTCATCAGCGCTGTAGTTACAAAAGGCTGCGGAAGAAGTCCGACTGCTGTCTGATCCTGCACAAGTGCGGAAACTACCTCTGCGTGCTCAGATTTAAATTCAACAGTCACATCTTTTTCAGGGTCGATTCCATTCGCTTTAAGAACAGAGTTCAGAGCATATTCCGGAGTTGCACCCTTCCCACTGGCATAAATAGTCTTTCCCTTAAGATCCTCCACAGATTTTACACTGTCTCCATTCTCCACAAGATAGAGAACACCCAACGTATTGACCTCCAGAACACTGACATCCTTATCTGTCTTCTGATACAACGTTGCTGCCAGATTTGCCGGAACAGCTGCAATATCAAGCTTGTCCTGTACTACCATCGGAACAATCTCATCCGGAGATGCAGCAATCGTAAAATCGTATCCGTCTTCATCAAGAAGCTGCGCCATTCCCATTGCTGTCGGACCTTTCAGGGCGCCTATCCGGACAGCATCCGAAGATGATCCTTCGGATGCCCATACGCTGACCTCTCCAGTGTTACCGGTCAATCCTGCACAGATACACAAAGCCATTGCACAAATCATCAATTTTCTTTTCATTTTACTCAACATCCTTTCTTTATTTAAGAATTTAAAAATCATTTACAGCAGTTCAGAAAAATAATACAAATAAGGCGCAAAACTCTGTCTTTATGTCCCTGATTTCAAATCTGCCAGTATTTTTCTTAATTTACTTCCATAATCTTTTCCTGCTGCCCAGCCGCCGCCATAAGGATTTTCCTGGATTCCCAGCCATTCCACGTAAGGCGCCGTCTCTCTTGCCACGTAATCGAAGCGTTCATCTACACATTCCTGATTCAGGGAATCTGTGGAGGCGTAGGCTTTGAGATGCTGAACCTGAGCACGTATTCCTGTTCTTACATCCGGAAATGCGATTCCTTTGACTCCACCTCCGGTTGTTCCAAGACCTGCGAAATTGAACTGGTCGATTCCCGCATCACCACCGAAACTCAGCCATCCGGTTTCCAGCATTGCCTGCGCAAAAACTACTTCACCACGTACATTCTCGGCATTTGCCTCCTCTACAATAATATTGCAAAAGGTATCTATATCAGATGCTCCGCCGCCACTGAGTTCTTCAGATGGGTAAGTGCATCCCTGACTATTGTATAATGAACACATTTCATCGACGGAAACAGTTGTTCCACCCATAATCGTGTAGTATCCATAAGTATTATCTGTCGGGTCTTCATCGGAGATAATTTCTTCTCCGTTATTTTCTGCATTTTCGAGATATTTAGGTTTGGAGATCTGTCCCTCTCCTGAATGATCAGTTTCCTGACTGTTTTTTTCTGCACTATCAGTTGTTTTAGCTATCGTGTCGTCATCTGGGGTATCTGCAGCATTGTCTGCTGCGCTGTTTTCTGTATCAGTGGACGCTGTCCCTTCACTGGCACTTACCAAAGCAGGTGCCCCGAACATCAGGGCACCTGTTATTGTCATAAGTAGCCAGAAATATTTTCCCAGCACTTTTTTCATCTTATGCGTTTACCTTTCTCATTGCAGCTTCTACCACATGACCAACCAGTACAGAAGTTGTTACACTTCCAACACCGCCAGGTACAGGTGTAATAGCATCTACGATAGGCTCTACTGCTGCGTAATCAACATCACCGCAGAGTTTGCCTTCTGCATTTACGTTGATACCTACATCGATGATTGTCTGGCCTTCTTTTACATATTCGGCACCAACAACACCGGCGCGGCCTGCTGCTACAATAATGATATCTGCTTCACGTGCTACAGACGGCATATTTACAGTTCTTGTGTGGCAGATCGTAACAGTTGCGTTCTTTTTAACCAGCATCATTGCTGCAGGTTTACCAACAACAAGGCTTCTTCCGATTACTACTGCCTTTTTGCCTGTGCAGTCGATTCCGTAATGATCAAGGATTTCCATACAAGCCTGTGGTGTACATGGCGGGAAACCAATCTTCTTGCCTGTGAATACACCGGACATGGAAAGGTCTGTCATACAGTCAACGTCTTTTTCAGGAGCAAGTGCATTCTCGATCACTGCCTGATCCAGATGTTTTGGAAGCGGACGGAATAATAATACGCCGTGAATGCTGTCATCTTTGTTTACTTTATCGATTGTTGCAAGAAGTTCTTCCTGGGAAACATCTTCCGGAAGTAAGATTTTCTCACATGCAACGCCTAAAGTTTCGCAGCGTTTTGTTGCTCCTCTTTCATAGGAGATATCACTTGGGTTTTCACCAACACGGATGATGCAGAGGGTAGGATTTACTCCTTTTCCCTGAAGCTCTGCTACGTTTGCTTTGATTTTCTCGTTTAATGCTGCTGTTACTTCTTTACCTAATAACTGCTTAGCCATTTGTCGTTCCCTCCGAAATTATACGTTATTATTCTATACTGTATCTGAATGATTTCAGCATAACCGCCTCATAAATCATATGCACTCTGTAAAAAAATACATCTCAATAAATAATGTTACACTTTATTAAAAGAGACGGAAAACAATACAGAAATTTCTATTTTATTTACTATTATTTCAGTCTGCCAAGTACGCTGTTAAATGTGTCATCTGCGATCTTTGTATATTTCTCAAGCATCGCATCTGCTTTTCTGTTTAATTCTTCTGCATACTCTCTGTCAGCCATGGATTTTGTGTTGATGTATACGTTCAGGCTGGCACCCTGTAATGCTGCTTTACAGAAAGCTGCACCAACGCCTGCATCACTGATGGCAAGCTTAGAGCCTTTTGCACCGAATTCCACGATCAGTTCAATTGCTTCACAGCATTTCTCCATGATCTCCATTGGTACAGAGCAGGCATCTTTTAATACGATCTCCATGACTCTGGCTTTCTCAGCTTTCTCTTCTTCTGTTTCCTTTGGCATTCCATATGCCTTTGATAATGGCTCGAATACTTCTGCATCACGCTCGATCAGACGAAGGAAATCCTTCTGTAACTGATCGCATTTTGCTTTTAATTCGTACATTTCGTCTTCAACATCCGCATATTTCTTTTTTCCTACAGTAAGGCTTCCTACCATATTTCCAAGAGCAGTTCCTACTGCACCAACTAATGCAGACGCACCGCCGCCGCCCGGAACCGGAGCCTTAGATGCCAGAACTTCAACGAATTCTGTACATGTACTTGTTGAAAATCCCATTTTTTCTCCCTCTTTCTTTTTGTTTATATTTACTTATCTGACTCTGATATCCGCAGATTATTCTGCAATCTCTATAATCCTGATATCATTTGTCATTTCTGAACGCATTTCAGGTATGCTTTCAGAGAACCAATGATCACATCTCCCATAACTGCCATATCCTCTGCCTGAAAAGAAACAGGGAAGTTGTCAGAAAAGAGAATCTGTGAAGACGGCGGAAATTCCTCATCGCCCTCCCAGAGGATCATCTGTATTTTATATTCCGGAAAAATTTCTACTTCATAGGCAATATCTCCATGCTTTACAGGTATGGCACTGATATGCTCCATGATCGCCCTGAAATCTCCCGGACGGTTACCATAGGAAAATGCCAGACGTTTGATACATCTGCCGTCAAACTGTCTTAAATATACTTCTCCCCATGGCATCTCCCGGTATGTCTTAAATTTTCCGGAACTCTCAGACTTCACACCGTTTAAAAGAAAACGAATCGTCAGGATCCTTGCATAGATCATGTTCTCCAGTGGATAAAAACCTTTATCATCCGGAGTATGTGTTACTTCAAAATCCGGCCATGTAATCTGATACTGTGTTCCAAGAAAAGTTAAAGTAAGTTTTTTTGCTTCTTCATCGTAAGGAATAGACAGTCTGGAAGCAATTTCCTTCGGATCTGCAGTTGCAAACTCCTGAGTATAATGCTCCCATGGCATTCTTTCCTTACTGTCTTTTTCATAATTTAAGTCATTTAAGCTAAACGCCATATAAATCTCCATAAACAGGACAGATCAAAGGAATCTAAAGATCCGTCCTGTTATTTTTATTTCTCTAGATATTCATAATTTCTCATATAGAAATTACTGAAATTCATCAGCGGTTCTGAACCTCTTCCATTACAGTCGGGAACATACTTGTATCTGTATGAGGAATAAAACATGCACCTACAAATTCATCCATATAGATCGGTACTGTAGAAAGTTCCATATATGTCATATTTGCAGCAAGTTCATAAGTCTTCTTCTCTGCCGGTGTTGACAGAAGCATCAGATACGCACCTGTCAGAGAAGAGTTACCAATGTAGTGGAATTTCTCGATCGGGATATCCGGGAACATACCGATGTTGACTGCATTCTGCATGTTGATACCGCTTCCGATACCGCCTGCAACATACACATCATCGATCATGCTCACATCGAAGTCCAGAGAAGTAAGCATTGTGCGGATTGCTGAGAAGATGGCACCTTTGGCACGGATGAAGTTGTCAATATCAACTTCTGTGATCTCAACATCCTTTACAGAACCTGCCTCTTCCTCAAATGCAAGGATATAGCTGCCCATTCCATATTTGTCATGTTTGATTCTCTTTCCTTCGCGGATAAATTTACCCTTCGGATTGATAATTCCGCAGATATAAAGTTCACTGATCACATCGATGATACCGGAACCACACAAACCTACAGGTTTGGTTCCCGGATCACCTACGATCTTGTAGGTCGGCTCCATAGTCTCTTTGTCAATGGTACATGCTTCGATGGCTCCATCTGTGGCACGCATACCACAGCTAATGTCACCACCCTCAAAGGCAGGACCTGCGGAACATGCGCAACTCATCATAAAATCTGAGTTTCCAAATACAAGCTCTCCGTTTGTACCAAGGTCGATAAACAGTGAAAACTCCGGCCTGTTCCAGATCTGGCTGACCAGGGTTCCGGCTGTAATATCGCCGCCTACATAGCTTCCGATATTCGGCGCCATAATAATATGAGCGTCTTTATTAATATCAATTCCCACATCAGAAGCAAAGAGGGAATTGGTCTTAAAGAATGCAGGGATATATGGTTCTGTACGTAATGGATCAGAATTAATTCCTGCAAACAGATGATTCATAGTTGTATTAGATGCCACGCACATTCTGTATATGCGGTTTTTCGGGAATTTGGCACTTTTGCACATCTCGTTGATCATCGGATTGATGGTTTCTTTGATCACAGCATCCTGCAGCTTTTGCTGGCCGCCCGGTTTCTGTGATTCTACAATTCGGTTAATAACGTCTGCACCAAAACGGATCTGTCCGTTTCCGGCAGAACTCTTTGCCAGAATTTCACCGTTTTCCATATTGATCAGTACAGCGGAAACAGTTGTTGTACCAATATCGATTGCCAGACCACCGATTACTACATCTTCGTCTTTACCGAAGATATCATACACAAACATATCGTCAGAAGTAGCGCGGATCACACATTTTACTGAAAAATTACTCTCTCTCAATACATCCGGAAGCTTTTTCAGAACTGCATAAGGGATTCTGACTCTGCTGATATTCAGATACTTCCGCAGTGCTCTTGTAAGTCTCTCGTTATCCGGCATTGTGTCATCCAGAGACGGAGGATCCATTGTGACATCCACAACCTCCAGACTGTTTTTCAATTCGATGCCTGCAAGTTCTACATCTCTTTTGGCATTTTCAAAAATGGCTATTTCCTCTTTAGAGCTTAAATCAGCTACTTTCATTCTGCTCTTATAGGCAGATGCAATATCAGGTACCAGCACATTTACATCTGCACTGATCTTGCTGCAGCATGCAAGGCGCCATCCTTCCTGATATTCTTCGTCAGAAATATGTAATGTCTTTTTGCTCTCCAGTTCTCCGCTCTTTAACTGGACACGGCATTTTCCGCAGGCTCCGTTTCCAGAACATGGTGCATCGATCGCCACATTGGCTCCACGAGCTACCTCAAGTAAATTGTCCCCCGCATTGGCAAACGCTTCTACCACACTGCCATCTTCGAATGAAAATGTTACCTTAAACATTCGGCAACCACCTTTCTCATAATCGTTAATAGCCTGTAATAAAACAAGGGCCGAAGACCGAAGCCTTCAGCCCCCATAATTATGTATTCAATTCGTATGAAACTGATTAGATTTCCAGATAGGAATCTGCATACAGTGTATTGCCTTTGAATACATCACAGGATTTGATAGTTTCCATCAGACGAAGGTCGTTAGGGTTAACGATTGCTGATGTAAGACCATTCATCATAGCCATTGCTACAAGAGCAGAGTCCATGATCGGACGGATATGTTTTGGCATACCGTTACTGTTGTTAGAAAGACCACCTGTAGAGTTCAGTCCCATTTCAGAGAACATCTTGATAGCTTCAAGAACTTCCATCTGTTTGTCCTGCATTCCTTTTACAACGAGGAATAACGGGTCAAACCACAGATCTTCTGTATCCATGCCCTGAGCCATACCTCTTTCAAGCATGTTCTGGCAGTGCATCATACGCTCATCATTGTCAGCTGCTACCATACCAGAGGAGCAAAGTGCGATACAGATTGCATCATTTGCTGCTGCAAGGTCGATATTGGAAATTCTGTCACCTGCGTCTGCAGAGTTAACGATTGGTTTTCCTTTTGCTCTGTTGTATACAGAAATACCAGCTTCGATAGCTTTCTGGTTTGTTGTATCCAGTGCAAGCGGAACATTATCAAACTCAGACTGAAGGAGCTGAACAGCCCATTTCATTAAGTCTTCGCCATCATTTTCTGCAGGTCCGATATTTACATCGAGGTAAGTAGCACCAGCATCCAGCTGCTGTTTTGCTCTTTTGATGATCGGTTCAGGATCTCTTTCTGTAAATGCTTTGTTTACTGCCGGTGCAGTAGTGGAAAGTCTTTCTCCAATTGTTACGAATTTTGCCATAACCCTGTTCTCCTTTTATATTTATTTATACAGAGAAATCTGACAATTGCAGATCCCTCTGCATACATTTTTCTTTATAATCCGGCCGGTACAAAACCGACCAGATGTTTACGGTCATTAGATCTGGCCGTCTGCCTGCAGATCCTTTAAGAATTTAACAAGCTGTACAGCTTCTCTTGGTCCAACGATGATTTCCCATCCAGGAAGTTTTGCTTCCAGATCACCCTTCAGAACCGCTACTTTACCAGGAATGATCAGTTTTCTGGATTTAACCTTCGGTTCAACATTCTCTTTGATATAAGAAGAAATACTGTTACCGGAGAATTTACCAGCTGCCCATGATGTCAGTACGGAAAGTCCGCCTGCATCATTGATTACCAGGTTAAGCGGAACACCGGAACGCTCCAGCTCGCCGGATACTACGAAATATGTAAGAGCAAAGTCTACAGTAGTAACTACTACTGCATTCTCATCAGCACCATTTAACGGATAGATGCCTGGCTCAACTTTCATTGGCTTCTGCGGGTCAGTGTAAACGTTCTGACGCAGACCATATAATGGAAGAGCCTCTGCATATGTCATCTGCTCCATAACGATGATGGAACCATATTTCATTGTAAACATAGATGCTAAAGCTGCCTGTAAGTGAAGGTCACCTTTTGCGATCTTAACAAGGTTTACGATAGATGGATAACCAAATGTTCTGTCCTGGTCTTTCAGAGCTGCACGACGAACCTGTACAGTGTTTGCAAAGGTTTCTTTAATGTCAGCGCCTGTTGTATCAAGAACAAGATTCTTGTTTCCAAGTTTTTCAAGAGCTGCTGTTGTATCATATAATTCATTTAAGTCTTTACCGGATACACCGAGAACAACACCTGCTTCTGTAGCAACTGCGTTCATTGCTTCATAGTTGGAAGCATCAGCACCGTTTAAGACCGGTTTGCTGTCTTTGCATACTGCAAGAGCTGCTTTAGCGATTTCAGGATCTTTACAGTCAAGAACTAAAGTTCTGCCAAGACCTGCTGCTTTTTCTACAAGTGCAGTATATTTAGCTGCATCTGCGCCTTCACCACAGTTTACATATACAAGTTCAGCATACATTCTTTCGCCGATACGGTCATAATCTACCTTCGGGATTTCTGCAAGTTTTGCCTCTACTGCAGCGTCATCCATGCATGTGCACAGAGCTACTGCATATCTTGGCTTGCTTACAAATGTTTTTTCATGTCTGAATAATACTGTTTCTCCACCCAGAGTGTGCTCTTCTGCACCAGTACCAATTTTGATTGTCTTCATTGGCGGAGCAGTAGCCTCGGAAAGAGATGCTAAAGCTTCATCAGACATATGCGGACATTGTTCGATTTTCATAGCGCCCTGAGCAACTTTCATAGAGAAAGCCATACAAGTTGGGCATCCGCATTCCTTACAGTTTTTCTTTGGTGTTAATTTAAAAATCTGAATACCATTCAGTGCCATTTTATTTGTTCCTCCTATTCAATTACGCAAGTGCTTTGATCATTCTGGAAATAGCTGCAACAGCTTCCGGATGTCTTAAGATGACTGCATCAGATCCGGCTGCAAGGTCAGCAGCAGCTGTCATAACTTCCATATCGATTCCACGCTCTTCTTCCGGTCCCCATTCAGGCATATCTTTCTCAGAAGCTGTTGCTTCTTTTACGCCCCATGTTTCAGCGGATACCGGTGTAATGATAGGCATCTGCAGCATGTTATCATTCTGAGATAAAGCTGCACCTTTAATACGGTCCATAGTGGATACAACATATTCATATCCATATCCGGCAGCAGCACTACCGATATTCATAACAATTTTCTGTGCATTAACGCCTAACTGAGTAGTTACAACGTTAAGCTGTTTAGCAAGGTTGATATCTACGGCAGATTCTGCACCTACGATCTGATCGTAAGCAAGTCCTGCTGCAGCACCGATTGCTTTGTAGTTTTCTTCTTTTTCTGAAAGAATCAGTACGTTTCTTCCCTGAAGAGCTTCTGCTACCTTAGGAAGGAGTTCTGCGTCTTTCTCTACATTCTTGCATCCTTCAACTACTAATGGTGCATCAATTGCATCTGCAACTTCTTTAACAACTGCGATAAGTTCATCAACAGATTTGTTTACACCGTTCGGATCTCCACCCTCAAGGATCAGAGCTACAAAGTCAGCACCTTCCATAGCTGCTGCTTTTTTAGCCATTTCTCCGATTGTGGATGCTCCGTCATAGTATGCTTTGATACCTTCGGATACAATATTCTCAAGACCCATATCAGAGATTTCAACACCGATCTTAGGTGCGTTTTCTGATGGTGCATCAAAAGAATAAAATGGATAAGTAGAGTCTCCGCCGATTGTTACAGTCTTATCTCCGCTACCAATTGTGACTGTATTAATCTTTGCATTAAATTTCTGAAGTTTCTGATTAAACGGCATTTCTATTTGGCCTCCTTAAAAAAATTACTATGTACTTGCCTCTACGCAGACAAATCACATCATCTCATATAGTATACTACATCATCGGGTCCATTGACAAGGCTGGATGATTATGTTCTGTTAAAAATGCAACAAGCTCTTCTGGATCTGTTGTATTTGTCTCGTCACCAATCATATCAGTAAAGTTGTCAATACCATACAGTTCCTTTGCTGTCTTATTCAAACGCTCCGCAACTGTCTCTTTTAATTCCTTAGGCATCCATACGATACGTTCAATACCGCCTTCTGCCTTCATGAATTTCTTGGATGAAATAAAGTGTTTACCATGTCCCATGAATCCTGGTGTCTGAACACCGCCACCAGTCATAGATGCCATCTCTGAGAATGTCATTCCGAGAGGTGTCATTCCTGCATATTCACGGTTGGCGATTACTACACCATTAGAAAACGGCTCAATACCACAGATACACTCAAAGCATCCACAGGAAGTCATAGGATCCTGCATAATGGAATAAAGTGTAACGTGTTCGAGAGCTCCCTGTGAGAATTTTTGTACAGCTTCATCAACATCCTCATAAGAACCAAGGTTCTCATCAATTGGTCTTTCCTTTGTAATAATCTGACAAGGTCCGTTTGGATCCAGTTCATTTGTTGCTTTTGCATCCAGCCATGAAACGGCTCCGCAAAGTCCAAGTCTCTCTGGTGTAACAACACATACATGAGACGGTGAAAAAGCCTGACAAAGGATACAGCTGTAATATACGTCTACAGTTTCATCTGTAAGATTTTCAAGACGTGCATCACGTTTATCGAATACAGGGATTGCTACCTCATGACGGATTCTTGTACACTCAGCCGGATCAGTATAAACGGTTACCTGACATTTATCAACTACAGCTTCAAACTCATTTTTTACCTGTGTATACAGAACTTCACCGATATGTCTGATACGGAATCCTGCATTGTAAGCTTCCTTACCGATACGGATCCTCTGCATATCTCTCTGTCCTGTATGATAAACTCCCTCAATACAGTTAATGTAATTGTGGAATTTACGCTCAATTACAGGTTCAAAATCAGGCTGCATTCTCTTTCCCGCTACTTCTACCACGTAAGCGATCGGATTCTTGCTTCCCAATTCCATTTCATCTACATCTGGTCCTACAACTGTAATCTTGTGGTCCTCTACCTCATCCATGCTTCTTGTCTGCACAAGTTCTGCACAATCCACACGGGAACCGTCGAACTCAACCTGCATATCTTTACGACGGATAATCTCGCCTTCGAATGCAGACGCAAACGCAACAGGAATATCAATATTGGTAATTTTGATCTTAATATTTCTGGCTTCCAGAGAAACCTTATTAAAATCAGCAACATTCGGGCATGCGATCAGCGCACCCGGAACTTCTGTAATGTTTTCATCTTCATTGGAAATCACAGGGAATCCAAGTTTGATTGCTCCTGCACCAGCAGCCAGAATCACATCATCAATCGGTTTAAACGCATTGACAAATGCCGGTACTCTCTCTGATGTATACTTGATCAGAGCGGCTGCATCTCCAGGAGTAACGTTTCCGAAGATCAGAGCTGCACGAAGTGCCACGGATACTACATGGATTACAGAAGTAATATCTTTTCCAAGTGGTACGATTCGAACATTATAGCCCATTTTCAATCCAAGTTCCTGCGCTTGGTCAATAATTCCTCCAACCAGTGTAACAAGAATTCCCTGTGCCTGATAACTCTTTACCAGATCTACACCTTCCTGTGCGGTAGGTGCCGATCCAATAATAACAGCTACACCAGGAATATCACCGGTTACAAGAGGTACACCAAGTTCACGGATTATGGAATCCGGAAGGTGTCCATAGTACGGTTCACTGTATGGCTCCGCTCCATCCAGATACTTCAGTACTTCTATGAACTCTGCACAAAGTGCGGTAGCGACTCCGGACATCAAAGCGTCATCTAACTGATGCTCTCTTGTCATAAGAGATTTGATCACACCAAGTGCTTCTTTCATTTCGCCAAGGGTCTTCACCTTGACTCCTGTTACTGCATAGTAACATGGCAGACAGTAGGCAGTATGAGGAAATTCAACTGCCTTGTCTGCGCCGTGCTGTGCAATGGCTCCCTCTACAGCCTGACAGGTTAACCCGTAGACTGCATCATTTCCGTTAAAGATTCTGTCGATTAACAATTTGCACATCTCCATTTCGTATTTAGAATAATACTATGGTTTTATCTATATAACGCTTTAGGCGTTTAAACCCCGGAGACGTTTAGTGGCTTCCGCATTGCCCATCTACGACTCCGGGCAAAACCACCAATCTTTACATCATCGGATCAAGAGCTAATGCCGGATGGCCTTTTTCTGTAAGGAATCCAACCAGTGTCTCCGGATCAGTAGCGATTGTTTCATCACCGATCATATCTGTAAAGTTTTCAATACCATAGAGTTCATTTGCTGTCTTATTAAGACGTTCAGCAACAAACTCTTTCAGTTCTTTCGGCATCCATACGATACGTTCAATACCGCCTTCTGCCTTCATGAACTTCTTGGAGCTGATGAAATGTTTACCATGTCCCATGAAACCAGGTGTCTGAACACCACCACCTGTCATGGATGCCATTTCTGAGAATGTCATTCCAAGAGGTGTCATGCCTGCATACTCACGGTTAGCGATAACAACACCATTGGAGAATGGCTCGATACCGCAGATACACTCGAAGCATCCGCATGATGTCATAGGATCCTGCATAATAGAGTACAGTGTAACGTGCTCTAATGCACCCTGGGATAATTTCTTAACAGCTTCATCTACATCTTCATAAGAACCAAGGTTCTCATCAATAGGTCTTTCTTTTGTGATTACCTGGCAAGGTCCGTTTGGATCCAGCTCGTTGGTAGCTTTTGCATCCAGCCATGAAACAGCACCGCAAAGTCCAAGTCTCTCAGGTGTAACAACACATACGTGAGACGGGGAGAATGCCTGGCAGAGGATACAGCTGTAATATACATCTACAGATTCGTCTGTCAGAGTATTCAGACGGTCATCACGTTTCTCGAAGATCGGGATAGCAACTTCATGACGGATTCTTGTACACTCAGCAGGATCTGTATAAATAGTAACTTCACATTTATCAACAACTGCGTCAAATTCATTCTTAACCTGTGTATAGAGAACTTCACCGATATGTTTGATCTTGAAGCCTGCAGCAAATGCATCTTTACTGATACGGATTCTCTGCATATCTCTCTGTCCTGTATGGTATACACCTTCGATACAGTTGATGTAGTTATGGAACTTACGCTCGATAACAGGTTCAAAGTCAGGCTGCATGTTTTTACCTGCAACTTTAACAACATATGCAATGCTGTTCTTGCTGCCAAGTTCCATGTCATCTACTTCCGGACCAACAACTGTAATCTTATGGTCTTCTACTTCACTTGCATCACATGTATGTACAAGCTCTGCACAGTCTACACGGGAACCATCGAATTCAACCTGCATGTCTTTACGACGGATAATCTCACCTTCGAATGCAGATGCGAAAGCAACCGGGATATCGATGTTTGTAATTTTAATCTTGATGTCACGTGCTTCCAGAGAAGTCGCATTCCATTTGGAGATGTCTTTCTGGCAGATCAGGCTCTTCGGTACTCTTGCAACATCTTCCTGGTTTGTGATAACCGGGAATCCAAGAGCGATAGCGCCTGCACCACAAGCTACGATCACATCATTTAACGGTGCAAATGCATTAACAAATGCAGGTACACGTTTCATTGTGTAATCCATCAGAGTTGCAGCATCACCTGGTTTTACGTTACCGAAGATAAGAGCTGCACGAAGTGCTACAGATACTACATGGATAACTGCTGTAACGTCTTTTCCAAGCGGGATAACACGTACGTTAGCACCTGTCTTGTATCCAACTTCCTCTAACTGGTCAATAACATCACCAACCAGAGTGATCAGGATACCCTGAGACTGATAGGATTTAACAAGGTCTGCTGCTTCCTGAGCGGAAGGAGCTTTTCCAAGGATAACTGCTACACCAGGGATATCGCCTGTTACAAGCGGTACACCAAGTTCACGGATCACTGCATCTGCAAGATGTCCGTAGCAAGGAGCTTCATAAGGAACTGCTCCGTCAATATATTTCAGAACTTCGATAAATTCTGCGCAGAGAGCTGTAGCAACGCCTGACATAAATACGTCATTTGTTCTTTTCTCTCTTGTCATAAGAGTTTTTACTACTGCAAGAGCATCTTTTAACTCTGCAAGAGTTCCAACCTTTGTTCCTGTTACTGCATAGTAGCATGGTAAAGAATATGCTGTATCAGGGAAGCTGACTGCTTTGTCAGCGCCGTATTTTTCAATTGCCTGGTTGATGGCACCCTCTGTAAGTCCATAAACCGCGTCGTTTCCCGCAAAAACACTTTCAAATAAAGTCACTTGTTCTACCTCCTAATATATGATTACTGACGATCTATCTTTTCTTTTATTTTAATGATCTCATTGGTAACTGTCTTGCTGAAGTCATACGGGGATTTTCCCTGTCTGTCTGCATCAATTACCTCTGTGTTGTAATGAATCATACCTAAAAGATCTTCCTGTGGAATCCGTTCTCTGATAAAGTTTTCGTCATCTTCATTGCGCACTTTGTTTGCGACAACCTTTACCTGAGACACTCCTAAATCTTTTGCCAGGCGCTTTACATTTTTATATGTCTGCACACTCCTTGCACCTGGTTCGATCACTACGATAAATGCGTCAACTCCTTCTGTGGTTCCTCTGCCGAGATGTTCCAAGCCGGCCTCCATATCAAGAATTACTACATCTTCTCTTCTAAGTACCAGATTATTGATAATGCGCTTTAACATTACATGTTCCGGGCATACACATCCGCCACCGCCTGTCTCGACAGTTCCCAGGACAAGGAGCCGTACGCCATTACAGACCTTACCATATTTCTCCGGAATATCGTCTACTTTCGGATTCAGATGATAGAACTGATTTCCTGCTGTAGCCCCTGTACGTTCTTCCACCAGCTTACGCATCTTTGAAATCGGTACAATAGAATCCAGAGTTTCTTCATCAAAGCCTAATGCAAGACCAAGATTCGCATCCGGATCCACATCTGCTGCAAGTACCGGTCTGCCCTCTGCTGCATACAACCTGGCCAGCGTTGCTGCAAAAGTGGTTTTGCCTACGCCGCCTTTTCCTGTAACTGCTATTTTCATTTTACGTCATCCACCTTTTATTACATTTTTAAGATCACAGCAGATTAGATTCCTAATGCTGTTCTCTTCTCTTCGATTCTTTCGATCATCAGATCAACTAATTTCTCAATATCTGTTTCTACTGTATAAGCAGCTCCTGTCCATTTTCTTGTTCCCTCTGTAAGAAGCTCTCCCATTTCTGAAGAACCGGAAACATATGGATCAACACCAAGGAATGTATCAATACCGGTACCTACTACATAGTTACCGATGGATACAGCTTTTTCAGACATCCACTCAGGAGCACATCCAACTACAGGAAGCTGATTGATCTGAAGACCTGCATCTTTTGCAAGTTCAGCAGCAAGGATCATCATACGGGAAATATCTACGCATGATCCCATGTGGAGTACCGGTGGGATATCAGCCAGTTCACAGACACGTTTCAGACCTGCACCGCAGAGATCTTTTGCAGATTTGTCCATAAGACCTGCTTTTGCAGCTGCCTGCGCAGAACATCCGGAAGCAATGACAACAATATCATTGGCGATACATTTCTTCATCAGTTCAATATGTGCATAGTCAGGACGGATCTTAGGATTGTTACATCCAACCATAGCAACAGCACCACGGATAACACCGGAAGTGATGCACTCAAGTAATGGTTTTGTTGTTCCTGTCTCATCAACCTGAGAGTTTGTAACACCGTCAAGAACCTTAACGATTGCTTCTACGGAATAACCAACTGTAGCTTTCTGTTTCAGCTGTGGGATATGTACAAGTTCAGGTTTTCTGTTCTTGAAGTTGTCAATAGCCATCTTGACGATTGCTTTTGCATTCTCTCCTGCTGTCTCAGCATTGAATCTGATAAATTCAGCATCAGGCATCTGAGCGATCGGAGAAGTTGTGATAAATTTAGTATGGAAGCATTTGCTTAAAGGTCCTAATGCAGGGAAGATACACTGAACATCTACTACGATCGCTTCGCAGGCACCTGTCAGTACTACATTCTCCTGCTGCAGGAAGTTACCGGCCATCGGAACACCGCGACGCATAGCTACTTCGTTTGAAGTACAGCATACACCGGAAACAGTGATTCCTTTTGCTCCTACAGATTTTGCATAATCGATCATTTCTTTGCTGTCTGCATATTCACAGATCATCTCGGAAAGACTCGGATCATGTCCGTGTACAACGATGTTTACATTCTCTTCAACCATTACACCAAGGTTAGCTTCAGTGTCAATTGGCTTCGGAGTTCCGAATAAAACATCAGAGAACTCTGTTCCCATCATGGAACCGCCCCATCCATCAGCCATACCGCAGCGGATAGACTGTTTTACAAGAGCTTCCGGAAGAGAAGAACATCCCATATGAGCCATATGTAAAGAAGTGGAAACCTCACGGTCGATCGCACGTGGTGCAATTTCATTTTCAATCAGTTTCTCTTTCTGTCCTGCAGGCATTCTGTCAAGGAATCTCTGATATCCAAATGGTTTACCATATTCCATCAATCCTGTCTCAGCCATTTCATGAGCCAGATCATAGATATCTTTTCCTTCTGTCTCTACGCCCCATTCTTTTGCGATACGGATCAGTTTCTCAGGATCTTTTACCTGATAGTTTCCGCCGTCTTTTGCACAATATAATGTGTGGCAGATTTCACGACCGTGATCAGAGTGAGTAGCTGCACCACCTGCTGTAAATTTCAGGAAGTTTCTTCCTACGATACCATGAACGTCACATCCGCAGATACCTCTTGATGCTTTAGGGGTAATACGACATGGTCCCATAGCACAGATACGACAGCAGACACCCTGCTCACCGAATTTACAATGTGGAGTCTGTTTTTTTACACGAAGCTGCCATGCGTCAGCTCCAACCTTTGCACCTGTCTCCAAAAGTCTGGCAGTAGCCTCTTCAAACTCTTCCACTGTAGTTAATTTGAATTCACTCATTATAGACCTCCTTTAATTCTGGTTTGTGTATTCCTTTAAGATACACATTTTTATTTTATTAATAATCCCACAGACAGGAAATCCCGGTTATCTATAGGTTATCTATATCTGAAGAATTGGCTCCGTTAAAGATAACTGTGATAACCCATCCCATCCCCTCCCATGGGTTATTTAACTTAAAAAATAAAGATGTAAACTTGTATTTATCTCTGCATATATAGATTTCCTATGCGCAGAAACATCCCTCATCGGATTCTCATCCGACAAGGGGTGTTTCTTATAATTTTAAATTATCAACGATTGCACGAAGTGCAGTCTTGACAGGGTTGTCTTCCGGAAGTGTGCTTGTAGGACGTCCTTCACAGTCATATTCATAAACTGTTTCATCCTGTGGAACAACACCAAGAAGTGTCAGTCCCTGATTTGCAATCTCTTCCTGAATTCCCTTATTCAATTCTCCTTTCGGAGCTCGGTTAATGATCAGACCGACTGTATCAGGATGCATATCACATTCTTTAATGAGTTCTGCAATCCTGCCTACTGCCTGTACGCCTCTTCTGGAGCAGTCGCTGACCAGAATGGCAGTCTGCATGCTCGGAAGAACACCTCTGCTGATATGTTCCATTCCGGCTTCATTATCTACAACAATATACGGATAATTATTCTGGTATTTTGCAAGCTGAGTCTGAAGAAGACCATTAACATAGCAGTAACAGCCTTTTCCCTGAGTTCTGCCCATGACAAGAAGATCAAAATCATCATCTTCTACAAGCGCATCTTCAAAACGCATTTCCGCGTAATCAGCCTTAGACATTCCGGTAGGAATTGGATTCTCTTTTGCAAGCTCTGCACGTGCAATTTCTTCACGCACATCGCCAAGAGTTGTCTCTACCTTTACGCCAAGAACCTCATTGAGGTTTGAGTTTGCATCAGCATCTACTGCAAGAATCGGCCCTTTACCCTTTTCACACAGGTACTGGATCAGCATTCCGCATAATGTTGTTTTTCCCACGCCGCCTTTTCCTGCGACAGCAATTACGTGTGCCATAAAACCAGGTGCCTCCTAAATCTGTCTTAGTATTCTTTCTATAAATAAAAAATGATGTTAAGGTCAAAAGGTGTTTTGTCCCTATCTTAATATCAGTCACATTTCAGTTTCACAATACTGTTGGCAAGGTCAACCATTAAAATAGTTCCCTCGACCACTCTCTCATCTCCCATAATATCACGGAGAATCAATTTATTCCCATCCACATCTATACGGGAAACATTTTTAAAAATAACAGAATCGTCACTTTCTTTATATACAGTTGCCAGACACATGTGATGTCGCCTCCTATTTCATCTCTTCTTTAACAAGTGTTAAGGCAAGTCCAAGTCTCATATTGCCTTTCTGAAAATCTGCAACAGCTTCCTTAATAGTCTTACATGCTGCATCCATTCCCATCTTGGCAAGGTTATCAGCCATCTGATCCAGTTCCTGAGCATGATGCTCATTGTGCTGAAGCATATATGTCAGAAGAGCCAGTGTCTCATTCTTACAGTCACCTTCACTGCAGGATCCGCAATGAGCAGTATCACAGGCATGATCTGCATGAGAATGTCCATGATCATGACCTTCGCCATGAGTATGCTCATGAGTATGAGTCATACCATCTTCATGGGTATGTTCATGGGTGTGTCCATGCCCATGCTGGACAAGATTCCCATTTTCATCTTTGATTAAATGCATGGTTAAATGCTCCCTTCTATTGAAAAATACACTGAATTTATAAAATTCAGTCTTTTTTTATGACAATAAATTATCAATTTACTGATATTATACATCTTTTTTTTCGTTTCCGCAAGCCATTTAGCATAAATAATCACTAAAAAAATTTTGAAATATATGCTTTGAAATAGCTTTTTTCACAAGAACTGTTAATACTTTAACCATTATGTTATATTGTTAACAATGTACTCTTGCAAAAACTTAATAATTTTTATGTACTTCTGACACATTTTTATGTTATACTTGGACCAGATTATCGGGCAAAGCAGCTTGCCCAAAGTGTATATAGGAATTGGAGGAATTGTTTTGGATAATACTGTTTTTCTGAATACAAACAGAGAGATGCCTTTACTCGGACTGGGAGTATACAAAGCCACCGGGGAAAATGAGGCAGAAAATGCTATTATTTCTGCTGTTGAATCAGGATACCGTCTGATTGATACAGCCTCCGTATATAAAAACGAAGAAAATGTAGGACGGGGAATCGCCAGCTGTGGAATACCGCGAAATGAACTTTTTATTACTACAAAAGTATGGAATACCGCACAGCGTCTGGGAGACATTCAGGGTGCTTTTGAAAGAAGCCTGGACCGGCTCAAACTGGATTATGTGGATTTGTATCTGATCCACTGGCCGGTTCCGGGATGTTATCTCAGCACCTGGAAAGTACTGGAGGAAATCCAGAAATCCGGGCGGGCTCTTTCTATCGGTGTCAGTAATTTTGAAATCCGTCATCTGGAAGAACTGGAAGCCAATTCCGGAATCATACCTGCTGTAAATCAGATTGAATGCCATCCTCTCTGCTATCCGAAAGAGCTGATTGATTATTGCCAGGATAAAGGAATCCAGGTACAGGCATATGCCCCGCTTGCAAGGGGTGCATATCTTGATAATGATGTTATGTGTGTACTCGGAACTAAATATGCCCATACTCCTGCTCAGATTGGTCTGCGCTGGGCTACCCAGAAGGGAATATCAGTAATCCCGAAATCCGTACATCCTGACCGCATCAGAAGTAACGGCAATATTTTTGATTTCACAATCGAACAGGAGGATATGGATCTGATCGATACTCTGAACGAAAATTTCCACAGTTCACATGTTCCCGAGGATTTAAGGGACATTGCATTCTGATAAATATTAACAGAAAAAGCATTTTATCATGTAATATAAACGCAAAAAGCAGATGTATTTATATAACATCTGCTTTTTGTATTTATCATCTCTGTTCATAAAATTTCCTGCAAATGATGCATTTGAGAGTTTTTTCTATAACATCTCAGTTAGAGCATTTTCAGACACACTCTAGCAGTTCATTGAATGATTACTGTCCGTCTTCCCATGGAAGCATCGGCGTCTCCACTTTCTTATCTCTTACCATAAGGTCAATCACCGCTTCCGCTGCACTTTTTCCTTCGAACAGGACTTTGTTTATTTCTGTGATGATCGGCATTTCCACATCATATTTCTCAGCCAGTTCTTTTGCTGCTTTTGCGGAATAGACGCCTTCCACGATCATTTTCACTTCAGCCATCGCCTGCTCCATGGTATATCCTTTTCCCATCAGATATCCGGCTTTCCGGTTACGGCTGTGGACACTGGCACAGGTAACGATCAGATCTCCGATTCCGGACAGACCATAAAAGGTTTCCATACGTGCTCCCATTTTAACACCCAGACGTGAAATTTCTGCAATTCCTCTTGTGATCAGGGCTGCTTTGGTATTATCGCCGTATCCCAGACCATCTGCGGTTCCGGCCGCCAGTGCGATCACATTCTTTAACGCTGCGCCAAGCTCCACTCCCAGCATATCCGGCGTGGTATAAACTCTGAAAACAGGGCTCATAAAGATTCCCTGCAAATATTCTGCTGTCTCTCTCTGGTGAGAACTTACCACACAGGTAGTCGGAAGTCCTTTTCCAACCTCTTCTGCATGGCTTGGGCCGGAAAGCACAGACACATTTGCCTGTGGAAGTTCCTGTTCAATGATCTCGCTTAAAGTAAGAAGAGTTTTTTCCTCCACACCTTTGGCAACATTTACAATTTTCTGTCCGTTTTTTACAAAAGGCGCCATACGCTTGCAGGTACTTCTGGTATAAGGCGAAGGAACTGCCAGAATTGCCACATCTGCATCCCGCAGGCTTCTCTCAAGATCTATTGTGATATCAATCGGTTCAGGAATCTTTACACCCGGAAGTTTGCTCACGTGTTCCCGCTTTTCTCTTAATGTTGTTATCTCCTCCCCAAGCGCCGACCAGAGAATCACCTCGTGTCCATTATTGTAAAGAAGGATAGACAGGGCAGTTCCCCAGCTTCCCGCACCAAGCACACTTATCTTTGCCATATAAATACCTCTTTTTATTTATTTTTTTTGCTTAAATAAATTTTACTTTCTGTCCCGTCAAGAAGCCGTTTTATGTTCTTTTTATGTCTGTAAAATGCCAGTACTGTCAAGAGTCCCATAACAATATAAAGCTCGATCATATGATAAGAATCCATATGATAAGAACCCATCTGTCCAAATACGATCATACTGATAAATGCAGCCAGATATGCACTTACCGAACACAGAGAAACATAGTGTGTCAGGAAAAACAGTCCGAAAAATACAATTGCACAGATCACAAAAATCCGCCAGTCAAAAGCAATCACAAGTCCTACAGATGCAGCTACGCCCTTCCCGCCCTTAAAATTAAGATAAAACGGAAAATTATGCCCCAGAATACACCCAGCTGCTGCATAAAGGCCCAGCAGCGGCAGAATATCTCCATAAGAATTTCCGAATATTGCCCTTACGATCAGGATGGCCGCAATACACTTCAGACAGTCACACAACAGATTCAATGCCCCGGCCTTTTTGCCAAGTGTACGCAGTACATTTGTAGAACCCAGATTTCCGCTTCCCTGTTTGCGGATATCAATATGATAAATTTTTCCTAAAATGTATGCGGTCTGAAAAAGTCCACATGCATATCCAATTGCAATACAAATCAGGCGTTCCATGATTATTCTTTTTCACCTCGTTCACGAATAATGAATTTCAGTGATGTTCCCGCAAATCCAAAGGCATCCCTGATCTTGTTCTCCAGATATCTGGTATAAGAGAAATGCATCAGCTCTTTGTCATTTACAAAGATAACAAATGTAGGCGGTTTGACAGCCACCTGTGTCATATAGTAAATCTTCAGACGTTTTCCCTTATCAGACGGAGGCTGCTGCATTGCCACTGCCTCAGAAAGGATTTCATTCAGGACACCCGTCTGGATACGCAGTGTCTGGTTTTCGATAACCGCATCGATCGTTTCAAACATTCTGGAAATCCTGAGTCCTGTTTTTGCAGAAATAAATACCAGTTCCGCATATGGCATATATGCCAGAACCTCGCGGATTCTGTTTGTGTGCTTATAAATAGTCTTATCATTCTTTTCAATGGCATCCCATTTATTTACGGCAATGATAACACCCTTTCCTCTTTCGTGGGCAATCCCTGCGATCTTGGCATCCTGTTCTGTAACACCCTCTGACGCATCGATCATTACAATGACAACATCCGCACGTTCTACTGCAGTCACTGTACGGATCACACTGTATCTCTCAATCTCCTCTTTGACTTTTCCCTTACGGCGAAGTCCGGCAGTATCAATAAAGATATAATCCTTTCCCTGCCATTTTACTCTGGTATCTACCGCATCTCTTGTAGTTCCGGCAATATCAGAAACAATCACACGGTCTTCTCCCAGAAGTTTGTTTACCAATGACGATTTTCCTACGTTTGGTTTTCCCACAATGGCAATTCTCGGGATTTCATCATCTTCTTCTGTATCTGCATCCTCAGGGAAATGTTTTGCCACTTCATCCAGCATATCACCCAGCCCCATACGGTTTGCCGCAGAAATCGGAATCGGTTCACCGATACCAAGGTTATAGAACTCATAAACATCCATCATAAATTTCTGGATACTGTCTACCTTATTCACAACAAGGACAACCGGTTTGCCGCTGCGTCGGAGCATATCTGCCACCTTCGCATCGGAATCCACCAGTCCCTGATGAACGTCTGTGATAAAGATGATAACATCTGCCGTATCAATGGCAATCTGTGCCTGCTCTCTCATCTGAGAAAGGATGATGTCACTGCTGTCCGGCTCAATACCGCCTGTATCGATCATGGTAAATGTCTTGTCCAGCCATGTCACATCTGCATAAATTCTGTCTCTTGTAACGCCAGGTGTATCTTTTACAATAGAAATCTTCTCACCTGCCAGCGCATTAAACAATGTGGATTTACCTACATTAGGTCTGCCCACTATCGCTACTACCGGTTTGCTCATATATCTGTCTCCTTCTTATCTTTTTATGGTCTGGTACTTCGATCAGACAGTTTACCAGGTCAGCACCTGGTTCATCTACCACTACAACTTCCGTCTTAAGAGCCTGTCTGACATCTTCCACCGTCAGGTCATCCAGAAAAACATCCTCGCCGCTTCTGAGCATATTGCATGGGATCAGTACTTTTTCTCCCAGATTTCTCTGCGCAAGCTGATCCATAAGATCAGTAGCTGTAATCAGACCGGAAACTGTGATCTTCTCTCCAAAGAAATTATTCTTTACTGCATATACTTCAGCCTGGACATTCGGAAATTTCTTCTGTACCAGTTTTATCATTTTACCTATATAAGGCGCTGCCAGCCGTCCTGTTGCAACAGTGGCATTTACCTCTCTGTCATCGCCTTCAAGCTGCTCAAGTCTCTCTTTTACCTCTGTTTCAAGCAGACGCATCATACCAACACCATTCTCCAGCTGAAGGTATCCGTCATATCTGCCCTCCTCAGGAAGTTCATATCCTGCAAGAATATACCATTCATCCGAAGCATGTACAAAATGAATACCATGCTTCTTCACCATGATCTTCTGCCACCGCTCTACCTGACTGATCAGATACCTTGCATCCTCTTTATCAAAAGATTCCAGTGGATACAGACCTTTTCGATACCTGGAAAGGCCTACAGGTACGATTGAAACGCTCTGCAGTACAGGCGCATATTCCGACAGTTTTTCCAGACTGTATTCCAGTTCATCCCTGTCATTAATCCCCTTGCAGAGCACAATCTGCCCGTTCATGGTCACATCACCTTTATAAAGCCTGTCAACTTTTGCAAGGGCATCTCCGGCAAATCGATTATGGAGCATTTTACAGCGAAGTTTGGGATTCATAGTCTGAAACGATACATTGATCGGGGAAAGATGAAACTTGATAATACGATCCAGATCATAGTCACTCATATTGGTAAGGGTAACATAGTTTCCCTGCAGGAATGACAGTCTGGAATCGTCATCTTTAAAATATAAAGTTTCTCTCATACCGGGCGGCATCTGGTCTATAAAGCAGAAAATACAGTGATTGGAACAGGAGCGGTACTCATCCATAAGACTGTTCTCAAACTCCACGCCAAGATCATCTTCATATTCCTTTTCTACTTCCAGTTCCCATTCCTCGCCATTCTTCTTTCGGATAAGGAGCTTAACAAATTCGTCATTCATCAGATAACGATAATCAAACACATCCTCTACCGGCTGGCCGTTAATGGAAAGCAACGCATCTCCCGGTTCCAGTTCCAGTTCTTCTCCGATACTGTCCGGAAGAACCTTGGATATTATGTGTAAATTTTTTTTCATGAATTTTACTCCATTGGAATGTAACCGGAAATTGTGTGTGGGATAAACTTTTCCGGCACATTTTGTTTCTCGATCATTCAGGAGCCGCTGATTTATTTACTGTGCAGGCACAGTAACTTTCTGACATTTACTCCTGATATCATATGACAGTAATTCCGGGCAAAATATACCTGCGCCCAGAATCCACTATCTTTTATATCATAACAATTGTAAAAGAAAAAATCAATAAATTCCTTGACGTATTTTAGGGCAAATGTTATATATTATATTGAAATCTATTTTTTGAGTATAAAATCACTACTTAGGAGGAGTATTATGCCAAACATAGAATTGTTGGAAAAATCCATGCCAGTTGCACCTATCCGTATTGCAGCTCTTGGATGCAGAGAACTTGCAGAAGAAGTTGACAGAAAACTTGTTAAATTCCGTAAAGAGCTGGTTGAACGTAAGCAGCTCAGTATTGTTCCTCAGGGATACAGCGAAGAATCATTTATTGTAGAATGTGAATGCCCCCGTTTCGGAACCGGTGAAGGTAAAGGTTATATTAAAGAATCCGTTCGTGGCGCTGACCTTTATATTATGGTTGATGTAACCAATTACAGTGAAACTTATACTGTATGCGGACATGAAAATCATATGTCTCCTGACAACCATTTCCAGGATCTTAAACGAATTATTTCCGCTGCAACAGGCAAGGCACACCGTATCAATGTAATTATGCCGTTTCTTTATGAAGGCCGTCAGCACAGACGTACCAAAAGAGAATCTCTGGACTGCGCACTGGCACTGAAGGAATTAAGCGATATGGGAGTTTCCAATATCATTACCTTTGACGCCCATGATCCACGTGTCCAGAACTCTATTCCACTGAATGGTTTTGATAACTTTTTCCCTACTTATCAGTTTTTAAAAGCTCTGATCAAGAGTGTGCCGGATCTTCGTGTTGACAATGACCATCTGATGATCATCAGCCCTGATGAGGGTGCCATGTCAAGAGCTGTATATTTCTCCAACATTCTCGGAGTAGATATGGGTATGTTCTACAAACGTCGTGATTACTCTACGATTGTCAACGGAAAGAACCCTATTGTTGCACACGAATTCCTTGGAGATTCCGTAGAAGGCAAAGATGTTGTAGTTATCGATGATATGATCTCCTCCGGTGGAAGTATGCTGGATGTTGCCAAACAGTTAAAGGAACGCAACGCAAAGAGAGTATTTGTATGCACTACCTATGGTCTGTTCACAGACGGTCTGGATAAATTTGATGAATATTACGAGAAAGGCTGGCTTGACAGAGTGATCACAACCAACCTGAATTACCGCATTCCGGAACTTCTCGAAAGACCATATTATGTAGAAGCAAATATGAGCAAATATCTTGCGAGCATCATTGATATCATCAATCATGATGTTTCCGTTGAGAAGGTTCGTTCCAGCAACGAAAAGATTATGTCTCTTATGGAAAAAGTAAATTCCAGATAGTTTTTCCGGCAGATGAATACGAAAAGGGGAGCTGTTAACCAGCTCCCCCCTTTTTCGTATTGTACAGTTAATCTGCAAATTCAGGATTACTCACTTCGCACTGTTGTGCTTATAACAATTTCAGGTTTTATGAACGTATGCCAAGAAAAGCCCCAAGATTTCCCCTTTTTCCATGGGAAGCCCTGTGAGAAAAGAGAAACTCAGGATTACAGCAGGTACAGAGATTTGGCATGGAAATGTTTTCTTCCGGGATTCCCGCTTCCAGAAAAATAATCTTGTTTGCCATCCACAGATTTAACTGATATTTTCCGTTTTCTTTTCTGTAAAACAGCCTGTTCCAGTATTTCTTATCAAAAACCTTTTCAAATTCTTCAATCACATCTTCGCTGACTTCATAACACTCCTGACAGATAGACGGTCCGATGGCCACTTTCAGATCTTTCGGATTACTTCCATACTCTTCAGACATCTTTTCTATGGTAACTGCACCGATTTTCTGAACCGTACCTCTCCATCCCGAATGAGACAGTCCGATCGCGTGATTCGCCGGATCAGCAAAATACAGTGGAACGCAATCCGCATAAAAGGTTGCGAGAACCAGCCCCGGAACATTTGTGATCATTCCATCTGTATCTGTATAATCACGCGGGATCACAACTCCCTTTCCGCGGTCTTTCTCTGTTACTTTCCGCACATTGTTGGTATGAGTCTGATCAGATGTAACGATGCTGTTCATATCAAATCCCATAGCATCAGAAATCCTTCTGTAATTTTCTTTCACGCAGGACTCCTCATCACCTCTTGTAAAACTCAGGTTCATAGAACTGTAGATTCCTCTGCTCACTCCGCCAAAGCGGGTGCTGAATCCATGAACAAGCCAGTTCATTTCTTCATATGCGGGATATGTAAGAAATGTAACATCTTTATTGTTTTTTACATTCATCTTTGGAATCTGTTCACTGTTCCATTTTATCTTCATATTTCATTATTCCCTTCCTGCTGTATGGCAGATTATTCATCAAAGCAGTTTCTATAATTATTAGAGGATTGCAATATATTCAAACGCATTCTTAACCCAGTGTATTTCATCCCCGTCAATTCCTGCCACATCGAAACGGCATGGGATATCCACATTGTGATATTCCACTGTAAGAAAATACCTTGCCACCTTACATATGGTTTTCTGTTTAGCAGGATTTACTGCAGCCAGCGAATAACCGGAACTATTGTCTTTCCTGTATTTTACCTCAACAAAAACAAGATATTCTCCATCTCTGGCAATCAGATCGATTTCTCCAAATCTGCATCTGTAATTATATCTCAGAATAAATAATCCCTGCTGTTTCAGATAATCAGCAGCTTTTCGTTCGTAACAGCTTCCGGTAGACCGGGTATTTTTATGCAAATTCTTCCATCCATTTCTTTTTATATTATATGTAGGCATCTTTTGTTGTTACTGTGCATCACCCAGTGTATTGCTGTGTACTGAAGGATAGTAACCCTTTTGCGACTGTTTATATGAAATGTGTAATAAAGGTCTTTCTGTGGATCGGGGTTTCTCCGTATTTTTTCAGTGCCGCAATATGATCGGCAGAACCATATCCCTTATTTGATGCAAAACCATATTCCGGGAACACTTTATCATATTCTTCCATCATTCTGTCCCTTGTCACTTTTGCAACAATACTTGCTGCTGCAATGGAAACACTCTTTGCATCTCCCTTAATAATGGGAACCTGTGGAATCGTGATCTGAGGAATCGTGACTGCATCATTGAGAAGAAGCTGAGGAACCACTTCCAGTTTACTTACCGCCTCCCGCATTGCCTCATAAGTAGCCTGAAGGATATTGATCTCATCAATACGCTCCGGGCTGCGCATACCGATTCCTACTGAAACCGCTTCCCTCATAATCACATCATACAGTTCTTCTCTTTTGGAAGCACTGAGTTTCTTGGAATCGTTCAGATAAAGGATCCGGCTGTCCTGTGGCAGAATTACTGCACATGCCACTACCGGGCCTGCAAGAGGGCCTCTTCCCACTTCATCAATTCCGCATAAATAACCAAGATGTTCATATTTATGCTCATATACCTTCATATTTTCAATACGCTGCTTCTCCGCTTCCAGAGCTGCTTCCTTTTTGCGGCACTGCGCGATCAGTTTTTGCACACCACTTCTTGTATCTTCTTTATAAATTTCATATAAAGCCGGGTAGCTGCTCATATCTGCTGCAGCAAACTCGGCTTTAATCTCAGCTATTGTTTTCATAATGGCGCCCACTCCAATGTGATCCGCCCCATTTTTCCGGAACGGAAATCATCAAACAGTATCAGCGAAGCTTTGGCATAATCCAGCTCTTCCTGCTTTTTCAGACACCCTCTGGCTCTGGCAATCGCCTCCAGAACTTCCACAGAAGTTCCCTCCTCTGTGATCTGATATCTCTCTGCCAGAATCCCTTTATAATTTTCGCGCAGATAATCGATCAGCCAGAGTGCCAGTTCCTCCATATTCAAAATGTCATCTTTGATAGAACCTACACATGCCAGACGGATTCCCACCTGCTGGTCTTCAAATTTCGGCCACAAAATACCAGGAGTGTCCAAAAGTTCTACTCCCTTATTCAGACGGATCCACTGTTTTCCTTTCGTAACTCCCGGCTTGTTTCCGGTCTTTGCACAGGCCCGTCCTGCAAAGGTATTGATAAATGTAGATTTTCCTACATTCGGGATTCCCACTACCATAGCGCGGATCGGACGGTTTTTAATACCGCGGCGTCTGTCTCTTTCTATCTTTTCCTTACATGCTTCCTGGATCACATTATTGATTGCTTTCATTCCGGAACCATTTCTGGAATCTACTTTTACAACATAAAATCCCTTTGCCTGAAAATAAGTTTTCCAGGCTTCATTCTGGCGCTCGTCAGCCAGATCTGATTTATTAAGAAGAATCAGTCTGGATTTATTTTTTCCCAGTTCATCGATATCCGGGTTTCTGCTCGAAAGAGGTACGCGGGCATCCACAAGTTCAATGATCAGATCGATCAGCTTAATGTCCTCCTGCATCTGTCTCTTTGCCTTGGTCATATGACCAGGGTACCACTGTACGTTCATATACACCTAACCTTTCAAAAATCCAAATTTATCTTTCGGGGAAATGACAAACCATACCTTTCCCACAATATATTTCTTATTGATATTTCCGATATCACCATACCGGCTGTCCTCACTGTTATTTCTGTTATCGCCAAGTACAAAATACTCACCGCTTTCCAGAGACACTCCGTCGGATGCCAATCCCGCATTACTGATTTCAGGAAAATTCTTATTTTCATTATATACTTCTCCGTTGATCAATACTGCTCCGTTGGATATCTGTACAGTCTCACCGGGCAGACCGATCACGCGGCCGATATGCAGAGCCGCATCATCACTTCCACTGGTTTTATATACAATGATATCTCCCCGTTCAGGTGAGGATACTTTATAAACAGCCCTGTTTACAAAAAAGCGTTCTCCAACCTGCAGTGTGGGCTCCATGGCACTCTCCTGTACAGTTACTGATTGAAACAGCGCAATTCCCGCCAGAATGCCAAAAATGAGCACTACCGCTATCTGAAATATCCAGTTAAGGATTCCCCGGACTTTTTTATCTTCAAGTTTTGTTTCCAGCATATCTCTGGTCTCTTTCAGTGCCGGACTATCTTTCCATTTTCTGATATTCATCCAAATCTCCTGACAGATGGAAAAAGAGGGACAATACACAAGTTATTGTCCCTTCTTCTGCTAATTCATGAAATTATTTAACAAGCTCTTTAACCTTAGCTGCTTTACCTACACGATCTCTTAAGTAGTTCAGTTTCGCACGACGTACTTTACCACGACGGATAACTTCTACTTTTACTACATGTGGGGAATGAAGCGGCCATGTTTTCTCAACGCCTACTCCGTTAGAGCTCTTTCTTACAGTAAATGTAGCTCTGTTGCTTCCGCCCTGTTTCTTGAGAACTGTTCCTTCAAAAACCTGAACACGTTCACGGTTTCCTTCTTTGATCAGTGCGTGTACTCTTACAGTATCACCTGTGTTGAATGCCGGTACTTCAGCTTTTAACTGAGCTGCTTCGATGTTTTTGATAATTTCGTTCATTGTATTTTTCTCCTATTCTTATATGGATGTTCTTAATACATATCCTGTAACAGAGGACCATCTTTTTTCACAACAGTTGTGATTATACTATATAGCCTGATGTATTGCAATACTTTTTGCAAATTTTTTACCAGCAGATTACTTCACATCCTGTTTCCGTAACCAGAACAGTTACTTCCCACTGGGCTGAAGGAAGTCCGTCCTCTGTACGGACTGTCCACTCGTCAATCTCATCCGTATAAATTTCATCGCTTCCCATATTTACCATCGGCTCTATGGTAAACATCATACCCGGAACCATCAGGACACCTGTATTCTCTTCAGAAACAAAGCTTACCCATGGATCTTCATGGAACTCAACTCCCACACCATGTCCACCGATTTCTCTGACTACAGAATATCCGTTTTCTACTGCATGTTTATGAACTGCACTTCCCATATTTCCAATCGGAGTCCATGGTTTCACCTGGGAAATACCAATCTCAACACATTCTTTTGTGACCTTGACAAGTTTTTCTTTCTCCGGACTCACTTTACCGATGCAGAACATTCTGGACGAGTCAGAATAATAACCATTATATATTGTAGATACATCAACATTGATAATATCTCCCTCTTTCAGAATCTGCTCTTCATCCGGGATTCCATGGCATACCACTTCATTTACAGAAGTACACACGCTCTTTGGAAATCCTTCGTAATTTAACGGTGCCGGGATTCCCCCATGCCGTACAGTCTCTTCATGTACCCATCTGTCAATCTCTTCAGTGGATACACCTGGTTTAATATGCTCTTCCACATAATCAAGAACTGCGATATTGATTTTGCAGCTTTCTTTTATTTTCGCGATCTGTTCGGGTGTTTTGATCAGATCATGATCGATCACTGCATATCCTTTCTGCTTCATTATTTCCATTTTTTCATCAAATGCCTCATGGCATTTTTTATATTTTTTCCCGCTTCCACACCAGCATGGATCGTTTCTTCCAATTTTCAAAGACATGATAATTCCTCTTTCTTTTTTCTTATGTAGGGTACAGCGCATCATCACCATTACAGGAAACTGTGTACTGTTTTATCATACCACATTTTCTCTCGGAAATGTGAACTGTTATTGGTAAAATTACTCGTTATCTTTCGTGAATTGTAAGAAAAAGCATCTGCATCAAAGCATTTTTCAAACACACTCCGGAATTGAAAAATCCGGCAGTTTAATTGCTGCCGGATTTTTCAGAATCAGAAGTCTTATCTGTATTCATAATCTGATTAAGTTCATTTATCATCTCATCATCTTTCAGACGAAACTTTACTTCCACTCGTCTGGATGCATCCTTATCTACATTCCCATCGGAATCCAGAACCGGATTGGCTGAGCCATGACCATTTACGGTCAGATAATTCTGAAGTTCTGAAATCTCATCAGAACTCAGGAAGTTCTCCCTGATTTCCGTCAGATACTGTGCAACTGCGAGAGAACGTTTCTGAGAAAGTTCCAGATTGTAATCATAGTCTCCGTCTGTGTCTGTATAACCGTCAATGATGATCTCAGCCAGATACTTCTTATAATCTTTCTGAAGAAGCACCTTACAGTAGATCGGAAGGATATCTGCAAGTTCCTGTTTGCCCTCATCTGTCAGTTCTGACTTATCATAGTCAAATAATACATTTGCATTGAGGGTAAGAGCACCTGTCTGAGCATCAATATCAACACTTACATTGTTTTTGGAAAACTCCTTCTGCAATGCTTCAATAACATCTGCCTTGACACCGATGATATTATCAATTTTCTTCTGCTGTGTGGCAAGAAGAGATGTTTTTTCATCAAGGCTGGCCTGCTGTTCCTTTAACTGTGCTGCCAGTTCTGCAAGAAGCTTTTTCTGCTTGTCAAGCTGTTCATCCTGGGAACTCAGCTTGCTGTTTTTCTCGTCCAACTCACTCTGCTGTGCCAGAATTTCCGCTGTATACTGCTCCTGAAGAGCTATTTTATCATCTCTCTCTTTTATGCTCTCATTATAGCTTTTCTGAGCCTGAAAAAGAGTTACACACATGATCAGTATAAAAAGGAGCAGCACACCGGCCATCATATCAGAATAAGATCGCCAGACATTAAATCCGTCCTCTTCTGATTTCTTTCTTTTGCGCATATTTCTCTCCTTTTCTTATTTGAATAAGCTGAATTTACCTTTCTGGTTTTTGGAAATATTCTTCATATTTTTGTTCATCTCCTCCAGAAGTGCTTCCTGACGCTCGCTCTGTTCCTCCAGAAGTTTGCGTACTTCCTCCACAGATTCTTTCTGTGCCGCACTCTGAGCTGATTTTCCGCCTGAGAGATAAATATTGTTGTCTTCTTTCTGAACAGAAATATCTGCAAAGAGTCTGCGTACCTCTTCCATTGTCTCGTAAGTCATCTTCTGATAAGATACAAAGTCTTTCATCTTTACATCCAACTGTTCTACCAGTTTACGGTTAGCCTCAAGCACATCTTTTCCTGCCTGATTTGCAGCCGAAACCTTTTCCATTCCCTGCGCGGCAGCTTCCACATATTTCTGCATTGTCTGATTGCAGGCAACCCAGAATTTGGCAGAAGATTTCTCGGATTCATGCAGATAATCCGCAATGCGCTGATAATCCTGCTGCTGAAGCTTCTGGATTTCCTGATTATCCTGTGTGATTCTTGTTGCCGTAGACATATAACGGCCCTGAACCTGTCCCAGTTCATTTACAAGGTCTTTCATAGCTTCGCTCTGTTTTGCATATGAGGTATTCAGCTGATTACTCATCGTCTGATAGAGCCTTGTAGTATAATCAATATTTTCTTTCTGCGCTTCCTTCAGCTGTACAAGAGCTTCATTGAAATCTGTGAACTGCATTTTAAATGAACCGTTCATCTCCCGCAAAAAAGTACGCAGGATATCCTGAACCACATCCTCCTGACATTTTGTTACAGATTCTGTCAGAATCTCCAGAGATTCTGTCATCTTCTGGAAAGTAGGATTGATTGCTTTCTCAAAACTCTCTGCCATCTGTGAGGTAAGCTGCTCTGCCATCTGTTTCATGGCTTTTGTCTGAACCTTCTGACTTGCAAGCATCAGGTTTCTTGACTCGCTCTCAGCCGCCGGAAGTACATAAAGATGAAACCTCTCCAGAAATCCCTGAAGCTTCGCATCCATTCCGGAATAAACGCTTTTCATTCCGGAACTGTAGATCAGTGCAAATGCAATTCCATAGATAGAAGTAAGGAATGCTACTTTGATACCATCTACCAGGGCAGATACAGAGGTAGTCATTGTCTCATAGCTGGATGGCTCAAAACTCTTAAGCCCCCATACCAGACCAATAAAAGTACCAAGAATACCAAGGCTGGTAAAAATATCCGGTGCCATTTCCAGAATCTTCTTATGTACATGAAGATCAATCTCGTCCTCATTTATGTAATCTTCAACATCTCCGATTCCTTCCTGGTTTTTCTCCATGGCATCTACAAAGCTGTCCATTCTGTCATCCAGATATTTATGTTCAAACATCCCCTTCAGGCAGGAAAGATCTTCGCTTTTGGCTTTTCCGGGTATTTTGAATATACTGGAAAGCTCCTGCGTTCCTCTTGCAAGAGCCTCTCCAATGCTGTCTACCCGAAACATACCGCCAAACAGTCCGGCCAGATAGATCACAGCCATAACAGCGAGAAATGCAAAGTTATAAATCATCGTGCCTGATGAACCATTCCCGGTCAGCAGCGTCATGGCAACACATCCGCCAAGCACCACCAGAAAAAGAACCGTATTCATAATTTTTTTGCCCATAATACACCTCCTGTGATTATTTGCAGATTCTGCACAAAATTACAGACAATTTCCTTTTTCGTATATCATATCACAACGTCATATCTGTCACAAGTAAAAATATAGTTACTGTTCACAGTAACGTAGCCAAAAGTTACTGTTCACTCCGTTCTCAGTAACACGCTTCGCGATGCACAGAATTTATGCTAATCGCATAAATTCGCGCGGTATATCTCGGGTTTTCTGTGACCTTCGCTCACAAAAAACACCTCGCGGGATATTACCAGTGAACAGTAACAGCCAAAATTCATTCCAGATTGCCTGCGGCAATGGAATTTTGGCTTGTATGTCTCGGGATAGTGGTGTATAAACAGTAACAAAATATATTAAAAGTCCGGCAGAAAAGCTGTACTCAAAGCACAGTTTTCCACCGGATTATTTTACAGAATTGTTATATTTCAGAATAAACTTTATCTTCTTCCAGAAATCTGGCTTTTCCATCTTTTACTTCAAGTAGATTGATACTGCAGTTTGGAGGCACACATCCATGCCAGAAATGTTCCGGATCCTGATAAACATTCTGAAGCAGTGCACGAACTGCACATCCATGAGAAGAAACAAGAATTGTTTTGTCTGCCAGAGCAGGATCTGTCGTTTTCTCCACCCAGAATTCTCTGGTGCGTTTCAGGATATCAGAAATGTTTTCGCCGTTTTGAGGACGTTCAAATTTCTGTGGCTCTTCAAAGAAAATTTCCATTTCATGGCTGATGATCTTCCCTTGTTCATCCTTAAACCGGCTTCCTTCAAGAACTCCGAAATCAATTTCCTGGATTCTTTTATCCTCAATAACAGGAATCTGCCTGTTTCCCAGCACATAATGTGCTGTCTGTCTCGCTCTTGCCAGAGGACTGGTAAAACAGATATCAAACGGAACATCTTTTAATGCTTCTCCTGTTCTTTTCGCCAGTTCAATTCCTTCCGGTGCAAGGGGAATATCCATTGCCCCCTGCACTTTTTTCAGTTTATTCCACTGAGTTATCCCATGTCTTAATACATAAATCAGCATTAACTTCTCAACTCGATTCCAAGGTCTGTCAGACCATTCAGGATTTTCTTCATTGCAGCTGTAATCTCGCTCTCTTCCAGAGTCTTGTCATGGTGACGGAATACCAGAGAATAAGCCATGGATTTATATCCTCCTTTAATCTGGTTTCCTTCATAAATGTCAAATAACTGATAACTCTCCAGAATCTTTCCGCCTCTCTGAGTCAGAATATGTTCAATCTGTCCTGCAAGAACGGTTTTCGGAACGACCATACTTAAATCGCGGGTTACTGCAGGATATTTTGCAATTCCTGTGTATTTATGGTTGAAACTTGCAAATTCAAGAACCGTAAGGATATCAATCACTGCCACATATGCCTTATCACCGATTCCATAAGTATCTGCAACCAGAGGATGAACCTCTCCCAGATAGCCCACAACCTTACCATCATAAACCATATTTGCCTGTCTTCCGGGATGAAGGTAAGTTTTTCCGCTGTTTGGATCATAATCTACTTTATCTCTCATTCCTACTTTCTCAAAGAACTCTTCACATACACCTTTCATGTCAAAGAAATCGCCGTTTCCATACATACCAAGTGTAAAGTGCATACGCTCATCCGGAAGTTCTGTAAGAGGAAGTGCTTTCGGACGATATACATTACCAAGTTCATAGAGACGTACATCTTTATTTCTTCTGTTATAGTTCGTAGCCAGAGAACTGAGCATACCGTTTAAAGTAGTTGTTCTCATGACACTGTAGTCTTCTCCCAGAGGATTGCTGATCACGATTCCCTGACGGAGCTTACTGTCAGCCGGAAGTCTTAATTTGTCAAATACCTTCGGACTTTCGAAAGAATAGGTCATTCCTTCAGAGAAACCACAATATTCCGCAATATCACGTGCCACTGCTTCAATACGAAGTTTAAACGGAAGCTTACCTGTTGTAGCTTCACCTGTAGGCAGAGTAGTCGGAATCTTATCATATCCGAAAAATCTTGCAACTTCTTCTGCAACATCAGCTACATAATGGATATCCTGACGGAAAGTAGGAGCTACGATCTCATTTGTTTTTTCGTCATAGGTCAGTTCTACTTTTGCCAGATAAGCAAGCATTTCTTCCGGTGTCAGGTCAGTTCCAAGAAGAGCATTAATCTTCTCCGGTTTGAAAGGAACTCTGGATGGTTCTCTTACTTCATTGCAGATATCTACCATTCCACCTACGACTTCACCTGCCCCAAGTTCCTCCATCAGCTGGCATGCTCTGTCGATAGCTGCCTGCGCATTGTTCGGGTCAAGACCTTTTTCGAATTTACCGGAAGCATCTGTTCTCAGACCGATTCTCTTGGAAGAAAGGCGGATATTTGTTCCATCAAAACATGCAGCCTCGAAAAGAACAGTTTTTACATCGTCTGTGATCATAGAATTCTCTCCACCCATGATACCGGCAATACCAACTGCTTTCTCACCGTCACAAATCATCAGTACCTGATCATCCATGGTACGTTCCTGTCCATCCAGCGTTACAAATTTCTCATCATTCTCTGCACGACGTACAACGATTTCTTTTCCTGCAATCCTGTCCAGATCATATGCGTGCATTGGCTGACCAAATTCTTCCATTACATAGTTTGTGATATCTACCAGATTATTGATCGGACGGATTCCATTGGAAGCCAGACATCTCTGCATCCATTTCGGAGATGGTCCGATCTTAACATTCTTTACGACTCTTGCGCAGTAACGTGGACAAAGTTTCGGATCTTCTACCGTTACTTTTACATAGTCAGAAGCTTTTTCATCATTTCCTTTACACTCTACAACAGGAGGACAGAATTTCTCATTAAACGTAGCTGCCGCTTCTCTTGCAATTCCCAGTACGCCGTAGCAATCAACACGATTGGATGTGATTTCATATTCAAAGACAACATCATCCAGACCCAGTGCCTTGATCGCACTCTCGCCTACAACAGCGTCTTCAGGGAAAATATAGATTCCGTATTCCGGTGCTTCCGGATACATTTCTCTTGTGCTTCCCAGCTCTTCGATGGAACACATCATACCATAGGAATCGATTCCGCGAAGTTTTCCTTTTTTAATTTCAATTCCACCCGGTGTTTTCTTTCCGTCATGTCCACCGGCAACACGTCCACCGTCAAGAACAACAGGAACCTTATCTCCCTCTTTTACATTAGGAGCGCCTGTAACAATCTGTACAGTCTCTGTTCCGATATTCACCTGGCAGATGATCAGTTTATCTGCATCCGGATGTTTCTCAATTTTTTCAATCTGACCGATCACGATCTTATCCAGATCTGCGTCCAGTTTTTCAAAGCCTTCCACTTTTGTTCCTGTCAGTGTCATGGCATCTGTATATTCCTGTGCTGTCACATCAAGATCCGGCACATACATTTTAATCCAAGATAATGAAGTATTCATTTTGTTAATCCTCTTTCTATATTATAGCTCAGACTTATAGCAGCTTTCCCGGACAGAAATTTCCTCTTGGCTGCATAGCTCTGTTGTTTCAGACAGTCATTTCATCAGAACTGTTTCAGGAAACGGATATCATTCTCATAGAGCAGTCTCATGTCATCAATCTCATATTTCAGAAGTGCAATACGTTCAAGACCTACGCCAAATGCGAATCCTGTGTATTCTTCCGGATCAATTCCGCACATGCTTAATACATTCGGATGAACCATACCGCAGCCAAGGATTTCAATCCAACCGGAACCTTTACAGAAACGGCAGCCTTTACCACCACACTTGAAACAGGATACATCCACCTCTGCGCTTGGCTCTGTGAACGGGAAGTGATGTGGTCTGAACTTAGTTTTTGTCTCAGGTCCGAATAATTCCTGTGCAAACTCCTGCAAAGTTCCCTTAAGATCTGCAAAAGTGATGTTCTTGTCAATAACAAGACCTTCGATCTGATGGAAAGAAGGAGAATGTGTTGCATCTACTTCATCTGAACGGAATACACGACCAGGTGCAATCATACGGATCGGCAGCTTTCCTTTCTCCATAGTACGTGCCTGAACCGGTGAAGTCTGGGAACGAAGAAGGATAGAATCGTTGATAAAGAAAGTATCCTGTTCATCACGTGCCGGATGATTTTCCGGAATATTCAGTTTAGTAAAGTTGTAATCCGCATACTCTACCTCCGGTCCCTCTACTACTTCATAACCCATACCAATAAAGATACGCTCTACTTCTTCCAGGGCGATGGTGTTCGGGTGACGGTGACCGATTTTAGCTTTCTTTGCAGGTAAAGTCACATCAATCACTTCCTGTTTCATCTTCTCTTCACGTGCTGCTTCTTCCAGTTTCTGTTTAGATTCATCAAGAAGTGCTTCTATCTTGCTTCTTGTTTCGTTTACAAGCTGTCCAACCTTCGGGCGCTCTTCCGGTGCAACATCTTTCATACTCTTTAAAATTGCAGTCAATTCACCTTTTTTACCAAGGTATGCCACACGTACTTCGTTCAGTTTTTCCAGACCTTCGGATTCACTGATCCGTTTTCCGGCTGCTTCAGCCAGTTCCTGAAGTCTTTCTTTCATATCCATGTTCTCTTTCTCCTTTATGTCATAATGTCAGAGAAGAAAAATCGTTACTGAGAACAGAATGAACAGTAACGTAAAATCTGACTCTGACTTGATAGCCACAAATCGCTCCGTTGCAAAAGCAGTTCTCGCAATTCATGTTATAATAGCAGAATTGGCAAACAAAAAACTCCGTCCCACTAAAGGGACGGAGTAAAATATCCGCGGTACCACCCTGCTTCCTGCATTTTCTACAGGCTCTCGGTCTGCTTAACGCGCAGTAACGTCATTTCCTACTCAGTAAATACTGTCATTCAGAAACGCGGCTCCGGTGGGAAATTCAGGAAATATCTGAACCTGAGGCAGCTTCCAGCCGATGGCTTCCTCTCTCTGACGGAAAATAAATCCCTGTAAACACCTTCTAAGCTTTTCATGATTATCAACACTAGTAATCATGCCACAGACGTCAAAATCTGTCAAGTACCATTTACATTATTTATTTTTAAGATATTCATCGATACCTTTGGCACCAGCTTTACCTGCACCCATGGCAAGGATAACAGTAGCTGCACCTGTAACAGCATCACCGCCGGCATATACACCATCTTTAGATGTCTTACCTGTTTCTTCTTCAGCAATGATACATCTTCTCTTATTGACTTCAAGACCTTTTGTTGTAGAAGAGATAAGAGGGTTCGGGGAAGTACCAAGAGACATGATAACTGTATCTACATCCATGTCATATTCAGATCCCGGGATTTCAACCGGACGACGTCTTCCGGAAGCATCCGGCTCACCAAGTTCCATCTTGACAACCTTCATACCTTTTACATGACCGTTCTCATCTACAAGGATTTCCTTCGGGTTAGTAAGAAGATCAAAGATGATTCCCTCTTCTTTTGCGTGATGAACTTCCTCTGCTCGTGCAGGAAGCTCTGCTTCACTTCTTCTGTATACGATATGTACTTCAGCACCAAGTCTTAAAGCTGTTCTGGCAGCATCCATAGCAACATTACCACCGCCTACAACTGCTACTTTCTTTCCTGCTGCGATCGGTGTATCATAAGAATCATCAAAAGCTTTCATCAGGTTGCTTCTTGTAAGATATTCGTTGGCAGAGAATACACCGCTTGCATTCTCACCCGGGATACCCATGAACATTGGAAGTCCGGCACCTGATCCGATAAATACAGCTTCAAATCCTTCATCCTCGATCAGCTGATCGATTGTTGTGGATTTACCGATAACAACATTAGTCTCGAATTTAACACCTAATTCTTTAACTTTTTCAATTTCTTTCTTAACAACTTTCTGTTTCGGAAGACGGAACTCCGGAATACCGTAAACAAGAACACCGCCAAGTTCATGAAGAGCTTCAAATACAGTTACATCATAACCAGCTTTTGCAAGATCACCTGCACAGGTAAGTCCGGAAGGACCGGAACCGATCACTGCAACTTTATGTCCGTTCTTAACTTCTGCTCCAACAGGTTTGATATCATGTTCCAGAGCATAGTCAGCAACAAATCTCTCCAGCTTACCGATAGAAACAGCTTCACCTTTGACTCCGCGGATACATTTACCCTCACACTGGGATTCCTGAGGACATACACGTCCACAGATAGCCGGAAGTGCGGAGGATAATCCGATCACTTTGTATGCTTCTTCGATCTTTCCCTCTTTAATCTCTTCAATAAATCCAGGAATATTAATGGATACAGGACAGCCTTCCACACATTTCGGTTTCTTACAGCCTAAGCATCTCTGTGCTTCTTCCATTGCTTCTTCCTGATTGTATCCAAGACAAACTTCTTCAAAGTTTGTTGCACGCACCTTTGGATCCTGTTCTCTTACAGGAACTTTCTTTAACATCTTTGCATCTGCCATTACTTGTCACCTCCACAATGTCCACATCCGCCATGATGGGTATCACCTTCCTGAAGTTTCAGTAATGCACGTCCCTCTTCAGTCTTATACATCTGGCTTCTCTTCATAGCCTGGTCGAAATCAACGAGATGTCCGTCGAATTCCGGTCCGTCTACACATGCAAACTTAATCTCATCGCCAACCTGAAGACGGCATGCGCCACACATACCTGTTCCGTCAACCATGATCGGGTTCATGCTGACAATTGTATGAATGCCAAGCTTCTTGGTAAGAAGACAGACAAATTTCATCATGATCATCGGTCCGATCGCTACACAGACATCGTAATGTTTGCCTTCGTTTGTTACCAGATCCTCAAGAGTCTTGGTAACCATACCTGCACGGCCATAGGAACCGTCATCTGTAGTAACATAAAGATTGGAAACTTCTCCCAGTTCTTTCTCAAGGATAACCATATCCTTAGTTTTTGCACCAAGAATAACATCTGCTGTGATTCCATGTTCATGGAGCCATTTTACCTGTGGGTAAACAGGGGCTGTACCAACACCGCCGGCAACAAATACCATTTTCTTTTTCTTTAATTCTTCGATATCTTCCTCAACAAATTCAGAAGGACATCCAAGAGGTCCTACGAAATCGCGGAATGCATCTCCTGCTTTTAATTCTGCCATCTTGATGGTAGATACACCAATCTCCTGGAATACGATTGTGACCGTACCCTCTTCACGATCATAATCACAGATAGTAAGAGGGATTCTCTCACCCTTCTCATCTAACTTAACGATAATAAATTGTCCTGGCTGACAATGGCTTGCAACACGCGGTGCGTGTACAACCATAAGATGGATCTTAGCTGCCAGTGTTTCAGCTTTTAAAATCTTATACATGGTTTTCCTCCTCGCAAATAATAAACCTCTATTAATAATACGCCAAAATCTGACATATGGCAAGGGTTGATTTGTAGCATATATAAGATTTTTTTCACTTTTAACACTCTTTTTCTATCATTTCATATAATTTTGCCAACGCTTCCTTAATACCGCCAACCTCATCGATCAGCCCTTCTTTTACTGCCTCTTTTCCTTCCAGCATGGTTCCTACATCTTTTACCAGCTGAGAAGTATCAAGCATCAGCTCTTCCAGACGTTTCTGAGATGCTCTGGAGTGTTCGGAAATAAATGTAGTGATACGGTCCTGAATTTTCTCCATATTCCGGTAAGTCTGAGCCACTCCGATAAACATACCATTGGAACGTACCGGATGGATCACCATCGTAGCACTTGGTACTGCGAAAGAATAGTCCGCAGATACGGCCATCGGAACTCCGATAGAATGTCCGCCGCCCAGAACCAGTGACACTGTTGGTATACTTAATGAGGCAATCATCTCTGCAATGGCAAGCCCAGCCTCCACATCTCCTCCCACTGTGTTTAAAAGGATCAGCAAGCCTTCTATTTCTTCATCATCCTCAATGATGGCAAGCTTTGGAAGTACATGCTCATATTTTGTAGTTTTGGAATGGGAGGGTGCAGACTCATGACCTTCCACCTCACCAATGATGGTCAGAAGCTCTACCTTGTGTTTTCGGGAATTGCTGTTTAAAACCACCTGTCCCATATCTTTGATCTGCTCATTGGTACTTTCCTGAACTTTATTTTCTGACTCCTGTGTCTCACAGTTTTGCAGCTTCATCCCTGTTTCAGACTCTTCTCTTTTTTCTCCATATCTGTTTTCAGACATAAAAATACCTCCATTTTCTCTATGGAGGTATTATGTGTGTTTCTTTTATAAACTATACATGTCCGACAGCAATAACCCAAAACAGGCAGTCTCAATATACCTGCGGTATTTTACTGCTCATCCCAGTTTGTCCAGTAATCTGTGACATCATCGTCATCATCCAGAAGATCCAGAGTTCTCTGAAGATCCTTGAGTGCCTGCTCATCTGTAAGCTCCACATAAGTCTGAGGAATCATGGCAACCTGTGCTTCTGCAATAGGCAGACCTGCTTTTTCCAGAGCTTCGCGAACTGCACTGAAATCATCCGGAGCAGTGAGAATCTCATAACTGTCCTCTTCCTCGCTGAAGTCCTCAGCACCGGCATCCAGAGCAAGCATCATAATCTCGTCTGCATCCATCTCACACTCTTCTTTGTCAATAATGATCTGACCTTTCTGATCAAACATATAGGATACACATCCCTGAGTTCCGATGCTTCCGTTACCCTTTGTAAATGCATTACGTACATTACCTGCTGTACGGTTCTTGTTGTCTGTCAGAGTCTCAACAATGATAGCAACACCGTTCGGACCATATCCTTCATATACAGCTTTCTCGTAGTTGTCTGCGGAATCAGCACCTGCTGCTTTTTTGATACCACGTTCGATTGTATCGTTTGGCATGTTGTTTGCTTTCGCTTTGGCAATTACATCACGAAGTTTGCTGTTGTTATTTGGATCCGGACCGCCTGCTTTGACAGCCATAACCAGCTCACGTCCGATTACTGTAAAAATCTTACCTTTTTTTGCATCGTTTTTCTCTTTCTTATGCTTAATGTTTGCAAATTTTGAATGTCCTGACATCTTTCTTTCTCCTTTTGTTAATTATTTTTATCTGCTGCTGTTTATACAGCAACATTATTATCCCGCTCCACCTTAACCTTGCCAATGGTTTTATTACCAATAGACAAGATCGTAAAGCAGTATCCAATCGCTTTTATGCTTGTATCAACATCCTTATCTGTAGGAATATGTCCCAGAATATTGGTCAGATAACCGTTCAGTGTTTCAAACTCTGTATCCCCAAAATCTGCATCCAACTCTTCTTCCACATCCTCCAGATAAGCAAGCCCGTCAATGATCAGACTGTTATCTTTCTGTGCGCGGATCGTAATTTCATCCTCATCATATTCATCCAGAATATCTCCGACAATCTCCTCCAGAATATCCTCCATGGTAACGATCCCGGCTGTCTGGCCATATTCATCCACAACAATTGCCATATGGATCTTTCTGGCCTGCATAGTATGAAAAAGATCTCCAATCCCCCTTGTTTCAGGAATCAGGGATGCCTGGCGGATAATTCCGGGCAGTTCCTTCAACGGTTTGAACTTCGCCCAGGGATTCTGTGTCATAAACTTAAGCGCATCTTTATAATGGACAATTCCTTTGATATTGTCAATATTCTCCTCATATACCGGATAACGGGAATTCCCCTCTTCCAGCATAGTGTCAATCATGTTCTTGAGCAATATCTCCTCGTCAAAGGCCACCACATTCTTTCTGTGAGTCATGATATCATGGGCTTCTGTCTCATTAAAAGATATGATATTCTGGATCATTTCCGCCTCATTCTCCTGGATGACGCCCTGTTCATGAGCTTCATCTACAATGGAAATGATTTCCTCTTCTGTGACAGACTTTTCTGTACGGTTTATCTCCACACCAAAAGGCACTGCTGCCAGTCTGGCGATCCAGGTGACAAATACAGTAAAAGGCTTTAACAGATTCAGCCAGAAATGTACCAGGTTCAGATACTTATATGCATAAGCTTCAGGATGATAAGTACCAACCCGCCGAAAAGCCAGAATACCGATTGCAGCAAGAAAAATCACGCACAATGCCATTACCAGGATCAGTGCAGGCACATGCTTTATGTATGGATAAAATGCATCCACAGCATATGGGACCAGAAAAGTACCAAAACAAATACCACATGCCATTACGATCAGCGGAATTACATTGACAAACTGCGCCGGTTTGTCGATCAGAGTCATCAGCATCTGTGCTTTTTTATCGCCTTCCTCTGCTTTCTTCTGTGTATCATTCTCACTTATGTTTCTCAGCGCTGCGGCAAACCCGTAAAAGATTCCATTCAGCCACAACAGTAACAGTAAAACAAATAAGCCCCAGAGGGGCATACTACTGCCATCTTCCATTATATTATTCAGTCTCCTCCTTATTGAATATGCGTAATTACTGGTAAAATATATCACTTTCTCCATTAATCGTCAAGATACTGACCGGACAGAGATACCAAAAATTACTGTTCATTTATTGTTCACGCACTACTATCCGAGACATGCAAGCCAAAAAATCGCAATACCGGATCAGATGATATATCCCTTAAAAAGTAAAATCAGAACGTAAGCTCCAGACTGATCTCAAGTGCATGATTCACCTTATCCAGCATCGCATCATCCAGATGACAGACTTTATCTTTTAATCTTCTTTTATCTATAGTACGAAGCTGTTCCAGCAAAATCACAGAATCTTTTTCAATCCCATAGAGTTCCGCATTGATCTCAATATGTGTAGGAAGCTTAGCCTTGTTCATTTTTGATGTAATAGCAGCACAGATCACTGTAGGGCTGTGCCGGTTACCTACGTTATTCTGAATGATCAGAACCGGCCGGATTCCACCCTGTTCACTCCCCACTACAGGGCGAAGATCAGCATAAAATATATCCCCTCTTTTAATTACCACACAATTCACACTCCGATTCTTTCCGGTTTCAATTTACAACATTGCCATAAGAAGAAACCTTGTTATCAGCCGGATATTTCCTGTCCGGTTAAGATAAAGTATTTCCACCTTTTTCTTGTGTATACATGCGTGGTATATAAAAATCAGTTATCGCTCACTTCGTCTCTATTCAGCAAACAGTAACATTATATTTCTTTCCCGTTTTTAATATAGACTCTCGGCACACGCGGGCTGATATCACAGGCAAACTCATAGGAAAATCTGCCACAGAGATCACCAATCTCCTCAATACCGATAAACTCATCCCCGTCTCTGCCGATCAGTGTTACCTCATCGCCCTTCTTCACATCACCAATCTCAGTCACATCTACCATAAACTGGTCCATACAGACTCTGCCAAGGATCGGAGCCTTTTGTCCATGTATCAGAACCCAGCCTTTATTGGAAAGCTGCCTGGAATAGCCGTCTGCATAGCCCACCGGAACAGTTGCCACACGAAGCTTCCTGTCAGCCACATAAGTACCGCCGTAGCTGATCGCTGCTCCGGCAGGAACGTCCTTCACATAAGTCACATGACTCTTAAGTTCCATAACCGGCTCAAGCTTTACAATATCTCTCTCCACCTCAGAAGAAGGATAAATTCCATAAATTGTGATTCCGGCACGGACAATATTCAGATTTGCTTCCGGCATACGTATGATGCCCGCACTGTTAGAACAGTGATGCAGAGGAATTTCCACTCCTGCCTCTTCTACGCGTCTTGAAAAATCCAGATACCGCTCCAATTGTACCATAGCCGGACTTCTGTCATACTCATCTGCTCTTGCAAAATGAGTAAACATACCCTCAATCTCAAGATTTGGAAGTTCTGAAATTTTTTTAATTTCCTCTACATTTTCCTGTGCATCCGCAAAACCGATCCTGGTCATTCCTGTGTCCAGAGCAATATGAATATGTACAGTTTTTTTCTGCAGAACCGCTTCGTCTGAAAGTTTCCTTGCCTCCTCATATTCGCACACTGCAGGACGGATCTCATAACGTACAAGTTCCGGAAAATATTCATCAAAAACAATTCCAAGGATCAGGATTGGTTTTGTAATCCCGGCTTCTCGCAGATGAATCGCTTCTTCCGCAGTTGCAGCCGCAAATCCCCAGATATAATCATAATCCTCAATGAGATGTGCAACCGGCACCGCGCCATGTCCATAAGCGTCAGCCTTTATGACTGCGATCATCTTTGTCTCTTCTGCAATATTTTTTCTCATTTCCCGGAAATTATGTTCTACTGCATCCAGTGAAATGACTGCTTTTACTCTGCTATCTTTCTTCATAATAATTTTCCTCTGTTATTTTTTCATGTTAATATCTGCAAATTGTTTCACAGATTTACTGCCTCAAAATGAATATTCTATCTTAGTATTTCCGGCAGAAAACAGATGATATCTCCTGCGGTCATCCCTCGCTGCCCTACTGTTTCAGCAGCCAGATCACCTGCCAGCCCATGCACATATACACCAAGTGCAGCCAGCATAACAGGAGAAAATTTCTTTTCTGCTGCCAGGTACATACACTGTATACCGGCAAGCACACCACTTAACACATCTCCACTTCCCGCTGTAGCCATTCCTGCATTACCCGAAATGTTCAAATACATATCTCCAAAAGCATCTGCCACCACAGTACAGGCATCCTTCAGAACGCAAACCGCTCCAGACTCCTTTGCATAATCAGCTGCAGTCTGTGCCAGACAATCCTGGATCTTACCGATTTCTTTTCCGCACAGACGACTCATCTCACCAATATGAGGTGTCAGGATCACATGTTCCCCGATAAAACACTTCCAGTTGTCATGGACTGACAGAAGATTCAGGCCATCTGCATCCAGAATTACTGTTTTTTTACACTCAGCTGCCTTCGCCAGGAACCACTGAGCTCTTTCCCTGCTCTGCGCTCCAGTTCCAAGACCCGGTCCTATCACAAGCACATCACACCAGTCAAGCATTGCCTGGTTTTTTTTCTCATCAAAATCACAGGTGATCATGGCTTCCGGCAACAGTGTCTGCAACGGAATCCTGTTGGCCTCCACGGTCTGAATTCTCACCATTCCCGCAGAGCTTTTCAGAGCAGCTGCTGCACTCAGATATGCAGCTCCGCACATTCCTTCGCTGCCAGCTATAAGAAGAACCTTACCGAAGGTTCCTTTATTTCCATAGGGAACTCTCTCCGGAAGCATTTTCAAATCTTCACGTTCCAGATGATGCATACAGATTTTCTTTCCGGGTATGGAATAGATTCCGATATCCGTAACAACGATCTCACCGCCATACATGCGTCCGGGATAAAAACACAGCCCTCTTTTGCGAAAAGCAAAGGTAACCGTAAGATCTGCCCGGAATGCAATCCCCTTCTCAAATCCGGTATCTGAGTCAATCCCGGATGGAATATCCACAGCTACTTTATACGCAGATGCCCGGTTCATTGTACTGATAAGCTCTGCATATTTTCCCTCTACAGGTCTGCTCAGTCCAACCCCAAAGATGGCATCTACTATAGTAGTATATTCATCCGGATCCAGGTTATGCACCCGGGGCACCTGATAATATTCTGCTGTTTTAAGCTGTCCGGCAGTTTCAGCAGTCATTTTCTCTTCCTTACCCGCAATATAATACCAGGTTCTGACTCCTCTCAACTGAAGCAGTCTGGCAATCGCCAATCCGTCTCCGCCATTGTTGCCGGTTCCGCAGACCACAAGGATTTTCTCTTTTTCTTTATTCTTTAATCTCTGTACAATCTCCTCAACCGTCTTTAATGCCGCCCTCTCCATAAGTACCGGAGACGATATCCCGGCTTTCTGAATCGTATTATGATCCAGTTCTTTCATCTCAACAGCAGTTACAATCTCTCTCATCTGTTCACCTCCTGTTTACAATAACACATTTACATACAAGAGAAAAGCTGTGATCAGATGACCACAGCCTTGTGTTTCACAGTTATCCCTTACATCCCTTCATGTTCCTTTCTGTACTCACTCAGGTTATAGGACAAAGTCATAAGACTCTCTGAAAGATGTACGTTCTCTACCATTACATCCTCCGGGGCATCCAGATCAATATGTGCAAAATTCCAGATTGCCTTAATTCCATTATCAATCAAAATCTTTGCCATCTCTTTGGCTTTGTTTTTAGGAAGAGTCAGGATCGCGATCTCAACCTCATTCTCCTTCAGAAACAAAGGAAGATCGCTCAACATCTGAATCTCGATTCCACGAACTGCAATCCCCTCAAGTACAGGATTGACGTCAAAAATACCAACCAGCTTAAATCCGCGCTTTTCAAAATCCACATAATTGGCCAATGCCTGTCCCAGATTACCGGCACCCAGAATAATCATCGGATGTACAGTATCCAGCCCAAGGATCTTACCGATTTCTGTATACAAATAGCGTACATTATAGCCGTAACCCTGCTGACCAAAACCACCGAAATTATTTAAGTCCTGACGAATCTGGGAAGCCGTCACATGCATCTTCTTGCTAAGATCATTTGAAGATATACGCTCTACATTCTCCTCCATCAATTCACCGAGGTAGCGGTAGTACCGCGGCAAACGCTTGATTACCGCTTTCGAAATTTCCTTAGCTTCCACAAATTTTCCCTCCTTAGCTTATCTATGTCAATTATACCCAGATGTTATTTTATTGTCAAATTAAATTTGTACTTTTTGACCAAATATTTCTGTATTTTTTTATCAATTTCATTCTGAAAAATTCCCCGGAATATCATATTTTCTTCCATGCATCCATCCGGTGCTTTCTTTTCTCTGGACAAAATCTCTTAAAATGCTTTCAAAAACAGGCATTTTCGATTATAATAGTACGCGGACAAATTACAAACGGAGGAATTCCTATGATTTTATCATGTCAGAATATCTGTAAATCCTTTGGCGAAAAAATCATTCTCAAGGATGCCAGTTTCCATATAGAAGACCGCGAAAAGGCAGCTCTCATCGGCAATAACGGTGCAGGCAAGACGACTCTGCTGCGAATCATTATGCATGAGCTCTCCCCGGATTCAGGAAACGTGGTACTTGCCAAAGATAAAAATATCGGCTACCTTGCCCAGTATCAGGACATTCATGGCCATCATACCATTTACGAAGAACTGATTTCCACCAAACAGCACATTATTGATATGGAGAACCGTCTGCGCTCTCTGGAACAGGAAATGAAAACCACCACTGGAGATGCTCTGGACAGCCTGATGAATACTTACACAAGACTGAGTCACCAGTTTGAACTGGAAAATGGTTACGCTTACAAAAGTGAGATCATGGGTGTATTAAAAGGTCTTGGTTTCACAGAAGAAGATTTCGAACGCCAGATAGAAACTCTTTCAGGCGGCCAGAAAACCCGCGTAGCTCTGGGTAAACTGCTTCTTGCCAGCCCTGACATTCTTCTTCTGGATGAGCCTACCAACCATCTGGATATGGAGAGTATTTCCTGGCTGGAAACCTATCTTCTGAATTACCCGGGTGCTGTATTTATCGTATCCCACGACCGTTACTTTCTTGACAAAGTCGTAACAAAAGTTGTGGAAATCGAAGCAGGAAATATGCGTATGTACAGTGGCAACTATTCTGCCTATGCCCTGAAAAAAGCCCAGCTGCGTGACGCCCAGTACAAAGCCTATCTGAACCAGCAGCGGGATATCAAACATCAGGAAGCAGTCATTGCCAAGCTGAAATCCTTTAACCGCGAGAAATCCATCAAACGTGCGGAAAGCCGCGAGAAAATGCTGGATAAAGTCCAGCGCATTGATAAACCACAGGAGATTCAGAATCAGATGCGCATTTCCCTGGAACCAAGATTTGTCAGCGGAAATGATGTCCTTACTGTGGAAAGTCTTTCCAAATCTTTTCCCGGACAGACACTTTTCAGTGACATCTCCTTTGAGATCAAACGTGGAGAACGTGTAGCCCTGATTGGCAATAACGGCACAGGCAAAACCACCATGTTAAAGATCATCAATGGGCTGATCGATGCAGACAGCGGCAGATTTACTCTTGGTTCCAAGGTACAGATTGGCTACTATGACCAGGAACACCATGTTCTTCATATGGAGAAAACTATTTTTGAGGAAATCTCAGATGCTTATCCCACACTTACGGAAACAGAAATTCGAAATATGCTGGCAGCATTCCTTTTCACAGGGGATGATGTATTCAAACTGATCTCCGCTCTGTCCGGCGGAGAAAGAGGTCGTGTTTCCCTCGCCAAGCTGATGCTGTCCGAAGCAAACTTTCTGATCCTCGATGAGCCCACCAACCATCTGGATATCGCTTCAAAAGAGATTCTTGAAGAGGCATTGAACAGTTACACAGGAACAGTATTCTATGTTTCCCACGACCGTTACTTCATCAACCAGACAGCTACCCGGATCCTGGATCTGACCAATCAGGCAATTGTAAATTATATCGGAGATTACGACTATTATCTGGAGAAAAAAGAAGAGCTAACGGAAAAATATGCTCCGGCTGCCGCTCAGGCTGTGACAGAAGCAAAGCAGGCTTCTGATAACAAGCTTTCCTGGCAGCAGCAGAAAGAAGAACAGGCCCGCCAGCGAAAACGAGAGAATGAACTAAAAAAAGTAGAAGCCCGCATTGAAGAACTTGAGACCAGAGATAAAGAGATCGACGAAACCATGATTCTCCCGGATATCTGCACAAATGTGGCAGAATGTGCGAAACTCAGCAAAGAGAAAGCCGCCATTACCGAAGAATTAGAAGGATTATATGAAAAATGGGAAGAACTTGCATAATGCAGGTTTCTTCCCATTTTCGCAGTTTATAACTTTTTACAGGTTTCTCCGCTGCAGTGTGATCCTGCCCGGAGAACTTTATAATGTTATAGAAACATTACCGGATAATTTCTGACATTATAAAATTTCATCCAGTCTCTCTCTGATGGCAAGGATGAAATCTTTGCTGTTCAGTACTGTCACATCCTCAAGAGAAGTGATCAGCGCAAGGTCTTTTGTCATCTTACCGCTTTCAATCGTCTCCAGAGTCGCCTTCTCCAGTTTATCAGCAAATTCCATCAATTCTTTATTGCCGTCCAGCTCACCTCTTTTTCTCAGAGCTCCGGTCCATGCAAAAATAGTTGCTACAGAGTTAGTAGATGTCTCCTCACCTTTCAGATAGCGATAATAATGTCTCTGTACAGTTCCATGAGCAGCTTCATATTCGTAATATCCCTGTGGAGATACCAGTACAGATGTCATCATAGCCAGAGAACCAAATGCTGAAGAAACCATATCGCTCATAACATCTCCATCATAGTTCTTGCAGGCCCAGATAAATCCGCCTTCAGCCTTCATGACACGAGCTACGATATCATCGATCAGGCTGTAGAAATATTCAATGCCTGCTGCCTCGAATTTCTCCTTAAACTCATCTTCATAAATAGTTGCAAAGATTTCCTTAAAACGTCCGTCATAAATCTTGGAGATCGTATCCTTACCGCCAAGCCACAGGTTCTGTTTTGTATCCAGTGCATAATTAAAACAGCATCTTGCAAAACTTGTGATAGAATCATCCAGATTGTGCATACCCTGAAGCACACCCGGTCCCTCATAATGATGGATCAGCTCTTTTCTCTGCTGTCCGTCTGCACCTTCAAATACCAGATAAGCATCTCCGGGGCCGTCAATATACATCTCTGTGTTCTTATACACATCACCATAGGCATGACGTGCGATGGTGATCGGTTTCTTCCAGTTCTTAACACATGGTTCAATACCCTTCACTACGATTGGGGCACGAAAAACAGTTCCGTCGAGAATTGCACGAATCGTTCCGTTAGGACTCTTGTACATTTTCTTTAAGGTATACTCTTCCATTCTTGCCTTATTAGGAGTGATAGTGGCACATTTCACTGCAACGCCGTACTTCTTTGTAGCCTCTGCTGCATCAACAGTTACCTGATCATCCGTTTCATTTCTGTATTCCAGACCAAGGTCATAATACTCAGTGTTCAAATCAATATACGGAAGAAGAAGTTCATCTTTGATTATTTTCCAGAGAATTCTGGTCATCTCATCTCCATCCATCTCCACAAGTGGTGTCTGCATCTGAATTTTTTTCATGTTAATCCTCCTCTTTGGCTCTCATCCAGTTAACTATCATGATAGCCGAAAACAGACCGTTCGTCAATGCTTTTATACACTAAAGCAATAATTTTGTGAAATAAAAGATTACTGATCACAGTTCCATAAAACGTTCCAGATCCAGTTCTCCCCATCCCTGCTGATTCTTTGGCAATCCCATATCCCTGGCACTTTCTTTCAATTTCATCTTGATCTGAACATTAGTCAGCTCCGGATTCTTCTCAAGCATCAATGCCGCTGCCCCTGCAACCAGAGGTGTAGACATAGAAGTACCACTCTTCACTCCATATCCGTTATCTGCTCCCGGTGCACAGGCAAGAACATGATTCCCGGGTGCAACCAGATCCGGTTTACAAACACACTCAAATGTAGGTCCCCTGCCGGATATGGCAGTCCGTCCTGTAAGCAGATCGCTGGAGCCTACTGTGATAATCTTCCGGCTGCTTCCCGGTGCTGTCACACTTCTTGCCTTCGGTCCCTGATTTCCTGCCGCAGCCACTACCACCAGACCTGCATCCCAAAGTTGTTCCACACCCGCAATCAGAACTCTGTGATCTTCTGCTCTCCTGCAGGTTGTTCCCACCGAGATATTCACTACACGTATCCCATAATATCTCTTATTCTCCAGAATCCAGCGAAAAGCCTGCAAAACATCTTCTTTCCTGCCATTTCCCGTTCTGTCGAGCACCTTCAGAACTATCAGGCTACACCCGGGGGCAATTCCTCTGATCCGTCCTTCCGAAGCCCTTCCGTCACCGCCAATGATCCCACATACATGGGTTCCATGAGAATTATCATCATAAGGTCTGATACGATGTCCGATGAAATCTTGAAACGCAAGTATTCTCCCTGTAAAATCTATATGAGGAAAAATCCCGGTATCCAGAACACACACACCCACGTGCTTTCCTGTATATCCGGAATCATCTGAATTCTTCATAAAAAATCCTCCGAATCATCTGGATAATGAAATCTTACCGCAACTATTCATCAGGTCGCTGCAAAGACAATGAACATTTGCGTCTTACTTTAAATTATTCGGAAGATTATATTTTTGTGTCCGACAGTTTCTCCTGTCATATCTCCGTTTTTCTGTAAATAAAATGTATAAAGCTTCCATGATATGCAGATACTTCTGATATGCAAAACAACAGGCATATACAGAATCTGTTACAGAAATCCCGAAAAATATCCTTATAGCAATTTCATAAAATAACTGTAACCATCTGCATAATATTAAGGAGACAAATTATGACTGCATTATTATTGATACTGGTATTTTTACTCTTTCAGACCTTCGTCCTGCTCTGCTGTGTAGCTGCCGGAAATGACGCTGCCTCCCAGGAAATCTCCGATCAGGAACAAATGGAATTTATCCGGGAATGGAAAAAAATACATTGCAGCAGCCCTCAAAAATAAAGGGCTGCTGCAATGTGCTGATAAACCTTCTACATCACATAACAGTCATATCGTATTGCTTTTCCTTTTAATATATAAGAAGGCTCTCTTCCATCAAGACAGACGCTCTTAAGAGGACGTTTTACGATAATTCTGGAAGGTCCGGCTTTGATAGCTGCATCAAAAAGATCTTTTTCCTCAGAACATGGAGGTTCAAGTTTCTGGATCAGCTGAAGTTTTTTATTTATCAGACCGGATTTCTGTCTCTTCGGGAACATGGGATCAAGATAGATCACATCTACCGGATCCATAAGTTTCTCCATACATGACACACTGTCACCCTCTACCAGTTTCATTCTGGAAGCAATGTCTTTTAATACGGGATGCTTTCTGGCACGCCGGAGCGCATCCTTCAAAAGTGCGGCGATCACCGGATTCTGTTCGTATAATGTCACCTCATAGCCATATGCTGCAAGAAGGAAACCATCCTCCCCCATGCCTGCAGTGGCATCAATTGCTTTCAGATGTTCTCCCTCAGTTTTGACCGCACGTACCAGCATTTCATGGGAAAGTCTTCCGTTTGTGACTCTGTGCAGCATTCCTTCAAAATCTCCCTGATATGTCAGGCCATAACCGGTAAGTGATACGCCCCGGGAGTCAAACATTACTGTCAGATGTTCTCCCGGTTTGTCCATAATCGGAACATTGTTCTTTCTGGCAAAAGATTCTGCCATTTCTCTTTGCCCGCCCTTACCCAGGCAGACTGTTATCTTATCATTCATTTACACATTTCCCGCAAAATTTAATTTTCTTTTAATGCTTTTTCTATTTCAGAGATCACAATTCTGAGTGCTTTGATACGGGCATATTTCTTGTCAACAGATTCCAGTACATGCCATGGCGCAAAGGAAGTATTTGTCTTCTGAAGCATCTCATTGACAGCCACTTCATAGGCATCCCATTTCTCTCTGTTTCTCCAGTCCTCATCTGTGATCTTCCATTGTTTCTCCGGATTATTCTGTCTCTCCTGAAAACGCTCCAGCTGTGTATCCTTATCGATCTGTACCCAGAATTTAATAATGACTGCACCCCAGTCTTTAAGTTCTTTCTCAAACTCATTCATTTCGTTGTAGGCACGTTTCCAGTCATTTTCACTGCAAAATCCCTCCAGACGTTCTACCATAACTCTGCCATACCAGGTTCTGTCAAAAATAGCGATATGCCCATTTTTCGGAAGTCTTGTCCAGAAACGCCATAAATAATGTCTGGCCTTCTCATGTGGTTCCGGACTTGCGATTGGATGTACTTCATAACCCCGGGGATCCAGAGCTTCTGTAATACGTTTGATGTTACCTCCTTTGCCTGCCGCATCCCAGCCTTCATACGTGATGATCACAGGAATACGTCTCCTGTACAGTTTATTATGGAGTTCCCCCAGTTTACTCTGGAGCTGTTTCAGTTCTCCCCTGTACTCCTCGTCATCCATTGTTTTATCTCTCAGATCAATATCCGACAGACGGGGAATCTGCTCCAGAGGGAATACATTCTGCAAAATCGGAACGGAATGTGCCTGATTCTGCATGGCAACTTCAATATTGCTTACCATAGTCTCCAGCACCTGAAGTTCCGCCCATTTTCTGTCACTGGCATCTATGATGTACCATGGTGCAGAGGAAGCATTCGTGTCAGACAGATACTGAGAAAATATTTTTGCACATTTTTTGTAATGTTCATTCTGCCATTTATCAAAGTCTGACACACGCCATCTGGTGTCTTTATGATCCAGAAGTAATTTTTCACGCCGCTTCTGTTCATCCCTGTCAATCTGCATAAAGAATTTCAGCACCAGATAACCATTATCTGTAAGCTGCCGCTCAAAACGGCGGATGCTGTCAATCCGCTGTGTATAACCTTCGCCTTCAATCTCGCCCGACAGACAGTCTTTACAAGTCTGCTCCATCCAGCCGGAATCCAGAAATGTAAATTTTCCGGCTTCCGGAATCTGTTTAAAATAGCGATACAGAAATGGATATCTCAGTTCTTCTGCTGTGGGAGCTGACATAGTGGCAACCTTAAAGAAACGCGGATCAATATTCTTAATGACTTTTCCGATCGTACTTCCCTTGCCGGAAGATCCCCAGCCTTCAAAGAGTACGATTACCGGGATCTTATGTTCCTTGATTTTCATCTGAAAATCATAGAGCTGACTTCTTGCTGTCTGCAGACGGATTTTGATTTCCTCTTTTTCCGGCATATGTGCCGGAGTCCATGTTGTAAGCATAACATTGATCCTCCTTTTATTTTTCTTCGTAACTGTTCAATACTCTCACAATCAGAGACTGTTGAATAGTTACCCTTTTCATTAATAGAATATCTCAAATTCAACTGAAATAATCATAACATGAAATCTGTTTATCGTAAAGCAGGTGTATGATATCACTACTGAATTGTTTTAACTGCATTATTTTATGGGATTACTATGGATTTTTTCTAAAGCCACAATATTTTCAGAATATTCTTCCCAGGTGAGATTTCGTTTGATCCTGGCCGGACTGCCCATTACCAGAGAACCATCCGGTATCACAGTATTCTTGGTAACCAGGCTTCCTGCACCTATAATACAGTCCTTTGCCAGGCAGATCCGGAAAGATTTGCCCGCCCCCAGCTGATGAGCATTACAAAATTCCTGTCTGGTAAAAGACAGCTTCTTCTTTTTATAATAAAAATGATCATATCGGATTTCAGAATTTCCGTAATCCTTTCTCAGGCCGTTATCAAAAGCAGCATTCAAATGATAATAAGGTAATCATCCGTATCTGTTTTCTCACAGTTTATCATCTCTTTGCGTCAATCCATATTTTTTTAAATCCACCGTTCCATTGACAACCTCAATTCCATCTGCTTCCAGTAGCTTTTTCTGTACATCTTTACCGCCGAAGGCAAAAGCCCCTGACAGTTCTCCTCTGAAATTCACTACCCGATAACAGGGAATATGCCCCGGATCCGGATTCTTATGGAGGGCATTCCCTACCGCTCTCGACATTCTCGGATTCCCTGCCATTTCGGCAACCTGACCATAAGTTGCAACGCATCCTTTCGGAATTTGCTTCACTGCCTCATAAATCTTCTTTGTCGGGCTGTATGTTACGAGATCATAGCTTTCGGATATCATTCTTTTAATATCTTTATCCGGTACCGTCCCATTTAGAATAATGGTATTCCAATGTTCCTTATTCTGATGATAACCAGCCTGTACAGATTCATAGGCACTTCGCCAAAAATCACGCCACTCCGGATCTGCTTTTACATTCAGATTAACATAACCGTTTCGTTCATAGATCCATAAAAAAATTTTTTTGTTTTCCCTCGCTCTTACCACTTGCCAGTTCTGATCACGGAAAGGTCTTTCCGTATATGTATTCTGAAATGATAAACCGAATTCCAACGCTGCTTCTCGTGTAATCATGCAATTTTGATTCATTTATTTCACCCTTATTCCCTGAAATTATTTCTGACATCTTCATAATCTCTTGGAAGTCCCTCAAACAAAATTATTGCCTTATCATACTGTTCCTCTTCCATACATGATATAGCTTTCCTATACTGTTCCTGCTTCCTGATTTCTTTTAATTCCCTGTCCCACATCTCGGCTGTTTTCTCACTCTGATCACATTCTTTTAAAAAGCTCTATCCTCACACGGAAAAAGTTAAGCTGTTTATTACATCTATTTTTCCCCTTCATTCGCTTCCTCTATTGTCACACTCTCCTGTACCTGCATATCCGTATACTGAACACGAATAACTGCCTGCGGCCAGTTTATGCTGACCATTGCTGTTTTGTCTTTCTCATCTCCTGCTTTCCGGATAAGCTCCAGCAATTCCTTCAGTACTCCCTTTGTCAGATAACCGCCTCTCCAGTGAAAAATAAGTACCCTGCCTTTCTTCGCCGCCTGCAAAGAACGTTTATACACATCCTCTTTCTTAGTAAAAGAAAGCTTCTTCTCCTTATAGTAAAAGTGCTCATGATCACCGCAGTGAGGCGCCGGCGCAATAAGAGGCTCATGATCCCTGAAAATCTGTGAATCATCCAGATTGAAATAATCATAGCGGATTTCAGAAGTCTCACGATCTTTCCCCAGGGTATTATCAAAGGTCGCATCCAGATGATAATATGTACCTCCTATTTTTACGATATTCCATGTGTGGCGATACTTAATCCCCTTCTCAGGATTATTTCCACAGATTGCAATCACACACCAGACTCCCAGTGCATCTAACAAAACCTTTACTGCTTTTGCAATTCCCTCACAAACACCAACGCCTTGCCCCAACGGTCCGATAATTTCATGGGAATATGATTTTTTCAGTTTATCATAGCGGATATTTTCACAGATAAAATCATGCACATACTTCTCTTTCTCCCATTCAGACAGCTTCTGAGCCGGGCGAATCAGCTTCTCAACTCTGGCAGTCATAGCCTTTTGATGTTCGCAAATCTTCTTTTTATCAAAAAGATACTCCGGAATAAAAATCAGATTCGGAGAGTCTTTATAATACCGGTATTTATAACTGCTCACCCAAAATATCTCCGGATGATCCAGACGCATCTGAAAAAAAACATTATAAAGTTCTTTTCCCTCTAATGCCGGAATTTGAAATTCATCCGCCAGGTTTTTCACACCGCTAAGAATGCTGTGATATGCAGCCTGCTGCGCCTTATTCATATGGTTGTAATAATATTGCTCCATTGTTATCTTATCTCCAAGTTCTTCGTCACTTAAAATCGCCAGCATCACATATGACTATTCAAAAAATGGTTTTCTTTTTCTGGTGAATTAATTTATACCACTGCTTCCACTATCGTTTTCTCATTCACTATAATTTTCCGGATTCCCGACTGTTTTTTCCTGTTAAAATTAAAGCTAAGCATATATCCTTTATCCACATGATAATCTTCCAGATATCCAACAAGCTGCTGTTCTCCCCGCTTATTATACTCGTCACCGTGCCATATCTTTAATTCAATTATATATTGCCGTCCATGATAATCTACAATTACATCTGTTCTTCGAAGATCTCTTGTTCTGGATTCGATATAATAATTTCCTGTCCCGTTAATAATCGGTTTCAAATATAGTAAAAAGAACTTCCTCCCCTGCTCTTCCAGAAATTTTTCATCAGATTCCCCGTAAATATCTTGGAAATGAACAACAAAACATTCCAATATCCTTTCCATATCCAGATATCCATTAACTATAAACTGACTCTTGTCCTGCAGGGCTGCCTTATATATCTCTGTCTGCTGCATCTTTGCTTCTGTAAGATAATAATTATATAATCTCATTTCAAAAATTCTGTTTGCAATAACCACATTCCCATTTTGGTTTTTAATAAAGCCAAACATCTGAGCCATATCAATCGAGGTTTCATCCGGATTATACGCGATATTTCTTCCTGTAAAAAGTAATGTTTTCAGCATAACACTTAACTCCGGATAATCGCATATTTTTCCAACTAATGATTCAAATAAAGGATTCTTCTCCGCAAGCAGAATACGCACTGCTTCATTAAAACCATTTTCCGTCCATACCAATTTCAGATTTTCATATTCATCCCGTACCCTTTCATCCATCAGCTGGCAGATTCTTGAAACCAGAAACGGATATCCTGCCGTATACGCATATAGCAATTCTGACATTTTTGATATATTCATCCCTGTACGATGATCAATTTCGTACTCCTGCAACATCCCTGCTATCTCTGATTCAGAAAAACTCATTTCGATGCTGAAATCTGCAGCAATGTTCCATGGACTGTTATATCTATGTCCTTCCTCTGGTCTGAGTTTTCTCTTCAAATTCTTAATATCATATACTCCTGCCAGAATCACCGACTGAAATCCCGGATAAAATTCTCTGTCCAGGTACTGTGCCCTAAGCTGCGCCAGAAAATCAATAAAAACCTGATTATTCGCTGCACTGTCTACTTCATCAATCATAAGAACTATTTTTCTGTCTGCCGCTTCACATATATCACTTAATCCCTCAAATAGCTCTTTCAGAGAAAAGTATCTGTTAGCATAATCGGCATCCTTTTTCATTTCTTCTATAACTGAAACCATCTCATTATTCATAGTCTTACAGTTTCTGCGAAGTACACGCAAAAAAGAACCAGCAAATGCTACTGAAAACACATTTCCATTACTAAATTTCTCATTGTCAAATGTCTGAAAATCAAGTAATACAACATAATATTCATCCCGAAGCATTTCTGCCAGTGCGCGCAAAGTTGTAGTTTTACCATATTGTCTGGCCCTGTTAATGGTGAAATATTTTCCCTCATCCACAAGCACTTTAATCTGTTGTAAACGACCATTAATATTTACCATATAATGCTTCTCTGGAATACACACACCCGTTGTATTAAAAACTCTCCCCATTCATTACACCTCACAATCAAAAATGGCTTCCTGTCATCAAAATTTTTAACTAAAATAATGATAACATGAAACCATTTTAGCGTAAAGCAACATTCCAAAGGTTTTATATAACTTTCAGACAATAACTTACTCTCTAGATACCTTATAATGAGAAACTATCTAACAAATCCTTACAATTTATATTCTTTATATAATTGTTCACGATACACTTCATCTTCAGATGCCTTCTCAGCATCTGCATAACGCTTATTCTTTAAAAGAATATTCATAAGTGCCCCTAATCGAGATTCGCCTTTCTTTTCTCCAATTTTTTCTCCCTTTTTTATTCCATTTTCCTCAGCATAAGAAATCATACTTAACATATCAGACCCCCCTTCTGACAGATTTGATTATCAGCATCTGGAATATATGACAATACCTTTTTCTGGTTTCCGGAAAATAATCCATATAAAAGATCAAGAAGTCCCTTTTCATCATGTGTTTCTCCACCGAGCCGTACTATTACAATCTCCCCTTCTGCTTTCGGATTTAAAGAACGAGTTAGATGGTCAGACCCTCACTACTTCACTCCATTATCCTCACATAAAAGCACTCCGTTATCCCAAATCTCATCACAAGATAAATCTATTTCATCATTCCAGGAGATTCCATAGCCACCAACATCCACTTTTACCTGTTCGAACAAATGTGGTGTATCTTTTAAAGCGTTAAATGCCTCCACCTCCTCAAACAGGGAACTTACATCATAAGTTTTAACCGTCCCATCTTGAAACGTAGCCAAAAGAACATATTTTTTCAAAGACATTATATCTTTGATTCTATGAAACACAATAACACCGCCTTCCATTTTACTCGAGAACTCCCATTATTTTATTCCAACGGTGGAAGTTCTACAAACTTTTGCGTTTCCCATATTTTAATCAAATCATTTTCGTGCTGCTTTACCCATTCTTGAACCATTTTTAATGCCCTTTTCGAAAGATCACCCTCTAACATTTCGCCTGTCCTTATGTCAATTACACCAACACACTCTCCATATATTGCATGAATATGCGGAGGATTATGTTCACTCTGTCGAAAATACATTTTTATTACCATTCCATAAAATCTCGCTATTACTGGCATTATACCGCTCCTTTCTCTATGATGGTGAAAGGAGCCTCCAATAAAGTAAAAATTCATGTATGCGCTAACGCTGCTTCCACCATATTTATTTACTCTCATATGGGGAATCAGATAGTCGAACGACTTAGAATAGAACTTCCCAGATATGTAATTTTAATGTATCAAATACCTGTTATATTGTCAATAAATCATTTAGTATATATTACAAAATTTGTATTATCTTGCAAAACAATTACATTCCATTTATAAAATTTTAATCATTTTTTTACTGATTCATTATTTTATTTGTCGGTTAGTTAGATGATCAGACCCAATGTGGTTTGCTATAATACGCTGTAATCATATCTGCAGTGATTGTTTTTTCAAATCTACGAGGTCGACTATTACAAATAAATTTGTCTGTAGTATCAATAACACTGTTTATATAATCCAAAAGACCAGTTTTATCCACATATACTTTAGAATTTAAAACGTCCTGAAATGCACTGTTATCAGGATTTACAAATCTGCCCATTATTACACCTCTCAATCAAAAATGGTGTCCGACTATCAATTATCTGCAACGCGTTTCATCATATCTTTTAAATCATCACTGAAATCTTCCAGATCATCAAAAGTAATCGCTCCTTCTCTCAATAGCGACAGCATAATATAAAATTGATTTGATCTGCTCATCTCACACTGAACACCGCAGTTTTTCTTGTCCTCTCTTATCCTTTTTTCCAGTTTCCAAAACTTGTCCGATGCATCTCCCTCTTCATTTAATAACGCTATATATTCCCTGTTTAATTTCTCCATATAGGCTTCCTGCCAGCCCGAAATCTTTTTTCGGAATAATTTCCAATCTTTCTCTGAGAATTTATTCATTAATCACAATACCTCACACGACTCAAATTTCAACAATTTACCATCCAAATAAAAAATCATCTAAATCTTCAAGCGCCTCGCGCAATTCTGGATTTCGCTCTCTTTCTATAAGTTTCTCTAAACTTATCGCATCATAATCTGTAGGTTGACTTGCTATATCATAAGACATTGTCACAAGTCTTTGTAAAGTTGCTGCTTTTTTAGTTTTAGGATACTTTTCACAATATTGTTCTATAAGAATTCTTGAATATTCTTTCATAATAATCTTTCTTTACCTTTCCTACTTCTCATATGATTCTATCAAGCACTGATGCTTCTTCGTCTTCTTATCATAATTTATTCCAACCAGTAAAATATCTCCTGTATACTGTTTTATCGATTCGGGATATTTTTTCTCTTTTATCTGCTGTAACGCTGTTTCGGCATTCTTATTCCATTTAAGTTCTACGACAAGCGCCGGATAACTGGAAACGTATTCTGGTTTTGGAATAAATACAAAGTCTGCAAACCCACGTCCTGTCGGCAGTTCACGAACTGGTTTAAAATAATATTCCATTGAACTCAGATATGCAATTGCAAGTACACTGCTCAGGGAATTCTCATTATTATACTGAATATTTGAAACATACTCTGTATGGATTTTCTCAATTCCCTCTTCAACCGCTTCTTTATCCATGTCCAGCGTAGCCTCCAGTAAATGTTCTGATTCCTGCTGAAAAGTAATCATCTCATTCCATTTTCTGCTTTCAACCGCCATTGTCAATTCCTGCCGGATTTCTTCATTTGGAACAAATGCAGTTTTTCTGTTCTGGTTATATCCCAAATAACCAAGATGGATCAAATACGTAAGTACATCATCTTTGCTTTGTATATTCACCGTATCATTTTTGAAAGCAGCTGTATTTACTTTAATCGAAGCACCGGAAAGTATTTCAATTATAGCGTTTTTCAAGCCATCATAATTCATATTGATAAAAGGAACAATTGCTTCATAAGAAGCAGTCTCAGACCAGTAACTTCTAAACTTGCCCCGCACACAAACACTTACTACTGCTTTAGGATTATATACCTGATAGTCCTCTAGCAAATAACCATCATACCAATATTTTACTTTCTCAAAATCTCTGTGATATCTTTCGCAAAGATCCTTCACTTCAGCTTCTGTAAATCCAATATATGGTGCCATCACTCCTGCATCAAGCATTGTAAATTCATCAAAATTATTTAATGCAGACTGTGTTTTTTCTTTCTTTATCGGCAAAATACCTGTAAGATACGCCAACTGAATATATTTTGTCGGTTCCGTTCCCTTAAACATTGCCCGCAAAAAATTAATGTACTTTTCCTGTACTTTTTTATTTGCCGCTTCATCTCTGATCAGAACATCCCACTCATCAATAATTATAATAAATTTCTGTCCAACAATATTTTTAATACGTGAAAGACTTTCCGACAAACTTGTCTCTTCTTCAGGCAGAACGCCAGGGTAAATCTCTCTCAATTCAGCCTGTACAGATTTCGTAATAAACGCTACAACATTATCCACATTATCACAATTTGCCAAAAACCACTGAATATCAAGATGAATCACATCATACTTATTCAGATGCATCTTAAAATCGGATTCCCTGCTTATATCCAACCCCGAAAACATTTCTTCGGAATTACAGCCTTTACTATAATAAGCGGCAAGCATATTTGCAGCATATGATTTTCCAAACCTGCGTGGTCGGCTGTTACAGATATAAGCTTCTGTTGTATTAAGTACGCTGTTTGTATATTCCAACAATCCGGTTTTATCCACATATATCGGAGAATTCAGTGCCACCTGAAATGCACTGTTATCAGGATTTACAAATCTACCCATTCCTTACACCCCACAATCAAAAAAACAGCTTCACGTTACCAAAATTTTTAATAAAATAATGATAGCATGAAACTATTTTAACGTAAAGCTGAAAAAAGCTGTTATATATCCAGACACCCGGGCTATATCGAGATTCTATAAAATAATCTCAGTTATTTTGCGTAAATAGAACCAACAATCTTTCCCCGTAATGTACATGGCAGAATTTTACATAAGAATCTCAGAATCTTATACTTCACACCCGCCACACAAATTGGTGCGCAGTTCTTTTTCTGTGCAATCCGCGCAATATATGTACCAATAACCTCCGGCGACATCCCACTCAGTTCATCTTTCTCCATCTGACTGACGCTGCGTGAAATACGGCCGCCATATTCATCATCGCCTAAAGCTGTCTTTTGTCTGGCCTGGGTAAAACCGGTATGAATATCTCCAAGTTCTACTGCTGTTACCCTAACACCATAAGGACTTACCTCATTGTCAAGCGCGCAGGAATAAGAAGACACTGCTGCTTTACTGGCAGAATAAAATGCCTGAAACGGAATGTGTGCCACCGCTGCCACAGAACTGATATTGACAATATGTCCACTGTGCTGTCTGCGCATAGATGGAAGAACAGCTCTGCTTACATTGACAGTTCCAAAAAAATTTACATCAAATTGTGCTTTCGCCTGTTCTGATTCTGTAAACTCCACTGCACCTGAGATACCAAAGCCTGCACAGTTTACAAGAATCTCGATACTTCCTCTTTCCAAAAGGATCTGCCCAACGGCTTCCTGCACGGAAGCCTCATCTGTCACATCTACACACATATGCTTCACGTCTTCTACAGGAACATCCCGGCGACTGAACTCATAGACTATGTAGCCAGCCTTACTCAAGGCTGCTGCAGTACATCGTCCGATTCCGGAACTTCCACCTGTGACAAGAGCTGTTCTTTTCTGTTTTGATTCCATATTGTTGCTTACCTCATTCCATTTTTTCTTCTTACCACACAGATAAGTTCCTGTCGTATTTCCTCATTCTTGAACAACTGCCTGCACCATTCGTCCTGTGCCATAACATCACCACAAATCATATTGTTTCATAGTTTCTGAATTTCGATATTCATGTTTTTCATAATATCCTATCAGTCTTCCCTCTTCTCTGAGTGCCACCATATAAACATCTTTATTTTGCTTCTCATTATGGAAAGTATAGACAAGGTTATGGCTCTCATCTGCCGCAAACCAGTCCACTACCTTCTGTATTTTATCCCTGGATTCCTGATTATGACAATCTAACAGACTTCTTCCAATAAGTTTATCACCGCCTCGCTTCGCATAGCTGTTAACAGCTGCCGGATTCATGTAGATAATCTCATGCTTAAGATTGCATATAACAATTGAAGCTCTGTCCTGGTCAACAATACTCTTATAAAAACTAATCATATATTTTTTTATGTCCTTTCATTTTTTTCTTTCGTCTAATAGTTTACTATCCACATCAAATATCTTTAAATATCTGTTGGCATACATACGGACACCATCAATGGTATTTGTAATAAATCATTACAAAATTTTCGAAACAAAATAATCTGCCTCAATAATATGCCTTACATTCTTCTCCCTGGAGTCAACAATACTCACACGTCCATTCTCCGCTGTCAAAGTCACACTGGAACCATCATTCCGATAAACAGTCATATGTTCCACTGGGCGTTCCAATGTCTCTATTGGATCCTTCATCTTTTTTAATCGCCGATACTCATATTCCGGAATAAAAAATTCAAGTTTTGAAATAGCTCTTTTTTTCTTTAATGGTGTTTTTCTTAATGAACCATTTTTATTCATAAAACGATCCGCAAATTCAACATTTTCCGTCATTTTATCAATTACATCCGAAATCCCTTCAATCTGCTCAATCGGTCTTTCCTGTAATACTCCTGTTATAATTTTCTTATAGTCCTCTTTTGAAATTTCTACTGACAGCTCATTTCTTCGTCTGTCATAAGTTTCCCCTGATTCATAAGTAATTTTATAGCAATAGTTAAAGTTCAAATCTTCCATGCCTCCAATCAAAAATAGCTTCATGCCATCAAAATTTTTTACTAAAATAATGATAGCATGAAACCATTTTAGCGTAAAGCAACATTCTCCATAAAGAATTCAATAATTTTTTCAGCCAATTTATTATGAATACTATTGCCAAATTCATCAATGATCAGCATTCCGGCATTTTCTATTACCCTGATCAGATGAGGCAGCAAATCGGCAAATACCTGGTTTCCCTGCGATTCGCCCTTGTTGCCATAGAGCAATTCCACTTCTTCGTTTCAGGATTAATCCTTAATAACTGACAACTTCTAATATTAATATATTTATGAAAGAATTCTTCCAACAATTCAAGCGATTCACAATGTTCAAACTCTATTGCGCTAAACCCCAATGTCACATTACATTTATAGACTTTTCATCAACTTTTTACTAATTCATTATTTTATTTATCGGTTAGTTAGATGGTCAGACCCTCAGTATATAGTTTGGTAGAAACTGCAAAAGCAAACATGATAAATACTTTCGAATATTTCAACCTGCTACTCACCGAGATTCCACAGCACATGGAGGATAAAAATCTTCGGTTTCTTGATGATCTCCTTCCATAGTCACCCAGAGTACAGAAAGAATGTCCAAGTAAATACAAAAAATTCTAATTTTTTAATGTATTTTCCATTTCCATAAAATCCTCTCAATCCCCTCTAAAAATGCGAGGATTCTTACTATCCAGTAATCATGTTTGAGGATTTACTCGACTTCTATATTAAAATTCTCGATAATCGCTATTAGCAAAGAATTTTGTGTAAGAAAGGTCATATATATTTTAAGTTTTCTTACATATTTGGGATAACTTGTAATCCAATTTTTGCTATCCCATTTAAATATTCATGTATGGTATGTAATGTTTGTTTTTCATCAATTCTGCAAATTCTTTGCATTTCAAAATTTCCGTTAAAATCAACACCATAAGCTAAGGATATTATCATGTTTTTAATAGTATCTTCCACTTCCTTGATTTTATTTGCTTTTATCACTCTTTCAACAGTATCTGCAATTTTTGTCTCAACCTTTTGCTTAATGCCCTTATAATATTCTCGCGAATAAACACTTTTATATTCCAAGCCTTCCTCTTCAAACTGTATATTGGCCTTTCCCGATGCATTTAAGCCACATAAGTCCAAAATTTCCGGACTAATATACATACTCCTTTTTGTGTTCTGCAATAAACAGATTTTTCCATCAACTTTTATTGGCCAAATGCAATCATCTAATTTTTTTATAATACCTTTTATACTTTCTTCTGAAACTTCAACAATATCAAACAATAGTAATAGCAACTCATCCGCTTTTCTTTTTATGTCATCCGGATACTTTGCCATACGAATCATTATACTACATTCTTGAGATATTAGCATTCCAGCATATTTCTTCTTACTTTTTGCATCTGTAAAGACATAAAGATCCCCCATCGACGGATTATTATATTCCTTATTTACACTATAATCTGCGATATTATATAACAGTGTACCTGAATCAAGTAATTTCTTTTTGTTGGCTTCATCCCTCAAATTATTATACTGACTTTTAGTAGTAATATTCTTTTCTCTCATAATTTCTGCTGAACGTTTTGCACTATAGCATAAAAGACCCTTCTCATAACCCAAAACATCAGTTTTCATTATCTGTTCCAATAAATTTTTCTTAATAAGAGAATCTATCAATAATTCATAACTCTCTGTAATTTTTCCTCCCTCGATATATGATTCAATAATCATATCATCTAAATTATCAATATTAATATGGAGCAAATCTTTGAAAGCCTTTTCTACGGAAAACTTTTTCATCTCTATCATTTTACTCAATGCTTTTCCATACATTGATTTTGAAATCATCGCTTTGATTCCATTTAAAAGTTGCAACTCATCAGTAATTTTTGAAAGTGGCCAAAATTGATACAAAATTTCTAAATCTTTTCTTTTGTCGTTATTCTGCTCAAGATACTGAACTTTCTTATCATGTTCTAACAATCCTGAAACCTCATTAGAATAAACTATTACTAAGTCATTGTTCATCTTTCTTCCATCTGTAATATTTAGTATATAGTCTAAAAATTCATTTTCACGATTTTCTCCCATATCCTTATCTAAAATATATAAAGTATTTCCATCTAATTTATAATATAAATCCTCAAACTTAATTCCAGTATAAATAGTAAATTTGCCTTCCAATTGACTTAATATACTTTTTAATGTTTTTAATGAAGCGTCAATATCAACTTCTAACGTTTCGCATATTGCTGAAAACATTTTGGGAGCTATATTTTCGATTGCCTGTATCTCCTTCAAAGAAATATCCCTACACTCATTATAGGTTTTTGCCTCTTCTTCATCCACTTCTATCTCATATGTCTCGCAAAAGTCTTTCACTGTAATATTTGAGTCAAGCCCAGCTTTCTCTATTTTTTTCTCAATTTCTCCAACAGTACTCCACCCATCATCAATCGAAATAATATTCTTTATTTCGTATTCCTCTAACATTTGTATTAAGTCTTGCAATGCTACATCCTCCTTTCACTCAAGTCAAATACAAATTTGTACCTTCTACCTTCTCTTCGTTCATCCGAAAGCCAAACTCTACCATTCATATTTTCAGTTAATTCCTTTACAATGAATAGACCTAATCCTCTTCCATTCTCTTTCATAAAACGAAATGGTTCAAATAATTTATCTTCAATCTCTGGATGCACTCCACATCCCGAATCAAAACATTCAATAATTCCACTTTGTTTCACAACGAACTTAATGTATTTTTTCTGATCTGAATATTGCACCCAGTATAGAGAATTAAGAAATATATTATCAAAAATGGTTGTTAAAATACCCTTATTTGCTTTTAACAATATATTGTCGCCTTCAACTAAAACATCAACATTATCTCTATATGCTTTTCGAGCCATTGGGCTATCTCCGTTCACATACATCTCCAAAAGAAAATCTCTTAACAAAATTTCTTCCTGCTTTTCTAAATTTCGTCTATATGTGGATTCCATGTGTGCCAACTGAATTTTCAAGAAATTCGTCTGCGTAATTATATTTCGCTGGTTCTTTACAATTCTATCAACATCATTCTTGAATTTTATGGTGTTCCTTGCATATTCTTCAACATTTTGCTCAATCCTTTTCATTTCATGTGTTAAAGATTCTGCAATAATACCCAAACCCAGCAATGGAACAATATCTTTTATCTCATCAATCTGTTTTGACTTCAAATAAATTTCTTGACTCTTTTCATCAATAACTTTTTGCTCAACTTTTTCATATTCTGATAGTTGTTGTTGCAAATTCTCAATTGCCTTTTGCGATGCACTCCCGGATATAGATTTATTTATCACAGCTGTCTTCAAGTCCTCTATTCCTGCTTTGACATCCTGCATCTTATCATTCTTTTCTTCTTCGTAGCCAGACACTTTTTCAAATGTTATCTTTCCATTTTCTGTTACAACTTTATTATCAAAATTTTTTATACTTGTGAAACCATCTCTAAACAAAACATCACTTTCAAAAATAATATTAAGCAAAAACTCTTGTAACAGCATAAAGAAATTTTTCCCATACTCATCTTGTATAAATCCCTGTCTATTAGTTTGCTCCTCGAGATTTTCACTAGTAAATCCGTCTATCTTTAAATATCCAACGACCGTATGCTCCCTATAAATATTTGCAGCAGATTTCTGGCTTTTTTCTGTAAAACCTATCCAGTCTTTTCTTCCATAAGGCAATACTCTAAAACCATTTCTATAAACATACACACCTTGCATAGAAGACCAAACTTTATTGATATCCCTTAATGTATTCAGTTTAGCTTTTATTAAACCTTCCTTCTGCAATATAATATCTATCTCTTCTGTATTCATAAGGTCTCTTGCATATATTTTTCCTTCGAAATCTCCCGGATAAGCATATTGAGCTAATATCTTTTCTCTATACTCTTCCTCAGATATTTTTTTATCCTCTCTCTCCTTTTCTAATTCTTCTAATTCTTCCTTTCTAAGAAAATTAATTTTTTCTACAGTAAAATTAATTTTAGGATAATTTACTGCAACTTCTTTCAAATCAAAGAAATCAATATCATATTTTTTTGTTTCCTTTTCATACTTTTCCTCATGTAATACATCAAACCCCGACTTTTTCATATTCTTTATCATAGACTCTCGTCGTTGCATTATATATTTCAACTGTCTTTCAACTTCTATATGAAATTTCCAGTTCTTAAATTTAAATGTTACCTTCGAATCGTACAATTCATCTAATAAATCTTCCTCTATAGGTTTCACAGAATATGGAATATCATTAATCTTTAACAAGACACTAAATCCGTCTTTTCTTTTCTCCTTCAAGTTCTTTTGAAATGGATCCATCATATTCAACAACTCATTTTTAAGTTTTTCTTCTTTCTTCTTGTCCATATCCCAGAAATTAAGATTCTTAATTCCTTGAATTACAATCTTCGTTCCATATGATACCACAATATCCTTCTCATACTTAACCGTAGCCATAATATCTGAAAAATCCATATCAATTGGAAATTCAGACCAGTCTATATCAATATTAATTTTACTGTACTCATTTATAAATTCTTTATCTTCCTTTTTAAGTAATTCTGTTTTTTCATATCTTTCTATATTTGGTACAGTTTCTACACTTATATAATTTCCTAATCTCTGAAAAGAAAGACGTCCTATACCCTTTTTTCCTAAAACCCTTCTATGATAGTAGATTGAACTCTTCTCTTCCTCCTTAAAGCTTGTAGACAATCTCAAGAAAGAATTTCTCACAATACTTGGTATCATTCCATTTCCATCATCTTTAATCTCTATACGACCCTTTCCGTAAGGAGTGACAGTATTTGTGTCAATAAGTACATCTACATTATTAGCATCTGCATCATATGCATTTTTAATTAACTCCAAAAGAGCAACCAGCTCATCTTCAATAAGCTGCTCGCCTAACTGCATGATTAATCTTGCAGATGCCGTTAAATTCATCTTTTCACTCCCCTGCACTTTTCATCTCCTCCTCTCTATTTTTTCCTAACCACCAAAATATATTCATTCATCATTGTATTTACTTCTTCACATCGTTCAATGGTTGAATTAATATGATGCGGCATTCGCTTGAAAGAATACTTTCTACTCAATGAAGCTTCACACTCATATCCCCTATTTAAAAACCAATCTTTCAATATTCCTTCCATATTAATGGTGATCTTTCCCATCACAGTTCTATGACCCACTATCCAAACCTGAAAGCCACCTTTATTCATTACTCTGTCAGTCTCTAATACAACCTTATATAAGTCCTTTAAAAAAACTAAAACATCCTCTTTTCGTTTTTGAATAGATTTTCCATTTCTGTCAAGAGTTTCCCTCACTCTATCCAATTTCTCCTTCAAGTGCGCCTGGCGTATAACATATTTAGGTGAGTATATATTTTCCATCTGCTTCATATACACAACCGTATTTTGTTTTGCTAACTTCTTTGTTACTTTATCTTTTAGCCCGGCTTTAGATTTCTTTATCTTCCGATAAATATCCAATCTCACTCTTTCAGAAATTAATTTATAAACAATTTCATTTTTATGTAATAAATCTGCTGAAACATATTGATGATTGTTGAGGCATTCTATCATCTCATCCAAAAACTCTTTAGCTATAGTTAATTCATCTTTCTTTTCTTGAATTCTAGATTGCATTTCTGCTTCTAATTTTACTACTTCCTTTGATTTATAAAAATCCTTTTCATCATTTAAACTCCATTCAGATTTTCTACCTCCTAATAGTTGTTCATCACAATTACAATCTGCCACCTCAATTCCCATATATTTTTCTAAAAGATCTTCCATCCATTGAAGTGAAAGTTTTGAAAATTCACCATATGCAACTGTAGTTTTTGAATCGCCATATGGAGGTGAAGTTATTACCAAATCTATACTCTTATCCTTCAAATAATTCAGTGACTTGGCATTTTGCAAACATATTGTACTTCTAGTTTCTTTTTTATAACTATCATTTGCTGCAACCAGCATATCTAATAAATGAGATACTGCTTTTTCAAATTCATCAATCGAACTTATCGAAAATCTCTCTATATCACTTGGTGACATTCTATATAGCTTAAATTCACTATTTCTTGTCAATGAAACTCTTCGTATAGTTGTACTAAATGCAGTTAATAAAATTAAAGCATACATTTCTCTATTAGCCTTGTTTGCCCTGTTTATGAATTGATTTATTTTAAATTTCAAGAAATTCAGTTCACGAATATTTTCTTCCTTAAACCAATAATCAATACTATCAAAAGTACAAACTGGTATCAATCGTGCCCTCGGATATTCATCTTTTACTTGAGCAATAAGCTCACCTAATCGTCTTTTGGTATAAGTCGTATTTTCTATAGTTAGTACTTTTGTTTTAGACAATAAAACCGCAAGGGGATTTAAATCTGATCCCCAAAAATCCAACCCTAAATATTTTGTTTCTAATGCAGTTGTTCCGCTTCCCACAAAAGGATCCAATACCGTATTAATTGATTTGATTGACATAATTTTTTTGATTAAATCGCTAATCATTTTAGGAACTGCCTTAGCAGGATATGTATGCAAATTTCCTGTTGAAGAGAAAAATGAAGCATATTTATTTTCACCCTCATAATCTAAATTTAGTTCTTCCCATCTTACTAAAGCATTATCTGCATGTTTCATTCTATTTCACCTCTTTTGAGTCTAAAATCCCATAATGCTATTATACATTATTCACCTCAATTTCTCAATAAATATATTTTACTTGCAACTTTGAAAGGTAAATTATTTATCCTGCCAATCCGAAAAAATTACCCTTTTATATACTTCCCATGAAGTATATAAAGTTATCCATCTACTATGGCCATACTACTTCTTTTAGAAAAAATGATGTAAAAATAGGTATGATTTTGTATTTTGGGGCAGGCAATACCTTTTTATACACATAATTTTCTGATTCCATACGCATCTCCATCACTATAAAAGTGCTTTTATCTGCTCTTTATACCGTCTCCGATAATAGTCCATCGCCCTATACTCAATAACATCCTTCATCTGCTCCGCCAGCACTGGCTCCTTCACAATTTCTTCCATTTCATCCCTCAATGCCAACGCCACGCCATCCTTTTTCACAAAGAATTCTTCCCCAGATTTTAATAGAAAGTGTACCGGCATTTTCATTATCTTTTGGATGTGGTTCTTGTCCGAAATCTTGCGATATTCCTCATATGTAATCTCTTTCTCCAAATCCTTCCAGTTTGTTCCTGTAGAGAAGAATTCTTTCCAGCTTGCCAGAAGTTCTGCCTCTGACACTTCCATTCTCACATTCCCATGGTTATAAAAAGCCATCAGTACCGGCATTTTATACACCTTGCTCATGTTGGTGTTTTCCAGCAGATTTATAAAATCTTTTCCGATTCCCTGGCAGAATCTTTTCTGCTCATCTGTGAGTTCATCCAATTCTTCCAGATAATTCAAATACTTTTTAAACGGATTCTTATTCGAATGTGTGACCGCCATCTGATACACATCATCATCCATATAAGTAAACAAATCCATTCTGGTTGGCTGTTTGCCAAGCAATTCTTTGATCCGGAAATACTCATTTCTGATCTGTTCTTTGATCGTCAGCTGTTTCTTGTCCATTTCTGCAAACAGATCAATCAATCTCATATCAAAATCAACGAAGCATTCATCTGGATAATCTGCTTTATCTGCCGGATAATATGTTTCTTTTCCTGTTTTATTTTTCCCTGTCAGCAAATACCTGACTCTTCCCGCTTTTTCATAATTGCCGATAAAGTCCAGAACATTGAGATATTCTTTTCCCTTATTTCTGCGCAATCCCCTTCCAAGCTGCTGTAGAAATACAACCGGGGATTCTGTTGGACGCAGGAACATTACCATATCGACTGATGGAATATCTACACCTTCGTTGAACATATCCACTGAAAAGATAACTTTGATTTCTCCATTTTTCAGTTTCGCAATCGCTTCTGCTCTGTCCATGGAAAACTCTCCATCTGCATTACTATAAACTGCTGCCGACGGAATTCCTCTTTTACCGAATTCTTTTGCCATTTCTTCTGCATGTTTTCTGGAACAGCAGAATCCTAATGCCTGCCTGGAGCCATATTTGCAGTAATATTTGTAAATCAACTCATGCCTGTAAGCATTCCCGATATAAGTTCTGTTCAGTTCTTCTTCTGCATATTTTCCCTTAACTATATGTAGCTTTGTGTAGTCAGTCTCATCATAAATTCCATAGTAATGAAACGGAACCAGCATTCCCTTATTGATTCCGTCTTTCAGTGAAATCTCATACGGCACATTGTAATCGCAGATTTCATATATATTTTTGCCGTCCATTCTCTCAGGCGTTGCCGTCAGTCCAAGGAGAAACTGCGGTCTGAAATATTCTACAATTCTTCGATATTGGTCATTGACTGCATGATGAAATTCATCAATCACCACGTAATCGAAGTAATCCGAAGCAAAATATTGTTCATTTAAGTATTCCGATTTCCCAAGGCTTGCTACCGAGGCAAATATAAGCGGTTTATCTGTGCATTTTTCAGCTCCCATAAAAAATCCATAGTCTTTGGAATTTCTTACGTTCTGAAAAGAAACTGCTGCCTGTTTCAGAATCTCTTCCCTATGTGCAACAAACAACACTTTCTCATATTTTTTTGAATCAAAAGCAGCCAAAAATGTTTTTCCGATGCCCGTTGCAGCTTGAATGAGTGCTTTCTGTGCTCCTTCTGCTCTTGTATCTTCCAATGCGCACAATGCCTCGATCTGTGCTCCTCTTGGTTCATATAAAGGTTTTATTTTCGTATCATTTGTTTCCGACTCTGTAAAGTCATATCTGTCAAGGTCTTTTGCCACCGCCGGACGATGCCAGTTCTGGGAGTAACGTTTTAATTCTTTGTCATCAATGATAATGGAATGATTCACAAATAAATCTTCAAATGTACGAAAGAACTCTTTGTAGTTTTCCGGGTCTTTCTGACTGCTGAATCGATAATTCCATTCTATTCCTGAGGTCAGCGCACTTCTGGAAATATTAGAAGAACCGATATAAAGTTCACTGTAATCTGTACAATGGAAAATGTAAGACTTTGGATGAAAGGAACGTCCTTTTTCACAATAAAATCTAAGATCAACTCTGTCACCAAGTTTTCTTTTGATCAGATATAGTGCTGATGGCTGTGTAATTCCAAGGTAGTTTCCTGTCAGGATTCGAATTTTGGCTCCACGTTTCAAAGTATGTTCCAGTTCCTTCAGCAGCATTCTCACTCCGGATTCCATAAGAAAAGAAACAATGATATCAACGCTTTCCGCTTTTTTCATACTCTGGATCAGCTGATAATATAGCTGTCTTCTTTTATCCGGTCCGCCGGTCATTGCATCTGTGGAATATTCGTTTTCATACCCGATGTTTACTTTTTCTGTAGAAGTAAATTCAGCCATTTTTCCTCACCTCTTCCCGGTCGGACATCTCCTGTAATCCATTGTTCTTCTATTTTAAGGCCATGCATGTCATGTATGAAATCTTTAAATGTATCTGTCGTAAAATCGGTAAAATATCTTCCATTTCGTTCGCCTTCAAATTCTCCGTATTTGAAAGAGGTATAAATCCATCCTTCCAGTTTCAATGCTGCATACATATTTTCCCAAACTTCTCGCAGTTGTTTTTTCGGTAAATGGAGAATAGATGCACAAGCCCATATGCCATTATATTTTTCTTTTTCATCCAATTCCTGAAACAGCATCTGCCTGACTTTGATTCCCGTATATTCACTTGCAATCCGACACAATTGTTCTGAACCATCAACTGCATCCACCTGATATCCACGACTCAGAAAGTACTTTGTATCTCTACCTGCACCGCAACCAAAGTCAAGAATATACGCATCTGGGTTAAGTTTCTCCAGAAATTTATCTTGCACTTCTGTAAACTTTACCGAAACAGTCCCAGAGGCAAAAGACTGCGCATTTTCGTTGTAATATTTTAATGTTTTATCTATATCTGCCATATATTCACTCACCAAATGCCATCCAGCACTGATTTCACTCCTGTTTTATCTGCAAAATACCTGTTTTGTTTCTTATGCCTTAATTTTTCTGATAAATCTAACTTCTTTGTGACATATTATACATTTTTTTGACATAAACAGCAACAATTTTCGTCAGACATTTTTTGTTATATTCACTTATCTATAATACGCAAAAACTGTTGCATATTTCTTTTTTGATATCTTTTCTCTTTCATCAACTTCCATATAAAAAAGAGAACCAGACTGCACATAGGTTTCTTCCCCTACATACAGTCTGGTTTTCTGATTCCATCATTCATTTCTGGTAATAAGTCAATAAATCAGACATTCCATTACTCTTCCGCATCCATCTCTGCCTTAATCTCATCCTCGCAGTCTGCCATTGCCTGCAGTGTCATAGTGAGCAGCTTCTGTAATTCCCAGCCGAGCTGGTCGGCGCCGCGCTCGATGACTTCTCTGGAGCATCCTGCTGCGAAGCCTTTGCTTTTATATTTCTTCTTGAGGGATTTGAGTTCCATGTCTTTTGTGCTTTTGGATGGTCTCATAAGTGCTGCTGCCCAGATAAGTCCTGTAAGTTCGTCTGCTGCAAAGAGTACTTTTTCCATTTCGTGTTCCGGTGCTACGTCAATGGTTGCGCCACATCCTACTGTGATACCGTAGCCGTGGGATACAACTGAATGGATTACGTCTTCGCCTACGCCTGCTTCGCGGAGCATTTCCGGAGCTTTCAGACAGTGTTCTTCCGGATATAGTTCAAAGTCGATGTCGTGGAGGAGCCCTACAATTCCCCAGTATTCTGCATCTTCGCCATAGCCAAGTTCACTGGCATACCATTTCATTACTGCTTCTACAGTCAGGGCATGCTGAATGTGGAAGGGATCCTTGTTGTATTTCTTTAATAATGTGAATGCCTCATCTCGTGTAATTGTTTTCATTATTTTGTCACTCCTCATATCTGAATTGTCAGGCGGATAAAATATCTGCTTTGCTGCTTGCTCATAACTGAATAACTGCTCCGCAGTTTATCTGTCAATCTGGATCTGGCATACTTCCATTGCTTTCAGTGCATTCTCATGGCTTTCCGGTGTTACGCCTGCGCAGCATTTAGCGTCTACGATGATCGGAACTTCCGGGAGAGATGCTTTTGCCAGAAGTGCATTGGAAATAACACAGATATCTGTGCATAAACCTACAAATGTGATACTTTCGATTTCATTATCCTCATTCATTGCCACCAGTTCTCCTGCAAGATCTGTGGAACCAAAGGTTTCTTTATCAATGGGTTCTGTTTTTCTGAGTGCATCTAATTCGCTTCGGATCTGCCATCCTTCGGTGTCACGGATACAGTGCGGTACAGGAAGCTTCTTTCCTTCCTGAGTGTCAAGATAGTAAGTCTCATGGGTGTCTCTGGTAAAAAGAACAACTCCATCAAAGTTTTTGATTTTCTCTTTTACGCCAGGTACAATGGCAACTGCTTCTTTTGTTCCAAGAGCTCCATCGATGAAGTCATTCTGCATGTCTACAACTACTAATACCTTCTGCATATTTCCTTTCCTTTCGTTCTTTCTGCACATTTTTTCAGATAATGCTATAAAATCTCTGGAAACGTATGCTGTTATTATTTGTTATTACTATACAACGACAAAGTGTTTTTGTACAGGCAAAAGTGCCTGTTTTACTATAGCAATTCCATAAAATATCAATCATCTATTTTTCAGTATATTTTTCAAATCTGTACTTCTGTTTAATATCCGGATATTTGTCTCTGTCTACTTCACTCATAAACATATCATAGGGTCTGGCACAGATTTTGAAGGGTGCATAGAGTGCCTGGTAGATCATCAATTTTTCACCGTTTTCTGTATGATGGGCTACTGCAAGGACTTTATAGAGATATTCAGAAGTATCTGGGGATACCCATTCTCTTTTGAAATGCTGTACAATGTCGCCTGCATGAATATCGTGTTCCGGTGGTTCCGATGTGCTTTCATTTTCTGCGCTGTCAGGTTCTTCTGGTTCTGTGTTGAGTTCCATATATTCTTCTTTATCAAGGGAAACCGGGATTCCGGAACGGCCATTGATGTGGACGCCGCCATACCAGGTACCTGTGACCTCGCAAATATCACCTACTTCATATTCCATGCTACAGTCATTATTTTTCTTTATGATTCTGATCTTTGCCATTTTATCATCTCCTAGCATATAGTTCTTATTTCATGCAACCAGAAAAACACTCTAACACGTTAGATTATATTCTCCAGCAAGTTCTTCATTTAAAACAACCACCTCAACACCCCATATTTTTCTGACCTTAAGCAATCTGGCTCTTAATTCTGCCAATGGCCCGGCTAGCCACGTAATATCTTCTGCGTTTTTTACAACCAGAATAAATTTTAATTTTACATCTTTCATATTGCTTACCGATCGAAGATTGTCTCCTATCTCTGACGTATCCTGATATCTGTTCATAATTGCCGCCAGATATATCTGCAAAGATGATATAAACTTCTCAGTTATTGAACCATAATATTCTTCGAATTTCAGTTCTTTTTCCTTCGATTCATATCTATTCGCCACATTTGGACAACTTTTCTTTGCTTCCAGAAACACTATATTATTTCCATTATATTTCAGGATAAACTCCACTGTTGGGATTCCATCTCCAAGTTTTTTATAAATTTCAGATGTCTCAATATGAAATAAATCTTTTTCATCATATTTTCCAAAATTCATTCCTGATTCTGGTATAACGCTCACTTTAATGCCACCCCGATTTCTTCTCGATACAACTGACGGAATGTATCCATAATTGCATTATGTTCCAACAATTCAAATTCCGGAGCTATCTCACATAATACTTTGCTGTTTTCATTTTTATATAAGGAAATGTACTGCACTTTGCTGTCCTGTCTCCGCTTTACTTCAATATATTTGGACAAAAAATAGTCATGTGTAGAAACAAAAATCTGTACACCTTCTGTCTCCAGCATGATCAACAATTCTGCCAACACCGGAATATATTTCGGATTGATATTTGCTTCTGGCTCGTCCCAAAACAAAACGGATCCCTTCTCCAGTGTCCCGTTTTTTATCAACTGCCATAAAAGAGCAATTTTACGTAATCCTTCTGCTACCAAATTAAATTCTAACTTTGCCTGTGTACCAGGTTTTAAATAAAAACGATCCTCATGCAATGTTACTTTCCCATTACTGATTTTCTGTAAAATATCCAGATATTTTTTCCTTACAGTTGAATCCACTCCTCTGGAAATATCAATTTTGGCAGCCGCAATAATATCCAGATACGTATCATCAAATTCCACATTTCCCATTTTTACTGCAGCATCCAGATTCCAGGCATTTGATAAAATCTCTTTTGCCGGAATAAATACGCTTGTGAGATCAGACATCTGCTTTTCCCATTTCTCTTCTGAATTAATCTCTGCATCCCATTTTCGTGTCTTGGTTGAAAATGTCATTCCTATTTTGGCAGTATCAGATTCCACAGAAACCATGGCTTTATTGCTTCCACTCTTTCCTCTGTTTACCAGACGTCCAATTCCAGACTGATCAGGACGAAATAACATTGTTGTTTTCTGCGAAAAAGACACATCATGTTTAGAAGCCTGACATGCTGCATAGGCTAATTTCATAATATGAGTCTTTCCCACACCATTTTCACCAACTAATACATTTAATCCTTCACAAAAAGGAATCTTTATATCTTCAAATACTGTAAAATTCTCTGCTGCAATCTTTGTTAATGGCATTTCCATCACCTCAATATTTCCATTTTTATAAATCAGTTCATTATATCTGTCGCACGACAATATAATATAAAGTAACTTCTATAATAATTTTATATTATAACACATATAAATATGTCAAACAGCTATTTTCTTCGATATAATATTGTAAAATCTGAAAGCTTGTAAAAGGCTATAACTATCACTTCCAGCTCTTCCAGATCTCCGGCTGATATCCTACTGTCGCCTGTTTTCCGTTTCTTACCACAGGGACTTTGATGATGCTCTGGTTTTCGAGAGTTTTCTCTGCCTTGTCTTCCTCTGCGATATAAGTGATCAATGCCAGCAGGTCTTTATCCTTGCAGTCAGTATCTATCAGTTTATCATAACCGCCAATTGCCTGGCAGACAGATTGGAATTCTCCTTTACTTAAGCCTTTTTCTTTCATATCTATAAACTGATATTTAATTCCCCGTTCTTTGAAATAGCGTTCTGCTTTCTTGCTGTCAAAGTTTTTCTTTGTTCCGAATATTTGTATATTCATAGTCTAATGCTTTCTCCCATTTTTTTAAGAATTATTGTTCCTGCTATATTTTCTCTTTTCCTGCCTGTTCATTTTAAATTTCCATCCATTTCACATTTTTTTCAAATTCTCACCACATATTTCTCACATTTTCCGGTTATATTATTACCTGTACAGAGCAAAGAGTAACTGCAAATAAAACTTTTTCTTTTTCATACTTTTGCCGGGAATCGATAAGGTTCCCGGCCTCCTTCTTTTATTCCGATATTTTTCAGTCCTATTCCATTAAATTTTCTTTTTAATATGGTTATAGATATTCAGTCCTTTTGTCTGTCCGTATTTGGAAATGATAGATCTGTAAATCTGCTGCTTTCTGTTTTTATCTTCTGCATTTTTCTCCACAGTTGTAGAAACATAGTTTACTACTTCCTTTGGCATGCCTGCTTTGTCGAGAACCAATACCAGTTCCTGCTGTAATTTCTTTGTTCCGGCTTTCATGTCAATTATCTTTTGTTTTGGCTTTTTTGTATTCTGATTCTCTGATTGTTTGACAGACTGTTTTTCAGATTGTTCATCCAACTGTTTTTCTGTTTTCTGACCGAATTGTTCGGTCATCTGTCCGTCTTTTTCTTTACCGGTCTGTTTTTTTACCTGTTTCCTTGTATGCACCTGTTTTCCGGAAATCTTCTCATTTCTGGAGACTTTCACATCTTTTTCTGTTTTCCAGAACTCTATAATATGGTCAAATCCTGTATCTTTGCTGATTACAACAATTTTGCATTCTTCATCCTGCCCTGTGCACTCTTTTCCTATCAGATATCCCAGATAAGAGCCCAGATGCATATCTGCTGACTGATTTCCTGTCGGTACTTTATGTGTGACCAGCTTTGCTTCTCCGTGATCATTAATAATATCAAGGTCTATTTTTCTGCTGTTATCTGTATAAAAAAGATGGATAATATCTGTTTCCCGTAATTTTTCGCATCCTTTGAAGCCTTCACTTCCTACATTTTCATAATCAATTAAATAATAAGTTTTGATAATCTTCATCCTCTCTTTATTTGTTACTGTTCACTCCGTTCACAGTAACCTTTATTTTTCTCTGCTGTATAATACTCTGTCATTTTTCAGCCGGATAATTCTTTCCTATTTTAACATGCATCTTTTATCAGCACAACCACATAGTGGCAGCTTTCCTGGTTAGTATTTCCTGGTTGTCTTTCCTGCCTGTTCCAGTCAGACAGAATATTATCATATCCACGAATAGTATTCCCATATTGCCACTATAATAAATTTACATACCTTTTGTGAAAAATGACGGATTTTTCATCAAATTCCAGTTGATAAATCTTTAACAAAATTCAAAAAAACGCAAAAATCCTGTTGATTTTAAGCGTTAAATATGTATAATAGTAAAAGAGAAGCGATACCCATTCGCTTTTATGGTAAGGTATCTTAAGCCTGTTTAAACAGGCGCTTTCATTAACGAAGAAAAGAGGTTAAACGTAAGATGGCAAAAATCGATTTAAGCAAGTATGGCATTACCGGAACTACAGAAATTGTCTACAACCCTTCTTATGAAGTATTATTTGAAGAAGAAACCAAACCGGAACTGGAAGGCTTTGAAAAAGGTCAGGTCAGCGAACTTGGTGCAGTTAACGTTATGACAGGTATCTACACAGGACGTTCTCCTAAAGATAAATACATCGTTATGGATGAGAACTCCAAAGATACAGTATGGTGGACAACAGACGAATACAAAAACGATAACCATCCTGCAACTCAGGAAGCATGGAATGCAGTAAAAGAAATCGCTAAAAAAGAGCTCTCCAACAAGAGACTTTTCGTAGTAGATGCATTCTGCGGTGCTAACAAAGATACTCGTATGGCTATCCGTTTCATCGTTGAAGTTGCTTGGCAGGCACATTTCGTAACAAATATGTTCATCCAGCCAACAGCTGAAGAACTTGAAAACTTCGAGCCAGATTTCGTTGTATACAACGCTTCCAAAGCTAAAGTTGAAAACTATAAAGAATTAGGCCTTAACTCTGAAACAGCTGTAATGTTCAACATCACAAGTAAAGAGCAGGTTATCGTAAACACATGGTACGGCGGAGAAATGAAGAAAGGTATGTTCTCTATGATGAACTACTTCCTTCCACTTAAAGGCATGGCTTCCATGCACTGCTCTGCAAACACAGATATGAACGGCGAAAACACAGCTATCTTCTTCGGTCTTTCCGGAACAGGTAAAACAACTCTTTCCACAGACCCGAAACGTCTCCTGATCGGTGATGACGAGCATGGCTGGGATGACAACGGCGTATTCAACTTCGAAGGCGGATGCTACGCTAAAGTTATCAACCTTGACAAAGAATCTGAGCCGGACATCTACAATGCGATCAAACGTAACGCTCTTCTTGAGAATGTAACACTTGATGCTGAAGGCAAGATTGATTTCGCAGATAAGAGCGTAACAGAGAATACTCGTGTATCTTATCCGATCAACCACATTGAAAACATCGTTCGCCCGATCTCTTCTGCACCGGCAGCTAAGAACGTAATCTTCCTGTCCGCAGACGCTTTCGGAGTACTTCCTCCAGTATCTATCCTGACAGAAGCTCAGACTCAGTACTATTTCCTGTCTGGATTCACAGCTAAACTTGCTGGTACAGAGCGTGGAATCACAGAGCCTACACCTACATTCTCTGCTTGCTTCGGACAGGCATTCCTTGAACTGCATCCGACAAAATACGCAGAAGAACTTGTTAAGAAAATGGAAAAGAGCGGAGCAAAAGCTTACCTCGTTAACACAGGATGGAACGGAACTGGAAAACGTATCTCCATCAAAGATACTCGTGGTATCATCGATGCAATCCTTAACGGAGATATCCTCAACGCTCCTACTAAGAAGATCCCATTCTTCGATTTCGAAGTTCCAACAGAGCTTAACGGCGTAGACACAGGTATCCTTGATCCTCGTGACACATATGCTGACGCTTCTGAATGGGAAGAAAAAGCAAAAGATCTTGCCGGAAGATTCATCAAGAACTTTGCTAAATACGAAGGAAACGCTGCTGGTAAAGCACTTGTTGCAGCTGGTCCTCAGTTATAATTATAATTGCTGAATTAAAGTTAATTATAATTAAATTATAATTTTATTGTCCAAATGAGTACGAAAGGGATGCGAGTAATTCGCATCCCTTTTTCATGTTGTTTCGGTGGTCAAGCGGATATTCGCAATCCGCTTCGCTACAGGGCTCTGAGTTTTTCTGCCACTTTCTCATATGCGGGTACCGGAACGTGATATTCTTCTCCCATTCTTACTACTTCGTAAACTAATCCGTCAATTTCGGACTGTTTTCCTGCCATGATATCCCGCTGCATGGAAGTGGTTGCTTCCGGTGCGAGGTTGGAAAGGATTTTTAAATTTACTTCTGCCATATCTTTCTGGAAAGGAACTCCCATGGCTTCTGCAAGTGCTGCGATTTCTTTTATCATGGTCTTAAAAAGTTCTCTGGCTTCGCCTTCTTTCTGGAAATCTGCGGCAGTTGCGTGGTAATAGAGTCCTGCTGCCCCGATCGGGGATACATAGGAAAATTTCTCCAGTGCTTCACGGCGGATGTTTTCCGAAAGAGTCCCGTCGATATGACTGTCACAGAGGTCTTTCTGAATCTCTTTCAGTTCCGGTCGGAATTCTGCTTTGTCTCTTACGCCGAATACAATGTGCAGGATCTGTCCATGCTGGAGAAGTTTTCCCGGTTCTTTAATGTTGGCAGAAACATAGATGCAGCCGTCCGTTACCAGAAGATCCGGCAGTTCTTTCTGCATTTTTCCACCTGTTCCATATATATTCAACACTGGAATTACGATAGTATTTTTCCTGGCAATGCGTTTGATAAACGGAATCGTTTCCTGTAAGGAATAGCCTTTTACGCAGACAAAAATTACGTCCGGATGCTCTGCATAATGCTCCATATCTGTAGCAGGAATGCTTATGTTTTCCTCTGTTTTATCCCACATTTTCTCCAATGTAAGACCCTGTTTCTGGATCTTTTTCAGGTGTTCGCCTCTCGCGATCAGGGTTACGTCCTTGCCTGCTTTTTTCATATAATATCCGGTAACACCACCGGTTCCTCCGGCTCCAATGATTAAGTATTTCATATTTATTTTCTGCCCCGCTTTCATTGTTTTGATTCTTATATCATAGCACAATTGCAATTTTTCTTCAGTATATTTTATGCATTACGCTGACATAATTTTGCATTGACAGTTTATTTTTTGCCCTGTAATATCAATGGTATCAATATCAGAATATATTACACAGGAAAAGTATTAAGATGGAACGATATCTGGAATTTAGAATAGATGAACAAACTACAGAACTTAAAATGGAAGCATTTCTGAAAAAGAATGCAGGACTTACAAAACGGCAGATCAGCCAGGCGAAGTTTCGACCGGACGGGATTACCAGAAACGGAGTTCGCTGTCGTGTAACTGAGACAATATATCCAGGCGATGTGATCCGCGTTTGTCTGGAGGAAGCCGGGACTGCTTCTGCGCATCTTGAAAATTATAATGACGGAATCAAAAGTAAAGATTTGTCGGATTTCCATTCCAACAAAGCTTCAGCTCCAGTTTCCGAAACTTCTTTTTCTCTGAATATTTTATATGAAGATACGGATATTCTGGCAGTTGATAAACCGGCAGGAATGGTTACGCATCCGACGGGAATGCATTATACAGACAGCCTCTCCAATCTTGTTGCCAGTTACTTTCGAGAGAAAAATGAACAGGTCTGTGTCCGCCCGGTGGGGCGGCTGGATCAGGAGACTTCCGGGATTGTGGTTTTTGCCCAAAATCAGGTAGCAGCTTCAAGGCTTCAATCTGTAAAATCTCCATGCAAAATTCACAAGCAATATCTTGCCGCTGTATCCGGTACTTTGCCTGTAGATATGCCTGGTGTCTGGCATACCTTAGATTTACCGCTGATGCAGGACCCGGAGAATCATCTGAAAATGAAAACTGCTGCTGATCTTTCCTTACATTCATCTGCATTATCGGGAAAAATCAAAACAGCAGTTACTCATTATCATACTCTTTTTTCCAGTCAGGACTGGTCGCTTATCACACTTAAGCTGGATACCGGACGTACCCACCAGATCCGTGTCCATATGGCATCCACAGGACATCCTTTGCTTGGAGATACTCTTTATCATTCAGACGATAAAATATCTTCCTGTGCTTCCTTTTCCAGGGCAGCCCTTCATGCATGGAAAGTTTCTTTTCAGCATCCTTTCAGAGATGAAATGCTCCTTCTGGAAGCACCATTACCTTTCGATTTTCGTGAACTGGTTTCACTTTCAGGGTCTGATCTGTTGTCTATTTAAGCTTCAAATTCTTTGATCAGATTTACCATTTCAATGGCACTGAGTGCACAGTCATAGCCTTTATTTCCTGCTTTTGTACCTGCGCGTTCAATTGCCTGCTCGATGTTTTCTGTGGTAAGCACTCCGAATAATACCGGAACTCCTGTTTCCAGTGATACTGATGCAATCCCTTTGGAAACCTCATTGCATACATAATCATAATGACTGGTATTTCCACGAATCACAGCACCTACGCAGATAACCGCATCATACTTTCCACTTTTTGCCATTTTAGACGCGATCAGTGGGATTTCAAAAGCACCTGGTACCCACGCTACCTGGATGTCCTCTTCTTTTACATTGTGACGTGTCAGCCCATCCATGGCACCACTTACCAGCTTGGAAGTTATAAATTCATTGAAGCGGGCTGCTACAATTCCTACTTTCATTCCATCTGATACTAATTTTCCTTCTAATGTTTTCATTTTTTCTGGTCCTTTCATCTGTAAATTTATATTTTTTAACCTGTACAGGTTTTTATATACGGTAAATTTTATTTTCGGGAACGTTATCGTTATATATGAAAATCCCCGCTGTATTTAATACTTCAGAATATGTCCCATTCGTAATTGTTTTGTCTTAAGATAACGCAGATCATACGCTGTGGCATTCATCTGTATCGGAACTCTCTGTTTGATCCTGATGCCAAATTCTTCCAACTGATAAACTTTATCCGGGTTATTTGTCAGCAGCCTCAGCTCTTTTACCCCAAGATTTCTCAGAATCTGCGCACCAATGTAGTATTCTCTTTCGTCTCCGGCAAATCCAAGTGCCAGATTCGCTTCGAGTGTATCCATTCCCTGTTCCTGAAGTTCATAGGCACGAAGTTTATTGATCAGTCCGATTCCTCTTCCTTCCTGTCTCATATAAAGGAGTATCCCTCTGCCTTCTTCCTCAATCTGGGCCATCGCCGCTGCAAACTGCTGTCCGCAGTCACAACGCTGTGATCCAAAAACGTCTCCTGTCAGGCACTCTGAATGCACACGGCACAGAACGTTTTCTCCATCTCCGATTTCACCTTTTACCAGTGCTACATGATGTTCCCCATTCAGGCGGTTTACAAATCCATACGCCATAAACTCTCCGTATCTGGTCGGCATTTTTGTGGTCGTCACGCGATCCACCAGAATATCATGGCATTTACGGTAATTCTGAATATCTTTAATTGTTATGAATTTAAGATTCCACTTTCCGGCAAGTTCCCGTAACTCAGAAGTCCGCATCATAGTGCCGTCTTCTCTCATAATTTCACAGCACAGCCCGCACTGTTTTAACCCTGCAAGTCTGCACAGGTCTACAGTTGCCTCTGTATGTCCGTTTCTTTCCAGAACACCGTTCTTCTTCGCCAGAAGTGGAAACATATGTCCGGGGCGTCTGAAATCTTCGGGTTTTGCATTCTCATCCACACATTTCATGGCAGTAACAGAACGTTCTGCCGCAGAGATTCCTGTAGTGGTGCTGATATGGTCTACGGAAACAGTAAAAGCAGTTTCGTGATTATCTGAATTTTCTGCTACCATCTGCGGGAACTGCAGTTTTCTTACATATTCCTCAGACATTGGCATACAGATAAGTCCTTTTCCGTGAGTTGCCATAAAGTTAATATTTTCTGTTGTGGCAAACTCTGCTGCACAGATAAAATCTCCTTCATTCTCTCTGTCCGGATCATCCGTTACCAGAATAATTTTTCCATTCCGAAGTTCTTCCAGAGCTTCTTCTACTGAATCAAATCCGTTCATTTTTTCTCTCCTTATGCAATGTATTTTCTGATACAATATATTTTTCTGTTGTTAAGAGGGCAAAATCATTCGTATTGGCTGCTTATCTGGTTCGTGTCAGGCAGATAAAACATCCACTGTACAGTTCTGCATCAATCGAATAACCGCTTTGTGGTTAATTCTGTCAAAAGCCATACTTATTCAGAAAATCCCGTGTAATATTACTTTTTATCGGCTGTTCTTTCACAGGCGTTATTAATTTTTCCACGTATTTTCCAATTATGTCTGTCTCCAGATTAACGATATCTCCTTCTTTGCGTTCTCCGAGGACTGTAATCTTTACTGTATGAGGAATTGCAGAAATGGAAAAGTCTGTTTCTGAGACTTTTGCCACTGTAAGACTGATTCCATCAACTGTTACAGAACCTTTTGTCACAATATATTTCATAATTTGTGGTGAAGCCTGAATGGTGTACCAGACAGCATTATCATCTCTGCGAATTTCCGTGATTTTTCCTGTTCCATCCACATGCCCGGCAACAATGTGTCCTCCAAATCTTCCATTTGCAGGCATTGCCCTTTCCAGATTTACATGCTGTCCCAAAGAAAGCTGAATCAGCGCAGAACGATTCAATGTCTCATGCATCACATCTGCTGTAAAACCATCTTCCAGACATGCAGTTACAGTGAGGCAGATTCCATTTACAGCTACACTGTCCCCTGTTTTCAGATCATCCAGAATTTTCTCTGCCCGTATCGTAAATACTGCTGAATTTGCTCCTTTTTTTATTTTTTTCACAGTTCCCAGTTCTTCAACAATTCCCGTGAACATTACTCTTCACCTCACTCTCTATAAGAAAATCATCTCCTATTCTGATTATTTCGCTGTTTTTTAATAATATTGCGCTGGCAGGATCAGGAAATCCTTTTCCTTCTATCGGTGTCTTTGCACTTTCTCCCCCAAAAAGTTTGGGTGCTATATAGGTCTGGACTTTCTGAACAATACCGCTTTCGAGTGCTGACCAGTTTAAAGTGCCTCCTCCTTCCAGTAAGATACTGTCTATCTTTGCAGCTCCCAGAAGTTCCATTAGTCTGTTTAAATCTATGTGTCCGTTTTTTTCCGGGACATCCAGAACTTTACATCCCATATCTTCATAATTCTTTATCTTCTGCTGGTCTTTACTGCTGGTTGCAAAGATTGTTGGAATTGTTGATGCCGTTTTCACAATTCTGGAATTCAGTGGTGTCCGCAAGTGGGAGTCACAGATAATACGCACAGGATTTCTGCCGTTTTCCAGTCTGCATGTAAGCATCGGATCATCTGCCAGCACAGTTCCCACTCCAGCCATAATCCCTGTATATTTCAATCTCTGTTTCTGCACATGCATTCTGGCAGCTTCGCCTGTCACCCATCTGGATGCGCCTGTATAAGTGGCAATTTTTCCATCCATGGTCATCGCATATTTCATGACTACATATGGTTTTTGATTCTGTATGTAATAGAAAAATGCTTCATTGAGTTTATCGCACTCTTCTTTTAAAACGTTTTCCGTTACTTCGATCCCATGCTCTTTCAGAATCCGGATTCCTTTTCCTGAAACCAGGGGATTAGGGTCCGAGGAACCAATAATCACACGTCTGATCCCCGATTCCAGGATTGCATTGACACACGGAGGCTGTTTCCCGTAATGGCAGCAAGGTTCCAGAGTAACATATATGGAGGCACCTTCTGGCTGTTCTGTACATGATGCCAGAGCTTCCCTTTCTGCATGAAGTTCACCGTATTTTCTGTGATATCCCTGGCCAATGACTTTTCCGCTTTTGACGATCACGGCACCTACCATTGGGTTAGGTGCTGTAAATCCCATTCCTTTTTGCGCCAGTTCTAACGCCATTTTCATATATTGCCTGTCTTTTTCCATATCCGTTATATCTTTCAATCCCTCATCTCCTGTTCTTCTGATGGTACTGATGATACCAAAAAAGCCCCGGTGTCTTTCAACATCCAGGGCCTGTAAATTAATATCTGCTTGAATTATCTTCGTGTGAATCTGACTTTTTGCTTCATCATTAAAACTGCTTTGATGATATTAAAAAGCTCTGGAATAAATTTATTATTCCAGAGCAGTCGCTTTCACAGATCAGTTAATTCTTCTGTATCTCTACTGTTATCTTCTTTCATCCAGACTGTACTGTCGGCTTCGGAATTACACCGAATCATGCCTTACGGCTCGTGGGCTTTACCACCGGTAGGGAATTGCACCCTGCCCTGAAGATCTTATTTTATTTTTATCAGCAATTTCTAAATTTTATCCTGTTGATGTCTGAAAGTATACTCTTAATTTTTATTTATGTCAAGATTTTTTCAGACATATAATTTCAGTTTTTCAGGAAAGTAATTCTCTTACCATCTCTGCATTGAATGTCACACCTGTCAGGTGATCTACTTCAATCTGATACAGGGCATTGGCTGCGATATGCTCTGCTGCCTGTTCCAGATCACGAATACCGCTTGTATTTTTATGCAATTCAACGATGGCATCCAGACCGTCTTCTGTTACTACACATTCTTCTGCTTTCAGGCTCATGCGTTTCAGAACTTTCGGAAGAACGTATTTGGAGAAGATGATCTTCTTCTCTTCTGATGTATAATCCGGGATATCGATCACTGCAAAACGGGACATAAGAGGTGCGCTAATCTGGGACTTATCGTTTGCCGTAGCAATAGGATAAACGCCCACTGTGGGCACCATACATTCCATATAGTTATCTGTAAATCCAAGGTTGTCAAGCAGAGTAAGAAGTACGTCTGCAGGGTTTCCGTTGCCCTTACCTGACGCTGCTTTATCAAGCTCGTTGATAATAAATACAAGATTGGATTCTCCTGCTGCCGAGAAAGCTTCCATGATGATTCCGGGCTTTGCGTTTGCATAGATTCTGGAACTTCCTGTAAGCTGTTCCGGATCATTGATGGAACTCATGTCCAGAGTTGTCCAAGGCAGTTTCAGAATACGGGCAACTGCATAGGCAATCTGAGATTTGCCTGTACCTGCAGGACCTACAAGGAGAAGTCCGTATGCAGGAAGTGTATGGGTACGGTTGATCTGTATGATTGTTTCAATGATACGCTGCTTTACAGATTCCATTCCGTAGAGTTCCTCATCAAGGATCCTGCGGGCTTCCTGAGGATCGATTGCTTCAAAGTAATTGCTCTTCCACTGTACATTCATCATGATGGAAAGTGCTCTCTGAGCATGACGTCTCTCCTCCGGAGATACTTCGTGTGAACGGGCAACTGCAAGGTTTCTTCTCGCCCAGAGACGGATATTGTCCGGCAGTGTTCTGCCTGCGCAGGTCATAAAATCAGTGATGCTCTGAATGCTTGTCAGCTTCATCTCGTCCCCTGCTTCTTCCTCATCTTCATCCTCAACAAGCTCTGCAGGTGCACTGCTTGCAAGAAGTCTCTCGATCATAAACTGAAGAAATCCGTCTTCTGCGGAAAGCTTCGTACCGCCGCCAAAAGCAGTTTCACGGATCTTATAAACTGCATAACCATTCTCTTTATTCTCTCCTGAAAGACGCACATTGATATGATTCTCCCCAAGCCATTTCAGAAGACTTACAAATCTTGAATCAATACTGATGATATCTGCACTGAAAACGCCGTCATCTTCTTTAAATTCAAAGGATGTACGTTTGATTGGATTAGTAAAAATACCGCAGGAATGATGTTTCCACTGACAGCTGCTGTTATCCAGGATCATGATCGGTTTCTCAGGGGAAGTCTCCTTTTCATTAGACTGGAAAGTAGTGTAGGTACATTCAGACTGTACACCTGGTTTCTTGTCTGAAGCACCGCTGAAATCAAATACTGGCATAGTAAATACTCCTTTTATTTTATCCTTAATCAGTGTGTAATTTTTAATGTACAACTCTTTATTATTCTAGCAGAATCTTTTCTTTTTATCAATTCTGTAAATGTATTTATTGCATAATTATTCAAAAAATTATATCCTCATTTATTCCGCCAAAATCATTGACGGTAACATCCGCAGGCTTTATAATAGGGATAACTGAGAATTTCCAGATATTCTCTGGAAAATCGGAATTTACTTTTAGGAGAGCAAAATGAGCAAAATTATTTTAACCGGTGACCGCCCAACAGGCCGCCTTCATGTTGGACATTATGTTGGTTCATTATCCGAGCGTGTTCGTTTACAGAACTCCGGCTTATATGATGAAATTTATATTATGATCGCAGATGCACAGGCATTAACAGATAACGCTGAACACCCTGAGAAAGTTCGCCAGAACATCCTTCAGGTTGCCCTGGATTATCTTGCATGCGGCATTGATCCTGAGAAATCCACTATCTTTATCCAGTCCATGGTTCCGGAGCTTACAGAGCTTACTTTTTATTATATGAACCTTGTTACTGTAGCACGTGTACAGCGTAACCCTACAGTTAAATCCGAGATTCAGATGCGTAATTTCGAGGCAAGCATCCCTGTCGGTTTCTTCTGCTATCCGATCAGCCAGGCTGCAGACATCACTGCATTCCGCGCTACTACTGTTCCGGTTGGCGAAGATCAGCTTCCAATGCTCGAGCAGTGCAAGGAGATCGTCCACAAATTTAATACTGTTTATGGTGAAACTCTGACAGAGCCTGAGATTATTCTGCCATCCAATAAAGCATGCTTACGTCTGCCAGGTATTGACGGAAAAGCAAAAATGAGCAAATCTCTCGGAAACTGCATCTACCTTTCAGATGAAGAAGCTGATGTTAAGAAGAAGGTTATGTCCATGTTCACAGACCCGAATCATCTTCGTGTGGAAGATCCGGGACGTGTGGAAGGAAATCCTGTATTTATTTATCTGGATGCATTCTGTAAACCGGAATATTTCGCAGAGTTCCTGCCTGAATATCAGAATCTGGATGAACTGAAAGCTCATTATACACGCGGCGGTCTGGGTGATGTCAAGGTTAAGAAATTCCTGAATAAAGTACTCCAGGCAGAGCTTTCTCCGATCCGTGAGAGACGTAAATACTGGGAACAGCATCTTGATGATGTATATGATATCCTCAAAGAGGGAAGCAAGGTTGCTGAAGCAAAAGCCGCACAGACACTTCACGATGTACGTTCTGCTATGCAGATCAACTACTTTGATGATAACAGCTTAATCAAATAATTATATGCCGGTGGCTACAGCGACCGACAACAATGCGTAAATAAGAAATTCAAACGCAAGATTGTTCAAAATCAACTTATTGACATATCAAAACAGGTTCAGGCAAAAGCATTCTGCTCACGTCTGAACCTGTTCTGTTATTTCTTAACTGACTTTCTTTTCAATCTATTTTACAGATAAAATCTATTCGATATCTTTCATATCCGATATCTTTCATATCTGATACCATTTGATCTCATTTGCCTCCATATGTAACCGGAAACTGCTTCCATCACCTCTGTAAACTACTGTATCCTGTGGTTCGTAAGTGTTGTTGACTACGCAGTATTTTCCATTTTTTACGTAAGCATGTACTTCTACATTGTAGTTGGTTGAATACCAGCAGTGAAGTTCTTCCTCTGCGGATGCTGACCAAAGGACTGCACGATAAAGCACGCGGCTGTTCTTGAAGCTGTATGGAAGTCCGCTGATATAAACGCCTCTTCCTTTACCGAAAGTCTTTACAGCCATCTGCACTTCCTGGTCTTTCTGGATTAAGATTTCTGTTTCCGGTAAGGCATAAATGTTCTTCTTACCTTCACCGAAATCAACCTCGCCTTCTGCATCTTTAAGGATGAAATGATCTCTGTGTTCTTCCCAGTTATATTTATCTGTATTCAGGTTAAATCCATGTTCTTCTTCTACTCCAAGTACATCATCTAACTGAATGAATCTGCCCTGCCACTGATGTGCTGCCGGTTCTCCTACACCGATAAATCCACCGCCATTATATACAAATTCTCTGACTGCTGTGATGATTGTTTCGTCGATCCAGTTCTCGCCGCCTGACTGTGCAGTGTCCGCATCTCCCACATTGATCACTACGTCAAATTTCTTCAGAAGATCTTTGTCTGCTTTGATATCGTCAAAGCTGATAAATGATACATCAAACGGCGCGCCGCTTAATGCTTCGATAATTCCGAAATAAGAATAATTCTGCTTGTAATAGATGGCGTGATGTACCATATGGTTACCCCATGAGCGCATCTTTCCCCAACAATTCAGGACTGCTACCCGTTTTACGCAATAAGGAGTCGTTCCCTGAATGTTATCATATAAAGTGCGGAACTCTTCGCAGACTTCTTTGATATACTGTACAAAATCCGGGAATTCCAGGGCAAGTTTCAGATATCCGCCGTATCCGATTCTCTGGATCGGGCTTCGAAGGATTGCTCTTCTTGCTGTTACCCAGTTCACTTTTGCCTCCTTTACAGGATCGCCGCCTTCATGGAACGTATCCGGGAAAAAGTATGGCAAAAATCTTCCTTCTGTATATTTTACATTCTTAATATCGCTGAACAGACGCAGGGTCGCACCATTTCCAACACTTCCAACTACAGCATCCAGTCCGATAGATGCAAATTCGTCCATAAACGGTTCCATGCCAATCCAGTGATCTCCCATGAACATCATGGCCTCTTTTCCGTATTCATGTACGATATCTACCATCTCTTTGGCAAGCTTTGCAACTTCGCGTCTCTGAAATGCCTGGAAATCTTTGAATTCTTTTGAGGGAATCCGATAGGTATTGTTCATGTATCCCTGGTCAATGATATATTCCGGTCTGAAAGGATAGCCCACTTCTTTCTCAAACTGCTCCAGAATATATGGGCTGACTGAAGCTGAATAGCCAAACCAGTCTACATATTTCTCTCTTGCAAGTTCATCAAATATAAGAGTAAACTGATGGAAAAATGTAGTGAAGCGCACAACATCCACATACTCATGAGTATCCAGGAATCTGCGCAGACGTTCCAGGGAATGAGCTTTTGTTTTTGGCTGACGCACATCAAATGTAATCTGCGGTTCTACGTCTTTCCAGTCATTTACTACTGCATTGTACATATGTACAGGATCCCACATAATATATGCCAGGAAACTTACAGTATATTCATGGAAGCGTTTCGCAGATAAGATCACTACATTTCCTGTCTCTTCTTCATATGACCACTGATCTGTCGGTACCGGCTCTCCTGTGGTACGATCCATTACTTCCCACCATCTGCGGATATCATCTCTTGTGTTGACTGCAAGCATATCCGGATAGAGGTGATCCATCAGATGAATCTCCAGTGTATCTGCAACCGCTGTATGGAAAGATGTCATAATATACATCTGCTGGATTTCTTCCGGATGTGCTTTCGCCCACGCATTGTCCTTACGGGTTGTATAGTAGGTTGCATAAATTTTGGCACCTGTGTCTTTTAATTTCTGCGGAAATTCTGTTCCGTCACAGTCACGTATAGCATCAGCGCCCCACTCTTCTATCATTTCCAGTGTCTGTGGAACTACATCCAGGTCAGTTGGTATGGTTACACGACCTTTTCCCATTTTCTGTTACCTCCTTCATTTTGCTGACAAGCGGATAATTACTGTCCGTTCGCTTCTGTAATCACATTATTTTCAGTCTATCTGTTTATAAAATACTTTCTTTCAAAATTTTTTTCAATTCACTTTTTGCTTTGTTTTTTAGAAATCTTGCTCTTACAAAAAAATTATGGTATTATAGAAAATATGTTATCAGCTATCTGAAAAGCCTTCTATTTTTTACCTTAATAACTGATGTTGATTTTATTTTTATCATTTTTTATGCACTTATTCTAATTATCCTGAAGAATCTCAGTTATATCTTTTGCGATATAAAATACTATCATTCAGAATCCGCCAACAAAATTGCTACAAATATACTCATCTGCCGTAAACAGAAGAAAGGAGAATCTGCCATGAGCTCACAATCATTTCGTTTCAGCCCCGAACACCCAACAGCTCAAAATATTACACTTTTAAATACCTCTTCTTCCCGCTACGAGGGTGACTGGCCCAGTATTCCTCACTCTCATGCCTTTACAGAATTGTTCTATGTACGTGACGGTCAGGGAGATTTTCTGATCGAGGATCAGATTTTCCCAATCTCAAAGGACGATCTGGTCATCATTAATCCACATATCAATCACACTGAAATCTCCAAAGGGAGTCCTCCTCTGAGTTATTTTACTGTAGGTGTGGATGGACTATGTTTTTCCTTTAACGGTCATAAAGAGTATCGCATTTTTAACTGTCGTGAAAAGAAAACAGATTTGTTATTTTACTTTAATTCTCTGTTTCAGGAGCTGGACAGACAGTCTGAAGGATATGAAACCATCTGCAGTCATATGCTGGATATTCTGATCCTGCAGCTTCGGCGCATTACAGATTCACCATTTGAACTGATCACCGCCCAGCATCCAAGTAAAGAATGCGCTCATATTAAGCGTTATCTTGACTCCAATTACGGAGAAAATATTACTCTGGATCACCTCTCAGAACTCAGTCATCTTAATAAGTATTATCTGAGTCATGAATTTACAAAATATTATGGGATTTCTCCTATCAATTATCTGAACCGGAAACGCATCGAAGTGTGCAAGGAGCTTCTGGAAAATACTGATTACGGGATTTCAGATATTGCGCATCTCACAGGATTCTCCTCTCAGAGTTATCTCTCCCAGAGCTTTCGCAAATCCTGTGGCATGACTGCAGGAACTTACCGTAAACTTAAGAAAAAAAGAAAGGATCCTATTTAATATCATGCAATACACATTTCCAAACTACTATAAAGAATTTTCCTGCATTGCAGGAGCCTGTCCGGATACCTGCTGCGCAGGATGGCAGATCGTGATTGACGATCAGACACTGAAGAAGTACCAGCACTTTAAAGGTCCGTTCCGCAATCGCCTGCACAATGATATTGACTGGAAACAACATGTTTTCCGCCAGTATAACAGACGCTGTGCTTTTCTCAACGAAGAGAACCTGTGTGATATCTACACAGAAACAGGACCGGAAATGTTCTGCAGAACCTGCAGAAATTATCCTAGACATATTGAAGAATTTGAAGGTCTGCGTGAGATTTCCCTGTCGCTCTCCTGTCCGGAGGCAGCAAGGATTTTACTTTCCCAAAAAGAAAAGGTACACTTTATCACAAAAGAAAAAAAGACAAAAGAAGAAGTCTATGATGACTTTGATTATTTCCTGTTCACTGCACTTATGGACACCCGTGATATGCTTATAGATATCATCCAGGACAGAGCTGTACCCATGCAGAAACGTCTGTGGAAACTTCTGGCTGCTGCACATGATTTCCAGTTATGTGTAAATAAAAATGAACTCTTTAAATGGGAAGAAATGCGAAAACGACATGAAGATTCCGGATACGGAGATAGATTTTGCAGCAAAATTTACTCTCGTATAAATGCAGATAACATAGAAAACAGTTCTGCTGCATCTGCCTGCGCAAATACACCAGAACAATTATTTAAAAAAATGTGGAAAACTGTTGTTCCGGAAATGGAGGTTCTGCGCCCGGGATGGCAGGAATACTTAAAGAATTGTCTGACTCCACTGTATAATGGAAATACAGATCCGCAGTCTGACTCCGGAAATCTTTATTCCTGGCAGAAAAGTGAATTTGATTTCTCCTATCCGGACTGGCAGATTCAGGAGGAACAGCTTCTTGTTTACTGGATCTATACCTATTTCTGTGGTGCAGTTTATGATGATGAGATCTTCGCCAAGGTGAAAATGGCAGTTGTGTGCACCCTGTTCATCCATGAATTAAATGTGGGAACCTATCTGAAAAACAACCGGCAGTTTAAGCTGGATGACCAGATCCGTATCTGTTATCAGTTTTCAAGAGAACTGGAACACTCAGATCTTAACCTGAACAGATTTGAAGAATTAATGTCTGAAAAAGAGATTTTCTCCTTTGAAAATCTGCTGAAAATCTGCTGATGCAAATAAAAAATCCAGTTATTATGAGCATTAAATCAATCGGAAGGCCTCTGATGGTCTTCCGATTGATTTTAATAATTAATATTGTCCTCTCATTACTGTATTTTCAGCATATGCCAGAATTCTATCTGTTTTCATTTAGAGCGTGTTTGAAAAATCATTTCAACAATCTGTACTCTCTAATCTACGGATCATAGATACCAGATGTCCGGCACAATTTCGGATTTCTTCTTCTGTAAGTTTACCTTCTTTATATGCCTGGCGAATATTCTTATCATCATCCGGATTTCCAGGCATGATAATGTCATTGCCTGCTGCCACACATTTCCATGGAACGCTTCCATTTTCCGGAACTGTTGTGTTCCAGTCTGACATAATTGCTCCGTCAAATCCCCATTCTTTTCTGGCAACTGTCATGCACAAATCTTTGCTGTTCGCCGCATGAATACCGTTGATAAGATTATAGGAAGTCATAATAGAAACCGGATTTCCTTCTTTTACTGCAATTTCAAATCCGCGGAGATAGATTTCTCTGAGCGCACGTTCGGATACACAGGAGTCAACACCCATGCGGTTATCTTCCTGATTATTGCATGCAAAATGCTTGATTGTTACGCCACATCCTGACTTGCTCTGAACACCCCGGATTACTGCTGCTGCCAGCATCCCTGACAGATATGGATCTTCTGAATAATATTCATAATTTCTTCCACATAATGGATTTCTGTGGATATTCATACCCGGTGCAAGCCACAGATTTACATGAAATTCTTCCATTTCTTCTGCGATTGCTTTTCCAAACTCTGTCATAAGATCTGTATCCCAGGTCTGTGCCAGTGCTGTTCCTACCGGAAAAGCAGTACAGTACTGATAATAAGTATCTGCATTCTCATGATGCACACCAGGTTCCAGAATTCCATTTTCCAGTGAGCCAAGAACTCCCATTTCATAGATGCTGTCTGTCTCTTTATCTACCTCATACCACTGTCTGAGGCGGATTCCTGCCGGACCGTCTGCCATAACAAGAGACGGGATTCCATCCTCTTCCAAAGTACCGCAGGTTTCACCTGCTGATCCCGGCACTCGAATTCCTGCTGCACCAAGAGTACTGATATTCTCTGAAATCTTTCCATAAAGCAGAGGAATCAGCTCTTCTGTAGCTCTGTCTTCCAGAACAGAAACAAATCTTTTTTCTTCCTCTGTCAGATTTTCCTGATTTTTTCCGACATCTTCCGATTTTGCCGGTATCATCGCAGGTTTAAAATAATATTCCGGAACCTGCGCTGTTATCAGTTTTTCCTGTCTCTGCACAGATTTTTCTTTCAATTCTTTTGTCAGATAAATCTGTTCCAGTTCTTCCTGAAGCGGACAGATTTTATCCATCTGTTCCAGTACTGTATCATCTGAAACTACCAGAACTGCTTCCAGTTTCAGTTTGTCTGAACTGTTTCCGATCAGAATGCCATATTTGCCTTTTTCCACTATCCATGTATGTGTTTCCTCATTGAAAGAAGCCAGTTGTTTCTGTGGAATCTCAACAGTAAGTGTTTGTGTTTCTCCCGGCTTCAGAAGTCTGGTTTTTGCAAAACCTGCCAGTCTCTTATACTCTTTTTCCAGTTCTGTCTGCGGAAGCGTAACATAAATCTGTACCACTTCTTTACCAGCATATTCATTTCCTGTATTTGTAACCTGAACCTCTGCTCTGATCTTACTTTCTTCCATATTTATGCTGCAACACTTCATCTCAAACGTAGTATAAGAAAGACCAAACCCAAACGGAAACATCACCTTTTTGTCAAAGCTGTCAAAATATCTGTAACCTACATAAATACCTTCTTTGTATTTTTCCTTTTCCAGATTGCCATTCAGATACCCATACTCTTCTGAAGCCGGATAATCCTCGTATCGCCTTGCCCAGGTTGTTGTCAGTTTACCGCCCGGCACTTCTTTTCCCAGAAGTACATCAGCCAGGGCATCTCCCCCTTCCTGACCAAGCTGAGAAATATTTAAGATTCCTTTTATATTGTCTGTCTGTTCCAGAATATCTGTCAGCTCCACAGGACCACCTGCATTAAGAATAAGGATCACAGGTTTGTTCATTTCTGCAAGATAACGTAAATCTTCCTCTTCTCTCTCGCTTAAATAGTAATCTCCCTTTACTTTGCGGCGGTCTTTTCCTTCTCCTGAAATACGACTGATCACATAAATCACCACATCTGCTTCACAGATATCTTCCTCTGCCACCTTACGTCCCAGCGGCATTGCAAAAGGATTCTCTGCATAGGCATCAAAAGGATTATCTACTTTCTTAGCTTCTTCCAGAACTTTTTCTTTCCACACCTCTCTCGCCTGCTCATAGCGATTGTGATAATCGCTGATCCAGTCTTCGCTTACAATTTTTACTCCTGCTTCTTTCAGTCCCTGATAAATAGAAATATTCTTTCTGTTGTTAACATCTCCAGAACCAATTCCACCCTTTACGGTTTTCTCTGCTCCATACCCAAGAAGTGCAGCAGCTGTATCTTTCTTTAATGGAAGGATTCCTTCATTTTTCAGCAGAACAATGCCTTCTGACGCCGCTTTTTTGGCAAGCTTTCCATGCATCAGTTCTCTCTCTGACGGCTGTTCTTCTCTAGTTCCACTGTAAATCCATTTCTTCATATAATTATACTCCTGTTTTTAATATTATAATTCTCATGAAAAGAACCTCCATAGCATTCTCTCTATGGGGGTTCTTAATTCTCATTATTCTTTTACACCACCAAGTGTTACACCTGCAATAATGTATTTGGATAAAAGCAGATATACAATAATGATTGGCACGATCGCAACAGTGATCATCATGTAAATTTTACCCATATCAAAGTTCATATAATCAGCACCACGCAGAGTTGCAATCAGGATCGGCACTGTCATTTTGCTCTTTGACTGAATGATCAGGGCAGGAACGAAGTAATTGTTCCAGGATCCTACGAAAGTAAAGATTGCCTGTACTGCTACTGCCGGTTTCATGATCGGAAGTACAATACTGTTAAAGGTTCTGAATTCTCCGGAGCCATCAATTCTTGCCGCTTCCACAAGGGATAAAGGAAGGGAAGACTGAAGGTAACTGTACATAAAGTAAAAGACTGCCGGAGATGCAATGGATGGAATGATCAGCGGAAGTAAAGAGTCATACATTCCCATCTTTGTGATCAGTCGTAAAAATCCCATTGCTGTTACCTGTGTAGGCATAACAAGAATTGCCATAATAAAGGTAAAAGCTGCTTTCTTCATTTTAAAATCATAAGCATATAGACCATAAGCTGTCAAAGAAGAAAAATATGTACAAAGTGCAGCACTGCAGGAAGATACAACAACACTGTTAAGAATACCGCGGAACATCGGGAAACTTCCGTCATTTGCCACATTCTTCAGATTCTCAAGAAAATATTTTCCGGGAAGTGCTGAAAATCCTTTCTGCAGATCCGCATGGGAACGTGTTGCATTTACAATCAGAATGTAAAAGAAAAACAGACACAGGAAGGATAAAAAGATCAGCACAAGATGAACAAAAATACTGCGCACACGACCTGATGTATTTGATTTCATAGTTTATCTCCTCCTTCTTTCTTCTTTTGCTTTTTTCTTTGCAGCTTTCTTAGATCCGTCCGGGTCTGTGTCATTTGTCATCTTATATACGATCATACATAAAATACCGCTGACAATAAACAGATATACGGACAGTGCACCTGCCATACCATAGTTCTTGCTCTTTAAGTGGCTGTTCAGGAACATGATCAGAGTCATAGATGTACGGTCCGGATTTCCCTGTCCATTTGTAAGAATCTGAGGAACATCGAACATCTGAAGACCACCGATGATAGATGTGATCAGTGTATAAGCAAGGATCGGACGGATCAGCGGCAGTGTGATATAGAAAAATCTCTTGATACTGTTACAGCCATCCAGTTCAGATGCTTCAAAAATATCCATACTGATACCCATAACAGCAGCCATCAGCATAATTGTTGTATTACCAAACCACATCAAGAAGTTCATAAATCCGACCAGAGATCTGGTTCCGATTACAGAACCCAGGAAATCTATAGGATTTTTAACCCATCCCAGAGACATCAGAATAGAGTTAATCGGTCCGTTGGTAGAGAACATGGTAAAGAACAATAATGCAAATGCAGAAGCCATGATCAGGTTAGGAAGATAAATAACAACCTTGAAAAACTGCTGTCCATGGATCTTCAGACGCGCATCTGTAAACCAGCATGCCAGAACCAGTGCGATCACGATCTGCGGTACAAATCCGATTACCCACAGAATCAGTGTATTAGCACTGTATTTGAGCATATCTGACTTCAACAGACTCAGATAGTTTGCAATTCCAATAAAATTCGGTCCGATTTCTTTAATTCCTGAACGATAATATTCATAGAAACTATAACGTACAGTATCTACCAACGGAATCAAAGAAAAGATTAAAAAAGTTATAAAAAATGGAAGAATAAAGATGTATCCCCATTTTGCATAGCTGATGCTTTTCTTTTTTTTCATAGTTCAGCATTCCTTCCTTTACATATTAGTGCCAGACACACATCTCTTTCATGCGTGTCTGGCAAATACAAATGCATCTGTACAGGTTATTTACACCTGAAACTTTTTAACTGTCAATTCAAAAGCGTTTATTATTCAGCCCAGTTAACTTCCTGGATTTCCGGATAACGTTCTTTGATTGCTGTTTCAAAGTTTGATTTTGCTTTGTCATAGTCTACCTGACCCTGGAAGTAATCGCTGAAAGCGTTCTGAATCAGTTCTACGCAGCCCTGGTCATAAGCAGAAAGTGGTGCGATCTTGATGTTCTCTGCAACCGGTGAGAAATATGTAAATGGATTCTGTCCGCCAAGGAAGTCAGATGCGAAAGTATCATCTTTTGCAACTTCCTGCATACCACTCTTTGTATTTGTAAAGTCAGAATAATCTTTGGAAATCTTTAATAAATTGTCCTTATTTCCTGTCAGTGCAAGAATGATATCTTTTGCATGTTCCGGATCATCTGTTCCTGTTGCTGCATGGATGTAAGAACCGCCCCAATTGTATTCCTGTGGTGGATTTGTAACAGCCCATTCTCCGTCTTCTCCATCCCAGTTTGGTTTCAATGTAAAGTCAATTCCCCATGCCGGGAAGAGGAATGCAAATACTTTGGATTCAGATCCCATAGCTTTGTTCCAGTCATCATTCCACTGACCTTTTACAGTTTTGTTCAGGTATCCTGCATCCAGCCATTCTTTGGAATCTTTGATCCAGTTCATTACCTGCTGGTCTACGTTAACAGTTGTTGCACCGTCTTCTACCCATGGCTGGGAAATGCTGTTTCCATACAGTCTGAATGTATCAGCATAAGAAGCAAATGTGTAATATCCTTTTGCTTTCAGTTCTTCAGCTGTAGCTTTTGCTGTATCCCAGTCTTTCATTTTCTTGCCTACTTCTTCAGGATCGTCGGTTCCGAACACATCTTTGGCAATATCACGACGATATACAAGAAGTCCAGGGCAGCACTGCCATGTAGATCCTCTCTGTACTCCATCTGCATCAGATGCAGTTGTTTTTGTAAAGTCATACTGATCTGCAAGATCTTTGTCAGGATCAATTCCAAGATCTGTCAGAGGCATTGCCACATCCGCTGCTGCATCTGTATATTTGTATACATAATCTGTTTCTGATAAGAAGATATCTACCTTATCATCTGCTGATGCATCAGCCTGATTCATAAGAGCTTCATCAAGTTTCTGCTGATAAACACCATCCTGATTTGGATTTATGATCCAGTGAATTTCTGTTCCATCGTTTAATGTTGTTACTGTTCCGTCTTTGGATGTTTCTTTTACTTCAGGATATACTGCTTCCAGACGCTGACGGAATTCATCATTCCAGGAATAAATATTGATTACTTTTCCTTCTTCATCTGCATGTACGATTGTAGCGGTTCCGCCCATTGTACCTGCAATTACGGATGCTGTAAGTAAAACAGCTAATGCTTTCTTTTTCATTAAAAAAGCCCTCCTTTTTCTTTTTTTCTCTTTGTGAGTTTCTTGCCTCACCTGATGTATCAGATTATAGCTTAAGCTGCTTTTCGGGTATATTATAATTTCCACCAAAATGTCAGATTCATGACCTCATTGTGTTCTTTTTATATACAGACAGATTTTGTCATTTAATAAGGAAATCTTTCCTAAAATCATAATCTTTCTGTTTTTTTATTAGTATTTTTGTATAAAAAGTACCATTTTTCTATAAATCAGCCAGATGAATATTCGCAATCTGATTCATTACCTGCTCATATATTTTTCTGAAATTGTGTTATTTTATGTCATGATTCTGATACTTACTTCATGTTTCTTATTTCCGAAAGATCTCATTTCCGATATAATTTCCATACAATATTTATGGAAGGAGAAAAATGTTGAAACATATTAAGTTTATTGATAATCATGGAAGCTTTTGTGTGAACAGACCGGAAAATACCAGTTATCTTTATTTTCCTCTTGCATCAGAAGCAGGTCTGAAAAGTTCCGTCACACCAGTGCTTGGAGGTGACAGCAAAATTGATCAGGATACCTTCCTGCTGGAACCGGTCAGTTCCGAAAATCTTCATAACAATCGTTCTTCCAGAAATTTCTGGATCGTAAAAGAAGGACACATTCCTTATTCAGTAACAGGTTCCTCTACTCAGCAGGAAGCCGACCGTTTTACTGACAGGCAGGAAGACAGTGAACTAACCGCCGGATTCATGTGGCAGACTTTGAAAAGGACTTCCAGAGAACTTGGGCTCATCTCCACAGTTACTTCTTTTATCCCCAAAAGTGATAATGTGGAGATTATGTATGTGACGGTTGAAAACCAGACAGATACTGTACAGAAATTTACTGCATATGGTGCAATTCCTGTTTACGGAAGAAGTGCGGATAACATTCGTGATCATCGAAATGTCACTTCCATGCTCCATCGTATCGAGACAACAGAACATGGAATCAACGTCTGCCCCACCATGTCATTTGACGAGCGGGGACATCAGCCAAATCATAAAATCTATTATGTAAATGGCTGTTCCGGAAAGGGAGAAAATCCGATTTCCTATTATCCGACTGTAGAAGATTTTATCGGAGAAGGTGGTACCTATACACATCCACGCACAGTATATGAAGGATATAAAGGAGTTCCCGCACACAGTATGGCAGCAGGAAAGGAAGCAATGGGTGCTTTCTGTTTCTCATCTTTCACACTGGCTCCCGGTGAAAAAACAGACTTTATTTTATTATCAGGTATTGCCGACAGTAAAGAAGAAATTGAAAATGTTTTTGAAAAATACAATACTTCCGATAAAGTGAAAAATGCACTGGAAGAAACCAGAATTTACTGGAAAAAACAGGTAAACGTTGACTTCCACACACAGGATCCTGACTTTGACAGTTATATGAAATGGGTAAGTTTCCAGCCATTCCTGCGCCGTTTATTTGGCTGTTCTTTCCTTTCTCATCATGATTACGGACGTGGTGGACGCGGATGGCGTGATCTGTGGCAGGATTGTCTTTCTCTTCTGCTGATGAATCCTCAGAATGTAGGTGCCATGATTGAAAAGAATTATGGCGGCGTACGTATTGATGGTACAAATGCTACTATTATCGGAGACGGTGACGGCAATTTTATCGCTGACAGAAACGGAATCGCACGTGTATGGATGGATCATGCACTCTGGCCGCTAATCACGACCAGTCTTTATATTAATCAGACCGGAGATATAGAGATCCTTAAGAAACAGGTTCCTTATTTTAAAGATGCACAAACCATGCGCGGCACAGAAATTGATACTCTCTGGAATGACGCATATGGAAATAAACAGCGCACCGAAGACGGTCAGGTATATACCGGAAGTGTTCTGGAGCACATTCTGATCCAGCAGCTTTCCGCTTTTTATGATGTAGGTGTTCATAATATTTACCGTCTCCGCGGAGCTGACTGGAACGATGCCCTGGATATGGCAGCAGAAAATGGTGAAAGTGTTGCCTTTACCTGTGCTTATGCGGGCAATCTCCATACTCTTGCTTCCATATTACGCCTTATGGAATCTGCAGGCGAAACCAGTATCCCGCTGTCAGAGGAAATTGAAATCCTGCTGAACGACCAGACAGATATGTTTGACAGTGTATCTGAAAAGAAAAAGATTCTTACTGAATATGCCAAAAGCTGCAGGCATAACCTAAGCGGCAGAAAGAAAAACTTCTCTCTCTCCACACTTGCTGCCAACCTGATCCAGAAATCCAACTGGCTGACAGATCATATCCGTTCACAGGAATGGATTGATGGCAAAGACAGCGAAGAAGGATGGTATAACAGCTATTATGATAATCATGGAGAGGCAGTGGAAGGTTTCCACCATGAACAGGTGCGTATGATGCTCACGGGCCAGGTTTTCTCTATTATGGGAAATGTTGCCACTGATGCGCAGATCAGAAAAATCGTAAAAAGCGCAGATCATTATCTTTACAGAAAAGAAATTGGCGGTTACCGCCTGAACACAGATTTTCAGGAACTGAAGTTTGATATGGGACGTATGTTCGGTTTCGCTTATGGCGAAAAAGAAAACGGTGCTGTTTTCTCTCATATGGCAGTTATGTATGCAAATGCCTTATATCAGAGAGGCTTTGCAAAAGAAGGCTGGAAAGCATTGCGTTCTCTGTCTGATACAGCTCTCGACTTTGATACCAGCCATATTTACCCGGGAATTCCTGAATATTTCCGTTCAGACGGACGTGGCATGTATCATTATCTGACAGGTGCTGCAAGCTGGTATCTTTTTACCATGATCACAGAGGTCTTTGGTGTCCGTGGAGTTTTCGGAAACCTTCTGGTTCATCCAAAACTTCTGGCAGAACAGTTCGATGAAGCAGGAACTGCTTCTGTCTCTGTTACTTTTGCAGGAAAACAGTTCCATGTTACCTACCGAAACACAGACAGAAAAGATTATGGTTCTTATCATATCGCCGCTGCGGACTGCGACAAAACAGCAATAGAAATCGTAGAAGATTCCCATATTATGATCTCCAGAGAATTTATTAACAACCTCTCTTCTGATCTTCATGAAATTACAGTGACACTTGCCTGAAAACAATAGCTGCTCAGCCTCCATAAAAGCAGTCGACAGGCAGTTATAAATATTGTTCTAACAGAAAGGATTTACTATATGAAATACGGATATTTTGACAATGAAAACCGAGAATACGTGATTACTAATCCGGCAACACCTGCACCATGGGTAAACTATCTGGGTTCCCCGGAGTACGGTGCAATCATTTCCAATAATGCAGGGGGCTACAGTTTTGCAAAATCCGGTGCAAACGGACGTATCCTGCGCTATGTTTTTAATAACTTTGACCAGCCGGGACGTTACATTTACATTCGCGATGACAGATCATCAGACTTCTGGTCTGCATCCTGGCAGCCTGCAGGCAAAGATCTGGCTCAGTATAAGAGCGAATGCCGTCACGGAATCGGTTATACAAAAATTTCTGCCGACTACAGCGATATTCACTCAGAAGCCCTTTACTATGTTCCTCTTGGAAAAAGTTATGAAGTATGGGCATTATCTGTGACCAATCATTCTGATCACGAAAGGAACCTGACTCTCAGCGGATATGCAGAGTTTACCAACCACAGCAATTACGAACAGGATCAGGTTAATTTACAGTACTCTCTTTTTATTTCTCGTACACTGTTCGAAGGAAACAGAATTACTCAGCAGATTCATGGAAATCTTGATGCAATTCCTGAAAATGAGAATGTAGATGAGAAAAATGTGACAGAACGTTTCTTTGGACTTGCAGGTGCTGAGGTTTCTTCTTACTGTGGGGACAAAAATGAATTTCTCGGAAGTTACCATGGATATGGAAACCCTGAAGGTATTGTCTGTGGTGATCTTGGTAATAAGACAAGCTATAATGAAAACTCCTGTGGTGCTCTCTCCTGCAAAATAACTCTTAAAGCAGGTGAAACCAGAACAATTGCTTTTCTTCTTGGAATGAAACCGTCATCTGAAGCTGCTGAAGTAATCAGATGTTACGAAAATCCGGCTCCAACTGTAGCAGAAGAACTGGAAGCATTAAAAGCTGACTGGAACAGTAAGCTTGATAATCTTAAAGTCAGCACTCCAAGTCCGGAATTTGATACTATGATTAATACCTGGAACGCATACAACTGTTTTATGACTTTCATCTGGTCCCGTGCAGCTTCCTTCATTTACTGTGGACTCAGAAATGGATATGGATACAGAGATACTGTACAGGATATTCAGGGAATCATCCATCTGGCACCGGAAATGGCACTGGAAAAGATTCGTTTCATGCTGTCTGCGCAGGTAAATAACGGTGGCGGACTCCCTCTTGTCAAGTTTACTCACACACCAGGAAAAGAAGATACTCCGGATGATGCTTCTTATGTACAGGAAACCGGCCATCCGGCTTACCGTGCAGATGATGCATTATGGCTTTTCCCAACTGTATATAAATATATTTCAGAAACCGGAAACACTGCTTTTCTTGATGAAGTGATTCCTTTTGCCAACAAAGATGAAGCTACTGTATATGAACATCTGAAACGTGCGGTTGCTTTCTCTCTTAATCACCTTGGACCTCATGGAATGCCCGCCGGACTTTATGCAGACTGGAATGACTGTCTCCGTCTGGGTGCAAACGGAGAATCTTCTTTTGTTGCTTTACAGTTCTATTATGCAATGACAATCCTGAAAATCTTTGCCGAATATAAAAAAGATACAGAATATGTACAGTATCTTGAAGAAACTCAGAAAGCATTTGGCGAAAAAGTTCAGGAACTGTGCTGGGATAACGACCGCTTCGTACGTGGTTATACAGAATCAGGAGAAAGAATCGGTGAAGCTGCTGCTCCTGAAGCAAATATGTGGCTGAATCCTCAGAGCTGGGCAGTTATCAGTGGTCTTGCTACCCCGGAACAGGGAGACGCAGCACTAAATAATGTATATGAACGTCTGAATACGGAATATGGCGCAATCCTTATGGATCCTCCTTACCATGCACATGCTTTCGATGGTGCACTGGCAGTTATCTATAATCAGGGTACCAAAGAAAACTCCGGTATTTTCTCCCAATCCCAGGGCTGGCTGATTCTTGCTGAAGCACTCCGCGGTCATGGAGAACGTGCTTTTACCTATTTTATGGAAAATTCTCCTGCTGCGCAGAATGACTGTGCCGAAATCCGTCGTCTTGAGCCATACTGCTATGGTCAGTTCACAGAGGGAAAAGCAAGCAAACACTTTGGACGCTCTCATGTTCACTGGCTGACAGGAACTGCTTCTACTGTAATGGTAGGATGTGTGGAAGGTATCCTCGGGCTTCGCCCTGATCTTGAAGGACTTCGACTGTCTCCTTCTGTGCCAAAAAGCTGGAAACACTTTGAGATTGAGAAAGTTTTCCGTGGAAAACAGCTTCATATCTCTGTAGAAAATCCAGACGAAAAAGAATCTGGCTGCTGCAGTCTGGTTCTTAACGGACAGAAATTAGCAGATAATTATATCCCTGAAAACCTTCTTCAGGATAAGAACGAAGTCATATTAACTCTTTAATCCCCCGATATTACCAGATGAAAATAAGCGGCCGGCTTACAGAAAATTTATATTCCCTGTAAGCTAGCCGCTTGTTTTACTTATCTTAATATTTTGATTAATCCTGTTCTTTTTTCAGTTCCGACTCTGATGCGACACAAAGTTCTTTTTCTATATCCCAGTGTATCATATAATGTTCATCCCTGTATTTACCCGGTGTCATTCCCGTAACTTCCCTAAACTGCTGAATGAAATGACTCTGGGAAGAAAAGGAAAGACGGTTTGCAATCTCAATGATCGGATAATCACTGTACTGCAAAAGATTTTTCGCCATTTCTATCTTCTGTCTGCGGATATAGGCACTGACCGATATTCCTGTTTCTTTTTTAAATAATCTGGAGAGATAGCTCGCAGATACTCCAAGTGAATCTGCAAGATCTTCTATTGTAATTCGTTCTTTGATATGAGAATAAATGTATTCTTTACTTGCGTTGATATGTTTAGAATAAGTGTTGTCTCTGAAATATCTGCGCATTTTTTCAGTATAATCCATCACCATCTCATCATGAAGGCTCTGAACCTCTTCTACTGTATGAATGCCATCCAGCTTTTGAATATAAAAATCACTCAAGCGAAATGCCTGTTCCATCTCCATTCCATTTTGTTTACAGAGTCTGGTTATCATTGCGGTAGTGATAACAAAATGATATTTCATATTTGTGACCGCATTCTTTGACAGTACTCCCACACCATCACACTCTGTAAATCTCTGCCGTTCACAATTCTTCTTAACAGTTTTTATATCTCCACTTGCAACTGCACGATAGAACAATAATTCCTCTGTCGGTTCTCTGTGCTTAATTTCATCAAACTCATCTTCTGCCTCAAAAAGAAGCCATTCGTTCTGATAACTCATATGTCTCTCCTACGCCAATGCCAGCAATTCTTTTCCTTCTTTCAGTCTCTCATAAAACTGTATGTAGAAATCCTGATTTTGATCATATGGTTTGAGATAGAATCTGTTCACCACAAAGAGGTTCAGATTTCTGATCAGATCTGGATCCTCAGCATTGTACAGTACTTCCTGCACATCCAGCAGAAAATAATGCCAGTCATTTACAAATTTCTCATATTTTTTCAGATCCGGTGTGTCCACCCACTTCTTTACCTTGATCTTACTGCGGTTTGTTTTAGGACATTCGTGAATCTGAAGAATATATTTAAAACTGCCATTCTCGTAGAATCTTCCCAGCGGGAATAATCTGCAGAATCCCGGCCGAATAGAGTGGATGTGACAGCGTCCTTCACTGTTAAGGAATATACACTGTTCCTTAACTCCTGTCATCCGAAGATGCGGAAGGATATTTCCATCTGTCACTCCCAGTTCCAGATATTCCTGTAAAAGCTGCTCTGCTGATTTCTGTAATCCTGCCGACAATCTGTATACATCATATGGATCCAGGAGCACAGAATCTCCCATTCCCTGACAACAGTCACAGCAGCCTTCACAGTCATGGCAGTCTGCCTTTACCATATCATTAGAATCATATAATTTACCATCCGAAATCTCTTCCAGTGTCTGTTCTCTGCGCATATGCTATGCTTTTTCCTTTCTCTCAAAAAGCCTCTAATCCTGTAACACCCCAGTCTGAAGCAAGATCTTTCATACCTTCCAAAACTTCCTCCCTTGAATATCCGTTATCATCCAGGAAATCTCCATCCATATCATTCAGATACAGATAAAAGGTCAGTGCCAGTTCCAGATAGTCTACATCATCTTCTACCATACCCATATATAATTCGTTTTCTGCTTCATTGATCTTGCCTTCTTCTGCCAGTTTCATAATTGTAGCAAAAAGCCGGTCTGCCTCTGTGTAATCTGCTTCCTTCTCCGGAAGTTTGTAATTGGGCTGCTGCTCATGAAGCAGAAGCTTCGCGATCAGTCTTCCTACGTCCTGAATATTTCTTATCATATGATCATCCTGTACTGCCATAATATTATCTTCCCTTCTTTTTTATTTTACCTGGTACATCGTTTCGTAAATAACTATACCCATCGCATAGAATGCGGATTCGCAGACAAGAGAGTGATATAGTTATTCCAGTTTTAATCCTGCCAGTGCCTGTGCAAATGCATTATTCACCGGCTCCTTGGCTTCTTTCTGCTGCTGTCTCATATATTTTTGAACCTCACGCTTATTGACTCCTGCTCCCTCTTTGGCTCTTCTCGCCTGAAAAGCAGAGAGCTTTTCTTTATAGCCGCAGGCACAGATAAATGTCTCTTCCTTACCTTTCACATACATTTCCATACGTTTATGACACTTGGGACAACGGGCATTGGTAGTTCTGGACAGGGTTTCTTTATAACCGCACTCTCTGTCCTGACATACAAGCATTTTTGCATTCTTTCCATTCACTGCCAGAAGCTTCTTTCCGCAGTTCGGGCAAATCTTGTTTGTAAGATTATCATGCCTGAAGGTTCCCTGTCCGGTTTTGATCTCATCTACAATGTCACAGGTATAGTTCCTGATTTCTTTCAGGAAGGTTTCCTGTTTCATTTTACCTTTTGCAATATTTCCAAGCTTCATCTCCCAGTCTGCGGTCAGTTCCGGCTTGCGCAGTTCCTCGGGTACCAGTTCCAGAAGCTGCTTTGCCTTGGAGGTCAGATGGATTTCATTGCCTTTTTTCTCCATCAGAAAGCTGTTAAACAGTTTCTCAATAATATCGGCCCTTGTAGCAACTGTCCCCAGACCACCTGTCTCACCGAGAGTTTTCGCTGCCTTTGTATCATGACTCTCCATATAGCGCACCGGATTCTCCATTGCTGCAAGAAGCGTTGCTTCTGTGAATCTTGCAGGTGGCTTTGTCCTGCCTGTATTCATGGATACATTCTCTATATGCAGTCTCTCACCTTTCTTCATCTGTGGAAGCTTCTGATCTTTCAGTTTCTGCGCATCGTCAGCAGTATCCTCATCCTCTTCAGTGTCGTCCGTATTTTCATACACATCTTTCCATCCGGCACTTTTTACAACTTTCCCGCTGGCAGCAAAAAGTTCTCCAGCAACAATTCCCTCCATGCTCACCTGTTCATAAACAAAAGGCGGATACAGCACACTGAGGAATCTGCGAACTACCATATCGTAAATCTTACGTTCTTCATTTGTCATATGGTCAAGCTGCACAAACTGCTCCGTAGGGATAATTGCATGATGGTCGCTGACCTTTTTATCATCCACAAAACTTCCATTTGCACGAACAGGCTGATTCATCAATGCGCCTGCCGGTTTTCTGTACGGTCCTGTTGCGCAGGCTCTCAGTCGTTCTTTAATTGTAGGAACAATATCCTTTCCAATATATCTGGAATCTGTCCTCGGATAAGTGAGTACTTTGTGATTCTCATACAGACGCTGCATGATATTCAGAGTCTGCTTTGCAGAATATCCATATTTCCGATTTGCCTCTCTCTGCAGTGTGGTCAGGTCATACAAACCCGGTGCAAAGGATTTTTTCTCTTTGCTGGTTACGGAAGTTACTTCCAGAGACTGATTTCTGAGAACATCGGAAATCTCCTCTGCCCGTTCTTTATTAAAAGTTCTGAAGCTCTTACTCTTTGGTTCCTTCCATGTCCAGGTGATATCACCTGCTTTCAGGGTGATTCCGTAATATTCCTTCGGCTTAAATGCCCGTATCTCTTCTTCCCGTTTCGCAATCATCGCCAGTGTAGGAGTCTGTACACGCCCGCAGGAAAGCTGGGCATTATATTTACAGGTAAGTGCCCTTGTACCGTTCATTCCCACCAGCCAGTCAGCTTCCGCTCTTGCCACAGCTGCTCTGTACAGATTATCATACTCATGTCCGTTTTTCAGATTTCCGAATCCTTCTTTGATAGCTTTGTCTGTAACTGAAGAAATCCACAGTCTGCGGATTGGTTTATGACAGTCCGCTTTGTCAAGAATCCAGCGGGCTACCAGTTCACCTTCTCTTCCGGCATCTGTGGCTATTATAATATCGTTTATGTCTTTTCTGTACAGCTGCGTTTTTACTGCATTGTACTGTTTACCGGTCTGTCGAATAACTACCAGCTTCATTCGATCCGGCATCATGGGAAGTGTGGATATTTCCCATTTCATATACTTCTTATCGTATTCCTCAGGATCTGCCAGCGTAACAAGGTGTCCAAGTGCCCAGGTGACTACGTAATCTTTTCCCTCAAGAGTACCATTTCCTTTCTGTGTACAGTGAAGTACTCTGGCAATATCTCTGGCAACAGAAGGTTTCTCTGCTATTACTAATGATTTCATAAAATAAATAACTCCTTATAAAAATCTACAGTCAGGGTTTCTGATATCCCTGACCGTTGATTTCGGGCAGCTGTCCATTTATTTTTGGCATCTGCTTATATTTAAGATGTCAGGATCAAAAGCTATTTTGCTTTGCTCTTTGCAGCTCCTGCAATTCTCATATTTAAAAGTATAGCATAGATAAATTCCTGTTTCCAGTTATTCTTTAACTTTATTTCATATTAATTTTATATCCGACTCCACGAACTGTCTCCACCAGCTCACCGGCACTTCCCAGTTTTTGTCTCAGTGTTCGGATATGTACATCAACGGTTCTGCTCTCTCCGTCGAATTCATACCCCCAGACCTGATTCAGAAGCTGGGTTCTGGAAAGTACAGTTCCGCTGTTTTTCAGAAGCAGACATAATACTTCATATTCTTTTAATGTAAGATTTACATTCTTTTCATCTACAGTTGCAATATGTCTGGAAGGGCAGACATAAAGGTTTCCTGTCTGATATTCTTCTGCGCCGTCATCTTCTGCTCTTCTTAATAATGCGCGGATCCTTGAGATCAGTTCCATCATGCGGAATGGTTTTGGAATATAGTCATCTGCCCCGCTGTCAAGACCTACCACTGTATCATATTCACTGCTTTTTGCTGTCAGCATGATAATAGGAAGTTTACGTGTATCCGGACGCATACGCAATTTCTTCAATATGGAAATCCCATCCTCTTCCGGCAGCATCACATCAAGGAGCAAAAGTGCAGGTTCTTCCTTTTCCATGGCTTTCCAGAAGTGAGAAGGTCTTTCAAATCCTTTTGCTTCAAATCCCTGACTTTTCAATGTATAAATCACCAGTTCACGTATACTCTCATCATCTTCTACCAAATATATCATTTTTTTGTTCTCCATTTACAATTATTTGCTGAATGCCATAAGCCGAAACCAGTATACAATCTCCGGAAACAACATGACATTTTCGAAAATCACTATAATTTCTCCGGCTCAGTTGATATCAGTATAATAAAAAGCCGTAAAATCTTTGTTCTGCTTTATGTTAAAACTTTGTAAAACGCTACACTTTATTGAGAATTTTTTTATAAAATTTTTATATACTTTATGAGAAAATTTATTTGTAAAAGCAGTATGAAGATGTTATGATATGGTATGGTATGAAATAATTCTCCAAAGAAGGTGAAATTTTGAAACGTTTTATTTCCAAATACCGGCATGGACTTGTGATTGCTGTTTACAGCATCATTTATATCCTGCTCTTCAGTTACCTGGAGCACAGACCGGTTCACAGCTATCATATCGTACATACAGTATTTGATGACTGGATTCCATTTTGTGAGTTCTTTATCGTTCCTTATATGCTGTGGTTTCCATACATGATTCTGGCTGTGATTTATTTTATATTTTTTAACAAAAACAAACATGAATACTATCAGCTGGCATTTAATCTTATGATGGGAATGACTGTTTTCCTGATTGTTTCCTATGTTTATCCAAATGCTCAGCACATACGTCCGACCGAATTTCCAAGAGACAATATCTTCACAGATATAGTAAAATGGCTGTACAGTACAGATACTCCTACGAATATCCTGCCCAGCATTCATGTGTTCAACTCTCTTGCAATCCATATGTCGCTTACAAACTGCGAAACACTGCGAAATAAAAAATTTATAAAAGCAGCATCCTTTACCCTGACCGCGCTGATCATCATGTCCACCATGTTCCTGAAACAGCATTCTGTGATTGATGTATGCATGGGTGCAACACTTGCATTGTTTGGCTTTCTGGTTTTTTATCCGAGAAGAGTTTCCGTTTCTTCTGAATCTGTCTGCTTTAGAGAAGTAAAGAGAAAAAAGAGCGAGAATTAGAAAGATTTAAAAAAAGCAGAATCTTTGAAGTACATTTTTGTCTTTCAGAGATTCTGCTTTTTTACAGTTATAACAATTTCATAAAATATTTTCCCAAAACCGATATCCGGATGTGAAGCTTTTACGCATCAGTTAAATCCATAGAATTTCTGGCTGATTTTGTAGGCTGCCACTGACATTTTTCTTCCACCTCTTCCCGGAAGGTTCATGACTCTTCCGAAAAGACTGTGACGCAGTTTTCTGTATACCTGTTTATTCTCTGTCCTGATATATTCCAGAAGTTCTTTCTTCTTCTGAAGGGACTCTTCTGTATTGGCACGTATCAGCATAATGGAAGAAATAGTTGTAATAATATCCAGATAGCTGAACATATACGCTTTCAACTGCTTATTTGTATTTTTACAGTTGATATATGCATCTACCATGAGTTTGTTTACCCGGATCTGCTGGTCAATACGTTTGATCATCACTTTCTCATTTACAGACTGGTCATCTCTCCCGATAAAATAACGGTAGAAATTCACATCCAGATAATACAGATTCTTTACATACGGAAGAGGTTCAAAAGCAAATAGATTGTCTACATAAAATGTATGCTTCGGCAGTTCCAGATTGCATTCATGAAGCAGTTTTGTACGATAGATCATGGAGTGCATCAGAAGATATTTACCTTTCGGCATGTGTTTCACTTCTTCCCATCCAAATATTCTGTCCTGCGGCAGGCATTTGCGGTACTGCATGATTTTCTTACGGGTTGCGCCCTGTTTCTCATATACAAAATTACTGATCAGAAGGTCAACTGTCTGTGGACCTCTGAGCAGTTCATATAAAGTTTTCAAAATCTGTACATACGCTTCTTTATTTACCCAGTCATCACTGTCCACTACCTTGAAATACAATCCTGTAGCATTTCTGATCCCTGCATTGACAGCTTCTCCATGACCACCATTTTCCTGATGGATTGCCTTTACAATTGTCGGATATTTCCTGGCATAGTCATCTGCAATCTCAGCAGTTCTGTCAGAAGATCCGTCATCTACTATAAGAATCTCTACTTCTTCTCCTCCCACCAGTAATGACTCTATACAACTCTCCATATAATCCTGGGAATTATAACATGGAATCGCAATACTTAACAGTTTCATCTTGTTTCCTCCTTGATATACTTTGCATACGCTCCAAAAGCAGATGGAATTGCGTATTGTTTACCTGACTGTTCTTTACTTACAAAAATGAGTTCTTTATCCTGTGTTGTCTTTAGGGATGATACCTTTATTCTGTATGCCTGCATTCTCCATTCAATATGGGAGAAAATATGTTTCGCAGGCGGAAGTTCTTCTATATATAATGGATCAAGTCCCAACTCTTTTACGTACAAAAGCGCATCTTCGCTTTTTAAATGTCCCTGAATATTTGGCAGTTCATATAAGCCTGCCAAAAGTCCTTTCTCAGGTCTTTTCCTGATAGCTGTGCATTCTCCGTCCTGAATGATAAACACAGTCCTGTTGTCCTGTGTTCTGGCTTTCTTAGGTGCTTTTACAGGAATCATATCCGCTTTATCATGTCTGTGAGCCAGACAGGTAAATGCAATCGGACATTCTGCACATTTCGCCTGACCGTTGGGAACACATATCACAGCTCCCAGTTCCATCAGTGCCTGATTAAAGTCTCCCGGACAATCTGAGGGCATGATCTGCGAAACCTGCTGTTCTATTTTTCTGCGGACAGACTGCCGGCTGATGTCTTCCGTACTCTCTGTAATTCTGGAAATCACACGCAGTACATTCCCGTCTACAGCCGGAACCTTTTCCCCATATGCGATCGATGCAATGGCACCGGCTGTATAACTTCCTATTCCCTTTAACGACAAAAGCGCCTGATAATCTTCAGGCAGTCTGCCATTATATTCATCTTTTACAGTTTTCGCCGCTTCCTGCATGTTCCGAACGCGGTTATAATATCCCAGTCCCTCCCATAACTTCAGAAGTTTCTCTTCAGGACATTCCGCCAGTGACTGAATATCCGGGAGTTCTGTGATAAATCTCTGAAAATAGGGTTTCACTGCCTCCACTCTGGTTTGCTGCAGCATAATCTCCGACACCCATGTATAATAAGCATTGTCCTTATCTCTCCATGGAAGAATCCTCTTATTATCCCTGTACCATTTTACCAGAGGCCGCACAATCTCTTCAAGTACCATAATTTATCTTTTCCTCGTTTATTTACTGTTCACTCCATTCTCAGTAACGCCGCCAAAATTCATTTCAGATTACCTGTGGCAATTGGATTTTGGCCTGTATGTCATTTTATCACAAAACAGAAAAAAACGCTAATACATAAAAATAAAAAGGACCGTACACATTTTACCGTATCTCGATCCTTCTTGTCTTATTCATTATTTTTTACATTTTAATTTCAAATAACACACAAGCCCGACAATAATGATCAGAAGTGCTGCTATGTAAGCTATTTTAAAGGCCAGTGCTGTAGTAAAAAGATCTATAGCAGAAACAACGCCAATCAAAATAAGCGCAACTCCACTTGCTTTTGCCATCTTCTCTTCATCATAAAGCTTCTTACTGATGTCCGAGTTTCCACCTTTCAGGAAAATATCCCCATGTCCTGTCAGAAGCATTATTCCTACTATGAAAGCGGCAATTGTCAGTATGATGTTTAAAGAATCAAAATTCATAACCTTCCCCTTTCTTTCTGCATTTTACCATACAGAACCTTTTTTCTTTTTATAGAAATCCGGGACTATTGTTTCGCATACAATGATCCCGGAATATCCATACCTGTTTTTATTTTTCAGAAAACTGTTCAATGCCTCCAATTAAAAGATTACAGAAAAGTAATTCCTGATCAATATTAATAGAAACATACGATTGGAATATTGCAGTCAATAATATTATAAAGTTCTGCTGCTTTCTCCGGCGGCATATTGATACATCCATGCGAACCGCCTTCCATGAAACGATCTCCACCAAAGTATGGCTGCCAGTTTGCATCATGGAAACCAATACCGCCATTAAACGGCATCCAGTACGTTACCGGCTGTTCATATTCGTATTTACCATTTGCCAGCTGTTTACCTCTGAGCACATCCGGGCTCTTCTTATAATAAATCGTATAAATACCGGCCGGAGTCTGACGGTCAGAATATCTCATATCACCGGAAACAATATCTGACTCAAAGATATCTTCTCCGTTCTGGTAGAAATACATATGCTGTTCGGACAGATCCACTTCAATATAAGTATTTCCTATATCATTGTAACCATGTGCATTGGCTGTCATAGAATAAACCGGCTCTCTGGTTGTCTGTGTCCCTGACTGGATTTCCTGTGTCAGCTGTGCAACCTCTGAAACCTGGTCTATCTGCCATCCATATGCAGAACCGTATACACTGACAGTTCTCCCACTTGTTGTCTGGAACTCTCTTTCAGTTCCCACCGTATCATGGGCCGCTGCAAGCTGCGCCACATAATCTGCGATGTGCTGTCTGAAAGATGTATCATCCATGATCAGCTGTCCTTTTTCATCAAAATTCAGCCAGTCCTTGATCGTATTTCCATCCAGGGTTTCCGTTTCATCTCCAAAAGTATACGTAATGCTTGCTTTTGTGAAATTGTTACATGCATTAAGAGACGCCTGCAGATCCGGATTGTCGCTGGTAATATCTGCTTTTACATACACGTCCGGCTCACTGTCGAAATCAACCGAAGTTTTATTTCCCGAAACAGCTTCCGAAAGCACGTTATAAGCATTTTTCAAATCCAGCTTACTTCCCTCTGTCTCCGGAACAATCTCAAACTGCGAATCTCCATATGCGACATATGCATTCTCAGGAGCTACCTGATTCTCTTTCTGTGCACAGTTAAGTGCCTTCACCTGTTTTTTCAGCTTTTCTTTATCGTAAGTCGTGTTCTCAGCGGCTGTATAGCTCTTCTTTTCAAAAAAACCTCTGATCCATTCATAAGGTTTCTGATCTTTCAAAAGTTTCAGAACACTTCCATCAGAAACATAACTATAGCCGATCTGATCTCCGCTGATCGTCTGCGGATCCAGATTTCTGGAATCAACCTCTATGGAATAGTTCTCTACTGTCTTCGCAATCTTCTGTTCTGCCTCATAAGCAGTTTTACCCGAACAGTCAATACCATTGATCGATGTTCCTTCAAAGAATTTATCCGAATAATAATATGACATACCTGCATATGCGGCTCCGGCACTTACAATAACCATTGCCACTGCGATTCCTGTAATTTTTAATCCTTTATACTTCTTACGAACAGGTGGTTCATAAGGTGCAAGATCTTCATCACTGATCGGTACATACGAAATTCTCCCCGGTCTTGCGGATTTATGGCGTCTGCCAGTTATTTCCGTACTGCCATTTGGGACTGTGTTGTTTTTTTCTTCTTTGTTGCCCATCTATTTTCTCCTCAACATAAGTGTTACCGTTCATTTTTCCTGAAGCCTATTACTTCTGAATCATATTACTGTTGATTCGGTTAATTAAGAGGCTTGCTATAATTCTTAATAATACGCTTCACAATACACAGAATTTATGTACTGATCACATAAACCTGCGCTGCATGTTTCATTATAACATAATTCTTCCAATTTGCACCTACTATTCACCTTTTTCTCATTTTTTATTACTGTTTGCAGGTGATATCCCCGAAAAATGTTTTCTTTGGCAAATCCCTTGTGATTTTTCTTATTTTTACAGGCCAAGTCTGCGTTTCATATCCTTCATCACATAGAAATACATAACGATCAAAAGTCCTCCGGCAAGCACCCATGCCATCGGACTGGCCATACATGCTCCAAAGTAACTCTTATGAGCTGCCGCGACCATAGCAGTGATTCCACGTCCTGCCAGTTCTGCAACACCGGCAAGCATGGGAAGCAGTCCGTATCCCATGCCCTGGATACCATTCCTGAGTGCATTGACAAAGTGAAGTGGTATGAAAAATACTGCCACGCATTTCACATAAGTATCAACCATAGGGATGACTTCTGCGGCATTATCTGAAATAAACAGATAAGACAGATATTTGCCAAAGAAGAAAATAATCACACCTGTAACAATGGCATAGGTAATTCCTATAATATGCGCACTGTTAAATCCCTGTCTGACTCTGTCCAGTTTACGCGCTCCTATATTCTGTGCATTATATGTTGCCATTGTTGTTCCGATTGCAACATATGCCTGGGTAAAAATATTCTCAATCTTATTTCCTGCCGTAAATGCCGCTACTGCATAGGAACCAAGAATATTCAGCGCAGACTGTACCATCATGGTTCCGATCGCAGTGATGGAATACTGCAGTCCCATGGGAATGCCCACAAGAATTTCTTTTTTGGCAATCTCTGAACGAAATCTCCAGTCATCTGCCTTCAGTTTCAATTCCGGTACGCATTTTATGATATAAATCAGGCAAAGCACTCCAGATACTCCCTGTGCTGTGATCGTTGCCCAGGCAGCCCCGGCGACTCCCATATGGAAAACAATAATAAACGTCAGGTCAAGTACTATATTCAAAAGTGCCGCCAGAATCAGGAAATACAAGGGTGTCTTACTGTTTCCCAGTGCTCTCAGAATACTGGCCAGGATATTATATAATACCTGTGCAAAAATACCTCCGCATATGATCATAATGTAGGTATATGCATCCTGAAAAATATCCTCCGGTGTATGCATTAATGTCAGAAGCGAGTGCATCCCCACCATACTGACAGCCGTCATTATAACCGAAATGATAATTGAAAGTAACGCCGCATTTCCCACTGACTGGCGCATCTCATCCATCTTTCCTGCACCGAATTTCTGTGAGGTCAGAACTGTAAAACCGGCTGTCAGTCCCATAAGAAAACCTATGATCAGAAACATGATCGTTCCTGTTGAACCAACCGCTGCCAGCCCTTTTGTTCCTACAAATTTTCCTACGATTATGGCATCTGCCATGTTGTAAAACTGCTGGAATACATTACCTATAAATACAGGTATCGTAAAGTCAAGTATCATCTTCATTGGTTTCCCAACTGTCATGTCTGTCTGCATTCCAATAAACCCTCCCAATCCTTTTTTAATCCTCTTTATTTGCTGTTTTCGATATCTGTTTTATCAGATATCAGAGCGATTATAGTTGAAAAAATTTTCCATTTCAAGATGTGTTTTTTAATTCCATGATTTTCTACATAATCACCAAAAGCAAACAAAAAACCCTCTGATTTGTGTCAGAGGGTTTCGTCAATATCACGAACTGCTGATGTCTGCAAAGCAGTTCTCACAGTTTTTGTATTATATTATTTCTCTACAAGAAGTGATTTTCCTGTCATTTCCGCAGGCTGTTCCATTCCCATAAGCTGGATCAGTGTAGGAACGATATCTGCAAGACATCCGTTCTCGCGCAGTGTATATTTCGGATCTGCATTTACAAGAATAAATGGTACAGGATTTGTTGTATGTGCAGTCCACGGAGCACCTGTCTCATAGTCGATCAGCTGTTCTGCATTTCCATGGTCAGCACAGATAAACATCTGTCCGTCCACTTCCTTAAGAGCCTCTACTGCTTTGCCAACACATTCATCAACAGTTTCCACTGCTTTGATGGCAGCTTCCTGTACGCCTGTATGTCCAACCATATCCGGGTTTGCAAAGTTGATCACGATCACATCATATTTGTCAGATTTAATCGCATCTACCAGTTTCTCGCAAACCTGAGGTGCACTCATTTCCGGCTGAAGATCGTAGGTTGCAACCTTCGGAGATTTAACCAGAATTCTGTCTTCTCCTTTGTTCGGCTCTTCCACACCGCCGTTGAAGAAGAATGTAACATGTGCATATTTCTCTGTTTCAGCAATACGCGCCTGAGTCATATTGTGTGCTGCAAGATACTCACCAAATGTATTGTGAAGCTGAACCTTGTGGAATGCAACCTGTTTATTCTGAATGGTATCATCGTAATCTGTGAAGCATACGAAAGTAACCTGTGGTCTTGCTTTTCTTTCAAATCCCTGGAAATCATCATCGCAGAATGCTCTTGTGATCTCACGAGCGCGGTCAGGACGGAAATTAAAGAATACAACAGAATCTTTATCAGATATAACACCTGTCGGCTGTCCGTCTTTCTCGATAACTGTAGGAAGAACAAACTCGTCTGTCTTATCATTGTCATAAGAAGCCTGAACTGCTGCCGGTGCATCTGTTCCCTTTACGCCTTCTCCTGTTGTAAGAGCATTGTATGCAAGTTCTACACGATCCCAGCGGTTATCACGATCCATCGCATAGTAACGTCCGGAAACAGTAGCAATCTCACCTACACCGATCTTCTTCATCTCTGCTTCAAGAGCCTCTACAAACTCTTTACCTGATGCAGGAGGTGTGTCACGACCGTCAAGGAAACAATGTACGTAAACCTTCTCAACGCCCTCTCTCTTAGCCATCTCAAGTAATCCATAAAGATGTGTATTATGACTGTGCACACCACCATCAGAAAGAAGTCCCATGAAATGTACTGCAGAGTTATTCTCTTTTGCGTTCTTCATTGCTGCAAGAAGAGCTTCATTCTTAAAGAAATCACCGTCCTGGATTTCTTTTGTGATTCTGGTAAGTTCCTGATATACGATACGGCCTGCGCCCATATTCATATGTCCTACTTCAGAATTACCCATCTGTCCGTCCGGAAGACCTACTGCCAGTCCGCTTGCGTTTCCTTTTACAAATGGATATTCTGCCATCAGCTTGTCCATAACCGGTGTTTTAGCCAGATATACAGCGTTTCCTTCCTTTTTGTCATTCAGACCATATCCATCAAGAATCATTAATACGGTTGGTTTTTTACTCATAATGTTCTCCTTTTATGTTTATTCATAATTGATAACTGTTTTGCTGATATCAGAAGCAGAAAACTGATCATCTCTGCACAATAAAACTTTTATATCTGACATCTCTTATATAGTATCAAAATCTCAGGATTTTTCAATTCTTTTTTTGTATCTGTTTCATTTTCAGTTACTGTTCACTCCGTTCTCAGTAACGTTGCCAAAATTCATTCCAAATTGCCTACGGCAATGGAATTTTGGCTTGTATGTCTCGGGATTTTGGCATATTCATGCCAAAACACCTCGCGGAATAGTGGTGTGTGAACAGTAACCATTTTCATTACTATATATATGAAAAGAACAGTAACTTATTTTCCATATACACGAATGATCGTGGAAATCTTTCTTACGGAATCCCTGTTTCTCAGTTCTTCGATGGCAGTTCTGAAATCACCTTCTCTTACCTTCTCAGTGATCACAACTACTTCCGCACACCCTTCCACCTTGGTATCTTTCTGGATAATCTGTGCAACACTGACCTGATATTTGGCAAAAATAGCAGTCATCTCGGCAAGAACACCGCAGCGATCCTCTACTTTGAGACGGAGGAAATAACGGTTATGTGTATCTTCCATTTTCTTAACAGGGATATTCTTGTAACAGGTACATCCGATTCTGCCGCAGCATCCTGCAAGAATATTTCTCACAATATCAAATACATCACCCACAACTGCACTGGCTGTAGGAAGTTCTCCTGCTCCTCTTCCGAAGAACATGGCATCCTCCACTGCATCTCCATGGACAAATACTGCATTATAGGAATCATTTACAGTTGCAAGCGGATGGGAACTGGGAATCAGCATCGGGCACACATATGCTTCAATTCCGTCTGCTTCGTTTCTTGCAACACCCAGAAGCTTGATATCACGTCCCATTTCTTTCGCATAATGAATATCTTTTGATGTGATCTTGGCAATTCCCTCTGTATATACATCGTTAAATACCACACGTGAGTTAAATGCCACAGATGCAAGGATCGCTACCTTACGTCCTGCATCCAGACCTTCGATATCAGCAGTCGGATCAGCCTCCGCATATCCAAGTTCTGTTGCAAGTGCCAGGGCATCCTTAAACTCCATGCCTTCCTGAGTCATCTTTGTCAGAATAAAGTTTGTGGTTCCGTTTACAATACCCATAACTTCTGTCATGTGATTTCCTGCCAGACACTGTTTCAATGGTCTGATGATCGGAATACCACCTGCTACTGCTGCTTCAAACAGAAAATCCACTTTACTCTCATGTGCCGCATCCAGAAGCTCATGACCATGTACTGCGATCAGATCCTTGTTTGCAGAGACTACATGCTTACCGGCTTTTAATGCAGAAAGGATATACTCTTTTGCAGGATTAATCCCACCCATCAGTTCAATCACAATCTCAATCTCCGGATCATTTATAATCTCATCCCACTGACTGGTGAGCAAAGAGGCGTCTTCTATCTTCGCCGCTGCCTTCTCTATATTTCTCACAAGGATTTTCTTTATCTCAATTTTACAGCCAATCTTGGCCGACATTTCCTTTTCCTGATTCTTCAGTACCTTATATACACCTGTTCCTACTGTTCCAAATCCTAACAGTGCGGCTTTGATGACATTTTCATTCATTTTGCAGGATTCCCCTTTCGTTTTCGTTGGTTTTTATAGTATGGCAGAATTTCCTATTTGTCAAGTTTGTCTGCATTTTTAAGCAAAATCTTTATCATATTTCCCAGTTCTTTGTTCCGTCTGCGAAGCCATCTCACATACCATAATATCCCCACTCCTGCCACCCAGGCAGAAATACAGAATATTCCATCCAGGATCATATAAACAGTTCTCTCTGTTCCCCCGGCAGGGGCTCCACTCAGGAAGCAGTAATACATTGCCACTGATATGCAGGCTGCGGCCACGCCTTCCATTATCTTTCTGATCGTCTTCATTATATCACTTTCCTTCTCAATAGTGTCTTTATAAAGACACTGTTACAAGACCTATTTTAACCCGATAATAAATATGAATCAAGAACAAATCGGACGGTTATTACATATGATAAGCTATAGAAAATTATGGAAGACTATGAAGGAGCGGAAAATCAGCCAGTATGCCCTGTACACTCACTATGGCATAAGCACTTCTTTTCTGGATAAACTCCGTCATAATGAAAATGTGGAAATCCGCAGTCTTGATATCTTATGTTCAATCCTTGACTGCGATTTCGGTGATATTGTAGAACACATTCCGGATAATGCTGAACCTGAGGAAAAATAATTTTTTCGGGTTCAGCATCAATATGATGTAGTTGTGTCCTTTCGTAGAACTATTTGTTCTTTTTATGTTCGGGAAAAAGGTATTTTACCCCTAACCTGATATCTTCTCATATCTATAATATATTTTGCTTATCATATCCTGCAGAAAGTCAGGCGGATATTCGCAATCTCCACAGGGGACTTACCTGATTCGGTTAAAACATTATTTATAATGTTATCCTATAAGTCCATTCACAAAAACATAAGATTTTTTCATTTATTTATGATATACTTATTACTGTCTCCTTCGTTCTCAGTAACGCAGACTTATCTATGGCATTCTCTTCAGGCGCATAATATCATCCGCTTCGCAATTTATCAGTTAAATAGTGCGTTCAGGAGACTTGCTGCAGATTTACAAAATATTTTTACCTGAAAGGATCGTAGTATATATGAAATATGATGTAGTGATCATCGGCGCAGGACCTGGCGGTATTTTCTCTGCCTATGAACTGATGAAACAAAATAACGATTTAAAGATTGCTGTTTTTGAGGCTGGAAATCCTCTCAGTAAAAGACATTGCCCAATTGATGGTGACAAAGTAAAAACCTGTATCAAATGTAAAACCTGTGCCATTATGAGCGGCTTTGGCGGTGCCGGTGCTTTCTCTGACGGCAAATACAATATCACAAATGATTTCGGCGGAACACTTTATGAACATATTGGAAAGAAAGACGCTCTTGACCTGATGCGTTACGTAGATGAGATCAATGTTGCCTACGGCGGACAGGACACAAAAATGTATTCTACAGCCGGAACCAAATTCAAAAAACTTTGTATGCAGAACAAATTAAAGCTTCTGGATGCTTCCGTACGTCATCTGGGAACAGACATTAACTATGTGGTTCTTGAGAACTTATATGCAAAATTAAAAGAGCATGTTGATTTTCATTTCAACACTCCTGTAGAACGTCTGGAAGTACTTGAAGACAGATACCGTATCATCACAAAGAATGATACCACTGACTGCAGCAAATGCATTGTATCCGTAGGCAGAAGCGGAAGCAAATGGATGGAACAGATCTGTAAAGAACTTGATATCCCAACCAAATCAAACCGGGTAGACCTGGGTGTACGTGTAGAACTTCCTGCTGTTATCTTCTCACACCTGACAGACGAACTGTATGAGAGTAAGATTGTCTACAGAACAGAAAAATTCGAAGATAATGTGAGGACTTTCTGTATGAATCCTTATGGCATCGTTGTAAACGAAAATACAAACGGCATTGTCACAGCAAATGGCCACAGCTATGAAGATCCGTCCAAACAGACAGAAAATACAAACTTCGCACTGTTGGTAGCCAAACATTTCTCTGAGCCATTTAAAGACAGTAATGGATATGGCGAAAGCATTGCCCGTCTTTCCAATATGCTGGGCGGCGGTGTTATTGTACAGCGTTTCGGCGATCTGGTGCGCGGAAGAAGGAGTACGGTTGCACGTATCGAAGAAGGTATGGTACGACCTACTCTCGCAGCTACTCCCGGTGATCTGAGTCTTGTTCTCCCGAAACGTATCCTTGACGGAATCATTGAAATGATTTATGCTCTGGATAAAATCGCTCCCGGGACAGCTAATGACGATACCCTCCTCTATGGTGTGGAGGTTAAGTTCTATAATATGGAAGTTGATATTGATGAAAATCTGGAAAGCAGATACAAAGGCCTGTATATCATTGGAGACGGAAGCGGTGTAACCCATTCCCTGTCCCATGCTTCTGCAAGCGGTGTATATGTAGCACGCCAGATTGTTGAGAATCTGTAAAAGACCGGATTTCTTCTGATGGATACCTCTAACTACAGCAATCAATAACCTTAAAGTCCCCATCTGTCTCTTACAGTTGAAACAGATAGGGACTTGTTTATTATATTTTCTGGTATGCCATCCATTTATCCATTCCCAGACGTTCAAATGAACCGCAGTACTGAAATCCGCATTTTTCCAGAAGTTTCTGCATGGGGATGTTATCGCTGTATGTATCCATACGGAGATTCAGTGTCTGAGCATAGGCCCAGTCCAGACAGAATGATGCGGCTCCTCTTACTATTCCTGTGGACGCTACCCTGTGAACTACTCCATAGGGTTCTTCATTCAGCCATTTTCCATTAATTTCTTTATAATCTTCATCTTCTTCCGCCGCATAATAAAAAACACAGGCAATCCGCCCTTCTGACATGCACAGATACATTTTATCAATATCATGCTCTATCAGTTCTGCTGAGGGGTAATCTTCACCCCACTGTTCTGCATTGCCATTTTCTCTCATAAATTTGCGGGCTTTATCATAAACTTGCATGATCTGCCCAAGATCCTGCACTGATGCTTTTCTTATTTCCATGAAACCTTCCTTTTCTTTTGGTATTTATATTCTTTTAGTATTTGTATTCGTTTTGATTTTTCGTCTATTTCTCAAATTTTTTCGTCAAAAGACAAATATTTTCACAATGGTCTGTAAAACTGAACATATCTACCGGCTGTATTTTTCTCACATCATAGCCATGTTTTGTCAAATACTCCAGATCTCTTGCCAGTGTTTCCGGTCCACAGGAGATATATACGATTCTTGATGGATTCAGTTTGATAACAGAGGACATAAACTTCTTATCACTGCCTGTACGTGGCGGATCCATAAACACAACATCTGCATGTTCTCCGTTTTCTGCCATGTTTTCCATAAATTCTCCTGCATCTCCCTGATAGAAACGTGCATTTGTAATCTTATTTTCCTTTGCATTGATTCTGGCATCGCGGACTGCATCCGGATTTAATTCCACACCAATGACATTCTTTGCCCGCTTTGCGGCTACAAGTCCGATTGTTCCTATTCCGCAGTATGCATCTATCACTGTTTCTTTTCGTCCAAGCCCCGCATATTCAATTGCTGTCTTATACAGAATTTCTGTCTGTACAGGATTTACCTGATAAAAAGACTGCGGAGAAATGCGGAATGTACATCCGCAGAGCGTATCCCGGATATATCCTTTTCCATAAATGACGATATCACGCTCACCCAGTACCATACTGGTCTTCTTATCATTGACGTTAAGCACAACTGTTGTAATCTGTGGGTATTTCTTTCTCAGAGCTTTCACAAAATTATTTTTTGAAGGAAAGATCGGGGAACCAATCACAAGAACCACCATGATCTCATCTGTGGAAAACCCTCTTCTCACCAGCACATGGCGTAAAAGTCCATATCCTGTGTCCTCATCATATGTTTTGATTCTAAAAGATTTCAGCATATCCCGAATTGTACGGATGATTTCCTGACTGATCTTATCCTCGATCATGCACTCTTCTATCGGAACAACCTTATGTGTTTTCGCTTCGTAGGTTCCACAGATAATATTACCTTTTTTATCCCTGTCAAATACTGCATGAACTTTATTTCTATAATAAAAGGGATCATCCATTCCAATGATTGGTTTTACATTTGCAAACTTTCCAAGAAGCTTCTTCATCCTTTTCTGCTTGGCGGCAAGCTGTTCTTTATAAGGAACACCCTGATACTGGCAGCTTCCGCATTTCTTTGATACACTACATTTTGTTACTTTTTCTTCCATAAAATATTAACCTGCTTTCTATAATTACACATTTTTTACATTATATCAGCGAAAATGGATTCCCGCAATCAGACAATCTTTATTTATCTGTCAATTTCCTCTCCAAATGTCGAAAAAGCAGGGATTCTGTCGAAATGTTTTTGACTGATTTCTGTTGAAACTTGTAGACGAATGTAGAAAAATATGATATAGTTTGTACATACAAAAGAGAAAATCATCGAATTGCCAAAGAGAAAAAAATTTATATCACCAAGGATAAAAACTCAGAAATACTCCAAAATACAAAAGATAAAATACATGAACTAAATACACCTGATAAATAGTCAAAATACAAAAGTATCGAGGCATTCCTTTCGTGCAAAAGAGATTTACCCAAAGTACAAAAGAAACAGCTTACAGCAGATTTTTACACCAGATAAAAAAGACAGTTTCAGTAATGAAGCTGTCTTTTTCTTTATACATATTAATTTCATAAGATACTATGTGTCTGACATAGCCAAACAAATATTCGCAGCAGCAATTAAAGCAGGTAACTTACCTGCTTCAACTATAACAATCCCCTGAATACAATCCAATCAGTAAAATTACCAATTTTCCTGTATTCAGGGGCATTATATTATTTCTCGTTTGGACACAAAGATTATCTGCTTATAATCAATTTTTTATTCTTATTTGTAGTTTACGATCTTTCCGAAATCAGCTTTCAGAGAAGCACCACCTACAAGGCCACCATCGATATCGTTCTGAACGAATAAGTCAGGTGCTGTTGCAGGATTTACAGATCCGCCATACTGGATACGGATTGCTTCTGCTGTTGCTTCATCATAGATTTCAGCGATGCATGCACGAATACCTGCGCATACTTCCTGAGCCTGCTCAGTTGTAGCTGTTTTACCTGTTCCGATTGCCCAGATTGGCTCGTAAGCGATAACTGCTGTCTTAGCCTGATCTGCTGTAACACCCTGGAATCCAACTTTAACCTGCTGACGGATGAAATCCATTGTCACGCCCTGTTCTCTCTGAGTAAGAGTTTCGCCACAGCACATGATAGGTGTAATTCCATGTTCGAAAGCTTTGAGAACTTTCTTGTTAACATCTTCGTTTGTTTCTCCGAAGTATTCTCTTCTTTCGGAATGTCCAAGAACAACATATTTAACTCCGGCATCTACGAGCATTGCAGGGGAGATTTCTCCTGTGTATGCACCTTTCTCTTCAAAGTACATGTTCTCAGCACCAACCTGGATGTTTGTTCCCTTAGCAGCTTCTACAACCGGGATGATATCGATTGCAGGTACGCAGAATACTACGTCTACTTCATCGTTAACTACTAATGGTTTTAATGTTTCTACTAATTTAACGGCTTCGCTTGGTGTCATGTTCATTTTCCAGTTACCAGCGATAATTTTCTTTCTTGCCATGATGATTTATCTCCTTAGTATCCCTGTGGGATGTTATTATATTCTTATTTATCGTTTGCTGCTGCAACACCCGGGAGTTCTTTTCCTTCCAGGAATTCAAGAGATGCACCGCCACCTGTGGAGATGTGTGTCATCTTGTCGCCATAACCAAGGATGTTAACTGCAGCTGCAGAATCACCACCACCGATAATAGTTGTGGCATCTGTTTCAGCAAGTGCTTTTGCAACAGCTTCTGTACCATGAGCGAAGTTTGGCATTTCGAAGCAGCCCATCGGTCCGTTCCAAACAACTGTCTTAGCATCTTTTACTGCGTCACCGAAAAGCTTCTCTGTTTCCGGTCCGATATCCATTCCTTCCCATCCGTCCGGAATCTCACCACGTTTAACAACCTGGATATTACAGTCATTAGAGAAGTTATCACCGATTCTGTTATCTAACGGAAGAAGAAGTTTCACACCTTTGTCTTCTGCTTTCTTCATCATGTCCAATGCATACTGAAGATAATCATCCTCACAAAGAGATGTTCCGATATGTCCACCCATAGCTTTTGAGAATGTGTAAGACATACCACCACCAATGATAAGAGTATCTACTTTATCAAGAAGGTTATTGATTACAGAAATCTTACTGGAAACCTTAGCTCCGCCAAGGATAGCAACAAACGGTCTCTCAGGATTGTTCACTGCATTTCCAAGGAAATCGATTTCCTTCTGCATTAAGTAACCAACAACTGCTGTATCAACATATTTGGTCACACCAACATTAGAGCAGTGTGCTCTGTGAGCTGTACCAAATGCATCATTAACAAATACATCACAAAGAGAAGCAAGTTCTTTGCTGAATTCGTCTCCGTTCTTTGTTTCTTCTGCGCGATAACGTGTGTTCTCAAGTAAGATAACATCTCCGTCTTTCATCTCAGCTACTGCTGCTTTTGCGTTAGGTCCTACTACTTCAGGATCTGCTGCAAACTTAACTTCCTGTCCTAATAATTCGGAAAGACGTTTTGCAACCGGTGCAAGAGATAATTCCGGTTTCGGCTCTCCCTTCGGTTTTCCAAGGTGGGAGCAGAGAATAACCTTTCCGCCGTCAGCGATCAGCTTCTTGATTGTAGGAAGAGCTGCAACCAGACGGTTCTCATCTGTGATCTTTCCATCCTGAAGAGGAACATTGAAGTCACATCTTACAAGAACTTTTTTGCCTTTTACATTGATATCATCAACAGATTTTTTATTCAGCATTTGTGGTGCCTCCTTAATAATATTCTTTAACAGTTACTGCATATCTGTAAACAGTAACTTATTGATTTCCTGCTGTCATTCCAGACCATGCGAAAAGGGTCCGGTCCAAATCAGACCGGACCCTTCGTTGGAGTCTATTCCTTTACACTTACTGAAAATTAAGCGTTCAGTAATTTACCAAAGTGTTTGATTGTACGAACCATCTGGCTTGTGTAGGAGTTCTCGTTGTCATACCAGGAAACTACCTGTACTTCTGTTGTGCCATTCTCAAGTGGAAGAACCATTGTCTGAGTAGCATCGAACAGAGAACCAAATCTCATACCAACGATATCGCTGGATACGATTTCATCTTCGTTGTATCCGAAGGATTCATTAGAAGCTGCTTTCATAGCTGCGTTGATCTGTTCTTTTGTTACGTTTCCTTCAACAACTGCTGTTAAGATTGTTGTAGAACCTGTTGGGGTAGGAACACGCTGAGCAGATCCGATAAGTTTACCGTTCAGTTCCGGAATAACAAGACCGATAGCTTTAGCAGCACCTGTGCTGTTAGGAACGATGTTAACTGCAGCTGCACGAGATCTTCTTAAATCACCTTTTCTCTGTGGTCCGTCAAGTGTCATCTGATCACCTGTGTAAGCGTGGATTGTGCACATGATACCGGATTTGATTGCAGCAAGATCATTTAATGCTTTAGCCATTGGAGCTAAGCAGTTTGTTGTACAGGAAGCTGCGGAGATGATGTGATCTTCTTTTGTAAGAGTTTCATGGTTTACATTGTAAACGATTGTCTTAAGATCGTTTCCAGCCGGAGCGGAAATGATAACGTGTTTAGCACCTGCATCGATATGAGCCTGAGCTTTGTCTTTGGATGTATAGAATCCTGTACACTCAAGAACTACGTCTACACCGATTTCTCCCCATGGAAGTTCAGCAGCGTTAGCTTTTGCGTAAATTTTGATTTCTTTTCCGTCAACTGTGATGGAATCTTCTCCTGCTGTTACTGTATCTGCAAGAGCATATTTTCCCTGTGTTGAATCATATTTTAATAAGTGAGCAAGCATTTTAGGAGATGTTAAATCGTTGATTGCTACGATTTCAAATCCTTCTGCTCCAAACATCTGACGGAATGCAAGACGTCCAATACGTCCAAAACCATTAATTGCAACTTTTACTGCCATGATAAAATTCCTCCTATGAATTAAGTGGTTAATTATGGTAATCCTTTGTTTGTTAAAGAATCATCAACCTGTAATGTATTGTACATAATTCTAAACAAAAATTCAAGACCATTTTCCAAAAAACAGATAAAAATTAAGTAAAAAATGTAAATTATATGTTATACTGTGTATACAGTGCTTTATGAATACACTGATCCGGGCCTGTAATTGTGATATTTCAGGTGCAGATATATCCATTTAAGAGGACACAGTATTCATTTATAATATATCACACGCAAATATAACAGTACTGTTTTTACAGAAGAAAGGACTGAAATTATGGGCAGACAAATATTGTGGGATTGTCATATGCACTCTTCTTTTTCTGCTGACTCGGATACGCCTATGGAAGTTATGATCCATCGCGCTGTTGAAACGGGACTACAGGGAATTACTTTTACGGAACATCTGGATCCGGATTACCCTGTTACTCCGGACAATCTGGATTTTTCTCTGGATATTCCGGCTTACAAAGAAAAGCTGGCTGAACTTTCAGATATATATAAGGATAAAATTCAGGTACGTTTCGGAATTGAACTGGGACTGCAGATGCATCTGAGAGAATATTTTGACTCACTTCTCTCTCAGACACCTTTTGATTTCGTTATCGGTTCATCCCATCTTGTCCATGGGTATGATCCTTATTACCCGGAATTTTTTGAAGGACGTAAGGAATTTTTATGTTATATGGAATATTTTGAATCCATTCTTGAAAACATTTCCGCATATGACGGATTTGACGTTTACGGACATATTGATTATGTTGTCCGTTATGGTCCTAACAAGAACCGGGAATATTCTTACGGACGGTATAAAGATATTTTGGATGAGATTCTGAAGAAACTGATTTCCATGGGAAAAGGCATCGAACTTAATACAGGCGGATATCATTATGGTCTTGGAGAACCCAATCCATGTACTGCCGTAATAAGGCGCTATAGAGAACTCGGCGGAGAGATCATCACCATCGGAGCAGATGCGCATACTCCGGATAAAATCGCCTGTGCATTTGATAAAGCTGCCAGTGTACTGGAAGCCTGTGGTTTTCGTTACTATACAATCTTCAAAGACCGTAAACCGGAATTTATTTCTCTGTAAAACGTGTCAGTACTTGCCTATATGGCAGTTCCTATAATATAATATTACATATGATTTCAGAAGCCCAATTTCCAAACTGCTCCAAATACTGTTTCTCTGGTCTGCATCATAGCTGATCATGATAAAAAACTGACAGCAGATATGGAAATTGCAGCTTTCTGTATATATTCGTAACTGTCCGGTGTCTCCATATTTATGTTTTATATGTCCCGACACTGCCCGGTTACTGTATTTTTCATAAACCAGGGAGGAATATTATGGCTAAAAAAAGACTCCAGAAGAAACGTTCTTCATCAACAGTCAGAAAGCAGGAATCAGAAATTTTACAAGTGACTACTTCCAAAACTGAGCCTGTCAGAGTTGAAACTTCTAAAGTAGAACCTGTTAAGGTCGAGACTTCCAAAGTGGAACCTGTTAAGGTCGAGACTTCTAAAGTAGAACCTGTTAAGGTCGAGACTTCTAAAGTAGAACCTGTTAAGGTCGAGACTTCTAAAGTAGAACCTGTTAAGGTCGAGACTTCCAAAGTAGAACCTGTTAAGGTCGAGACTTCCAAAGTGGAACCTGTTAAACTGGACGTTCCTGTTGATCTTACTTTATATAATGAACGTTTTCAGAAACATTATGATGAGCTGAAATGGTTATATTGCGAATTATATCAGGATCGTGATGATGTCATGACCTATCTGCATGATCTTACTTCTAATATGGAAGCTTTCTATAACAGCAGAAATTCAGCATTAAAGGCATCTGATAAAAAGCGTGAGGCTGATCCGGACTGGTATAAACGCAATGACCTTGTAGGCATGATGATGTATGTAAACAATTTTGCACATACTTTAAAAGGTCTGGAGGAACATCTGGATTATGTGGAAGAATGCAATGTCAATTATCTTCATCTGATGCCTCTGCTCGCATCTCCGAAAGGAAAAAGTGACGGTGGTTACGCAGTAGCTGACTTCCGCACAGTGCAGCCTGAGCTTGGTACTATGGAGGACTTTTCAGAGCTTACCTCCAAATGCCATGAACGCGGCATCAACATCTGCCTTGATTTCGTTATGAACCATACTTCCGAAGAGCATGAGTGGGCAAAACGGGCTCGCGCAGGTGAAAAAGAATACCAGGACCGTTATTTCTTCTTTGATACCTACGATGTTCCTGCTCTCTATGAGAAGACTTGTCCACAGGTATTCCCAACTACCGCACCGGGCAACTTTACATGGCTGGATGACCTTCACAAGCATGTCATGACTACTTTCTATCCATACCAGTGGGATTTAAACTACAGAAATCCTGTTGTGTTTAACGAAATGGTCTACAATATGTTATATCTGGCAAACCAGGGTGTTGACATCGTACGTCTCGATGCAGTTCCTTATATCTGGAAGCAGCTTGGAACAAACTGCCGCAACCTGCCACAGGTTCACACAATCGTACGTATGATGCGTATGATCTGCGAGATCGTGTGCCCGGGAGTCCTTCTTCTCGGAGAGGTTGTCATGGCTCCTGAAAAAGTTGTTCCATATTTCGGTACACTTGAAAAGCCGGAATGCCATATCCTGTATAACGTTACTACTATGGCAAGCACCTGGCACACAGTTGCAACCAAAGATGTATCTCTGCTCCGCAGACAGCTGGATATTCTGGGATCTCTTCCAAAAGAGTACATCTTCCAGAATTATCTGCGTTGCCACGATGATATTGGCTGGGGACTGGATTATGATTTCCTGAAGAATTTCTCAATCGATGAGGTTTCTCATAAGAAATTCCTGAATGATTTCTTTACAGGCAAATATCCGGATACATTTGGCCGCGGTGAACTTTACAATGATGACCCGCGTCTGGGTGATGCAAGACTTTGCGGTACTACCGCATCTCTGTGCGGCATTGAGAAATATGGTTTTGAAGGAAATGCAGCTGGTGTTGACAGAAGTGTGCGCTATGACATCACACTTCATGCATTTATGCTTTCCCAGTCAGGTATCCCTGTAATCTACAGCGGAGATGAGATTGGTCAGGTAAACGACTATTCTTATAAAGATGATCCTGACAAGGCAGTTGATTCCCGCTATCTTCACAGAGGAGAATTCAACTGGTCACTTGCTCCAAACAGAAATATCGCAGATACAGTACAGGGAAAACTTTTCCACGCACTGGATCATCTGGAACATATCAGAAGTTCACACAGCGTTTTTGATACAACAGCTGATCTTCGTACAATCGATACCTGGGATTCTTCTATCCTTGCAATCGTACGCGAAAATGCAGAGGAGAAATTCATCGGAATCTATAACTTCAGCGATCAGGATAAGGTTGCATGGATCAACGAAGATGACGGCATATACACTGATCTTATCTCAGGACATGAGATGGAAGCTAAAGGTGTTATGATCCCTGCATTTGGATGCTTCTGGCTGTGCAGAAAGAAATAAACCATTAATCTGCATAACGCAGACCGCATAATGCAAACGAGGACAATCTGCATATTTTACAGATTGTCCTCGTTTTTTACTTCTGGACTCTTTCCAAAAATCTTGCAAAAAATCCTTTATTTTCATCTTCTCTGTCCAGTGACTTCTCATAAATCCTCCTGATCCATTCTGTAATAGTTTCGATCAGGATTGGAGAGAATGTCATCAGTACAAATACCAGAATGATCATTCCAAATTCCAGAGAACCCAGTGTCAGCAAATCCTGCAATACAACCGCACTTATAAAAAATGCAAACTGCATTCCATAAATGATCACTTTTCTGTATGTGTTCAGCGGCGAATAAACTGTACGCAGTGCAGACATATAGTTCCACCCCGTAACCAGAACACAGGCTGTATTAAGCATGACGTTGGAATGGTATACATCCTGACAGACCAGCATGATCGTAAATACACATCCTGTAATGGTTACTGCCGCAGGAAATGCATTCATAAATACGTGCCTCAGGAATGTATGGTCAATCTTATTGTAATTATTCTCCTGTGTCAGAAGAAATGTAGGAATTCCCACTGCGCAGGCACTGATCAGTGACATCTGGATTGGTTCAAAGGGATATGCATCTCCAAAGAAAATTGTGATCAATGACAGTAAAACAGAAAAAATTGTTTTGATCAGAAACATGGATGCCGCACTTCTGATATTGTTTACAACACGACGGCCCTGATTTACAATATGAGGCATTGCCCCGAAATTAGAATCAAGAAGAACGACATTTGCAATATTTTTAGCTGCATCGCTTCCTGCTGCCATGGCAATACTGCAGTCTGCTTCCTTGAGTGCAAGTACGTCATTTACACCGTCACCGGTCATCGCAACTGTATGCTTCTGTGACTGAAGAGCCTGTACCATCTGTTTCTTCTGCTGAGGTGTTACACGCCCGAATACACTGCACTCTGCAACTGCACGCTGCATTTCTTCCGAAGTTTTGATTGTTGTTGCATCGATATAATGATTGGCATTTTTCAGTCCTGCTTTCTTTGCAATCGCAGAGACAGTCACAGGATCATCTCCTGAGATAACTTTAAGGTCAACTCCCTGGCTGTCAAAAAAAGCCAGAGTATCCGGTGCTTCCTCACGTATCACGTCAGTGATGAGAAACAGTCCCAACGGTTCAAGTCCTGTCGGGCGTTCCGTTCCTTTTGTCTCCTGTTCACTGTGAGCCAGAACAAGGATACGGTATCCCTCCTGTGCGTAACTGCTGCAATGTTCCAGAAGTTCTTCATTTCCTTCCGGAAAAAGGAACTGTGCAGCTCCCATCAGATAAGTTCCTCTTCCTTCAAAAACAGCACCACTGTATTTCCTGTCTGAGGAGAAAGGAATGGCATGGATCAGTTTCAGGTCATTTCTTGAAGGAAAGCGCTTTCTCAGCGCATCTGCTGTTGCATTCTGATCATGAAGAACTGACATCATATTTCCCATAATGTGGTCAATTTCCTGAAGCTTCTGTCTTTCTTCCTGAGATACCGTTTCTGAATTTACTGTTTCCTGTATCTGTCCGTTTTCCTTCTCTGCTGATACCGTAACCCCCGGTTTTAATGCTGACACATTCTGAACAGGCTCCCCTGTTTCCGGATCAAATTTTGCTGTATGTTGTACAACAGTTGTCTGTGCTGTATCATACAACTGCACATCTTCAACCTTCATGGTACCTTCTGTGATCGTACCGGTCTTATCCAGACAGAGCGTGTCAACTCTCGCCAGCGTTTCAATACAGTAAAGCTCCTGCACAAGTGTCTTCTTTGTAGCAAGAACCATAGAACCCAATGTCAGTGCCACACTTGTCAGAAGTACCAGGCCTTCCGGGATCATTCCAAGTACTGCGGCAACCATATTTACCACAGAATCCTTCAGTGTATCTCCTACGATCATATATTGCTTGTAAAACAACATGGCACCAAGAGGCACGATAATGATACTGATCACCTTCAGAATCGCATTCAGAGAATTGCGAAGTTCCGAATTATGACGTTTAAATTCCTTTGCTTCACTTGTGATCTGCGATGCATAATTATCTTTTCCAACATGGATTACCTGACAGCAAGCTTCCCCTGATGTCACAAAGCTTCCTGAAAAAAGTTCGTCTCCCTGGCTTTTGGACAGATTGTCCGACTCACCGGTGAGTAGAGACTCGTTTACTTCTACAGTTCCCTCCAGCACCTTTACGTCAGCCGGAACCTGATCTCCTGTTTTCAGAAAGATCAGATCATCCAGAACCAGTTTCTCTGTGGAAATACTCCATTTCTTCCCCTCACGCAAAACTACTGTTTTACTCTCTGTAAGGATTGCAAGTTTGTCAATCGTCTTCTTTGCTCTGATCTCCTGAATAATACCTATCACTGTATTGATCAGAATGATTCCCATAAACATGGAGTTCTTATAAGATCTCACAAAAAGCACCAGAACAAGCAATGCAATATTTAAAAAGTTAAAAAATGTAAGCGTGTTTTCCAAAATGATCTGCTTGTAGGTTCTGGTATTCGGGTTCTCGTTGACATTAACTTTTCCTTCTGCAATCCTCTCCTGCACCTGTTCATTTGTAAGTCCTGTCATTGCTACCTCCTGCAGAAAATATTTATAGCAGCATCATATAATAAAAATTGCGGGAACTGCTTCACAAAATATCTTTTGTCCCTGGTATCATATAATGCCATAATATAAAGCACAGGGCAGATGATGAGTATCACCCGCCCCTTCTTTATAAATAACGATTTCAGATTACAAACAGATTCAGTTTTTTTGCTATAATCAATATTCTTCTTCCTCTGCTTCTTCGCCTTCGTGAATATCAGACTTTGGTTTCTTAAGACCTTTAATCTCAATATGATGCTTCTGTGCATAATCCCACAGAGCCGCATGGATTGCTTCCTCTGCAAGCAGGGAGCAGTGTACTTTTACAGGCGGAAGTCCGTCCAGGGCTTCCATAACTGCCTTATTTGTAACTTCCATAGCTTCTTCGATGGTTTTTCCCATTACCATCTCTGTTGCCATGCTGCTGGTTGCAACTGCCGCACCACATCCGAATGTTTTGAATTTGCAGTCTTTGATGATATGTGTTTCATCATCGATATCAAGAAAAATCCTCATGATATCACCGCATTTTGCATTTCCCACTGTACCTACGCCACTTGCGTTCTCTATTTCTCCTACATTACGCGGATGCTGAAAATGATCCATTACTTTTTCACTGTAAGCCATTTGTGTTTCCTCCTGTTATCCTGACTTTCTTTTAATATTATTTCTGTTGTAACTGCAAAAATACAAACAATTATCTTCTGTTTTGTTATTTATTCTGTTTTTTCATGAAATCTTCATATAATGGAGACATGCTTCTTAAGTGCGCTACAATTTCTTTCAATCTGTCCACTACGAAATCTACATCTTCCATTGTTGTCTCTTCGCTGAGTGTCATACGCAGAGAACCATGTGCAATCTCGTGCGGAAGTCCGATTGCAAGAAGTACATGGGACGGATCAAGAGAACCTGATGTACAGGCAGATCCGCTGGATGCACAGATTCCATAATTATCCAGCATCAGCAGGAGAGATTCGCCCTCAACAAACTGGAAGCTGACATTTACGTTATTCGGAAGACGTTTTATACGGTCACCGTTTACTTTTACATAAGGAATCTCTGTCTCAATTCTGTGGATCAGATGATCTCTGATAGCGATTTCTTTGTCAGTACGTTCTTTCATGGATGCATTTGCACGTGCTGCTGCTGCACCGTATCCAACGATTCCCGGCACATTCTCTGTACCTGCACGACGTTTACGTTCCTGTGCACCGCCATGTACAAAGGAACGGATTTTTACGCCCTTACGAATGTAGAGGAAACCGATTCCTTTTGGTCCATTGATCTTATGTCCGCTGGAGCTTAACATATCAATATTGCATTCATCCACATTGATCGGAACCTGACAGAATGCCTGAACAGCATCTGTGTGGAAAAGCACTCCATGCTCTTTTGCGATACGTCCGATTTCCTTGATTGGCTGGATAGAACCAATCTCGTTGTTTGCAAACATTACAGAAATCAGGATTGTTTCCGGTGTGATTGCTTTCTCAAGTTCATCCAGTTTTACAATACCGTTCTCGTCTACATCTACATATGTGATCTTTGCGCCGCGTTTCTCCAGATATTCACAGGTATGGAGAATTGCATGATGCTCGATCTTTGTTGTGATGATGTGGTTTCCTTTTGCTTTATATGCCTCAAAGGTAGCCTTCAGAGCCCAGTTATCAGACTCGGAACCACCTGCTGTGAAATAAATTTCTTCTTTCTTTGCTCCAAGAACTTCTGCGATCTGCTCTCTTCCTTTGGTGATCGCCTCTTTGCTCTTGCCTGCAAAATCATAAATACTGGACGGGTTGCCATAATATTCTGAAAAATATGGCAGCATTGCCTGGACAACCTCCGGTGCTGTTTTAGTTGTTGCTGCATTGTCCAGATAAATCATTTTTCCCATTTTCTTGTCCTCCTGTTTTATTTAAGTATGTCCGGTACATTTTCTTCCATGCCCTGACTTTCCATTTTTTCTTCATGTACTCTTCTGCTTTCCTCGATCAGCTGACCAAGCATCAGGGTATCGACAGCGCTTGTAATACTGTCATTGATTCTCTTCCAGACGAGCTTTGCCACACATACATCACTGCCATGGCAGGTTCCGTCATTCTCAATCCCGGGACAGGCTGCTGCTTCCAGGCTGCCTTCCAGCACACGCAGGACTTCACCGACCGAGATCTCATCTGCCGGCTTGCCAAGCTGGTATCCGCCGTAAGCCCCTCTGCTGCTCTTTACAAGACCGGCCTTCTTAAGCATGGCCATAAGCTGTTCGAGGTAGCTTGTGGAAATATCCTGTCTCTCCGCAATACTCTGTAAAGATATCGCTTCATTCGCACTGTGCAAACCAAGATCTATCAATGCTTTCAAGCCATAACGGGCTCTTGTTGAGAGTTTCATTTTCTCACCTCGTTTTTTAATTCCCAGTGTTTCCCTCGGATTTCATGATTACTTTACCAGAAACAAACCGTTCTGTCAAGGCTGTTTTGTTCATATATTGCTGTAAAGGCGTTTCGGCAGGTTACTGTTTTTTAGTCAAGCGGATATTCGCACCTGCTGCGCATGAAAAGGTCTGGATTTTTCATTATGTCAAAAAAACTTTTTATCAAAGGAACTTTACTTCTTACATTTGCCGGTTTGTTAAGCAGACTTATGGGGTTCTTTTACAGAATATTCCTTTCACACACTATTGGTGCACATGGGCTTGGTATCTTTCAGCTTATACTTCCACTGCAGATTCTGATCATGTCCATCTGCGCTTCCGGTATCCAGACTGCAATCTCCCGCCTCACTGCCGCAGAAAAAGTTTCCAAAAATCCCAGTCGTCATATCTCAGATTATTTTGTCGTGGGAACTGTATTTTCTGTTGTTTTCTCCCTGGTATTCTCCTGGTTTCTTTACAGCTATGCGGATTTCTGGGCAGTACAGATTCTGAAAGAGTCACAGACCTCCGGTCTGATACGGATTCTTTCTCTGAGTATTCCGTTGAGTACACTTCATACCTGTATCAGCAGCTATTATTTGGGAAGAAAACAGGCCGGATTTCCCGCAGGAGTCCAGCTTCTGGAACAGCTTTTCCGCACAGGCGGATGCTATATTCTTTATCTGATCTGTGCATCGCAAGGGCGAAACATCACTCCGGCAATTGCAGTCGGCGGAAATCTTATCGGGGAAATAGCCTCATCTTTTATTTCTCTTTTCGCAGTCAGTATGCATTTTAAGGTAACACATTATAGTATCCGGAATATCAGAAGACCGCTTTCTGTTCTCAGAAAATTGCTCCATATTTCCGTTCCTCTTACCATGAATAAAATACTGCTCACCCTTCTGGGAAGTATTGAAGTGATTCTTATACCTGCAAGGCTGCAAATGTCAGGACTTACTCCCAAAGATTCCCTGAGTGTTTACGGAATCTTTACAGGGATGGCACTTCCGCTTATTCTTTTCCCCGCTACGCTTACAAACTCGGCTGCGGCCATGCTGATTCCCTCCATTACCCAGCTGCAGACTCTGGGGTATCAAAAGCGAATCCAATATGTGATCGGCAGGATTTTCCGATACTGTCTGCTGCTAGGCGGATCCTGCTTGGTTTTTTTTCTGTTTCTTGGAGAATTTCTTGGAAATTTTCTGTTTCACAGTCAAACAGCCGGAATCTATATCCATACCATGTCCTATATCTGTCCTTTTCTGTACCTGAACACCACTCTCACCAGCGTACTCAACGGCCTTGGAAAATCCGGCATCTGCCTGCTGCACAGTGTGATCAGCGTCTGCATCCGGATCAGTTTCGTGCTGTTTGCAATCCCTGTTCTTGGAATCCGGGGATATCTGTACGGGATTCTCTGCAGCGAACTGGCGCTCAGCATCCTACACAGTTTACAAATACTGCAAAACAACTATAGCAATCCCCGTAAATAATGCATATTGATTAAGAGACTTGATAGTTACTATTCACACTCCACTATCCCGCGAGGTGTTTTGGCATGGATATGCCAAAATTCCATTGCCGCAGGTAATCTGGAATGAATTTTGGCTACGTTACTGAGAACGAAGTGAACAGTAACGCTTGATATGATTGCAGAAAGTCATCCGAAAATATTTTGGCTATCGACATTCAGATAGGAATGGTTTATAATAAATTCCGAAAAAAGCAAGACAAATAGACACAAAGGAGATATTACTATGGGATTCGATTTTATCAAAAAATTACCAACCCCTGAAGAAATCCGTAATCAGTATCCCATTGATGCTGAAATTCAGGCTGTTAAAGATGCAAGAGATAAAGAACTGCGTGATGTTTTTACCGGAAAGTCCGATAAATTCCTTGCAATCATCGGTCCTTGTTCAGCAGATAATGAAGATGCTGTTCTGGACTATCTTACCAGATTACGCAATGTTCAGGAGAAAATAGCTGACAAGGTTCTGATTGTTCCACGTGTTTATACAAACAAACCAAGAACAACAGGAGAAGGCTATAAAGGTATGGTTCACCAGCCGGATCCCGAGAAACAGCCAAATCTTCTTGCAGGGCTTGTAGCAATCCGTAAAATGCATATCCATGCAATCCGGACCAGTGGTATGACCTGTGCAGATGAGATGCTTTATCCGGAAAATTACCGTTACCTTTCTGACCTGCTTTCTTATGTGGCAGTAGGTGCACGTTCTGTGGAAGACCAGCAGCATCGTCTTACCGTCAGCGGCATGGAAGTTCCTGCAGGTATGAAAAATCCAACCAGCGGCGATCTTGCAGTCATGCTCAATTCCGTTGTAGCAGCTCAGGGCGGACATCGTTTTATCTACAGAAGCTGGGAAGTAGAAACAACAGGTAATGAACTGGCTCATACAATTCTCCGCGGTGCCGTAAATAAACATGGGGAGGCAATCCCGAACTATCATTACGAGGATCTTCGTCTTCTCTGGGAGAAATATCAGGAGAAAAACCTTAAAAATCCGGCTGTTATCGTTGATACCAACCACTCTAATTCTAATAAACAATATGACCAGCAGGTTCGTATTGCAAAAGAGGTTCTCCACAGCCGCCAGGTAGACCCGGAACTTCATACTCTGGTAAAAGGGCTTATGATCGAGAGTTATATTGAACCGGGAAATCAGAAGATCGGATGTGATCATATTTACGGAAAATCTATTACCGATCCATGTCTTGGATGGGAAGAATCCGAACGTCTTCTGTATACAATTGCTGAGATGTGTTGATCCATTATTGTTTATAAACAACATTCCATACTCTCTGATCAGATGGATCGCTGTAATTACATTATCTGTAAATAGCACATGTTATGACATTACAGGAAAAAACTATTCAGCCACCCACTGCTTATTGCTCTTCGCAATTAAAGCAGGGGACTTACTTGATTCAGTTAAAAAAGCTTCTATAAACTGTTCAAAACAGACTATAGAAGCTTTTTCATTTGACATTATAGCAATCCTCATAAATAATAAGTTTTTAATGACGTGGATGTGTTTTCATATACACATCACGCATTTTATTCATATTCATGCCCAGATAAACCTGCGTAGTGGAAATATCGGAATGTCCCAGCATTTCCTGAACGCTTCGTATATCCGCACCATTCTGCAGCATATGCACAGCAAAAGAATGCCTCAATGTATGCGGGGCAATATCCCTTTTGATACCAGCATCATCCGCATATCCCTTTAATACTTTCCAGAATCCCTGACGGCTCATCGCTTTCCCTGAACAATTTGTAAATAATGCTGTTTCTTTCTCATCTTTCACAAAAACAGTTCTGGCTGTTTGCAGATACCGTTCCATTGCCTTCTTGCATGGAATACCAATAGGGATAATCCTCTCTTTTCCATTCTCATTACAGACCACATATCCAAACTGGAGATTGACATCAAAAATCTGAAGATGAAGCATCTCACTGACTCTCATACCTGTTGCATACAGCAATTCCAGCATTGCTGAATCTCTTATCCCTTTAGGGGTATCCAATTTCGGCTGCTGAAGTAATTTATCCACTTCTTCTATGGTAAGTATCTCAGGTGCCCTTTTCTCAACCTTCGGAGGTTTCAGGTTATCTGCCGGATCTTCTGCGATCACGCCTTCCTTCCACAGATACTGAAAAAATGCTCTCATAGAAGCAACGCTTCTGGAAATGGAAGATGACGCAAACTTCTCACGTTCCATGTAACTGATATACCCTTCAAGCTCAAGTTCTTTTACATCTTTATAATTTCTGATTCCCCGTTCCTTCAGAAATTCCGCCATTTTTTTCAGATCTCTCTGGTATGAAATCTCTGTATTTGCCGATGTTTTTTTTGTATTATGCAGATATGTAATAAATTCCCTTATTTCTATGTCCATATTCCCGTTTCCTTTTAATCAAAATATCCGCTGCCTGTAGCTCCTGCGATCAGACGAAAATTAATCCTCTTCGCAGTTTATCAGCAGAAAATCGTACTCTCTCCGATAAAATGTATATGTATTATACTGTTTATTTTACATAAAATCAAACCTTTTTTTCGAGAAAAATCCTTGTATTTCAAGCTTTTTCAGCATCAAATACCATATGTCGGAGATTTTATGACAACCAATACTAAATATAGTAAATATGTCATTAAAAAATTTTTATATATTTCAGAATAATGTCAATGATCAGAGGGTTCACATAGCATTCGATAAGTATTCCCAGAAAATATCCTACTGCTGCAATGCACATTTTTTTAAGATAAATACTGACTTCTCCGGAAATCAGACCTCTGTTTCTCCATATTTCTGATGATATCTTCCATTCCTGTTCCATAGAATAAAGCCAGACCGGAATGTAAAATAAATATTGTGGCAGCAAAAGTCCCATTCCGATCACCCCGCCTGCAAATCCAAATTCCAGTATAGAAACAGTCATTATCATACCTGCATACAATCCTGATCCCAGAAGCGTTATAACAGCAAGCGGCGCACCAAAAATCGAAAATCCACAGATTATATTCAACAGATAAAAAACACCTCTGTATTTTAATATTTCTTTCAGATATTCAATATTGCCTGTGTTTTTTCCTGCAAATGTACTCAGAAAATATACCGATGCCCATGTTTTCTGCTGCCATTTTGCCTTCCAGATTATATTCGGTATCAGATTTCCGGCCAGAAATCCAAAAAGAAATAAAATAAGCGCAGGAAATTTTTTGGTTCCCGTTCTGTTTTTCTTCATTCTATCACCCTGTACCAGTTTACTGAGAAATTCCAGGAAGTATTCCTGTCTTTACAAGAAAGAATCGTGTCCGGAGGGCTTTTTTATGTTATAGGAACATTACGGAGTAATTTCCTATAACATAACATAAAAAAACTGCACAGACTGTATAAATACAATCTGCACAGTTTATATCTGCAAAGAACTGTCCACGATAGTCCATAAAATGAACAATCATATTATTTCGCATAGTCAATCGCTCTGCTTTCACGTATCACGTTGACTTTAATCTGACCGGGATATTCAAGTTCTGCTTCAATCTGTTTCGCAATATCGCGCGCAAGGAGAACCATATCTGCATCATTAACATGCTCCGGCACTACCATTACACGTATTTCTCTTCCCGCCTGAATGGCAAAAGATTTATCAACACCTTTAAACTGGTTCGTAATATCCTCCAGTTGTTTCAGACGATTGGTATAAGTTTCCAGCGTTTCTCTTCTTGCACCAGGTCTCGCCGCTGAAATAGCATCTGCAGCCTGTACAATACATGCGATCAGAGATTCCGGCTCACAGTCACCATGATGAGATGCGACCGTATTGATAACAATCTGGGATTCCTTATACTTCTTACAGAGATCCACACCAATCTGAATATGAGATCCTTCTACTTCATGGTCAATTGATTTACCAATATCATGAAGAAGACCTGCTCTCTTAGCCATACGGACATCTACGCCAACCTCACCGGCCAGCATTCCGGATAACTGAGCTACCTCAATAGAATGTCTTAAAGCATTCTGTCCATAACTTGAACGGAATTTCATACGTCCAAGAAGTTTCAGTAATTCAGGATGAATACCATGAACTCCAACGTCCATAGCTGCATTCTCACCATCTTCGCGAATCTGCGCTTCTACTTCTCTCTGGGCTTTCTCAACCATCTCTTCGATTCTGGCCGGATGGATACGTCCATCTACGATCAGTTTCTCAAGAGCTACACGTGCAACTTCACGACGGATCGGATCAAAAGCAGATAACACAACTGCTTCCGGTGTATCATCAATAATAAGATCCACACCTGTAAGTGTCTCAAGAGTACGGATATTACGGCCTTCACGACCAATAATCCTTCCCTTCATCTCATCGCTCGGAAGCTGAACAACCGAAATGGTAGTTTCAGCTACATGGTCAACTGCACATTTCTGGATGGCATTGACAACATATTCCTTAGCCTTCTTACCAGCTTCTTCCTTTGCCCTGCTTTCCAATTCCCTGTAAAGTCTGGCTACATCCACTTTTACATCATCTTCAACGGATCTGAGTAATTCTTCTTTTGCCTGTTCGGAGGTCAGACCTGAAACTCGTTCCAGTTCCTGTACTCCTTTTTGCTCAAGTTCTTCTACCCGTTTTTCTTTCTTCTGCACCTCAGCTGCTCTCGCTGTGCATTCCGCTTCACGCTTCTCAACTGCATCTGCTTTCTTGTCAACCGCGGATTCTTTTGCTAATACACGATTTTCATATTTCTGCAGTTCGTTTCTTCGTTCCTTGGTTTCTTTCTCCAGTTCATTTTTTGTACGGAGAGATTCTTCCTTCACTTCCAATAAAGCTTCTCTTTTTTTAGTCTCAGCTGTTTTCAGAGCTTCATCTATGATGCTTCTTGCTTTGTCTTCTGCTGTCCCAACAATCTCGGCATCCTTCTGGATTTTATTGTTCACAGCGACTTTGCAAGTAACAGGAACTGCAATAAGTAGCGCGACTACCACAGCGACAATTGCAACAATAATTGTTGTTGTCACAGGAGCACCTCCTTATTTAGTTTTCATTGTACAAATACAACAATACAAGTTTATCTTTTTTTCATACTTATGTCAAGTTTTTCAGGATAATTGTTTGAATATTTTTCCTATATTTAATTACTGTTCGTTCTGTTCTCAGTAATATATTTTGCAATATACATACAATGGAGTATACTATGATTCATCCGAATATGTATGTACAAGTCTGATATTCATATTCTCAAGAGTATCTGCAATGTCTGAATATCCAAATCCTCTTCTCACAAGATAACCATAGAGTCGACGCATTTTTTTCTCATCCAGCTCAGTATCCGGCGGATATTTCTTTTCTATGGTTCGATAGAGGATTTCTTTTTCATCAGGCAGATTTAAGGCAGCCTCTTCCTCCCATGCATTTATCGCTGTTTTCCTGTCTATTCCCTTTCCCATAAGTTCCCGGATGATCTTCTGCCGGCTCTTTGTATCCATTCTGTATGCAATATAAGTTCTGGCATATCGTTCATCATCTATATATCCATAGGCTTCAACATATGTCAGAGCATGATCAACCGCCTGACTGGTAAATCCCGCCTGGCGCAATTTCTCTCTCAATCCCTTCTCCGTCCGATCCATATGTTCTAAGAGACGCATGGCTTTACGCCTTGCGTCTCTGTATTCTTCAGGTTCTTCCGTTAAATTTTTCTGTTGTTTCTGTACAGTCTGTCTCTTTAAAGCCTCTGCATTCCTGAGAAATTCTCTCAGATCTCCGGATGAATTCCCCATGATCACTCCTCAGAAGCATCCGGTGCATCACCTGTTGCCGGCACCGGCTCTTTGGCCTGTCCTTCTTCATCCGGAAGAAGATGATAATGGATTCTGACTTGCTTCTCAATCTCATCACAGATATCTGTATGCTCTTTCAGGAAAATCTTCGCATTTTCACGTCCCTGTCCGATCTTATCTCCGTTATATGCGTACCATGCACCGCTCTTATTTACAATTCCGCATTCCGCTGCCAGATCAAGAATATCTCCCTCTTTGGAAATGCCGGTTCCGAACATAATATCAAATTCTGCCTGTTTAAACGGCGGAGCCACCTTATTCTTCACAACTTTGATTCTGGTGTGGTTTCCCACCATCTCACCGCCCTGTTTCAATGTCTCTACTCTGCGGACATCCATGCGGATAGATGAATAAAATTTCAGAGCACGCCCACCTGTCGTTGTCTCAGGGTTTCCAAACATAACTCCAACCTTCTCACGCAGCTGATTGATAAAGATAACTACACAATTAGATTTACTGATCACTGCTGTAAGTTTACGGAGAGCCTGTGACATCAGTCTGGCCTGAAGACCTACATGGCTGTCACCCATATCTCCATCAATCTCCGCCTTCGGTACAAGTGCGGCAACCGAGTCAACGATCACAATATCCACAGCTCCGGAACGCACCATCGTCTCTGTGATCTCAAGTGCCTGTTCTCCATTGTCCGGTTGTGATATGTACAGGTTATCGATATCTACACCGATATTCTTTGCATAGACAGGATCCAGAGCATGTTCTGCATCAATAAATCCGGCAATCCCGCCTCGTTTCTGCACTTCCGCAACCATGTGAAGTGCAACGGTTGTCTTACCGCTGGATTCCGGTCCGTAAATCTCGATGATACGTCCCTTGGGAACACCACCTACTCCAAGTGCAATATCAAGACTTAAAGATCCGGTAGGGACTGTCTCCACCTGCATATTTGCTCCGGATTCCCCGAGTTTCATGACTGATCCTTTCCCGTAATGTTTCTCAATCTGTCCAAGCGCTGCTTCCAGTGCTTTCTGCTTTTCTTCATTTATCATTTATTTTAATCTCCTTCAGCCCTTCAAGAACTTATGTTCGTTTTCTATTCATTATAGTATTATACTTCCTGTCAAATGTCAAGCTTTTTATTCTGCCTGAATAACCTTTTCATGTTACTGTTCACTCCGTTCTCAGTAACGTTGCCAAAATTCATTTCAGATTACCTGTGGCAATGGAATTTCGGCTTGTATGTCTCGGGATTTTAGCATATTCATGCCAAAACACCTCGCGGGATAATGGTGTGTAAACAGTAACAACATAACAGTAAAAGCAGGGAATGTGCTTTTTTTACATTCCCTGCTCTTTCGTAGTTTTTAATATTTCTCTCTGTTTCTATTTATCACCAATCAGCCAGTTGTACATTTCTTCATACTGACGTGCGGAATTACCCCATGAGAAATCAGCTGCCATAGCACGATCAACCATTTTATTCCATTCACGTTTCTTATCATAATAGATTCTTTCCGCATTGCGCACTGTTGCAAGCATCTCATGCGCATTGTAGTTTCTGAAAGAAAATCCGTTTCCAGTTCCCTCATATTCATTATAAGGTACGACCGTATCCTTCAGTCCACCTGTTTCTCTGACGATTGGAAGTGTTCCGTAACGGAGACTCATCAGCTGACTCAAACCACATGGCTCAAATAAGGACGGCATCAGGAACGCATCTGCTGATGCATAGATACGGTGAGACATTTTCTCATCATAATAGATCTGAGCAGATACCTTTCCATGATATTTCCAGTCAAAGTGACGGAACATATTCTCATAACGTTCATCACCGGTTCCAAGAATTACAAGCTGGATAGCATCCTGGCAAAGCTCATCCATCACATATGCGATCAGATCAAACCCTTTCTGATCTGTCAGTCGTGATACAATACCTATCATCATCGTCTTCGGATCTTCCTGCAATCCAAGATCTCTCTGCAACTGAAGTTTGTTCTTAACTTTCTCTTTTCTGAAAGTTGTTGCATTATAAGTCTTTGTGATATATGGATCTGTTTCAGGATTGAATTCATTGTAATCAATACCATTTACAATTCCACGCAGGCTGTTTGCACGCGCACACATCAGACCGTCCAGTTTTTCTCCATAGAACGGTGTCTTGATTTCCTCTGCATAAGTATTGCTTACAGTAGTGACTGCATCTGCAAACACAATACCGCCCTTCAGATAGTTGGCATCTTTATATGCTTCCAGTTTGTCTGCTGTAAAATAATAATCGGACAGTCCTGTGATATTCTTGATTGTCTGTACATCCCATACACCCTGGAATTTAAGGTTATGTATTGTCATGATCGTCTTGATATTCCAGAAAAATTCATTCTGCTGGAAGCTGTCGTGCAGATATACGGGAACAAGTCCGGTCTGCCAGTCATGACAGTGTATAATATCCGGTCTGAATCCGATAACCGGAAGAACTGACAGTACAGCTTTGGAGAAGAATGCAAATTTCTCCAGATCCCATGTTCCTCCATCATACGGTTTGGGTCCGCTGAAATAGTATTCATTGTCAATAAAATAAAACTGAATTCCTTCGTACTCCATGTGCATGATTCCTACATAGCAGTTCTTATATCCAAGATCCATGTAGAAATGTGTGATATAGTTCATTTTATCTTTCCATTCCTGTTTCATACAGGCATATTTCGGTAAGATCACACGAATATCAAAATATCGTTTATCAAAATATTTCGGCAATGAGCCAGCTACATCTGCCAGACCTCCTGTTTTGATAAATGGTACAGCTTCAGATGTTGCAAATAAAATATTTTTCATGCGAAAAACCCTCCTTGGTAGCCTTTATTGAATAATTATACTCCAAACTATGACTATTGGAAAGAGCGATTTTTATATTCCAGTCTGATTTTATCTGCAATCAGAGCAATAAATTCTGAATTTGTGGGTTTCCCTTTTCCTGTACTGACTGTGTAACCGAATAATTCATCTATTGTGTCCATTTTTCCTCTGCTCCAGGCAACTTCAATGGCGTGTCTGATAGCCCGTTCCACTCTGCTGGCTGTTGTCTGATGCTTCTTTGCAATCGTAGGATACAGTATCTTGGTAATGGAATTGAGCATCTCCATGTCATTAACTGACAGGATGATGGCGTCACGCAGATACTGATATCCTTTAATATGTGCAGGCACTCCAATCTCATGAATGATATTTGTCACGTCTGTTTCCAGATTTCTCACAGGTACCGGATTGTCTTCTGTCCTTTCAGGCTGCCGCCCGATCTGACGTATTCTTCTCTCGCCGGCTCTGCGCACATGTTTGATACGATTAAGCAGCATCTGATTATCGAAAGGCTTCAGGATATAATAATCTGCCCCTAAGTTAAATGCATTTTCTGTAATACGTTCCTGACCGACTGCCGAAACTACGATAAATGATGGGATCTTTTTGAGACTTTTGTCATTGGCAAATTTCTCCATTACTGCCAGTCCGTCCATTTTCGGCATAATAATATCCAGAACCACAACGTCCGGTTCCTTTTCACGTATAATATTACAGATTTCTTCTCCGTTATGCGCTTTTCCCACAAGTTCCAGATCTTTGTCTTCTTCTATTATCTGACCAAGTACTTCCACCATTTTCTCATTATCATCTGCAATTGCCACATTTAATTTTTCCATAAATTTCACTCCTCCCCCATTTTTCAATAAATCTCTTTTCTTTTTCGGTTCATCACATATTATAGAGGAATGCTTACGGAAAAATCAAGACACAGAGAGAAATTTGTCCTATTTTATGTCGACAGCTTTGGTGATTCTTTTTTCTTTATTTTCATTTTTCACAGGCATCTGATATATTTCGACAATAATCAGATTTTTGTTTCATAATCCTGATCATCCATTAAAAGAGTCTTTCTGTATTTTTCAGCATATTTTCAATAAAGATTCCATATCCGCTGGAAGCATCCTGAACAAATACATGAGTTACCGCACCAATGATTTTTCCATTCTGGATAACCGGGCTTCCGCTGAGCCCCTGTACAATCCCTCCTGTAGCTTCCAGAAGTTCTTTATCTGTCACCTTTATCACAAAACTTTTGTTGGTATCTTCATGATTCAAATCTATTTTTCTGATCTCTGCATCATATTCTTTTACCTCGCCATCTGTACTGCAGAGAATTGTGGCTGTTCCAATCTTCACGTCCTGCTTATACGCAGCCGGCATTTTCTTTAAAGTGATCGCATCATCTGCAATCCCTGTGAACTGACCATAAATTCCATTTCTGCTGTTTGCTTCGATAGTTCCAAGAATATTTCTGTCATCATAGCAGATGTATCCTGCAAGTTCGCCGGGATTGCCTTTACTTCCTTTGTTAATCGCAAGAATCCGGGCTTTATACAAAGCTCCGTTTCGGATATTCAGAAGCTGGGCAGTGTCTATATCACTGATTCCATGGCCAAGGGCACCATAATTACCATTCTGATCTACGTAGGTAAGCGTTCCTATCCCCTGCGTGTCATCTCTTACCCAGATTCCAAGTTTATAGTCTCCTTTTTTGTCTTTTACAGGAGTTACAGATACAGGAATACTCTCTCCTTTACGGCTTATCCCCAGTGTAACTTCGCTGCCATCAAGTTCTGAGATGTCATCTATCAGTTCTCTTTTTGTAGAGATTTTTTCTCCGTTAAATGAGATAATGTAATCTCCCTGTCTGATAATATTTCTCGCAGGCTCCTCTGTCTCACCATTCCGATTCTGAATTTCACCGGTGTCAATCACCAGAACACCTTCTGTTTGCATATAAATTCCTATGGTGCTTCCGCTGACATAAATTTCCTGATCATCTGCAGGTGTTACTTTTATTTCTTTAAATGGAATATAACCCAAAAGTTTACAGGGCAGAATATAGCCTCCATCCTGCGAAACAGTAACTGCTTCTTCAAATGTAACAAACGGTGTTGACAAAACTTCTGTGACATCTTCTGTTTTTTTGCCTCTGGAAATCTGAATTTCGTCAGGTATCTTTCTGTCCAGATATCTGTAACCTGATATCAGCATCACCAACAGATCCAGCACAAGACAACAGATGACAAAAAGTCTATATTTTCTTTTGTTCATTGTTATGCACATCCTTTCATTCTGTATTTATGAAATTCTGTAACTGTGAAATTGCCATAAAACACTTCCCATCACAGTAAACCCGAAAGGTACAAAAATAAGAGAGAACAATCCGTCACAAAGATTATCCTCTCTTAGTATGTGGTCAATTATTTTATTTAAATCTTGTATTTTTTTGTTTCTGTGCCAATTCTTTCATCTCTTTCGCATTCTCAAGAACTGCAGGTGTAATTTCTGCACCACCTAACAGTCTTGCCAGTTCGCGGATGGAATCATGTTCTTTAAGCACATGGATCTGGGTAATAGTCTCAGTTCCCTGCAGATGTTTTTCAATTTCAAAATGACTGTCTGCCATAGCTGCAATCTGCGGCAGATGCGTGATGCAGAGTACCTGATGATGCTGTCCGATCACTGCCATCTTTTCAGAGACTTTCTGTGCAGTTCTTCCACTGATACCAGTATCGATCTCATCGAAGATCAATGTCTCAATCTCATCTCTGTCTGCAAGGATTGCCTTTAATGCAAGCATGATTCGAGACAACTCACCGCCGGATACGATCTGTCCCAGTGGCTTCAGAGTTTCTCCGGGATTTGTAGAAATGAGATACTGGATATCATCGGTTCCATTATCTGTGTAGTTTTTCTTTTTCCGGAAATCAATGGCAAAATTCACATCCAGGAAGTTTAAATCCTTCAATCCCTGAATAATCTTCTGCTCAAGCTGTTTACTGTATTCTTTACGGATTTCTGCTAATTCATCCGACTTTTTCTCAAGAATATTTTCCAGTTCTCTGAGACGCTCCTTTAATTCCTGTAAATTTTCTTCATATTTATGTAATTTTTCCAGTTTTTCTTCCTGAAGTTTGCGATATGTGAAAATTTCCTCAATGGTACGTCCATATTTTGCCTTCAGTCCATTGATCAGATCCAGTCTTCTCTCTGTCTCATAAAACTCTCCTTCATCAAAGGTCAGCTCGTCCAGATAAGCGGATAATTCTCTGTTAAAATCATTCAGAAGACCGTCTACAGAAGTAAGTGTCTCTGCAAGAGGTGTAAGCTCCGGATCATACTGTGTTACATGAGAGAATTCCTTTAATGCCTCTCCGACAGTCTCTCCGGCGCCTTCCTTGCTTTCATAGCCTGTGAGATTATGTACAAGCTGCAGGGAGTCAACGATGAGTTTTGCATTGCTCATTTTTCTGTACCGGGCTTCCAGTTCCTCATCCTCTCCCGGCTGCAGATTTGCTTTCTCGATTTCTTTGATCTCAAACTCCAGAAAAGCCAGCTCACGATTCCTCTGCTCCTCATTCATATTCATGGAACCAAGTTCTGTTTTGCATTTGCTGTATTCTTTGTATGCCAGAGATACTTTCTCCTTTGCAGGAAGGATTTTTTCTTTTCCATATGCATCCAGGATTGCAAGCTGCTTATCCTGATATAGAAGTGACTGATGCTCGTGCTGTCCATGGATATCCAAAAGGCATGCAGCAGCGGCCTTCATCTGACCTACAGTACTTGTCTCTCCATTAATCTTGTTGATGCTTCTTCCATCCATGATTTTTCTGGACAGAAGTACCTGTCCATCTTCCGGACAGATATCCAGTGCTTTCAGTGTCTCCAGCGCTTTCTCGTTTTCTACCTGAAAAAGCAGCTCCACAAGTGCATAGGATGCATTTTCCCTTATCATATTTTTAGAAGTTTTTGCACCCAGAATCAGCTGCATAGACCCCAGAAGGATAGATTTACCTGCTCCGGTCTCACCGGTCAGGATATTCAGTCCGGGACCAAATTCCACTTCTATTTCTTCTATCAGTGCAAGATTTTTCACATGCAGATGAGCTAACATTTATTGCCTCCATAATCAAGTCATTTGTAATGTTAAAAGTTCAGGATCGTAACTGCAAAGGTATTGAGCAGTTACTCGTGGGATCACTTATTCAATCTGACAAAACTTCTCAGTTTCTCTGCTGCTCCCAGTGCCATGTCTGCAGTCTTTGCAGCACACATAATAGTGTCATCACCTGCAATACATCCCAGTATTTCCGGCCATTTCAACGCATCCAGGGCTGCTGCCACGCCCATGGCCATTCCGGAAACGGTTTTGATCACAATGATATTCTGTCCCACATCAATAGAAAGCAGGGTATCTTCCAGTACTCTTGTATATTTTTCTCCAAGACTTCCTGATTCATTATTAATAATTGCATAACGGGACTTTCCGTCCTTTCCTGCCACTTTTGTCAGCTTGAGAGCACGAATATCTCTGGATACAGTCGCCTGTGTCACCTTAAATCCTGCCTCATTAAGTCTGGAGGCCAGCTCTTCCTGTGTATCAATATCATACTGATGAATCAGTTCAATAATTTTCTCATGTCTCGCAACTTTCACCTTATTTCCTCCTGCTGATCAGCTGTCTCTCATCTTCCGGCGCAATACCTCAACAAAACTTAAATGGTTCAGCTTCAGAATCTTTGTCTTTACATCTGCCCGCCGGATCTGAATGCAGTCACCGGTGACCATGGGGATAAATGTATCTCCGTCAAAAGATGCGATTCCCTTTTCACAGTCACAGTGTCTTCCTTTTCCTATCTCTACAGTGATCACATCCTGCGCAGGAAAAATAATGCTTCTTGTATTCAGTGTGTGTGGTGCTATGGGAGTCATGATCGTCATGGCGGCATTGGGCGATACAATAGGTCCTCCCGCTGACAGACTGTATCCGGTAGATCCGGTAGGTGTTGAAATAATAATTCCATCAGCATTATAAGAGTTAAGATAAACATCATTTACATAATTCTTAAACCGGACCACGCGGAGATGACCGTCTCTGCCAATCACAATGTCATTCAATGCAATATCCTGTCCGATCAGTTTTCTGCCGCGGTACACCCTTCCTTCCAGCATCATGCGTTCTTCTACCTCGTAATCATCCGCCATTAGCTGATCCAGAGCACTGTACAGAGAGGTCTGATTCACTTCTGCAAGAAAACCCAGATTTCCCAGATTGATTCCAAGAAGAGGAATTTCCTTATGCACCACATCCCTTGCTGCCTGAAGAAGTGTGCCATCTCCTCCCAGAACAATAATACACTGTGTATCGTCCGGAACCTTATCAGGATCTGTATAATGAAAGGAACCCTCATGTTTCCTTTCTGCCTGCTGTACTTCACAGTTTTTGTGATGTGTTTTCAGATAATCTGCGATTTTTTCTGTGATTTCAAGTTTTTTATCCTTGTCACTGTTTGTAATAATATAAAACCTGTCCATAGTTTCTTCCTGACTCAGCCTTTTTAATCCAACTGTCCATGAGCCTCTGCCACAACAGCTTCTACAGATACCTTCAGGCTGTCGGTAACCCCGGTACCTTCCGGATGTTTTTTCAGATGAAGAAGATATTCGATATTTCCTTCCGGTCCTTTAATTGGCGAAAAAGAAAGATGACATGGCTCCATAAAAATACTCATGGCATAATCGCGCACTTTTTCGATCACTTCCTGATGAACAGCAGGATCTCTTACAACCCCCTTCTTTCCGACTTTCTCTCTCCCCGCCTCAAACTGCGGCTTGATCAGACATACGATCTCACCCTCATCTGTAAGGAGATTTCTTACAGGAAGCAGTACTTTTGTAAGAGAAATAAAGGACACATCAATTGATGAAAAATCTGCCGGTTCTCCCAAATCCTCCGGTACCACATAGCGGATATTGGTTTTCTCCATACAGACTACACGCGGATCGTTACGAAGCTTCCAGTCAAGCTGTCCATATCCTACATCAATGGAATAAACTTTTACTGCCCCGTTCTGTAACATACAATCTGTAAACCCTCCGGTGGACGCACCTACATCCATACAGACCTTACTATCCAATGTGACATCAAAGTTTTTCATAGCTTTTTCAAGTTTCAGCCCACCGCGGCTTACATACGGAAGAGTGTTTCCTCTGACCTCAATCTTTACAGTCTCCGGGAACATGGTTCCCGCCTTATCTTCTTTCTGACCATCAACATATACATCGCCTGCCATGATGAATGCCTTTGCTTTCTCGCGGGATGGCGCAAGGGCGCGTTCCATCATAAGCATATCCAAACGTTTCTTCATTGCTCTCTTAATTCCTCACTATCTTCTATTGCCTGTCTTATGTCTTCCACTCCAAGTCCAATCCGGCTACGCAGGCTTTCTACATTTCCCTGGGGTACGAAACGATCCCAGACAGCTGCCGACAACACTCTTATTTCCGGATGACAGGCTTCCATATAAGCAGACACATGCTCTCCGTATCCGCCGCTTTTCACATTCTCTTCTACTGTCACAAACAGACTGTGATCCTTTGCCAGTTCATCAAGGAGATCCACATCCAGTGGTTTCACAAATCTGACATTTACAAAAGTAGGATCATAGCCGTCATCTTTCAGTCCTTTACAGATTTCCATGCAGGACGGGATCATACTTCCCACTCCCAGCACAGCGATTTTTTTTCCTTTGCGGATAATCTCACTTCTGCCATATTCCACAGGTGCCTGATATTCCTGAAGCCCCTGATGCGCACTGCCTCTCGGATAGCGGATTGCAATCGGTCCGTCAAAGCTTACCGCAAATGCAAGCATCTCTTCCAGTTCTCTGTCATTCTTCGGTGCCAGAACAGTCATATTCGGCATCATGGACAAATAAGACAGATCAAAGCAGCCCTGATGCGTCTCCCCGTCTGCGCCTACAAGCCCTGCCCTGTCAACAGCAAAAATCACATGAAGCTTCTGCATACATACATCATGCAGGATCTGATCTACAGCACGCTGCAGAAAAGATGAATAGATGGCAACAACAGGAACCAGGCCGCCAAGAGCCAGACCCGCCGCAAAACTCACCGCATGTTCCTCTGCGATTCCCACATCAAAAAATCTGTCCGGAAATCTCCTGGAGAATTCCACAAGTCCGGTTCCATCCGGCATGGCTGCGGTAATAGCTGTCAGTTTTTTATTTTTCTCACCAAGAGAGACCAGTGCTTTGGAAAAAACATCTGTATAACCCGGCACTGTTTTCTTCTGAAGTACCCAGCCTGTTTTAATATCAAAAGGACCTGTTCCATGAAACCTGTCCGGATGGGCACTTGCAGGTTCGTATCCTCTGCCTTTCTTTGTCAGGACATGAACAACTACCGGTCCCTCTACCCGTTTTGCTTCATTAAAGAGTTTCATCATCTGACGCATATTATGACCGTCAACAGGTCCCAGATATGTCAGCCCCATATTTTCAAACAGCATTCCCGGAATAAAAAGCTGCTTGACACTGCTTTTGGTTTTTCTCATAGTATCTACCAGAGCAGTCCCTACCTTCGGAACCTTCTTCAGTGCCTTTGTCACACCCATCTTCATTCCTGTATAAGCTTCTGCAGTTCTCAGTGCACTCAGATAAGTGGACATGCCTCCTACATTTCTGGAAATGGACATATTATTGTCATTTATGATAATAATAAAATTTGTCTTTAACTCTGCAGCATTATTTAATGCCTCATACGCCATTCCTCCGGTGAGAGCACCATCTCCGATCACAGAAACCACATGATGCTTCTGTCCCAGAATATCTCTGGCATGCACATATCCCAGTCCTGCCGAAATTGAATTGGAACTGTGTCCTGCATCATATGCATCACAGGGGCTCTCACTTCTCTTAGGAAAACCGCTTAATCCACCTTCCTGTCGCAGATTCTTAAATTCATCTTTTCTTCCGGTAAGAATCTTATGTGTATATGCCTGATGTCCTACATCCCAGATTAGTTTGTCTTCCGGAAAATCCAGCACATTATGAAGAGCCAGAGTCAGTTCCACTACTCCCAGATTTGAAGCAAGATGTCCGCCTGTCTGACTTACTGACCGGATTAAAAAGTCCCTGATCTCCGCTGCCAGAGGCTCGAAATCTTCCAATGGTATCTTATGGATATCATTGGGTTTCTTAATCTTTTCCAGAATCATTTGTATCCTTCCTTTATTTTCTGCGGTTTATTAATTTTTCAATTAACAAATACAGAAACTCGTTATTTTTATTCAGACTCTTCAGCAGATCGATTGCCTTTTCTGAGAGTTCTTCCACCTGTTCAGCAGCCTTCTCTGTTCCAAAAAGAGTCACATAAGTAACTTTATTATTCTTCTCATCACTGTGTACAGGTTTTCCCAGTTCTTCTGCAGTGCTGGTCACATCCAGAATATCATCCTGAATCTGGAAAGCCAGTCCTATATTTCCGGCAGCTTTCTCCACTGCAGATACTTCCTGCTCATTTGCTCCTGCAAGAATTGCGCCTGTCATCATGGAGGCTTCGATCAATGCTGACGTCTTATTTCTGTAAATATAGTCAAGCATCTCTTTTTCAAGGGGCTTTCCGTCATTTTCCACATCAACACTTTGTCCTCCAAGCATTCCATGAATGCCTGTTTTCTGTGAGACCACTCTCAACGCATGGATTACCCGATCCTGCTCTTTTGCCAGGGCAAATGCCTGAAACATGGTTTCGTATGCGTAATTAAGCAGCGCAACACCGCTTAACACCCCCATGGCTTCCCCATATACCTTATGTGTAGTCAGTCTGCCGCGCCTGTAATCATCATCATCAAGTGCAGGAAGATCGTCATGGATCAGGGAATGAGTATGGATCATCTCCATTCCTGCCATAAACGGTTTTACAACTTCTTCCTTACCATCAAACAGGCGATATGTCTCCCGGATCAACATTGGCCGAAGGCGCTTGCCTCCTGCCAGCATACTGTAATTCATAGCCTGAGCCATTGTTCCGGCGAATCCCGCCTCTGCAGGCAGAAAGCTTCTGATCACTTTCTCTGTTTCTTCCGTTCTCTTTGCTAATTCATCTTGAAAATTCACTAAATGTACCATCCTCATTAAGCTGCAGCATTTTCTTCTCCACTGTATCCAGCTTCCCGCTGCAAAGTTTCAAAAGTTCCATGCCCTGTCTGTACAGTATAAAAGAGTCCTCCAGCGATGTGTCTCTGTTTTCCAGTTTTTCAGCCAGCAGATCCAGTTCTGCAAACATCTCTTCCAGAGATTTCTCCTCCTGTAACTGCTCACAGTTTTCTTTCTTCGCCATAGATTCTCTCCTCCTTCACCGTACCTGTAACATCTGCTTCTATCGTACCGTCTGTCACAGATATATAAATGGTATCCCCATTTTGTACCTGTTCTACACTTGTCAATGTCTTTTTATATTTATCTGCCACATAAGAATATCCCTGATTCAGTTTCTTTAAAGGGGAAAGTCCTGCAAAACGTTCCAGATAAACAGACAATCTGTGTCTCTCATCCTGAAGTTTCCTGTTCATTCCATTTTGTACAGCATTCTCCAGATCTGCCAGACGCTGTCTCTGCTCCCGCAGTCTGTTCTCCGGACTCAGATAAGCAAATTTTGTCTGAAAATGCTCCAGTCTGTTGCGGTACAGATCCGTTTTACCACTCATTGCACGATATAACCGCTGCCTGTAAATACTTACTGCTTCAATCACACTTCTGTAATCATCCACCGCAAGCTCTGCCGCAGCAGAAGGAGTAGGAGCTCGCAGATCAGCAACGAAATCAGCAATCGTAAAATCCGTTTCATGACCTACTGCGGAAATAATGGGTGTACTGCACTCAAAAATAGCTCTGGCCACGATTTCTTCATTAAACGCCCAGAGATCTTCAATAGAGCCGCCGCCTCTTCCCACAATGATCACATCCACATCTGTCTTATCAAGCATCTGTATTCCTTTTACAATACTTTCTGCCGCACCCGCCCCCTGTACAAGAGCCGGATATAAAATAATCTGTAAATAGGGATTTCTTCGATAGGAAATATTGCGGATATCCTGAACAGCCGCACCTGTCGGTGCAGTTACCACACCCAGACGTCTGATAAATCTCGGAATGGGCTGTTTGTACTCCTGTGCAAACATTCCCATATCTTCCAGTTCCTGCTTCAATGCAAGATATCTCTCATACAGAGTTCCTGCACCTTCCAGGGTAATCTCCTTTGCATACATCTGATAGCGGCCGTCGCGTTCATATACATCCACACTCCCGCCAACGATCACCTTATCGCCATTTTTCATGGCAAATGCAAGTCCCCGTCTGTGTCCGGCAAACATCACACAATTCAATGTTCCTGTCTCATCTTTCAGGGAAAAATAGATGTGTCCGCTTGTATGATATTTACAATTGGACACCTCGCCTTTTACATAAATCTTCTGCAGTAAATAATCCTGGGTAAACATATTTTTGATATAACGGTTTACCTGACCTACAGAATATGTGTTTTTCATTCTGATTTTTCTTCGCTTTCACTGTTGGCAATCTTGCCAAGGATACCGTTTACAAAGGAACCGGAAGTCTCACCGCCAAAACGTTTGGCAAGCTCTACCGCCTCATTGATAGCTACACCTGTAGGTACATCTTTGTCATATTTCAGTTCATACACTGCCAGACGCAGGGCAGTCAGGTCAACGCGGCTCATTCTCTTTGTCTTCCAGCCATTGCTTGTCTCATTTAACAGTGCATCGATCTCGTCTAATTTTTCAAGTACATGGCGGTATTTCCGGCTCATATACTCCTGATCTTTCTCTGAAAGTTCCTCCAGAGTATCAAAATAAAGTGAAAGCTGCTCACTCATCTCTTCCTCTGAATTAAATTCTGTCATGAACAGTAATTTAAAAATATGTTCTCTCTGCTCTCTTCTTCGCATAATTTTTGCTGTATAAACAGCTTTCCTTTCTAAATATCTCTTAAGTACACAAAAAAGGAAAGGGTTACTTTCCTTTTTCGTTCTCCATATCTACACTGGCAATATGAATATTAACATCTGCAACCTCAAGACCTGTCATATTCTCTATGGATGATTTTACTTTCTCCTGAACTTTCTTACTTGTCTCAAGAATGTTCTTACCATATTCGATATTCAGGTTCAGGTCTACTGTTACAACTCCTTCGAGTACAGTAACCTTAACACCTCTGGAAAGATTCTTCATTCCAAGTTTGCTTACCAGTTCGTTTGTGATATTGCCTGCCATGGAAGCAACTCCGTTTACTTCCGTAGCAGCAAGTCCGGCAATGATAGCGACCACTTCATCTGCAATCTGGACCTCACCAATGCCTCCTAAATCCTGTATTTTATATGTTATTCTTTTCTCTGCCATCTGAAAACCTCCTGAGGGATTCTTTAATCTTTGTTCATTATACCAAATCGACAGATAAATGAAAAGGGTTATTTACTGAATTCCGTTAATATTAAGCCAGGATTTCTGTCCTCTGTCATACCCACACTCCAGGAATTTACAAAGAGGAGCAGCGGATTTCCCTTAAGATCAGTAACTTTTTTCATATCAGAGGTTCCAATGATCTTATCCACTTTTACTTCTTCTTTATTTGCAATCCAGCGAATATGTTCATATGGAAGTGTTTCCAGACGGATATCTACATTATATTCATTTTCCAGACGATATTTCAGAACATCAAACTGCAGGACACCTACAACACCTACAATAATTTCTTCCATACCGGTATTAAACTCCTGAAAAATCTGAATAGCACCTTCCTGCGCGATCTGATTGATACCTTTAACAAACTGTTTTCTCTTCATAGTATCAATCTGACGGACTCTCGCAAAATGTTCCGGTGCAAATGTAGGAATACCTTCGAATGCAAACTTTTTACCGGGTGCACAGATTGTATCTCCGATGGAAAAGATACCCGGGTCAAAAACACCGATAATATCTCCGGCATATGCCTCATCTACCACATGGCGGGATTCTGCCATCATCTGCTGCGGCTGAAGCAGACGCATCTTTTTATCACCCTGCACATGATATACTTCCTGGGAAGCGTCAAATTTACCGGAACAGATTCTCATAAATGCGATTCTGTCTCTGTGTGCCTTGTTCATGTTTGCCTGGATTTTAAATACAAACGCTGAGAAATCATCATCCATGGGGTCAATTTCCCCAATATCAGACACTCTCGGAAGCGGTGATGTTGTCATCTTCAGGAAATGTTCCAGAAATGTTTCCACACCGAAGTTTGTCAGCGCAGATCCGAAGAATACAGGTGTCAGCTTACCTTTGCTTACCAGCTCCTGGTCAAAATCTGCACTTGCGCCGTCCAGAAGCTCAATCTCATCCAGAAGCTGTGCTTTCTGCTCCGGATCCATAATCTCATCTGCCCGGCTGTCACTTAACGGGATTTCCTCGATCACACCTTCTTTGGTACCTTTCTGTGTATCAGAAAAGGTAAGTATTTTCTCTGTATTACGGTCATAAACACCGCGGAATTTTTTTCCGGAACCGATTGGCCAGTTGATCGGGCAGGTTGCGATGCCAAGTTCTTTCTCAATCTCATCAAGAAGGTCAAATGTGTCGTTTGCATCGCGGTCCATCTTATTGATAAATGTAAAAATCGGGATATGGCGCATTACGCAGACCTTGAACAGTTTTCTGGTCTGTGCCTCCACACCCTTGGAACCGTCGATTACCATGACTGCAGAATCTGCTGCCATCAGTGTACGGTAAGTATCCTCCGAGAAATCCTGATGTCCCGGTGTATCCAGAATATTAATGCAGTAACCATCATAATGAAACTGCAGAACAGAGGAAGTAACGGAAATACCTCTCTCTTTTTCGATCTCCATCCAGTCTGACACTGCATGGCGGGCTGTTGCCTTACCTTTAACACTTCCGGCAAGATTGATTGCTCCGCCATACAGCAGGAATTTCTCAGTCAGTGTAGTTTTACCTGCATCCGGATGGGAAATAATGGCAAATGTTCTTCTTTTTTCTATTTCATTCGTATACTTAGACACGTTCAGCCTCCTGTTGCGCTTTTTTATAATTGTTTGCATAAAACACCGGCAACAGCCGGTATCAGTTACGTTTTCTATTTTTTTACAGCATTCCTATTCTAGTATATGCACCTCTTTTCTGTCAAGATATATGTTCGCATATTCATATCAAAATATCAGTCATAAATATCAGTTGTATCGATTGCGGTATCCTCATATGGCTGTGCTGATGTTTCGCTGTCTTCCTCATACGAAGTATCTGCTGATGTTTCATCTGTCTGTGTTGTATCTTCTGCATCTTCACTCTCCTTCAGTGGGGTGATCACAATATTTTCTGGCGCAATTCCTGTTTTCCTTTTTACAATATCTTCAATCTGTGCTCTCTGTGCATCAGAAAGTTCTGCTTCAGGGATCACAACATCCGCAGTTTCTCCGGTAAGATTTACAACTACATTCTTAAAGCCCTTCGCCTCCAGCAAAAGCTCTGCTGCCGCTTCTTTTTCTGAAAGGTCTGTCATCGAGACCATCGTATGTATTGCCTCCTGCTTCTCTTCATCATCAATTTCTTCATTATTGATAATGTCCTGCAGATCTGCCTTGTTCTGTGAGCGCACCTGTTCTCTGCTGATCTTTGCCTGTGCGGCAAATCCTGTAGAACCCGTAAACACAGCCTCCCCGGGAGTATCCGTTTCCTGACTGTCTGTAAGACTATTATCAGTCAGACCTCCATCTGCCTGATTTTCATCCAGAAGAGCAGTTTCATCTGTAAGATCATATCCTGCATCTTCAAGGATACTGCTGCTGTCCGTACTTGCCTCCTTATCCCTGAATCCAAGATCTACATCTGCAAAGTTCAGATATCCTGCCACTGCAATCAGAATTGCCAGCGATGTAATAATGACCTGATTTTTTCCGATGACTTTTTTCACATTTATCTCCTCATTTCATTTTCATTATTCTAATTCTATGAGCATCCACCTGAAATAATGCCATGACCGCCTCCTGAATATTTTGGACCACTACAGGATTTCCTCCGCCTTCCGCAGAAATCAGAACACCGGTCACCTGTATGGTTTCTGAATTATAGAAGCTCTGCCTGTCTTTCTTCTCATCTGTCATCAGGATAACCTGTGCCTTTCCCACCCCTTCCGTATTTTCAAGAAATGCTTCAAGTTTCTCTTCCAGAACACTTTTTTGCATATCTTCACTCTGCTCTCCTGCCGTATTTTTCTTTTGCTGCTTACTGGATACAGGCATCGCCGCTACTGCCAGAAGTACTCCGATGAGCAACAGGATTCCCCATTTTGCCGGATTCATTTCGGACAATCTGGATACAAATTCTGTTTTCTTTAAGTCCCCACTCTTCCACCAGCGCATCTTTAAGCTCCTTTCTCTCCTCCTGAGAAATTTCTGTCTTCAGTACAAGGTTTGCCTGCGTCTCCTCCCCTTCTATATTTACTTTCACCTTATATACTTCTATGCCTCTTTTTTCCAGAGTTTCCCGGATTTTCTGTTCCAGTTCCAGTTCGTAACCTTTTTCCAGATAGACTTTCTGAATATTCTGAAATTCCCGGAGTTCTTTCTCTCTGTTTTCTTCAGAAAAATTATCCAGAAAACTTTCCGTCAGTTCCGAACCTTTTCCAAGAATGGAAAATATCGGGGTACTCATCATAAAAATCAGCAGCAGGCCCATAAAAAAGCGTACATATTTCTCATACTTCTGGTCAGGTATCAGATTCAGAACCGCAGTGAAAAAGATATAAAATACTGCCAGATTCCGAATCCATAAATACAGCTCTTCTTTCATATGTTTCCTCCGGCAATCTTTCTGTCAGTTCATCAGGATACAGAAACTACAACTATCAGGAATGTCAGCATGCAAAGTACTTCTGCTGTCAGCAAAAGCTTTAAAAGCATTGCACATCCCTCCCCCATTGTACTCAGGGCTCCCACAACTCTTTTGTCAGAAATTGGCTGTGCAATCGCAGCCAGAAAACGATAAACCAGAGAAAGACTTCCATAATGGATAATCGGTCCTGCTCCAATCAGCAACAGAAGGATCACGATTACTGCGCCAAAACTGTTTCGCACCATCACTGCACTGGTCAGCACTAATTCTGTTACAGCGGTCACTGCATTTCCAATGCCGGGAATCGCACTCGCTGCCTTGCCAACAGCAGAACGCTTCATGGCATCCATCACCGGGCTCACCATATTCCGCACAATCTGCAGACCAACAATAGCTCCCAGAAGAGTTTTCAACCCCCAGTTTACAGCTACATCCAAAAGTTCTGCCATTTTTGTAAGCATCTCCTCTTTTGACAAATAATTAACCATTTTCAGAAGCAAACTCAGGTTTACGGCAGGCAGAAACAGATTTGCAAGAAGCCACTGAACCGCCCAGATCATCAGCAAAATTCCTTCATAAAATGCAGCAGCCGTTGATGATCCGGTTGATGCAGCCACTGTCATAAAATAAGCCGGAGACAGAACTTTCATGAAATCCGTCAGTCCAAGAAGCCAGTTTGTAAGCGTACTTCCAAGCCTTGAGAAATTCTCCATAAGCATTGTAAACAGCGCAAGATAGACAATATAAAAGCTGATACTGCCAGCCTGTCCGTTTCCGAAAACATCAGCAAACTCCGCCAGCACCGCTGCAATAAAAATCACAAGTAAAAGTTTCAGTATTAATCCTTTTTCATTCTCTATATCCGAAAAAAAGAGACTATACAAAAAGCTCCGTACAGTCTCTTTTGAAACAGGCTCCTCCCCGTTTATGATATTCATCAGTGCTTCTCTGACAGAAAAAACATGGTCATCCATGATCTCATCCAACATTTTCTGCACATCATCAATCTGTATCTCTTCCATTAGATTCTCCTGCAGGATCTGTACTGAAGAATCTTCTTTCTGTTCTGTCTGCGCAGCGGCATATACGGATACTATATGATTCTGAAAGAATGTAAGATATGACACTCTTCCTACCAAAAGTATACATGCCAGTATACACCAGTAACCTTTCCACAGATCTGCCTGTTCCCTGATACTTCTCTCTTTATCCTGCCTCATATCATAAACTCCGAAATCGTATCCAGAATTGCCAGCAGTACCGGCATACTCAGAACCATCACAGACAGTTTACAGAACAGGTCGATCTGTGTTCCGATCATCTGATATCCGGCATCTTTGCAGATTGCAGATGAAAACTGTCCGATATATGTAATCCCGATAATCTTAACCAGAACTGTGAGATAACTGCTGTCTATGGGGAAGCTTTCTCTCAGCCTGTTCATGGTTTCAAACAGATAAGAAACTTTTCCTGCTGCAAGACCAAGAATCAGAAAACCCGTCATCATGGTCACAAGTGCAGCAAATTCCGGTCTGGTTTCTTTTAGAATAAAACCAAGCATCATTCCGCAGATACCCATGATTGAAACTTTCACAATATCCATGCCATTCAAACCTCTTTCTGTTCTGTCAACTGCCATAACAGTTGATTTGAAATCACAGCACAAACAACTGCTGAATACTTTCAAACAGTTCATAAATATATGGAACAATCCAGAACAGCACCATCAGAAGCCCCGCCAGGCTTACCAGAAATGCCTGTTCATCCCTTCCACTGTGTTTTAGGATCTGGCAGAGAACAGAAACCAGAATCCCTACTGCAGCGATTTTAAAAATAAGACTTACCTCCACAGTCTCTCCTTTCCGGCTTCTGCTGCCAAATATAGCAAAACAGTAATCTACACAGTAAAGAAACAGATTATAAATACATGCTCACCAAAAAAACACAGCCACAAATATTCCGCCCAGTATTCCCATACTGCGGTATAATTTTCTTTTTTCACAAAAATCTTTCCTGAGTTCCCTGATCGCATATTCTGTTTCCTTTTCCATCAGATCCATCTGTTTTAGCTGCATATCCAGTCCAAGATAACCAAGCTGATCTCCCAGTGAATAAAATCTGTCTCTCTCTTCCTGCGAAAGACAATCCAGATCCAGACACTTTCCGGCCGATTCTCTGAAGATTGTCCCAAAGGAATCCCCTGTTTTTTCTTTCATTTTCTGTGCCGTAAGTATAAAAAATTCTCTGTACTTCCCTTCCAGTTTCCCGGAAGCACCTGTAAAGGCATCGTACAGAGATTTATTTCCATAACGTATTTCTCCTCTTAGGAGGATGATCATCCGTAAGATCATTTCCATCATCTTTTTGCGTCTGCCAAGTTCATTGCTCATGGCAAAACCGCAACCGACACCGGAAATTACAATTACACATAATCCTACTGTTCTAAGCATACTTTTCCATTTTCATCTAATACAGCTTTCAGACATCCTGCCTGATCATTTTTGTCCAGGATAATATAACGTTCAAATACTTTCTCGCCCATAAGCTTATAAAAGAATGGCTGATCCAGAACATCCTCCAGACAGCTTCCATGTGCAGTCGCAATCAGCTTACATCCACAATGGATCACTGAGTCAACTGCCTTGAAATCCTCTTCACAGCCTAACTCGTCCACTGCAACCACATCCGGTGACATGGAACGGACCAGCATCTGCATACCTTCTGATTTCGGACAGCAGTCCAGCACATCTGTACGCATTCCCAGATCATTCTGAGGAATTCCCTGATAACAGCCTGCCAGCTCACTTCTCTCGTCCACCACACCTATTGTCAGACCCTGGGTATTGGCCCATCCATTACTGAGCTGCCTGATAATATCTCTGAGCAGCGTAGTCTTTCCACACCTTGGCGGTGAAATGATCAATGTATTTGCAACCCATTTCTCTGTACGGATATAAGACATCACCTTATCCGCACATCCCTGAATCTCATGTGCCAGACGGACATTGATGCAGGAAATATATTTCATTCCCATGATCCTGCCCCGATCCAGCACTACCTTTCCGGTCACACCTACTCTGTGACCACCCTGAACACTGATAAATCCCTGTCTGATCTCATCCTCATAAGCATACAGGGAATATCCTGTGACATATTCCAGTGTTTCTTTCAGATCTTCCGTTGTCACCAGATACTGTTCCTGACCCGGTTTTCGCAGAAAACACTCTCCTCCGTCATAAGTTAAAAACAACGGACGCCCTACACGAAGGCGTATCTCATATAATTTATCATAATCCAGCTTCGCATCCATTAAAAGATTCCGGATATTTCCGGCAAACAGGTTTTCAATCTGCTGCGCTTCTATATGTCTCACCTCTTTACACTTAATATATGTGGACAAACCGATTTTAGTACTCTTCCTGATAAGACTCTTCCATTTTTATCAGATTCAGCTTCAGAACCCGGTCTACCACATTTCCTGCATACCCCCTGTACGCATAAGCTCCTGATTCAAAGAGCACGTAAAGTTCATCCCCTTCTACAACAATCTGCTCGATCATCTCAGGCATTCTGTATGATCTTGCAGAATTTTCATTGACATACAGACGTTTGTCCGACTGTTCATAAAAAACAATCCTGGATGGCAGAATACCAAAAGAATGAGACAACAACAGCTTATCGTTATAAAAAGCCATTCCCTGTGCCTGTTCTGATATTGTAGAATAATCCAGCGGAACCGCCATTTCAAACATCATGCCAAGTTCCTCATTAAAAGTATTCACCAGATCACCTTTTGAATCCACCGCATATCTCGCGATGGTGCTCTCTGTATATTTGTTAAAACATCCTACATACAGGCACCCCTTATAGAAAGTCATAAAAGAATCTCTCACGATTCCATAAAGACTACATGTCTGATTTACCTGCACAGGCATATGGTTATCCGCATAATTATAGTCACGCAGCACATCCATCTTAATGCTGATCGCCTGCGCGATTCCATTGGTATTTGAAGAATACCACAGCATATCATGTTCCTGATCATAGGCAAGTCCGCCTACATGAGGCAGACCTGGCAGGACTACCTCTTTGATAAATCTGTGAGTTTCTTTGTTGATCACATAAATAACAGAGTTATGTTTTTCCGTATGACAATAGGCACTTACAAGTACATACTCATCTGTCACCGCAAGTCCCTGAGGAGTCATGGAAGTACATACCGCCTGTTTTGTACCCTCTGCATTCAGGAATGTTCTTGTATATCTCAGTCCGGGAATAATATAAGTTCCGTACTCTTTTTCTTTTTTTCTGCCCTCAAAGGCAAAGGTATTTAACTCCTCCTGCTGCGACAGCATCTGTATCTGTCCACGTAATGAATACACTGCAGCATCCTGGTTGGTTACCGGATATTTTGCAGGAGGTTCCGTCTTACCCCTGTATACGAAAGCATATCCCCAGAAAGCCAGTCCAAGTGCCAGTACTGCTACAAGAATCTTCACTGCCAGTCTCCGGATTTCTTTCTTCGTTTGTCTGTTCATGTCTTACCCAAGTATGATGTCTTCATATTTCCAGTTGATTTCCATGGGATTCATTGCCCATACTGCTCCACTGTAACCGTCTTCCATATCAAGCAGCATATGACTGCCTTCATCCATGGATATAGTCCTCATGTCTCTGGAAAGCCCCTCACCGGTCCATTTGATATAAGCTTCCCTCAGTACCCACTGTTCAAAAAATTTCTTTTCCACATTTATATCTGAGAGAATTTCGAGATACTGTTCCCGGGGTACCATACGTCTGAGCATTCTTTCATAATTGGCTCTGCAATGAATCTGCACATCAATTCCAACCTCCTGATCAGCCAGAATACATACCACATATTTTCCGGAATGACTGATATTATAATGCAGGGACGGACGATAGGAAAGGAATGGTTTTCCATGTTCTCCCTCTGCTCTGGGTTCATTGTACAGATTAATTCCATATTCTTTTTTCAGTGCGATTTCCAGAAGTTTCTCTGCGATCATATGCTCCATATGTGCGCCTTTATATTCTTCCCGTATTTTTGTACAGTAAATAATTCCTTTATTCATAGGCCTGTCTCCTCAAGAAACCGGGAAGGCTCCCGTTCCTTCTCATACTGGCGTTTCACATAGGCAAGCACCAGCTTCTTTTTCGCCCTGGTCATCCCTACATAAAACAATCTTCGTTCTTCTTCCACTGCTTCTGCCAAAACCGCCTTGCGATATGGAATGCTTCCTTCATTAACATTCAGAATATACACAATATCATATTCCAGACCTTTTACCGCATGGAGTGTGGATATAGTCACTCCTTCTTTTTTATCCTGCTGTTTCCTTGCCTGTTCATTCAGGCGCTTCGTATATTCTTCTATGTAAGCCTGCCACTTCGCCAGGGTTTTCATGCCTTTTGCACTCTCATGGATCCGGTCCAGGGTCTCAAGCAGTTCCTCTGGTTTTATTTTACGATACTGTGCATATTCACGCAAGTATTCTTCGAATCCCATTCCTTTTCTGATAAAATTAATCGCAGCAAAAGGGGAAAGAGTACCAAGAATCCTCAGATGCGTTTCCAGTGTGGTAATCCTGTCGCACATCCAGTCTTTGTCTTTATAATATTCCCGAAGTTCATTAAAATTAATCTGCGAACTGTTCAACGCTTCTCTGGAAATATAGCGATTTGGCCGGTTCATGATCTCCAGAAAATTCTTCCTGCTCCTGTCTCCTGCTGCCATTTCAAGATAAGCCAGAAGCGCCCGGCAGATCCAGTGGCGGAAAAGATTGGGAAGCTGTTCTTTCATTGTAAAAGGAACCTGATATTCCATCAGCACATTGATCAGACCTTCCGATTCCTGATTTGTACGAAGCAGGATTGCCGTATTCAGCAGATCCTCGCCGCGCTCCATTCTTTTTTTCAGTGCTGCCACCACGCACATATACTCTTCTCTTGGATTATCAAATTCCTTGCACGTCACAGGCATCCCTTCTTCATTTGGAGTATCCAGCTGCTTTTTGAAACGTCTGGTATTACATCCGATCACTTCCATGGCTGTACGCAGGATATTCTTACTGCACCGGTAATTCACATTCAGAAGGACTGTCTCTGCCTTCGGATAATCCTTTGTAAAATTTAACATAATCTCTGGTCTTGCGCCCCGGAAATGATAGATGGACTGGTCATCATCCCCTACAATAAACAGGTTATTGACAGGTGCCGCCAGCATCTGCAAAATCTTGTATTGTAAGCTGTTGATATCCTGAAACTCATCCACCAGAATGTAGACAAATTTTCTTCTCCATGCATTCAGGATATCCTGTCTCTGAGAAAAAAGTTCATAACAACAGAGGATCATATCATCAAAATCCAGCTTGCGTTTCGCCTTCAGAGCCTGCTTATAGCCATGAAAAATGTCCCTGAATATCTCATCCGAGCAACAGGATGCATAATAATGCTCCGGAGAAATACAGTTCCCCTTTACGACACTGATTTCCCTGGCAACTTCTTCAATGAAATCTCCCTCCTGAGCCATTTCCTGTCCATATTTCTCAGTCATCTCACGTAGAATACTGAATTTCTCTTCCTCAGAAAGAATATTGGCCGCACTCAGATGATAGGCCGCTTTCAAAATCCCATAAAAAATTCCGTGGAAAGTTCCAAAAGTCACTTCGCTTCTGTTCTGTCCCACGAATTTCAAAAACCGTTCTTTCATCTCTGTTGCCGCTGCTCTGGAAAAAGTTACAACCAAAATAGAAGAAGCCGGTATCTTCCCCTCATTGATCATGTATGCAGTTCTCTCCACAATAACGGAAGTTTTCCCCGAGCCGGGACCTGCCAGGACCATCATAGGTCCTGACAGGTGAGTGATTGCCCGAAGTTGAGATGGATTTCTCTTCATATTTATTTGCTTAATTTCTCAATAGCTGCCTTTACTCGTTTGATTGTCTCGTCTTTACCGATGATCTCCATGATCTCAGTAGCACCGGCCGGCGTCATCTGCTTGCCGGAAACAGCAGTACGCAGAGGCCACATTACATATCCGTTCTTATAACCATGCTCTTTTACAAATGCACTTAATGTTTCAAATAACGGATCATTTGTATAATCTTCCTGTTCTTCCAGAACCGGAAGTACTTCTTTTAATACTGTAAGAGAAGTCTCTTCATTTGTCTTCATTTTCTTATGGCAGTACATGGCGGAATCATATTCCGGTACTTCCTCAAAGAAGTCAATCAGAGCCGGAATGTCAGGGAATGTTTCGATTCTGGTCTGTACCATTCCTGCAATCTTTTTGAAGTTGTAGTCTTTCTTCAGAACTTCTTTCATATACGGAAGTGCTCTCTCATAGAATTCATCCGCATCCATTTTCTTGATATACTCACCATTCATCCAACGAAGTTTCGCAATATCAAATACTGCCGGAGATTTATTGATATGATGATAATCAAATACCTGTACCAGTTCATCCAGTGTAAAGATCTCTCTGTTGTCAGAAGGACTCCATCCGAGAAGTGCCACATAGTTGATGATTGCTTCTGAAACAAATCCCTGATCAAGCAGGTCTTCATAAGAGGAATGTCCACAACGTTTGGAAAGCTTCTGGTGTGTCTCATCTGTGATCAGCGGACAATGTACATAAACCGGGATATCCCATCCGAAAGCTTCGTAGATACGGTTGTATTTCGGAGCTGAGGAAAGATACTCGTTACCTCTTACTACGTGTGTGATCTCCATTAAATGGTCATCGATTACGTTTGCAAAGTTATAAGTTGGGTATCCGTCAGATTTGATCAGGATCAGATCTTCCAGTTCCTCATTGTTTACTGTGATATCTCCGTAGATTACATCATGGAATGTTGTAGTTCCCTCTGTTGGCATATTGAAACGGATTACGTGTGGTTCTCCTGCATCAAGACGACGCTGTACTTCTTCTTTGGAAAGTTTAAGGCAGCGTTTGTCATAAATGGAAATCTCTTTTCCTGCCACAACACGTTTCATACCTTCCAGTTCTTCCTTCTTACAGAAACAGTAGTATGCATCACCCTGTTCTACTAACTGCTGTGCATATTTCAGATAGATTCCCTGTGCCTGACGCTCACTCTGAACATACGGTCCAAAGCCTTTGTCCTTGTCCGGACCTTCATCATGGAGAAGTCCTGTTTTTGCAAGAGTACGGTAGATAATATCTACAGCGCCTTCTACGTAACGTTCCTGGTCTGTATCTTCAATACGGAGGATGAAATCTCCGCCTTCATGTTTTGTAATAAGGTATGCATATAATGCTGTTCTTAAATTTCCAACATGCATTCTGCCTGTAGGGCTTGGTGCAAATCTTGTTCTGATCTTGGTCATAACTTTTTTCACTCCTGAATTTTTTATATATTCAAAATCTGTAAAAAAAGACCCTGCTTAAAAGCAGCGTCTTTCTACTTTCGGGTTTATTATACGTCAGAGGCTTTCTTATTTCAAGTCGGGATGAGGGAAAATTTTAATGTTTTTTGGGAAGGGACGCATGGGAAGCAATTATGTTTGGGGGCTCAGTTTCGGAACCATTGTATTTCTAGGCATTCGGGAAGCCGCTAAAATCATGAGCCGCTCTCTCAAACTCGCTCCGTTGCAAACTCCGCTCAGACAGTGAAACGATCGGCTCATAACGCGGCTTCCCAAATACCAAGAACTACAATGAACCCTCAAATTCGCCCCCAAACATAATTGCTTCCCATGCTGACTATCGGCTATATAACATATTTAGTGTACAACAATAAAGAATATACCACTCCTGACTTTACAGAACAATTAGCCAAATAACATATCTGCTACACAACATAACTATAGTAACCCTAAGAAAGTGCATGACAACTTGCAACAAAACAGCGCAGAAAAATATTTTATTTGGAGTGCATTTGCAGGGGTCTTAGATATTCTTAGTTCTCAGAAATCCGCGTTATGAGCCGGCTGCATCACTGTCTGAGCGAAGTTTGCAACGGAGCGAGTTTGACAAGACGGCTCATGCCTTTAGCAGATTTCTGAGAGCTTAGAATATCTTAGACCCCGAAACCGCACTCCAAATAAAATATTTTTCTGCGCGTCCCTCTTGCCATTCACACGCTACATCTTACGAAATCTCTCATACCTTTCCTGCGCGATCTGTTCTCCACTTTTACCACTCTGTTTCTCCAGAAACTGCTTCATTCTAATCTTCATATACTCTGCAATTTCCGGCAAATTCTCCTCACTTGCAGGATATTCCTCCGGTATGATCCGTTCAATGATTCCCAGTTCTTTCAGATGAGCCGCCGTTACTTTCATGACCTCTGCAGCTTCCGGTGCCTTTCTGCTGTCTTTCCAGAGAATGGAAGCGAAACCTTCAGGTGAAAGGATGGTGTAGGTTGCATTTTCCATCATCCAGACTTCATTGCCGACTGCAAGTGCAAGTGCACCGCCACTGCCGCCTTCACCAATTACAACCGAAAGAACCGGCACCTTCAAATCGGACATTTCCAGAAGATTCCTTGCAATGGCTTCGCCCTGTCCCCGTTCTTCTGCTTCCAGTCCACAGAATGCCCCCGGAGTGTCTACAAATGCAATGACTGCACGTCCGAATTTTTCTGCCTGTTTCATCAGTCGAAGAGCCTTTTTGTACCCTTCCGGTGATGGCATTCCGAAGTTACATCTGATGTTTTCTTTTGTAGTATGCCCTTTACGGATTCCGATTACTGTAACGGGCTGTCCGTCCAGTGTAGCAATGCCGCCGATGATGGCATTATCGTCTCTGACACCTCTGTCACCATGAAATTCCATGAAATCATCAAAAATGGCATCAATATATTCCGCTGCTGACGGACGGTCACTGTTTCTGGCAATCTGGACTCTGTCCCAGGCTGTGAGATTTTTTTGTTTCTTCTGCTTTTTCTTTTTGCCAAAAGTATCGAAAGATCTGGCAGATGTTTCCTGTGGAAATTCTCCGTAACATTTTCTGGTATCATGCAGTTTCAGGATCAGTGAAAGAACATCCCGCATAGAGCCTCGTTCAACAATTCCGTCGAGAAATCCATGTTCCAGAAGAAATTCCGGTCTCTGGAAGCCCTCCGGCAGTTTCTGACCTATAGTCTGTTCAATGACTCTCGGGCCGGCAAATCCGATCAGTGAGCCTGGTTCTGCAAGGATAATATCTCCAAGCATGGCAAAGCTTGCTGTAACGCCACCGGTAGTCGGGTCTGTCAGCACAGATGTGTAGAGAAGCCCTGCCTGGGAGTGACGTTTAATGGCTGCGGAAGTTTTTGCCATCTGCATCAGTGATACAATTCCTTCCTGCATTCTGGCACCGCCGGAACAACAGAACAGAATGACCGGAAGTCCCTGTTTTGTTGCTTCTTCAAATGAGCGGGTGATCTTTTCTCCCACCACATATCCCATGGAAGCCATGAGAAATCTGGTATCCATGGCTCCGATCACTGTACGGATTCCTCCGATGGTGGCTTCTCCGATGAGAATTGCCTCATCAAGGTGTGTTTTTTCTCTCAGATCCTCAATTTTCTGCGGATAATCCGGATAGTCCAGTGGATTGCTGTTGTCAATTCCTGTGAACCACTCTTTAAAACTTCCTTTATCTGCGATCATTTTGATCCGACGTTTCGCACTGATTCTGAAATATCCTCCGCATTTCGGGCACACATAGGCGTTGGATATTACGTCTTCTCTGTAAACCATTTCTCCGCACTTTGGACATTTAATCCATAAACCCTCAGGTACGGAAACAGATGCGGCCTGTTTATGCCGGTCTTCTGAAACTGTTTTCTTAAAAAATCTCTTCAAGTCTGCCATTAAAATCCTGCTCCTTTATGTAACCCAATTTGATGTTCTTTCAGACAACAAAATAACGTTAATAACTATTAATCAAACTAATTCTGTCAAAAATTATTTTATCGATTTGCTTATCAATTACCTTTCAATAATAAGTATGTAATTTCTGCTGAACTATAAAATATATTTGCACCAGTTTTCTTTTACAGATCCGGATAATGCTGCGGAATGAAATCTGTGGTGATATTTCCTTCCTGAAAATCCGGCTGATTGAGAAGTTCATACAGAAAATCCACGTTAGTTTTTACTCCTTCGATGGCAACTTCTCCAAGTGCACTGATCATCTTTCGAATGGCACTGCGGCGGTCTTTGTCATAAACAATGATCTTGGCAATCATAGAATCATAGTAGGGCGGGATTGCGTAGTCATTATAAACTGCTGTATCCACGCGGATTCCGTTTCCACCGGGAAGATGTAAGTCAGTGATCTTACCCGGGCATGGCATGAAATGTCTCTCAGGATCCTCGGCATTGATTCTGCATTCCATGGCGTGGCCGCGGATTTCTATGTCTTTCTGCTGAACGCTTAACGGTTCACCTGCCGCAATGCAGATCTGCTCTTTGATCAGGTCTACACCAGACACAAATTCTGTTACCGGATGTTCTACCTGGATTCTGGTGTTCATTTCCATGAAATAAAATTCTCCGGACTGATCCAGAAGAAATTCTATGGTTCCTGCACTTTCATAGCCTGCTGCCTTTGCTGCCCGTACTGCTGTCTCACCCATTTTCTTTCTCAGATCATCAGAGATTGCGATACATGGAGACTCTTCGATCATTTTCTGGTGACGTCTCTGAACAGAGCAGTCTCGTTCTCCCAGATGAACTACATTTCCGTATTTATCCGCAAGAATCTGCACTTCAACATGTCTGGGATTCTCCACAAACCGTTCCAGATACATGGTATTATCGGAGAAGGAATGGACCGACTCCTGCTGTGCTGTCTCAAACAATTTGGCAAATTCCTGTTCATTTCCGGCTACACGCATTCCTTTTCCACCGCCGCCTGCTGATGCTTTGATCATGACCGGAAAACCGATTTCCTTTACAGCTTCCAAAGCCTGCTCTACTGTGTAGACCGGTTCCTTTGTGCCGGGCACTACCGGGACTTTAGCTTTCCGCATTGTGTTTTTCGCCTCAGATTTATTTCCCATTCTGGAAATTACTTCTGCGGAAGGACCAATAAATGCCACATTACATTTCTCACACATTTCCACAAAACGGCTGTTCTCTGAGAGAAATCCGAATCCCGGGTGGATTGCTTCTGCTTTTGTGGCAATGGTAGCACTTAAGATTCGCTCCATGTTCAGATAGCTGTCTGATGACTGTGCCTTTCCGATGCATACTGCTTCATCTGCAAGCTGGGTATGCAGGGCATCTCTGTCTGCTTCTGAGTATACGGCTACTGTGCGGATTCCCATCTCACGACATGCCCGGATGATCCTCACTGCAATCTCACCACGATTGGCGATCAAAATTTTATTAAACATCTGTTATGCTCCTACTGCAAAAGTCAGCTCTGCGATCACTGCTACCTTACCGTCCTGGTTTGTTGCCTTTGCTTTTCCCACTCCCATGGGACCTTTTTCCTTAATGATCTCTACTTCGAGAGTAAGGGTATCTCCGGGAACTACCTTGTTCTTGAATTTTGCATTGTTGATCGATGCAAAATATGCGATCTTTCCTTTATTTTCCGGTTTACTCAGAATTGCAACTGCACCTGTCTGCGCAAGCGCTTCAACGATCAGAACTCCCGGCATAACCGGTTCCTGTGGAAAGTGTCCTGCAAAATGCGGCTCATTATAGGTAACACATTTCTTTCCTGTTGCCTTCACACCCGGCACCAGTTCTTCAATAGTATCAATCAGGAGGAACGGGTGTCTGTGGGGAATGATCTCCATGATTTCTTTTGTTGTAAGTTTCATAGTTTTTTACCTCCTTCTTCTATTCTATCACAAACATCGGCTGTCCGAACTCTACCATCTGCTCGTTTTCTACAAGGATTTCTTTTACTGTACCATCAAATTCTGATTCAATCTCGTTCATCAGCTTCATTGCTTCCACAATGCCAAGGACCTGACCTTTGCTTACTTTATCTCCTACTTTTACAAAGGGGGGATTTTCCGGAGAAGATGCTGCATAATAGGTACCTACAAGAGGAGATTTTACCACACTTCCTGTCTGTACTTCATCGTTAACAGCATTGACGGATTCTACATGTACAGCCTGCTGCACTACCGGCTGATACTGCTGAGCATCTGCCGGATCAGTATTGACTGCCATCTGCTGTACAATTGTTTTCTCTTTTGACATGGAAATATTTAAGGTATCGTCCTGCAGGTTAAATTCTGTGAGATCTGAATCGCTGACTGCGTGGATCAGTTCTAATATATTTGCCAGTTCCATTTATTTCCTCCTGCTGAAATAGCTATATTATAAGATCACTGTCGTATATTGTTTTCAAAATCACCATACCATTTATTATCTACGTGATCAGTCTTCGTACTTTTTAATAAGTAAGGATGCGTTATGTCCGCCAAAGCCAAGAGAATTGGTAAGTGCATATTTGATATCCATCTTTACATTACCGTTTCCTACATAATCCAGGTCACACTGTTCATCCGGCACCTTATAACCAACAGTCTGATGGATCAGACCTTCCTGAAGTTCTTTTACACAGGTGATCACTTCCACTGCACCGGCAGCTCCCAGAAGATGTCCTGTAATAGATTTTGTAGAATTTATTTTCATTTCTTTTGCGTGTTCACCAAATGTTTTCTTAATGGCAATTGTTTCAAATAAGTCATTATGATGTGTGCTTGTGCCATGTGCGTTTACATACCATACATCATCTGTGGAAATTCCTGCTTCTTTTACAGCCCATTCCATAGCTTTGGCAGCACCGGAACCGTCCTCTGCAGGGGATGTAATGTGATAAGCATCTCCTGTTGCACCATATCCGACAACCTCGCCAAGGATCTTCGCTCCACGTGCTTTGGCATGCTCCAGTTCTTCCAGAACTACCACGCCGGCACCCTCACCCATTACAAAACCGCTTCTTTCTTTGTCAAAAGGGATGGAACATCTCTCAGGATCTGTGGATGAGGTCAATGCTGTCAGTGCCGCAAAACCACCAAAGCCTGTTGGTGTGATAGCTGCTTCCGTTCCACCTGCAACCATAACATCTGCATCAGAGCACTGAATAGTACGGTATGCTTCTCCAATGCTGTGGGTTCCTGTTGCACAGGCAGTTACAACATTAATGTTCTTTCCGCGGAGTCCAAACTGAATGGAAACATTTCCGGATGCCATATTGGAGATCAGAAGAGGAATCATCAGAGGATTCAGTCTTCCTGGTCCCTTTGTGTTGAGAATTTCGCAGGATTTCTCTACCACCTGCATACTTCCGATACCGCTTCCCACGCTACAGCCTACACGGAAGGGATCTTCTTTTGTCATATCCAGTCCGGACTGCTCAATAGCTTCTTTTGCTGCTGCTACCGCATACTGGCTGAAAAGCTCCATACGTTTTGCAGATTTGAAATCCATATAATCCTTTGGATTAAAATTGTTGATTTCCGCAGCCATATGCGCTCTGTAATTTGTGGAATCAAAACGTGTTACTTCTGCAAAGTTTGTTTTTCCTTCTTTTACACTGTTCCAGAATTCTTCTACACTAAGGCCTACCGGAGTGATTGCTCCCATACCTGTAATTACAACTCTTCTCATTTTGTTCTCCTTATTTATACGTTCATACCGCCATCTACGCTGATGACCTGTCCTGTAATATAGTCTGCTTTGTCTGATGCCAGAAATACTGCTGTATTTGCAATATCCTCAGGCTTTCCGAAACGTCCCAGGATAATCTGCTTACATGCATTTTCCCTGATTTCTTCTGAGAGTACTTCTGTCATCTCTGTGTCTACAAATCCGGGTGCAATGGCATTTACCGTAATTCCCCGGCTGCCCAGCTCTCTTGCCATTGTTTTTGTCAGACCGATCACACCTGCTTTGGATGCAGCATAATTTGCCTGGCCCACATTTCCGAGGATTCCGGAAACAGAAGAAATATTGATGATCTTTCCACTTCTCTGTTTCAGCATCTGACGGGCACTGTGACGGATTGTATTGAATGTACCTTTCAGGTTTACATTAAGTACAGAATCGAAATCCTCTTCTTTCATTTTCATGATCAGACCATCTTTGGTAATTCCTGCATTATTAACCAGAATATCAAGGTGTCCGTATTCTTTAACTATATCTTTGATCATTGCTTCACAGGCTACGAAATCACTGACATTGCATTTATATATGGAAGCTTTTCCACCGTTTTCTTCGATGGTCTGTTTTACTTCCTTCGCTCTCTCTTCAGAACCATTGTAATTGATAACCACCTCTGCACCTTCCTTTGCAAGAGCAATAGCAATGGCTCGTCCGATTCCACGTCCTGCACCTGTAATCAGGGCAATTTTATTTTTCAGCATTTTACAGACACTCCTTTCTCACTTCATCCAGATCTTCTGTTTTCTCAACATGTAATGCTTTTACATTTCTGTTGATCTTTTTGAGAAATCCTGTCAGAGTTTTTCCCGGTCCAATCTCAATAAAAGTATCTACACCATCATCAATCATCTGTTCTACACACTGCTGCCAGCGCACAGAGGATGAAACCTGGCTGACAAGCAATTCCTTTACCTGCTCCGGTCCTGTCACATACTGTGCAGTTACATTTGTCACATAAGGTACTGTAAATGACTGGATTTCTACCTTCTCAAGTTCCTGTCCCAGTTTTTCCCCTGCGCCTTTGAGAAGCTCACAGTGAAATGGGCCACTGACTTTAAGAGGAATCACACGTCTGGCGCCTGCTGCCTTTAATGCCTCCCCTGCTGCTGCAACTGCTGTCTCCTCGCCTGTGATCACAATCTGTCCCGGACAGTTATAATTTGCAATGGATACAATTCCCTGTGTCTCATTGCAGATTTTTTCAATCAGCTCTGCATCTGTTCCAAGAACAGCGGACATTGCACCACCTGTAGGATATGCCTCCTGCATAAAAATTCCTCTTTTTCGCACTACAGTAAATGCATCCTCTTCCTTCATAACACCGGAGGCCACCAGTGCTCCGTATTCTCCAAGGCTCAGTCCAGCATTTACCTGAGACCTGATTCCGGCTTCCTCTACAGCTCTTAAGATTGCAATTTCTGCTGTCAGCATGGCAATCTGTGTATATTCTGTAATATTTAATCTGTCATTTTCTTCAAAGCATAAAGCTTCTACATCAAGCCCGGATGCTTTTGATGCGTTTTCAAATACTTTGCGGCTTACAGCATATTTTTCATAGAAATCTTTCGCCATTCCTGTATACTGTGCGCCCTGTCCCGGAAATACAAATGCAATTTTAGACATATCATTTTCCTTTCCTTTATTTTTATGTTTATATCAGATGATAACAATTTGTTTCTGATTGCAAATTATTTTAGTTTAAAATATTTTGATACTCAAATTATAATGTCAAAAAATTCTCCCCGAAGCCATCTCTGGCTCCAAGGAGTTATTTGTCATTTCTATATGATTAAGCCTCTACGCCTTTGTTTTTCAGATAATCCATAACAGCTCCGACTGTTGTTAAATCTGTAAGATCTTCAGCCGGGATCTCAATATTGTATTCATCTTCCAGAGCCATAACCAGCTCAAACAGGTCAAGTGAATCTGCGCCAAGATCATCCTTGAAAGAAGTTTCAGCAGTAATTCCTGCTGCATCACAATTTAACTGCTCTGCGATCATTTCACTCATTTTTTCTAACATAATTTTCTCTTCTCCTTTAATTCAAGCCCCGGAATGCTTCTCTTTTTCCTGCTCCGGTTATCACTTGTTTTTTATTATTTTTGTTAAGCAGATGATGATTCTGCTTTTTCTTGTTTTCAACCTTATCATCCGTCAGACCAGTAAATACGTCTCATTTATTCAGATTTGGTTTTATCGGGATTGATTACTTTGATGTTCAAAGTATATATTCTTCCCTCCTGTTTGTCAAGCACTATTTTATTACATTTTTTATTCCTCAAATTTAATCTGCCTTGCCACACTCAGCGCAAGTCCCATCTCTGCCATAAGGAATACGATCGACGTACCTCCATAACTGATAAACGGAAGAGTGACACCTGTATTCGGCATAAGGTTTACAACAACCGCAATATTAAGAATAACCTGCAATGCTATGTGAATAAAAATCCCACTGACCATAAGTGAGCCAAACATATCCGGTGCATTCTGTGCAATAACAAACAGCCTGTATAACAGATATGCATAAAGCATCAGCACGATAAGACCTCCAAAAATCCCCAGTTCTTCACAGATAATTGAAAAAATCATGTCATTCTGTGCCTCAGGTACACTTCCCAGCTTCTGAATACTGTTTCCAAGTCCTCTGCCAAAAAATCCTCCCGAGCCAATCGCATACAATGCCTGAATTGTCTGATACCCCCAACTGTCCGCATATTCTTCCGGATGAAGCCATACCATGATTCGTCTCAGACGAAAGCTTCCACTTCCATCAACACTCACTGTTGCATTCAGAAAAATGACTCCGATCACTGCCAGCGCAATAACAACACCTGCAATAATAATAAAAATCTTAATATCCGGGTGAGCCACAAAAATCAGTCCTGCAGTAATACAGAAAATAATAATTGCTGTACTCAGATTGTCCGTAAATACATATGCAGCCAGTGCCAGTCCGCCTCCCACAACAGCAAGAACCATACAGCCCTTTAAGGTATGGACTTTCTTTCCCATATGCACGATCATATATGGGAGGCAGACAATAACTGCTATCTTGGCAAGCTCTGCCGGCTGGAACTGAACCGGTCCAAGATTCAGCCATCTCTGGGCACCATGAGAAGACTGCCCCAGCGGTGTTTTTACCAGTGCCATCAACACCAGTGCCGCTACATACAAAGCTGTGCTAAAACGGTTCAGTATCCGATAATTGAGCCTGGAAATGATCAGTGCCATGATAATACATGCCACGCTGATGATGGCCTGTTTTTTAAAAAAATACATGTCGCTTCCGTAATTTATCTGAGCCATATAGGAGCTTGTACTGTACAGCATGATAAGCCCAAAACAGGTCAGCAGTACAATAACTGCTACCAGACTGTAATCATAATAATCTGTTTTTGTTTTTCGACGCGCCCTGCTCTTGGAAGATGCTGTTGAATACGACTTTTTTTGTGATTTTGTATTTTCCATTTAATCACCTGATGCTTTCTTGTTTTCTAAAATTCCCATCTGACTTTTTTATTATAACAGAAAGCTTTTTCATAAGCAATGGGGCAGTTGCCTGATTGCATCTGCCCCATTTTAGTTAAGTCTGGCTGTTCATCTTTCCCTTATTCTGTATGTCTCAGGTTTATGATATCTATTTCTCATTATCACTGATTTCAATCGGGTCAGATTCGAAAATAAATTTAACATTTCCGTCCATATCGCCAGATCTGTCTGTGAATGTTGTGTACATTACATCGTCAGACTGGATTACCTCAAATCTGTCAAGAATATCCTGAAGATCTCCGTTTACTGTATCATCCAGTTTCTTAATACCTTCTTTATAGAATTTCTTCTGTCCTTTGTTCAGTTCTTTTGCTCCGTCATTCAGATCGCTGATACCATCTTTAAGCTGATCACTGCCATCAGAAAGCTTATCTGCACCATCCATTAACGTCTGAGTGCCGGATACAAGGCTGCCTGTTCCTGATGCAAGGGTCTGTGCTCCGGATACAAGTGTCTGGGTTCCTGATGCAAGCTTAGATGCTCCGCTGTTTAATGTAGAACTGTTCGAAGAAAGCTGATCTGCTCCGCTGTACAGTGTTCCACTGTTAGATGCCAGAGTTTCCACACCACTTGTAATCTGACCTGTTGCAGAATTGATCTGAGACATACCACTGGTCAGGCTCTTTCTTGCGCTCTTAAGAGTCTTGGCTCCTTTTAACAGTGTCTGTGCATTAACATTATTTTCGCCCTGAAGCTGTGCAATTCCATCTGTCAGTGTCTTTCCGGAACTAAGCAGTGTATCTGCGCCGGAAATCATCTGTTCTGTGCTTGCTTTTGCAAGGCTTTCATATCCACTCTGGAGAGATTTATTTGCAGTAGTCAGCTGATCAGAGCCTGCTTTCAGCTGATCGATTCCCTGCAGCATTTCCGGAAGCTGCTGTCCAAGTCCGGTAAATAATGTACTCATCTGATTTACTACTGTAGCAATCTGGGTTCCTGACTGAGCAAGCTGGGTTCCACTTGCTTTTAATGTGCCATCATTAGAAGTAAGCTCTTTTGCACCTGCATTTAACTGTGATACAGTTTCCTGCACTGTCTTCATTCCCTGAGTTAATGCCTGTAATTGCTGTTTCATCTGTTCAATACTGCTGTTGACTGCCTCTTCCTGTGCATCTGCTGTTGATTCTGCACTGGACGCAGATGCCCTTAAAGCGTCTGCTGCTGACTGTAATGCTGACGTATCAGGTGCGGAGGCTGTAATTGTGGATGTATCAATATTAGATGCACTGTCCTCAGCTGCCTGAATAGAACCTAACGCACCATCAATCGCAGCTTCTACAGCAGCTGCTGTTTCATCATCCATATTGCTGGTATCAATATTATACAAAGCAGATTCTGCTGCTTCTAGCTGACTGCTGACTGCTGCAACTCCTGCATCTACAGAAGATGCATCTACAGAAGCCTCTGCGGAATCACTGATCCAGGATTCAATTGCATCTGCCTGACTGTTCATGGTTTCAGCACTGTCATTTAACTGTCCGGACATTGCATTTGCACTTTCTTCTATTTCTGAAGCTGTGGAAGCTCCCATGTTTTCAAGTGAGCTCTCAAGCTGGCTCAGTCCTGATGCAAGCTGTTCTACACTTTCAATATACTGGCCAACTGCAGAAGTGTAATCAGAAACGCCTGTTGTATAAGCCGTCATGCTGTCACTGAAATTAGCAATCTGATTTGCATCGATTTTAGATGAAAGAGCTGTCATTTTTTCTACAGCAGTCTGGATTCCATTTACAGCAGTATCAATTCCCGGAACAACCTGACCAATTCCATTCACTAAGCTCTTGATACCACCAGCATACTGACCCACACCGCCTGCAAGCTGATTAACTCCTGCAATATACTGCTGCATTCCGTCTGTCAGAGTAGTTGTTCCTGTTACATAGCTCTGCACACCGCCTGCAAGCTGATTGCCGCCTGCAACATATGCATTTACACCATCGGAAAGAGATTTCATCCCTGCCTCATAGTCCGCTATCTTGCTGTCCAGCGTATCTACTCCTGCTGTATATTGTTTGATTCCATCTGAAAGTGTGTCTGCCCCTGCTGTATAAGAGGAAACACCACTGTTTAAAGTCTGTGCCCCTGTATTCAGTGTCTGTGCTCCGCTGCTTAATTCCTTTGCTCCGTCATCCAGTTCTTTTGCTCCGTCATTCAGATCACTGACACCACTTTTCAGAGTTCCGATTCCATCATAAAATTCTTTATATTTGTCATTGAGTTTATTAGTTCCATCATAAAGATCTTTGGTTCCGTCTACCAGTTTTACTGCTGCATCCGTCAGATCTTTCATTGAATCCTTCAGCTCATCCAGTCCATCCACATCATCCAGATCAATATCTTTGAAAATATCTGTAAGTGCTACGGTAAATGTAGAATTCATCTCACAGTCTGTAACATCTGCTTCCACTGTAAATCCTTCAGGGATATTCACTTCATCTGCAATATCAGAAGACATATCCAGACTTTCTTTCATTCCCGGCATACCAAAACCGACAACAACATTTCTGCTTCCGTCAGAAATAACCTTACCGTTATCTACTGTAATATTGGAGAAATTATCTGTAGAAAGGATCATTCCTGTCACCATAACAAAGGGTGAATAAATATCAGTCTTTTTGCCATTCACTGTTTTGGTTGTTTTAGAAGTATTTGCATATGTCACTTCCATTTTCAGATGTCCTGTCTTTCCTGCCAGAGCTTCCGGAGAAACCTCAGTTCCATCCATATAATATTTAATTCCTACGGAAACCGGGAGATTTTTCTCTGTCTTTCCCTGATAATAAATATCCTTTCCATCAGTACTCCAGGTCAGATCATTTCCGTTCTGAGTAAATGTTTCATCACCTTTTACGTTTTTTATATCCTGAAGATCAGAGGCATCTTTCACCTCAGAATTGGAACTGTCTCCGGAATTTTTCAGCCAGTCAGATACTGTGACATCCGTTACTTCTCCTCCGGCAGTTGTATTTACATAAACGGTTTCTTCTTTCTGCAATCCATTATCACCTGTTGAAGCAGCTGCCATTACAGTACCTGCTCCGAGAACTACAGCCATTCCTGCTGCAAGCGTTGCTGCAGCTGCTTTCTTTCTGTTTCTGTTCATAATAACTTACTCCTTTATTCTATCTCTTTACAATAAGCTTCTTTTTAAAAATCCTGAATCACTGTTTCTTCTCTTTTGCCGGTTTCTTCTTGGCAAATCCAATAGATGTGTGGCAGATGAGAGAATCAAATATCATAAACATAGCCGGAAGTATAAACAATACCACCAGTGTACTGATCACAGCTCCACGTGAAAGCAGGTTTGTGATACTTCCAATCATATCTACCTGTGTATAAAGACCAACTCCGAAAGTTGCCGCAAAGAAGCTGCAGCCACTGATCACAATTGACTTCATGGAAGTTTTATGTGCGATGGCAATGGATTCTTTCTTACTCTTTCCAAGACCACGTTCTTTCTGGTATCTGCTGGTCATAAGGATTGCATAGTCAACAGTAGCTCCCAGCTGGATACAACCGATAACAATGCTTGCTACGAACACCACTTCCTTTCCCTGATAATAAGGAACGGACATATTGACAAAAATCGCAAACTCAATAACTGCAACCAGAATAAACGGAAGCGAAATGGATTTAAACACAACCATGATAATAATGAAAATTGCCAGGATAGAGATAGTATTTACAGTCTTTAAATCCACATCCGTAACATCCTGAAGATCCTTGGTCAGAGGTGCTTCTCCGATTACCATAGATTCCGGACTGTATCCTTTTACAATCTTCTGGATCTCATCAATCTGATTGTTTACCTCGTCTGTGGCTGTTTTATATTTGGAGCAGATAAATTCCATCTCGTACTCATCGCTTTCCAGCATCTTCTTCAGATTACTTGGGATCATGGTATCCGGGAATGCCGCACCTACGAAAGAGTCCATTCCAAGTGCCCATTTTACACCATCAACATCCTTGATCTGGTCAAGCATTTCTGTTTTTTCTTTTGATGTCAGACCTTTCTTTAATAACACCATATGAACATTATTCATATCAAAGGTTTCCTGAAGTTTGGCATTTGCCACATTACTGTCCAGCGTGGAAGGAAGTGACTTGTCAATATTGTAGTAATTCTTCAGATTGTTATTTCCATGAATTGCCGGGAAAAGCATTACCAGAAAAATGATCAGCCATACTTTATAATGCTTTGTAATAAAAGCAGATGCCTTATCAAAGCTTGGAAGCAGCGGCTTATGTGTTGTTTTTTCAATGGCTCCGTCAAAAGTAAGCACCAGAGCAGGGAGCAAAGTAACACAACACAGAACACCGATAACAACTCCCTTGGCCATTACGATACCCATATCACGTCCAAGTGAGAAGGTCATAAAGCAAAGTGCGATAAATCCGGCTACTGTTGTAATAGAACTTCCGATTACAGATTTGAAGGTTGCATTGATGGCATGTGCCATAGCCCTCTCTTTATCACCCTCAAACCGCTTCTTATTCTCCTCATAACTGTTCAGCAGGAAAATGGAATAATCCATGGTAACACCAAGCTGCAGGACTGCTGTCAGTGCCTGAGTGATGTATGAAATCTGACCAAGAAAAATATTACTTCCAAGATTATACAAGACTGCAACACCAATGCAGAGCAAAAACAAAACCGGAACTACCAGAGAATCCATTGCAAGGAGCAACACTATCAGAGAAAGGCAGGAAGCAATCACAACGTAAATCGGCATTTCCTTAAGTGCGATCTGTTTGATATCAGTAACAATGCCTGTCATTCCACTGACAAAACAATTCTTTGAAGTAATCTTACGAATCTGCGTCACAGCTTCCATGGAAGTTTCTGATGATGTTGTATTATCAAACAACGCGATCATCATAGTTGCATCTCCGTTAAAAAATGCCTCTCTCAAATCCTTCGGAAGCATTTCTACAGGAACGGAAACATCCAGGACACTGTCATACCACAGTACTTTTTTCACGTGATCAACTGCTTCGATTTTCTCTTTCAGAGCAGCTACATCCTTCAGTTCCATATCCTCCACCACTATCATGGAAAAGGCTCCCATCCCAAACTGATCTACCATAATGTCCTGTCCATCAACTGTCTCAAGGGTATCCGGCAGATAACTCAGTACATCGTAGTTGATTCTGGTCGCCGCCATACCGAGATATGAAGGGATCAGCAATGCAATTCCGATGATAATGATCAGTATCTTGTGTTTTGCAATCCACTTTCCTACCTTAATCATCTTTTTCTCCTCTTCTTTCTTTATTATTGATACTGTTTGATCATTCTATGACTAACAGTCATTTTTTATTTCATGGAATGTTATATAACAAAAATGACTTTCAGTCAATAATCATTCTTCACAATTTGTCTAAATTTTTCCAGAACAAAAATGTAATATTGACTTTCAGTCATTTTTGTTTAAAATAGTAATTATATATGATCACAATATAATTACAAAGTAAGCTTATGTTGCTGTGAACAGTAAGACGCTTATTGCTTTTCGCAAACTCCGCAGCGGGACTTACCTGATTCGGTTAAAATGTTATGTATACAGTAGAGGAAGGAATGAATCTGAAATGGGAAAACTGGAGCTGAATAAAAAGAAGAAAAAAGATGCTCTTTTCAACACTGCCTTTGAACTTTTTACGACGAAGGGACTTACCAAAACTACAATTTCAGATATTGTAGATCAGGCCGGGGTTGCCAAGGGGACTTTTTACCTCTATTTTAAGGATAAATATGATATCCGGAATAAACTGGTTTCCCACAAGACCGGAGAATTGTTTTTCCGGGCCCATGAGGCTGTGCAGAATGCACATATCAGCGAATTTGACAGGCAGGTACATTTTATTATAGATTACATTCTTACTGAGTTGAATAAAGACCGTACTCTCCTGCTGTTTATTTCAAAGAATCTTGCCTGGGGTGTCTTCAAGGGTGCTTTTGAGGAAAAAATGCCTGACGACGAATATAATTTTTATCAGTCCTATCTGGATATGCTTGCTCAAAGCGGACTACATTATAAAAATCCGGAACTGATGCTCTTTACGATCATTGAGCTGGTAGGTTCCACCTGCTACAGCTGCATTCTGTATCAGCAGCCTGTGTCTCTGGCTGAGTACCGTCCTTATCTGCACAGGACTATTTCAGGAATTATGGAAACTTTTTCACAGGATCATACTACATGTGAAGTTTTGTCTTCCGACACCAAAACACATGTGGATCATACAGCATAATCACTATGCAACCCTCATAAATGATACATTTAAAAAGATTGCTGTAAAAAAGGCAAGCCTCCGGAGGTTTGTCTTTTTTATAATTTATAGGTTTCCAGATCATCAGGAATCCAGAGATTTCCTTTATAATACTGTCTGCCTTCTTCTGTGTAGAGCTCCTTTCGTCTGGAAATATTTTTATCCTCTGTATGATACAGAATCAGATTCTCTGCTTCCAGTTTCTGTGCCAGCTCACAGGCATCCTTTACAGTAGAATGATGTTTCTCATATGGTTTGAATTTATCTGCCTGAGAGAACAGACAGAATGCTTCATGAAGAAGCCATGTGCTGTTTTGGGCATATTTCTGTTCACATTCATTATATGGCTCATCTCCACAACAGGTCAGCTTCTTTCCCTCTGCGTACTCCATGGAGAACCCAAACTGTTTTGCCTTTGTAGACAGAATATCAAAAAATGTCACCCTGTGTCCCAGAATCGTTCTATCTTCTCCGTCCTTTACTTCTTCCAGATGGACTTTGTCTCCGATAAATTTCGTTTCCTTTGGTGTGAGAAGCATCTCTGCCATCTGTTTCAGCAGGCTGATCACTTCATCATGTCCATAGATAGTCACTTCACCGCCAAACTGTCCTCTTGCCATTCCCTGACAATACATACGAAGCATCCAGATGATTCCAAGCAGATGATCGATGTGTTTATGTGTCACAAATATAGTGCTGATTTCTTTCCAGCTGATTCCTGCGTCCTCCAGCTGCTTCAGAATTGTGTTTCCGCCACCTCCGTCTATCATAAAATATTCTTTATCTTCATTTAGCGCAAAACAGGTGTTATAGCATTTCGTCACCTTTGCATTTCCGGTTCCCAATATTGTAAGTTTCATCTTTATGTACCTCCCGACTTTCTTTGGATGCTGACACTTAGCAGGCAGCAAATATTTCCTATATATAATAACATATTCGAAAGCAAAAAGAAATCTGCCTGTCAGACGATATGAATCTTCGTTATGTCTCGGGATTTTGGCATATTCATGCCAAAACACCTCGCGGGATAGTGGTATGTGAACAGTAACGAATCTTCACTATGGCAATGAAATTTCGACTTGTATGAGCACGGTTTTATGAGCATGACATAAAATATAATGTAAACAGTTTTCAGAGAAGGGAATTATATATGGAAAATTATCGGATGGGATGTTCCGGCAACCGCCCTTATAACCGTACCTGCGGTATGAATATGCCTCAGCCTTCAAATAGAAATATGAACAGTTCCGAATGCTCTGTCAGAAACACGACAGGCTGTAGCTGTACTATACTGGGTGTCAAAGAAAAAAAACATGAAATGTTTTCGCATCTTCAGTATCTGGAACCTGCAATGGCATATGTTCCCTGCCAGAAGTTTACAGAGAATTTCCCACTGCAGTATGCATTAAATGCAGGAACCATTTTCCCACAGTTATGCAAACCATTTTGTGGAAAGAGAGGTATTCGAAGATGAAAACAGATTGCTCCCAAAAACAGTTATTAAACCGTATCGATCAGGTCAGTTTCGCAGTCAATGATATGACTCTGTACCTTGACACACATCCCTGTGATGAAAAGGCTCTGACTTACTGTCACGAACTTGTGCAGGAACGAAAAAAGCTATTAAAAGAATACGCCGAAGCATATGGTCCCCTGATTATTGACATTACAGATCAGACCGGAGAATCCATCTGGAAATGGATGGAACAGCCATTCCCATGGGAAAAGGAAGGAGCGTGCAGATAATTTATGTGGAATTATGAAAAAAGGCTTCAATATCCGATCAATATCACACAACCCAATGCCAAAATTGCACAGTATATCATGAGCCAGTACGGTGGCCCATAGTGTAATACCCTATAATATATAAGAAGCGCTGAAGCTGATACAATATCTTATGGGTAAGGGTACTCATTGTACCCATACTCTTTTTTTATTTATATTTACTTTAAATCGCAATTAAATCTTTCCAAGTAGCAGATCCGCAAATACCATCCACTTCCAGAACTTCTTTTCTGGATTCCTGATAAGCTTTCAGAGCGTAAATCGTGTTTGCATCTGCTGTCCATGTAAGTTTCAGGGCTTTGCCGTTTTTGCCTTTAAAGCCTCTGGCTCTTAATATTTCCTGTAAGAGAAGCACAGATGTATTTTTGTCTCCTGCTTTTACTGTCTCTGGGTTAAACATGTAGCTGCCTCCTTCTGGGTTTGTTGTCTTGTCTGTTTCATCTTTATCTGCAGATAAAACAATTGAATAGTCCGGTGTACAGAATTTTGTCCCTGGAAGGTTACTGTTGTAATAACTCTTCTGGCAGACCCCGCCACCATTTGCCACGATACCGGATGCTCCGGAAGTATTTCCCTCAATCGTCCAGAATCTGTCTCCGGCTACTTTTGTTACAAAGCCGGTATGGATAAAGGTACCGCCATGTTTAAAGATAACAATATCTCCAACTTTTGGATTGGCATTCTTTACAAATAAGACGCCTAAGGTTGGGCAGTATACATACGGCCAGTGTTTTAAGAGTTTCTTTGCATTATCCAGACCAAAAGCTTTCATGAAACACCAGGAGATAAACGCTGCGCACCAGGGCTGCCCCTGATAGGATGGTTTTATATCTCTCCAATATTTTGTATAGTTTGCTGATCCGGCATTTCCAGTCTTGCTGTCAAGCTGGCTGTTATTTTTCTTTTCTAGGTACCCGATCTCTGCTTCTGCAATTCCCAGAACTACGTTGATAGCTTCACTCTTTGTCATGACTGTGTTTTCCTTTGCTATATCTTTTGCTTCGTTATAATCTTTGTAAAATACATTTCTATCTACAAGTCCGCTGATGCCTGGTATCTTCGCTTTGCTGGAATACTGCCAGCCCACACCAAAGTCCGGCCGGAGTCGTTCCTGTAAGGTGCCGTTATCTGATGCCGGATAACGTGCAATCCAGAAATCATATTTTTTCAGATGGCTGCAGATTACATTCAGGTACCAATCCACATTGCAATAAATACCAAATTTATATCCCGCTGCCGTGATAATCTTTTCGAATGCTTCTGCCAATTTATGGATCTGTTCAGCTCCAAGGCTTCTCTGATTATTCCATTCCAGATCCAGCCAGACCGGATACTGCAGTTTTCGCCCGTTCAGAACTTCCACGACCTTCTTGGCTTCGCTCTGTATCTCTGCAACTGTCATAGCATAGGAATACTTATATGCCCCAACCGGGATATTGTATTTCCGGCATTCAGAGAAGTTCTGCTCAAAGTAGCTATCTATCACGTTTCCCGCTTCTGTAATCCGCAGGATTGCGAACCCCATGCCGTAATCAGCAACTGTTTTCCAGTCAATTTTCCCTTGCCAGGCAGATACATCAATTCCTCTTATTTCCATGTCCGTCTCCTTTCATAGAGCGAAAAGGGATGGTTTCTCATCCCTTATTCGTCTTTATTTGCCTGTTTTACAATCTGGTTCACGTATGTAGAAAGACCGGCAATCAGTATTCCCTGTGTAATCGCTGTAAAAATTGCCATTGCAATATCCTGTCCGGTACCGCAGGTGCAGGTGGCAAACACATAGATCGCGCAGATTGCAATGCTGATTCCGCCAAGGATAAGCGGGATGTACTTATCCTTTACTGCCTGTGCCTGTTTGAGTGCCATTCCTACGAAATATAAGGCAATAGCTACTACGATGAGTTCCGGTTTTACATAGTTTGTGATCTGTTCCATAATCATTCTCCTTTTCTTTCCAGGTCTTCTATTCTATGATTCGCAACCTTAATATGTTCCTCCTTTCTCCGCCTTAACCGGCGGCTTTTCTTTCGTAATTCATATTCAGAAGAATTATATCCTGTCTCTGGATGAGCAGGCATTTGATTTCTTCTTCTGACATATCACTGGCTTTATGCTGAATTCCATTAATACGGATATTTCTTGTTACCAGTTTTAATTCTGACATCTTCCTCACCTCTTCTTTATGGTATGGGAAATGATATGTATGAGTTACTGTTTATACAAATTTAAGCAGTTTGTCGAACGACTTTCGTTGACTCTCCTCTCATATGCTCTTATCCTGTAAGTACAGAGTAGTGACCTACCCGAGTACATACGATCGGAATGTCCTCAATAGTAAGTTTCAACAACTGTATTGCTTTACAAATATCTATCTGCTTCCATGAACACATTCCATTCATCTTTAGTGACAATATGCGCTCCGACCATCCCATTGCACTTGCGAAGTTCGACTGAGTGTTAAAAATCTCCACGATTCTTCCTCGTAGCTTGTTATAATCGAATGCCAACTTGATACCTCCTTTCCGGTTCAAGCTTTTGAATTATCTGTGTAATATCACGTCGTCCATTTTCTGTCAACATAAAATTCAATTTTTTTAACTTTTATGTTTTTATTATTGAACTTTTGCATAATATGTGTTATATTTCAATTACGAAAAGGAGAACATTATGAAGAAAGAAAACACTGCAATTCGTTTAAAAACAATAATGAATATGCGCGGACTTCGGCAGGTTGATATTCTTAATCTGACTGTTCCATATTGTCAAAAGTATAGTGTAAAAATGAATAAGTCAGATATAAGTCAATACTGTTCTGGAAAAACAGAGCCTAACCAAGAAAAGCTTTTTATTCTAGGAAATGCATTGAACGTAAGTGAAGCATGGCTTATGGGTTTTGATGTTCCTATGGAAAGAGTTCCTAATAAAACAGAATCTGTTCGGAGTTCTTCCGTCTCTGCTCAGTGTAAGGAGATCATAGAAGTATGCAATCAGTTGTCTCCTCACAACCAGAGAAAGGTTCTCGCCTACTCTAAGAACCTTCTCTCCACCCAGCAGATGGAAGAAGATCTTCTTGCAGCTCATGCCCGGACGGATGTTGAGCAAACACCCGAAGGTGTTCAGCATGATTTGGATATTATGAATGATGATTCAAAATGGGAGGAATGATATGGCATTAGATATATTGGAATTGCGTAAACTATGTATACCTAAAAACATTCGTATTACACTCCACGCAGCTAAAAGGCTGGAACAGCGTAGGATATTCTTAAAAGATGTAATAGCCTGTATTATGAATGGAGAAATCATCGAACAATATCCAGATGATTATCCTTACCCCAGTTGTTTAATTCTGGGGATGAGCATCGAAGATAAATATCTTCATGTAGTCATCGGAAATCACGAATCGGATTTGTTCCTTATAACAGCTTATTTCCCCAGTTTTGATAAATGGGAATCTGATTTCAAAACCAGAAAGGAGAATGCATAATGACTTGTTTTTACTGCAAAGGTAATATTGAATCTTCTACAACAACTTACATGACTGATTATCAGGGATGCTATATCATTATCAAGAATGTTCCTTGTGAAAAGTGTTCTCAATGTGGGGAAGAATACTTAAATGGTGAAACACTTGAACGAATTGAAGAAATTATTCAAAAAGTTAAAGGTATGCTGACTGAAATTGCAGTTGTTGACTACAAGCAAACAGCTTAGAGAGAACCGTTTTATTTTAATCGCTAAAGGGGTGATCCCAATTGAATTACGAACAATTACTGACTGCTGCCGATCAGGAAGGGTTACTTGTTAAAGAACAGCCTCTTACTGAACATGATGGCCTGATCCGTGGCAGTCGCATAGCAATCCGAAAGGATATAGAAACGCAAGCCGAAAAATCTTGTGTGCTTGCCGAAGAAATCGGGCATTATCACACCAGTTCCGGAAACATTTTAGACCAGAATAAGGTAGAAAGCCGAAAGCAGGAATATCGAGCTCGGCTTTATGGGTATAATCTAAAGATTGGACTTACCGGTCTGATCAGCGCTTATGAAGCAGGATGTGGGAATCTTTATGAGATGGCTGAATATCTGAACGCTACGGAAGAATATTTAAAAGAGGCTATACAGTGTTATCATTCTAAATACGGTGTATACGCTGTTGTTGATAATTATGTTATTTATTTTGAACCATTTGCGGTGATACATATGATTTCATCAGCAGATTAAAGAACGGACCTGTTATTACCAGATTCGCTATTGGAAGAATATAGAGATTTTACTATTGAACAGATGTCTAGAATGACTGGATATCACCAAAAGCTCATAGAACTGCGAATGAGTTCTTGAATACAGGAGGTTTTTCACATGAAAAAGACATTATTAAAATATTTTACAGTTGCCCTAATTACAATCAGCACCATATCTATGCCGCTAACTGTTAAAGCAGCTCAAAAAAGTAACATTTCCATTCGGCCAAATGTAGCATACTCTAAATATGACATCACCGGTGATGGCAAAGCTGATAAAATTCGAATAAATTTCAAGTCGGAATCTTATCTGAACATTGAGGTGAATGGCAAAAAAAGTTTTAGTTTAAACGCCCAAAACATATATCTTGTAAATGCAGATCTTTATACTCTCAATGGAAATAAACATTTTTTGAAGCTAAAATGCCAAGACATTGATAATGATCACATTGATTACGACAAATTATTGACTTATAAATCTGGAAAACTTGTATCTGCTGTCAATTTAATGTCGCATCGTAAAGGTGCTTTCAATGCTCGCCATAATAGTTTTACTCAAAAAGTTGGTGCAAATTACATTCAAATCCGTATGCAGTCAATGCCAGGAGGAGTCGGTTCTATTCAATATACCATAACTTATAAACTTTCCGGAAGCTCTCTGAAGCTTTCCAAAACTACATATCCTGTCACTTATTCCAAATCATACAATCCCCTTCTTGGTGGACAAAATATGTGGAAATGTGCAAAATCATTGAATATAAAGAACGCCCCTAACGGAAATATTATCTATACAACAGATGCTTACGAAGTATGTACTGTAAATAAAATTAAATATTCTGGCGGCAGTGCCTATATATATATCCGGGCTGAGGATGCTGATATTTCTGGATGGGTAAGATGCCCTAATTCCTATACAAGCAGATTTTTTGAAGAATCCCTGTTTATTTAATTATCATTGCATTCAATAATGTCTTCAAAAAGTGCCCTTACTGGTAACAGCAACCAAACATTCTCGTTTGAACAGATGCCTCGAATGACGGGGAATCACCAGAAATTGATTGAATTGAGAATATCTAATAATTCAGATTTAGATCCGAATTATTTAATATTCTTTCACCTTATAAAGACATACATTTCAATGGTCAAAGCATATTTGATGTTTTGGGTTTTCCAAACGATTTGCTTGAACGTTTAAATCAGCTAATCACACAAAAATTCATATAAAAACCGCCCCTGCTAGTAACAGGGACGGATCAAGAATCTCCGAAGAGATCCAGTACTTTAGCAAAGATATTGTATCATCTTCGGAGCAGTTACACAAGTCGAACATTTGTATATATGTGATCACATCAATGGATTAACGAAAGGAGTTTTCATTATGCCATTACCCAAAGAACGGATTTATACAATAGATGACATCTACGCTCTTCCTGATGGCGAACGTGCAGAGCTGATTGATGGACAGATCTATATGATGGCACCACCTAATACCAGGCATCAGGTAATCGTCGGTGAACTGTATGCTACTATCCGCAATTACATTAAAAGTAAAAGCGGATCCTGTAAACCATATGTCTCTCCATTTGCAGTGTTCCTGAATGAAGATAACAAGAACTATGTCGAACCAGACTTAACAGTTGTCTGCTCACCGGACAAAGTAGATGAAAAAGGTTGTCATGGTGCACCTGACTGGGTAATTGAGGTTGTTTCTCCTGCTACCCAGAGTAAAGATTACGGAATAAAATTATTTAAATACCGGATGGCCGGAGTCAGAGAATATTGGATTATAAACCCCCTGAAAGGTATCGTAAATGTCTACGATTTTGAAAATGAATCGGGTACCGGATTGTATTCTTTCGACGATGAAATTCCAGTATGTATATATCCCGATTTATCAATTGCGATCTCTGAATTATTATAATAAAAACCGCCCCCGCTGGTAACAGGGACGGCTCAAGAATCTCCGAAGAGATCCCTTTCTTTTGGCAAAGATATTGTATCATCTTCGGAGCAGTTACACAAGCCAAACGTTTGTGTGGCTGTTATTTTTATGCTTAAAATTACATATTTTATAAAACCGAGGTGATATTTATGAGCAGTAAAGTGGCATGTCTTTACATCCGCGTTTCGACAGAGGACCAAACAGAGCTTTCTCCTGATGCGCAGAAACGCCTTTTGCTGGATTACGCTCAAAAGAATGACATGATTGTTTCCGGGGACTTTATCTTTACTGAGAGTGTTTCCGGCCGGCACGCACAGAAGCGCCCGGAGTTTCAGAAGATGATCGCCCTGGCGAAGCAGCCCTCTCACCCCATTGATGTGATCCTGGTATGGAAATTCAGTCGTTTCGCCCGTAACCAGGAAGAGTCTATCGTATACAAAAGCATGCTCAAGAAGGATAATGTAGACGTGATCAGTGTATCTGAACCATTGATCGAGGGACCTTTTGGCAGCCTGATCGAGCGCATCATCGAATGGATGGATGAATACTATTCCATTCGATTGTCGGGTGAGGTCTTGCGTGGCATGAAAGAAAAAGCCCTGCAAAAAGGCTATCAGACGTCTCCCTGTCTTGGCTATACTGCAGTTGGACATGGAAAGCCTTATGTTATCAATGAGGCTGAATATGCCATTGTCTCTTATATTATGGACCTGTATGATAATCAGAACTTAGATGAGACAGCTATTGCCAGGCGTTGCAATGATCTCGGGTACCGGACGAAACGTGGAAAACTCTTCGAGCGGCGTAGCGTTGACCGGATTCTTGGAAATCCCTTCTATTGCGGAACTGTTGTCTGGAACGGAGTGGAATTTGAAGGAAACCATGAGGTACGTCTTTCCAGAGAACGGTATGAAAAGCGTCAGAAGCTTATTACTTCCCGGAAACGTCCGGTCAAGGCGCGAAACGTATCTGCCTGCAAGCACTGGCTATCTGGTCTTTTAAAGTGTTCTGTCTGTGGAGCTACACTTTCTTACACTGGCAATAATAAGTGTCCTTATTTCCAGTGCTGGAAATATGCAAAAGGATTTCATAAGACTTCCGTAGCCTTATCTGTCAAAAAGGCCGAAGATGCTGTGATAACTTATTTTGAGCAGATCTTAGATGGAGCAGAATTTACATATGTGTGTAAAAAGAAAAAGACTGATCATTCACTACAGATTGATCAGTTGCAAAGAGAGATCAGTAAGCTCGCCATGAGAGAAGGCAGAATCAAAGAGGCTTATGAGGCAGGCGTAGATACTCTGGAAGAATATAAGAATAATAAGGATCGTCTGGTATCAGATCGGTTAGAATTGACTGCTGCCCTTTCACAGCTATTGCAGGAAGAACAGGCAGATCAGCCTGACACAGAAGAAATCCTGAAAGAAATCCGTTCTGTTGCGGATGTCCTGAAGAATCCAGACGTAGGTTATGAAGAAAAGGGAAATCTGATCAGAAGTGTTGTGGAACAAATCATATATGATAAGGAATCCGGAAAAATGTCTTTTGACATCATTATTTCCTGAATTGAAAATCCCGCAAACCCGCATAAACACTGGGTTTGCGGGGCTATTATAGGGTACTGCACTCCGGTGGCCCGGACGGTGAAATCAGCGCTTCCCTGCGTTATCTTTCCCAGCGTTTTACCATGCCGAACCGAACGACTTCTGCTTTGCTCAACGACATAGGAACAGAAGAACTCAGTCATCTGGAAATGGTATCCACTATTGTACATCAGCTTACCCGGGACCTTTCCATGGAGGAAATTGAGAAATCCGGATTCGGACCGTATTATATCGATCACACAGTGGGAGTCTGGCCACAGGCAGCAGGTGGCGTACCATTTAATGCATGTGAATTTCAGAGTAAAGGTGATCCAATCACTGATCTGTTCGAGGATCTTGCTGCAGAGCAAAAAGCCCGTTCTACTTATGACAATATTCTCAGAGTAGTCCGCAATATACCTGAGATTGCGGATCCCATCAAATTCCTGCGTGCCAGAGAAGTTGTTCATTTCCAGAGATTTGGGGAAGCTCTTCAGTCCATTCAGGAAGAACTTGATGCCAAAAACTTCTATGCTTTTACCCCGGGATTTGATAATCCCTGCACTGCATCATGCAACAGCAATAAATAAAGTACGCAGCCAAAACCTGCGACATACTGCGCGAATTTATGCGATTAGCATCGCGAAGCGTGTTACTGAGAACGGAATGAACAGTAATACGCTCCATCTTAAAAATCACAGAAATTTCATATTTGCTTTACAAATATATCTGGTGGTGCTATAGTATTCTTAGCTTAATAGCCACAAAAGTAATTGCCAAAAATATTGAGCAATTACAAACAAAAATATGATATAAAAGGGGCTGTCTCACATAGATATTATGTGACAGCCCCCTTATTGGAGGAATTATGCAGATAATTATTGTTGGGTGCGGTAAAGTTGGACGTACCCTGGCAGAACAGCTTCAGGAAGAAGAATCCGACATTACTCTTATAGACGTTTCTTCTAATGTGATCACTTCCCTTCAGGATGACATTGATGCCATGGGTATCGTGGGAAACGGTGCAAGTATCAACACGCTGGTGGAAGCAGGTATTGAGAATGCAGATATCCTGATTGCCGTAACCGGTTCTGATGAAATGAATCTCCTCTGCTGCCTGATCGCACAGAAAACCGGCCATTGCCAGACGATTGCCCGTGTCCGCAATCCTATCTATGCCAAAGAGATCAGCTTCATCAAGAAGCGTCTGGGTGTTACTATGATCATTAACCCGGAGCTTGCAGCTGCACAGGAAATTTCCCGTCTCTTACGCTTCCCTTCAGCTATCAAGATCGATACTTTCGCACGTGGTCGTGTAGAAATGCTGAAATTCAAAGTGCTTCCTGAATTTAATCTGGATGGCATGACAATCTCACGCATTACGGAATCCCTGAAATGCGACGTCTTGTTCTGCGCAGTAGAAAGTCGGGATCATGTATCTATTCCCGGCGGTAATCAGGTGATCCACGACGGAGATATGGTTTCCATTCTTGCTTCCCCGGTGAATGCAGCAGCCTTTTTCAAAAAGATCGGCCTGAAAACCAATCAGGTAAAAAACGCCATTATTGTCGGCGGAGGAACCATTTCCTATTACCTTACAAAAGCCCTGCTTGATATGAACATCTCCGTTAAGATCATTGAACAGAATGAGTCCCGCTGTGAAACCTTAAGTGATCTGCTTCCGGAGGCAACTATCATTAACGGAGACGGAACCAATCGTTCTCTCCTTATGGAAGAGGGACTCTCACGCACAGAGGCTTTTGTATCACTCACAAACATGGATGAGGAAAATGTTTTCCTTTCACTCTTTGCCAAAACAGTTTCCAATGCCAAACTGGTTGCCAAGGTAAACCGCCTTGCCTTTGATGATGTCATTGATAACCTTGATATCGGAAGCGTCATTTATCCGAAATATATCACAGCCGACTATATCCTGCAGTATGTACGTGCCATGCAGAACAGCATCGGCAGCAATATTGAAACCCTTTATCATATCCTGGATAATCAGGCAGAAGCTCTGGAATTTGCCATCCGCGAAAATTCACCGGTAACAGGCATTCCATTATCTGAACTGAACCTGAAGAAAAACCTTCTTGTAGGTTACCTGAACCGAAATGGTCAGGTCAGGATTCCCAGAGGCCAGGATACCATTCAGGTCGGAGATACCGTTATCATAGTAACTTCTCAGAAGGGCCTTCGCGATATCACAGATATTCTGGAAAAATAAAGGAGCCGAATTATGAACTATTCCATTATTATCTATATCATCGGAATGATTCTGGAAATTGAAGCTGTATTTATGGCTCTGCCCGCAATTACGGCACTGATCTATCAGGAAACTTCCGGTGTAGCTTTTCTGATCACGATTGCTTTATGCCTGGTCATCGGGCTTCCTCTCACCAGGAAAAAGCCGACAAGAAAGGCTTTCTACACAAAAGAAGGTTTCGTGACTGTAGCATTAAGCTGGATCGTTCTGAGTATCATAGGAGCAATCCCCTTTGTGATCAGCCGAAGCATTCCAAATCCTGTAGATGCATTATTTGAAACAGTTTCGGGTTTTACTACAACAGGAGCCAGTATTCTCAGCGATGTGGAGGCACTTCCTCATTGTATGCTGATGTGGAGAAGCTTCACGCACTGGATCGGCGGAATGGGTGTTCTGGTTTTCATCCTCTCCCTTCTGCCACTTACCGGCGGTTATCATATGAATCTTATGAAAGCGGAGAGTCCCGGACCATCTGTAAGCAAGCTTGCGCCAAAAGTACAGTCAACTGCCAAAATTCTGTATTCTATTTATTTCGTAATGACAGTGATTCAGATCCTGCTTCTTCTGGTCGGTGGTATGCCGCTGTTTGACTCCATATGTACAGCTTTCGGTACTGCAGGTACCGGAGGATTTGGTATTAAAAATGACAGCATGGCCAGTTACAGTACATATCTGCAGGTAGTCATTACTGTATTTATGATTTTATTTGGCGTTAACTTTAATGCTTACTTTTTCATTATCACAAAAAAATTTGCTCAGGCTTTTAAGATGGAAGAAGTACGGTATTATTTCGGAATCATCGGTATTGCAATTCTTATCATCACCTGCAATATTTACCATATTTTCGGAAATGCAGCCAAAGCTTTTCAGCAGGCGGCTTTCCAGGTTGGTTCCATTATCACAACAACCGGATATGCAACAACAGATTTTAATACCTGGCCGGAAATCTCACGAACCATTCTGCTACTTCTGATGTTTATCGGTGCATGTGCCGGAAGTACAGGTGGCGGCATTAAAGTATCCAGAATCCTGATTCTCTGCAAAACAGTCCGCAAGGAACTTCATATTTTTCTGCATCCAAATGCAATAAAGAAAATAAAAATGGACGGCAAGGCCATCCCACATGAAGTTGTTCGTTCCACAAATATTTTCTTCATTGTATATGTGCTGATTTTTGCATCCTCCATATTCCTGATTGCCTTTGACGATTTCGATCTGATCACGAATTTTACGGCGGTTGCGGCAACCTTTAATAATATCGGACCTGGTCTGGAACTGGTAGGACCTACCGGAAACTTCGGCATGTTCTCATGGTTTTCAAAGCTTATCCTTACTTTTGATATGCTAGCAGGACGTCTTGAGATTTTCCCGTTACTGATATTGTTTGTAAGGGATACATGGAAGAAATTCTAAAAATATTTTGGTAAAACAAATTTTATTTTTTTACACCGTATTCATATTTTATTCATATTTATTGGATATAATGAATTTTAGAAAGATGATGAATCTTTCTTATAAATATTTTTCTTTTTCATACGCGCCGGTACGAAAGTACCGGCCTCCTTCCATTTATGGGAGTTTTTTATTTTACGGCATTTTTCTCACACCTTCATAATCAAACGCAGGAATAAAACTCTCTCTGGCAGTTTCACCATCCTGAAAAAATCCATTTTCAATCCCAAGCTCAAATGCATAGTCCAGAACTTTTTCATATTCTCTTCTGGTTACGCAACGATTCAGTTCTGTATATTCTTTCTGCTCAAAAACCGGTGTGTACTGATTCATGATACTGATATAAATCTGCTTTCCAAAAGTCTTATATAAAAGTTTCAGAACCTTCTTTGAATTTCTTGTATGCCCCGGCAATATAAGATGTCTCACAATAGTCCCACGTTTCATATATCCCTCTGCATCAAACTGTGGCATTCCTGTCTGGCGTACCATCTCATTAACTGCTTCCATAGCCCTTTCAGGATAATCATTTGCATGTGAAAATTTCACCGCCAATTCGCTCTCCGCATATTTGTAATCCGGAAGATAAATGTCCACATATCCGTCCAGAAGTTTCAATGTCTCTGTGTTCTCATATCCACCACAGTTATAGACAACCGGAATATTAAGCCCATGCTTCTTTGCACAGTCCAAAGCTGCGATGATCTGTGGAATATAATGTGTTCCGGTTACCAGATTGATATTTGCAGCATCCTTTTCCTGCAGTTCCAGGAATATTTCTGCCAGTCTTTCCTCCGTGATCTCAAGGCCACTGTCACCAATGGCAATTTCCCGGTTCTGGCAGAAACAGCATCTCAGATTGCATCCTGTAAAAAAGACTGCCCCGGAACCTCTGGTTCCCGAAATACATGGTTCTTCCCACATATGCAAAGCTGCCCTTGCAATCTTAACCTTCTGATCCATTCCACAGTATCCGGTTTTTCCGGCTGTTCTGTCTACATGGCAATTTCTCGGACATAAACTGCAATCTGCCAGTATGCAGCTTTCTGTATCCTGCCTCAGAGTTTTATCTTTGTTTTTTTCTGTCTGTATTTTATTTAGCTTCACTTTTCTCTTCCGTCCTTTTTTCTTTCCCCGACTTGATATCTGTGAATCGCCCTCTGCAAAACAGCTCCCATAGTTTGCTTATATTATAACCGTTCAGTGCTTTCACAGTTACAGGCGGATTGCTGAATAGTTACTATCCTTTATATCATTATACTACATTCCCCAATTACGTCTATTCATATTTCACAATTTCCTTTTTCAGTCTCTTCATGATTCTTTTTTCCAGCCTGGAAATATATGATTGAGAAATTCCCAGAAGGTCTGCAACCTCTTTCTGTGTTTTCTCTGCAGCATTCTCCTTTCCCAGACCAAATCTAAGGCGGATGATCGTCTGCTCACGCGGTGAAAGCTTTCTAATTGCCTTTGATAACAATGAAATCTCCACTTCATCTTCCAGGCGTCTTGAAATCACATCCTCATCAGTTCCCAGAATATCAGAAAGCAGGAGTTCATTTCCATCCCAGTCTACGTTCAGCGGTTCGTCTATGGACACTTCCATCTTTGTCTTACTGTTGCGACGAAGATACATCAGGATCTCATTCTCTATACATCTGGATGCATAAGTGGCAAGCTTGATGTTTTTTACAGGATTAAAGGTATTGATTGCCTTGATCAGCCCAATCGTTCCGATTGAGATCAGATCCTCCACCCCGACTCCTGTGTTATCAAACTTCTTTGCAATATACACCACAAGCCTTAAATTATGTTCGATCAGAACAGACTTCGCTTCTTCTTCCTGCCCTGTTCCAAGCTTCTGCAGTATAAACGCCTCACGCTTCGGCTCCAGTGGTGCCGGCAGCACATCATTTCCACCAATATAAAAAACTTCTCCTGAACGGTTCATCACCATTCTTGACACTACCTGTAATGGATAACAGCTCATAGTCACAACCCCTCCCGTTAAAGTAATCTGGAATTCAAAAGTACCTCGTATTCCTTACCAAAAGCGGATGTTTCAAATGAAAATGCAAATACCGGATTGTCTATGCAGACAACCTCTGCGGGAGTCTGAATGCAGAGTCTCTCAAAAGTAACAGCCAGCATCATTCCCTGTTCTTTTCCTATACTGTGAAAAAAGGTAAAATGTGGATGAATCCCGGCAGTTCCCGGTTTCCCAGACTCCCCGGGATTTTCTTTCAAGTGTTTTAAACAGCTTACGGTTTCTTCTGAACATATTTCAGATAAAACTTTTTCTGTCCCTACAGATACAGGTTTTCCGTTTACAGAATCCATAAGCAGATTTCCGGAATCATAAAATCCTTGAAAAGGATATCCACATCCTTTATAGTATATGGTTATCGGATAGATATTCTTTGTCCGTATTCTCATGGAATCCATCAGATATGACAACGCTGTAATGCCGGACCACGTTGCTGCTGCAAGGATCAGAAACATTTTGACTGTCAACTTATCACTGACGATCACTTCCCAGAACCCTCCACACAGAAATGCGGCAAAATACAGTGTAAGTATTGCTTTAAGCAGCAGACTTCCCCTTTTCAGATTACATCCGATCACAAGCATTCCTGCAGCACAGCCACCATGCAGCAGGACAAGTGCCGGAAGAAAAATCCCAGACTTCAGAAAAGATCGCAGATAAATGATCCAGCAGGAAAACACCGCACCTGCAGCAGCTCCCAGAAGAGCTCTTTTTCTGCTTCTTCCACATCGGAATAATATTCCTGTAAATCTGATCAATATGTAATCTATCAGGAGATTTGTGAAAAAAACTACATCTATGTATATTTCGTAATGCATTTCCTTCCCTCCGTCTGATACTGCCTCTGACTTCTCCTTCACTTCGGTAAGTGAGATTCATTATACGTGATAAAGTATGCGGATTTTGTCAAAACGGAGGAATTATGTCTTATTATTTGTCGCACTAAATCGACAGTTTTTATCATATAAACCAAAATGAACATGTATTGACATATAATTGAAGTTAGAATAAAATGATAGATAATTTCTATGTTTTAGAAGGGCATCTTCTATACTGTCACAATTCAGACAGTATTTTATGTCTCTGCTACAAAACAGACTGGAGGATTTTAACATGAATAATATTACCGGACACACAGGTCTTACCGCGCTTTTAGGAAGCCCGGTAGCACACAGCATTTCCCCTTTGATGCATAATGAATCATTTCGCCTTCTCGGGCTTGACTATGTATATTTATGTTTTGATGTAAATGAAGAAACTCTTCCTGCAGCAGTTGCAGGATTAAAGACTTGCGGCATTCGCGGTTTCAACCTTACCATGCCGAATAAGAATAAAATTGTAGAATTATTGGATGAGCTTTCCCCTGAAGCCCAACTGATCGGTGCTGTCAATACTGTACTGAACGATAACGGAAAGTTAATCGGATACAATACAGACGGGTACGGTTTTATGCAATCTGTACGTGATGCGGGACATGATATTACCGGTAAAAATATAACTGTCATGGGAGTAGGAGGAGCTTCGATGGCCATCTGTGCACAGTCTGCCCTGGACGGTGCGGCTTCCGTACATATTTTTGCCCGCCGCACCAGCAGATACTGGAATCGCACACAGAAATTCGCTGAGAATCTCTCTGCTAAAACAGGTTGTCAGGTCTGCCTCTTCGACAATGATGATCATACTGCATTGCGAGATTCCATTGCACAGAGTTATCTGCTGATCAATGCAACCTCTGTAGGCATGGTTCCGGATATCGACGATACCATCATCAAAGATACATCTCTGTTCCGTCCTGAGCTTGTAGTGGCAGATGTTGTCTATGAACCACAGGAAACCCGACTGCTCAGAGAGGCTAAAGCAGCCGGATGCCAGACCTTTAATGGCATGTATATGCTTCTTCATCAGGGGGCTAAAGCTTTCCAGATCTGGACCGGACAGGAAATGCCGGTTTCTGTTATTAAGGAAAAATATTTCTCTGTCAAATAGTGATTCGCATAACAGTCACATATTTCCCATCAGCTTATCTTTGATGATTGCCAGGATTTCTCTTGGAATATATATCAGAAGTCTCCATGAACGGTATCTGGAAGGAATGGGATAAATTTCTCTGCATCCACATTTCTTTCCTATGGCCGTTCCCCGGAAAACATGAAAATTATTGGTGACAATGCCAACCGAATGATTCAGTCCGATCATTCCCAGACTGAACTTCAGATTCTCTGTTGTGCTGGTAGATTTCTCTTCCAGGATCAGTCGTTCTCTGTCAATTCCATGTTCCACAAGATAATTGCACATTGCCTGAGCTTCTGTGATAGATTCTCCGTCCCCTTTTCCTCCGGACAGAACAGCCTTAGTCTCAGGATTTTCTTCCATATACTGTAAAGCCCTCCTGGTACGTTCCAGAAGGGCTTTTGTAAGCCGGGTACCTTCTACATGGGCACCAAGCACGATAATATATTCCAGATTTGGATGCTTACGCATTCTTACCGCAGCAATATTTATATTTCTTGCCGCTTCCGCAAGGACAAGGATCATTACGTCCGATTTTCTTTGCTTTGACAACTGTTCCTGATTTCTTCTGCTCGAGATAAAGTTCTTTTCTCTTCTCCGGTGTGAAGATCGCATCCCACTGTGGCAGTTCATACAGCCAGTCAGCTCTTGCATCTACCATATTCTTATAAAGAAGTTCTTTATCAAAGCACAGAGAAACCTTTGTGTTCTCATCCATTGTCTCAATCGGGTTCGGAATCTTCAGACTGTCATTGATTCCATCAAGAAAACCAACCATTGTCAGAACTTCCTGTCCGTATTTCTCAGCCAGTTCCTTAACTGTACCGGTTACTACCTCATCCGGGTTGCTAAGAAGCTGCTCATAAATTCCTTTTTCAATATTAAAATAATTTGCCCAAAATCTCTGAAGTTTATTACGGTCTGCCTGCTGGTCATAGGCGATGGCACGCCACTGCTCTAAGATTGTTTTATCGCTCATTTCCTTTAATCCTCTTTTCCAATATTTCATAGGTATTATGCCTGTGCGGAAACATATGGAAAATATTCCTTCCACAAGCTTTATTATTATATCATCTTTCAGTTAAAAATACAAATGATATTCTTTGTATTTTTAGTGAATTTTAAGTTACTGTTCACACACCACTATCCCGAGACATACAAGCCAAAATTCCATTGCCGCAGGCAATCTAGTACATCGTTTTCGAAATAACTATACCACTCACTTGTCTGCGAATCCGATTGCACAGGTCTAAAAGCCTCAGCGTAGCCCGCTACGCCTGCGTTTTTATACCAGCACACTCGAATCCGCATCCTACGCGATTGGTATAGTTATTTACGAAACGCTGTACTAGAATGAATTTTGGCTATGTTACTGAGAACGGAGTGAACAGTAACAATTTTAATTGACGCCCAGTTTCTCCAGTTCTGCTGCTGCCTGTTTAAAAGATTTAAACTGAATTGCATGGATTCCCTGTTTTCTGGCTGCCTCACAGTTCTCTGCTCTGTCATCCAGAAATACGGATTTCTCCGGGTCAAGATGGTAGCGTCCGAGCAGGGTTTTGTAAATTTCCGGTTCCGGTTTGATCTGCTTCACCTGACAGGAGAACACTGCTCCGTCTACATATTTAAGAAACGTAAGTTTATCCTCCGTTCTCTCCAGTGTGTCAGTTGCATAATTGGAAAGAATATAAACATGATATCCTTTATCTTTCAGATATCTCACCCAGGTTTCCGCATAATCTGTTTTCTCAATTGTCTCGTCAGAACGGCGCATTACCTCCCGGATATCCTTTTCGTACTCCGGTGCAGCTTTTACCATCTGATCTACATAATATTGCTCAGTCTCGCTGCTTCTGTCTCTCTCATTCCAGGTATTGCTCTGAAATACCACTTCCGCAATTTTATCACGCTCTTCCTTCGGAAAACCAAAACTGTCCAGATAGGTCTCCCAGTCATATTTTACAAGAACCTGTCCAACGTCAAAAATAATATTCTCCATATCCGAATCCACCACCTTTTTATTCCTGTTCAGTAATTTATAAACCATCCATATTGCATAAGCCATGATGGGAACCATGATCGCCACTGCAAGCGAGGCTTTAAAATAGACCTGCGAATCTTCTCCATTCCCGAATGCAAAAATCATCGGCATACAACATGCAAGAAGCAGGATTATGATTGCGATCCATGCCCCGATTTTTTTTATCTTATTATTATCTTTTTTCATAAGCCTCCAGTTATATAAAAGACACGCCGGAGAAATTCCCCGGCGTATAGTCTTATTTACCGTCTGCCGATCAGACAGATAAATTTATCTTTATTATTTATTTCTGTAGATGATATCGTCACGTCCCGGGCCATTGGAGATCATAGTAATCGGGAATCCGATATGTTTCTCAACGAACTCAACATACTTTCTGCAGTTCTCCGGCAGATCTTCATATTTTTTGATTCCGCGGATGTCGCATTTCCATCCCGGCAGAGTCTCCAGAACCGGTTTTGCTTTCTCAAGCAGTGTAGTTGTCGGAAATTCTGTTGTTACTTTTCCATCAATCTCATATCCTGTGCAGACCGGAATTTCATCCAGATATCCAAGAACATCAAGAACTGTGAAAGCAACATCTGTAGCTCCCTGAAGACGGCATCCGTATTTGGAAGCAACACAGTCAAACCATCCCATACGTCTTGGACGGCCTGTAGTAGCACCAAATTCACCGCCGTCACCGCCACGTCTTCTCAGTTCATCTGCTTCATCGCCAAAGATTTCAGAAACAAATGCACCTGCTCCTACTGCACTGGAGTATGCCTTGCATACAGTAACAATCTGTTTGATCTCATATGGTGGAAGACCTGCTCCTACTGCACCATATCCTGCCAGGGTAGAGGAAGATGTAACCATCGGATAAATTCCATGATCCGGGTCTTTCAGAGAACCAAGCTGTCCCTCAAGAAGAACTTCTTTACCTTCTTTTAATGCGTTCCACAGATACAGGGATACGTCACATACATATGGTTCAACCATTTTCTTATATTCCATAAGTTCAGCAAATAATTCATCCACATTAAGAAGCGGTTTGTGATATAAATGTTCAAGAAGAACATTCTTTGTCGCACATACACTTGCAAGTTTTTCTTTCAGATGTTCTTCATCAAAAAGTTCACTTACCTGGAAACCAATCTTTGCATATTTGTCTGAGTAGAACGGAGCAATACCTGACTTGGTAGATCCGAAAGATTTGCCGCCCAGACGTTCTTCCTCATACTGGTCAAAAAGAATATGGTATGGCATAACCATCTGTGCTCTCTCGGAGATAAGGATCTTCGGAGCCGGAACACCTCTGCTTACCACTTCATTGTACTCTTTGAAAAATACCGGGATATTCAGTGCAACACCGTTGCCGATCACACTTGTAGTATGATCATAAAACACACCTGACGGCAGAGTATGAAGGGCAAATTTACCATAGTTATTTACGATTGTATGACCTGCATTTGCACCACCCTGAAATCTTACGATAATATCAGCCTTCTCAGCGAGCATATCGGTAATCTTACCTTTACCTTCATCTCCCCAGTTAGCACCAACAACTGCTTTTACCATTATATAATTCCTCCTGTATTTACCGCTTACTGTTTACCCGACCTTGCAGAATGACCTGCCGGATATCATCAGGAAACAGCAACGCTTATTATCTTTATATCAGATTCTGTAATATTCCAAACCGTTATGTTAAGTATTTACTGATCAGACATTGATCTCAGCTTTCACTCCCAGAAGTTCCTTATGGGAATCGAGGATCGGCTGAACTACTGTATTTACAAATCTCTCTGTCTGCTCTTTGGCACGTCCGATATATTTCTTCGGATCCATGGATCTCTGCAGATCTTCCAGAGAAAGATTGAATGCAGGATCTGCTGCGATCAGTTCCAGCAGATTATTATCTTTGCCTTCTACCTTGACAGTCTTTCCGGCTTCCATGGAAAGCTCACGGATACGCTCATGAAGTTCCTGACGGTCACCGCCTGCTTTTACAGCATCCATCATGATATTCTCTGTAGCCATGAACGGAAGCTCTGCCATCATATGTTTCTCGATAACCTTCGGATAAACAACCAATCCATCTACAACATTAAGACAGAGGTCAAGGATTCCGTCAATAGCAAGGAAACCTTCCGGAATACTCAGACGCTTATTTGCAGAGTCATCCAGAGTTCTCTCAAACCACTGAGTTGCAGATGTAATCGCCGGGTTAAGGGCATCTACCATTACATATCTGGAAAGGGAAGCAATACGCTCACTTCTCATAGGATTTCTCTTATACGCCATTGCGGAGGAGCCGATCTGAGATTTCTCAAATGGTTCTTCTACTTCCTTCAGATGCTGAAGAAGGCGGATATCATTGGACATCTTGTGTGCACTTGCTGCAATTCCTGCAAGAATATTGGCAACACGTGTATCTACCTTGCGGGAATAGGTCTGTCCGGATACCGGATAGCATTCCTTAAATCCCATCTTCTCTGCGATCATCGGATCAATCTTGTCGATAGTCTCCTGATCTCCGTCAAACAGTTCCAGAAAGCTTGCCTGTGTTCCGGTTGTACCTTTGGATCCCAGAAGCTTCATTGTTCCCAGAACATACTCCAGATCCTCCAGATCAAGCAGGAATTCCTGTGTCCAGAGTGTTGCACGCTTACCTACTGTAGTAGGCTGTGCAGGCTGAAAATGTGTAAATGCCAGAGTAGGCTGATCTTTATATTTATCTGCGAAAGCAGAAAGCTCGGCAATAACATTGACCAGTTTCTTCTTCACAAGCTTTAATGCTTCTGTCATTACAATAATGTCTGTATTATCACCTACATAACAGGAGGTTGCTCCCAGATGGATGATTCCTTTTGCTTTCGGGCACTGTACGCCATACGCATATACGTGAGACATAACATCATGACGCACCTGACGTTCACGTTCCTTTGCAACGTCATAATTGATATCCTCTGCATGTGCCTTCAGTTCATCAATCTGCTCCTGTGTAATGTTAAGGCCAAGCTCTTTCTCTGTCTCAGCAAGTGCGATCCAGAGTCTTCTCCATGTGCGGAATTTCATATCCGGGGAAAAAATATACTGCATTTCTTTGCTGGCATAACGTTCTGATAAAGGACTTACATATCTGTCTGTACTCATCTTCACTCTCCTGTTTTTTATAGGATATTATTTTTAATCCTTTTATTTCACTTCTGTACGTACGTTTTTCTCAACCACGTACGTTGAAATTATATAACATCATTCCTCTAAAAGCAACCACAAAAACCTTATCCCTGATGGAATTTACCAAGAAATTCTTTCATTCTCGCATGTTCTGATTCAAATACCTCTTTTGGACTCCCCTCAACTGCGATCAGTCCCTTATCCATAAAAATAATATGATCAGAGATATCTCTTGCAAATGTCATCTCATGAGTAACGATCACCATAGTGATGTGCTCTGCTGCCAGATCTTTGATTACCTTAAGAATTTCACTCGTAAGCTCCGGATCAAGGGCGGAAGTAGGCTCATCAAAAAACAAGATCTTCGGATTCATACATAATGCCCTGGCAATAGAGACACGCTGCTGCTGGCCGCCGGAAAGCTGAAACGGATATGCATTCTCTCTGTCTGCAAGTCCCATCTGCTTTAACAGAGTTCTTGCCTGTGCATAAACCTCTTCTTTCTTTCTCTTCTGCACTCTGATCGGAGCATCTGTGATATTTTTCAGTACGGAAAAATGGGGGAAAAGATTAAAGTTCTGAAATACCAGTCCCACATCCCCCTGCTTGATGATCTCACCGCTGTCCGGTGTCTCAAGACCGGTGGCACAGCGGAGAAGTGTGGATTTACCGGAACCGGAAGGTCCGATAATACTAAGAACCTCACCCTCCTCTACCTGAAGTGAAATGTCTTTTAATACTTCAAGGCTGCCGAAGCTCTTCTTTATGTTTTTCATTTCAAATAATACCATAGCAAATATTCCTCTTAAATTAAATGATGTCAGAGTCAAAAAATGTTTTATAACCCCAGCCGCTTCTCAGCGATAATAATTCATTTTTTTCTCAATCTTATCCATTACAATCGCAACAAGAAGATTGAACACAAAATAGAAAACAGCAGCGACCACAAAAGGCATCATAGTCGTCTGTGCACTTGCAATCTGTTTTGCAATTGTAAACATCTCTGAAACAGCAACAACAAATGCCAGTGACGTATCCTTTACCAGTGTGATAACCTCATTTGTCACAGATGGAAGGATTCTCTTGATCACCTGCGGCAGGATGATCCTGAAAAATGTCTGGGCCTTGCTGTATCCCAGGATCTTTGCAGCCTCATACTGTCCCGCTGAAATAGATTCGATTCCTCCTCTGTAAATCTCCGCAAAATATGCAGCATAGTTAATACTGAATGCAATAAACACAGCGATCAGGCTGTATCCCATGGAAATACGGATTCCAAAAATAAAGTATGGTCCGAAATACACAACCATCAATTGCAGCATTAACGGGGTTCCACGCATAACTGATATGTAGGCAGACACAATTCCACGTATCGCCGGATTCTTGGACATTCTGCCAAAGCAGATCAGAAGTCCCAGCGGAAGTGAAAAAAGTAATGTCACTACAAAAATCTCTACAGAAACTACCATACCACTGGCAAGCTGCTGCAGCATTACACTTAAAGACATAAGCTTTCCTCCTGAAAAATTTCTCCTGTACAGTAAGAAAAGAGGGTGCACAAAATGTACCCTCCATTCCTTTATAATGCGGACAGCCTGCACAGATCTGTCCTCTTGTATCATAACTGTTTTTGTTCCGGCTGACTATTCAGCATCTTTCGCTGTATCAGCTGTATCTTCTTTTGCTGTGTCTGCATCGGAAGCATCATCCTCTGCTGCATCATCTTTTTTATCATCAGATTTCTCATCATCTCCAATGCAGAGCATATCTGCTACTTCATACTTCTCAGCAAGTTTATCAACTTCACCTGCATCATAAAGTTTCAGAACTTCTTCCCATACAGTATCTTTCAGCTCATCGTTACCCTTCTTAAAGCCGATTCCATACTCTTCGCTCTGGATTGGCTCGTCAAGGATCACATATTTGCCTTCTTCTCTCTGGGAAAGCTGATATTTGGCAACACCGATATCTACTGCGATGGCATCTGCAGCGCCGGAATCCAGATTCATGAATGCTGTATTGTAATCAGGATTCTCTGTCAGTGATGCAAAGCTTGCTGTAAGATCCTTATTATCATCGCTGTTTAATGCATCCAGTGCTGCGGAAGCGGCCTGAACTACTACATTCTTGCCTGCCAGGTCATCCAACTTCTCAATCCCTGAATCGGCTGCAACAACCATCACCTGCTCATTGTTCAGATATGGATCTGACCATGTATAGTCATCCTCACGTCCGTTAATGGTAAATCCGTTCCAGATACAGTCAATAGAACCGGAATTCAGTTCCATATCCTTGGAATCCCAGTTGATCGGTTTCTTTACAAGTTCCCATCCGAGATTGTCGCATACTTCCTGTGCAAGGTCAAGGTCAAAACCAACATACTCTCCATTATCGTCTTTATATCCGAAAGGAGGATACTGTGCATCAAATCCTACAGTTAATGTCTTACTGTCAGCATCTGCATATACAGAAACAACACCCGTCATCATAGAAGCTGCCATAACTCCTGCCATGAGTACTGCTAAAGATCTCTTTTTCATGATAAATATCTCCTCTTTATCTGTTTTGTTATTTATCACACAGCCACTCTACCATGTGAAAGTATGTGTTAATCCTATCACACACCTCCGCCTCTGTCAAGAGTAAGTTATGAACCTGTACTTCTGTGATAATCTTTCATAAGTCTCTCCAGAAGGGCATCCAGATTTTTTTCATCTGTTTTCTCTTCCGGTACAGACTCGAAAGCTTTCAGAGACTGCCTGATTTCTTCTTTTATATCTTTCTTCAGTTCTTCATCTACTTCAAGTTCTTCCATAACCTTATCATAATCTGTCTTATCATGAACACTGCTGTATGCTATGATATAAGCTTTTAAGGCTTCTTTTGAATGCTCTTCTCTGTATGCTTCCAGAAAACATTCCTGTGCTTTTTCCATCTGAAAAAGATAACTGTATGCGCAGCCGAGATTATAGCGCACTGAAGCCGCGAAGCCTTTTCTCTGCTCAGACAGATCCTCTCTTTCTAGAAGTTTCTGGTATACCCGGATGGCGTTCACATACATTCCGTTTTCTGTCAGTGCATCTCCCTTTCTCTTCTGACGGACTGCCGCTTTTTCTTTTCCATAAGTCACAATCCTGCTGTTAAAGCCTTTCATCTCCTCATAGGTAAGGTAATTGATCTCCTTGAAAACAGGATAGATCATCTCTTCCACACTTACATTTCTCTCCAGATTCTGTTTCAGCTTTGCAGCCAGATGCACAAGTTCAAGCTCATCTCTGAGCCAGTTGCATAATTCTTCATTAAAAACAGTATGATCAGCAAGGTAAAGATTGTGGTACAGATAATAACAGAGTTCTTCTATAGAATAAATATTCATACTGATATTCTCTATAAAATAAGGACGCTGTGCTTTTTTTGTCTGACATAAAATATATCCGCTCATTGCTCCATCTCCTTTACCATTCTACTGTCTCTGTCCAGGTTTTCCCACTGGAAGGGAACATTTCTCCGAATCCCAGATCTGTAACCGTCACTTTACATTCTGTAGATGAGACATACTGTAATTCCAGCCGTAATCTGGTAGTCTTGTCCGGGCGCAACGGAATACCGGGCAGCATCATTCCTACCCTTCTTTTCTCCGGTCTGTGGTACGTGCTTACAATAAACACAAGCTCCTCTGTATCATCAAGAATAAATTCACAGGATGCCTTACTGTCATACCAGTTATTTCCTGCCTCGATCAGCGGATAATAGGTAGGAGAACCCATCACTCTCATTTCCATCCCCACATCAGCCATAACCAGAGAATCGCTTAAAAAGCGATATCCCTTTAATGCCTTGTTCTCTGTTTTCTCTTTTCCTGCAGCGCAGGCACCCTTTGCAAAAAGATTATTTCCATAGAAAACCTTTCTTTTCTGATAACAGAGTAATCTTACAGACTGCTCTGCCCAGTCCTGTGAAAATCCATCTCCTGTGATCTGAATGCTGGAAAACAGATCTCTGCCAAGTGTTTTCTGGACAAACTTACCGAATTCTGAATCTCTCTCCTGTCCCTCAGCAGGAAGTTCTGTCTCCACAGCTTCTTCCAGTTTTACAGTGACAGGCTTTGTTGCACCGTTCATTGTCATCTTGCGAAAAGACACGTTCTCCGGTGTAAAGGCATACCATCCCACACTGCGATTCCAGGTTTCTCTTTTCTGTGAGAGCACATAATAATAGAAGCTTTCCCCATAATCCAGCAGCATATATTTCTCATGTGGAAATCCAATTATCTCAAATGCTTTCTGGAAATTCTCAACCTGAATTTCCGTCAGCCCGGGCAGTGTCACCGCCACACATTTAGTATTTTTGACCAGTTCTGCCACTCCCAGAAATTTAAGCATTCCCTGCAGAAACTGAGCCAGGATTTCCCATGGTGCAAGTTCCTGTCCTTCCACCAGCACAGAATCACTTTTTTCACAGATTCCATAGACATCATCGATCATGACTCCGCCCTTTTCCCGGACAAAGTAATCTGCTTCCAGTCCTACGCAATAGTCTTTCTGCTCCGGTCTCCAGCACAGAATACAGGGAGCCTCATACTGATTTCCACCCGCTTTCATAGAAAGAGAACGTGCCTCGTCTCCTTTTCTGTCATAATAACATATCTGAGAATACTCTTTGCCAAAATCAATTCCCACGATCAAATCACGAATTTCGTTCATTTGTTCCTCCCGGTTTCAGGACAATCTGTTCCTGCTCTTCTTTCTCGATCACAAACATCTTCTTCACATACTGTTCCTGGCGAAGATACTTCTTCACCTGTGAAAACACTTCTTTCTTTTTATCCAGTCTGCGTGCAGAGAGCATCTGATTGATCATATGATATTTGCTTACAGGTGTACCCTCAATCTTATTCATTGTAAGTACCCTCTCCTGTGTCCGATTTACCCGCTCTCCTGTTACTGATTCAAAATAATACCGCAATGTCTCCCCGTAGAACAATGTAAATGATTTTGCAAAAATACCTTCATATAAATCACGCAAAGGCTCTGTCTGATATTTCACCTGATTTCCGAGGCCTGCATCCAGTGCATAATAGAGTGTCACCTTTGCAGACGGATCTGCATGGTATTCCACAAAGGTTTTATCATCCAGCTGATAGGGACTTAAGACAGATACCGGAAGTTTCCCGAAGAACGCAAAGTACATTCCCTGTTTCACACATTTCTGAAGAATCTCCTTTGCATTGCAAAGCTGTTTTTTCTCCAGTTTTTTTTCTTTGGAATACGCTTCCAGAAGAGCAAGACTGCATACAAAATCAACCGGCCATTTCTCATCATAAGCCCGCTCCAGCAGACTTCTTACAAAAACACTCATCGGATATTCTTTTACAAATGCACCATATGCAGTCTGCGTAAGATATGCTCCTGTAATACGTTCCTTTCCGCTGTGATGAACATAATCCTCCAGGATCTTCTCTCCCTCTTTCCTGTAATCAGAAGTAAACATCAGAAGGCCAAGAAGCTTCTCTTCCAGTTCATAAGTATCCATCTCAAAGCCCTGCGCACTTTTCCATACAGATATCAGTTCATCTACAGGACCAAATCTGTATTCCATAAGATACTTCAGGATCACTTCATCATATTTTCCGCGTCTGTATACATCCGATGCAAGGGCAAGCAATTCGTCATCCTCCTCCATCTCACATCTTGTCAGCATTCTGCTGGTCAGCTTCAGCTGGCTCTCTATGCGGATTCCTTCATATCCGAATTGGGAAACAATGGACATTGCCTGCTGATACATTCCTCTGGAGATCAGTACTTCCAGAAGAGCTGTTCTGTCTACAGCCGCATATTTCTTATAATCCATCTGTCTCAGATAATTATCTGCTTCTTCTGCTCTGGTGTGTTCGGAATAATAAGAAAGCAGCTTCTCTCTGATACATTTCTGATATTCATCTGAAAATTCCTCTGACTCCGGGATTCTCTGGAATGCCTGAAGATTCTCCGGTTTCAGTTCTGTATGCTCACTGCAGTGAAGTACCAGTCCCGGCTCTTCAATATGAAAACCAAGAACCTTATCTGTCAGTTCACGCTCATCAAATAATTTCTTGATATTATAATCTACTGTTGATACATATCTTCTCTGCTTCCCATCCTGAAACAGGATCACCGCATCATCTGTATAAATTCTTGGATAAGCTACGCCCTGGATACATGGGTAAATTTCTTCTTCCCTGAGCTGTTCATGGCGCACGATCACATAGCGTATCTTCTTATCATCACAGTACAGTCTGTGTGTAAACAGCTTCTGCGCGAGCAGTTTTGCCTGTCCTTCTGTTTTGGGATTGCTTAAAAATTCCTGATAAAGGACCGCATAATTCTCATTCATCCGTCCTTCTTTCGCCTTGCGCATGGCAAAAATCTTCATATGATCCCTGTAATCCGCATATGTCTGTGGCTGACGGCCTCTGTTTCCCACAATACTTGCATAAATAAATGCCTTTTTATCATCTGCAAGAGAAGTATTATTATAGGTAAAATACATCAGAAGGGGCTTTGGAAGTTCTCTCTGATAAGATGTATCCATTGTTTCCACATAATATTCATATATCCTTGTCAGACGGATTCCTTTCTCCACTGCCAGGGAAAACCATCTGAAATATTCCGGTTTTCTCGGATTTCCAAGCATGATATATCTGCAGATTGCTTCCAGCGTATCATCGGATTCAAAAGCATCGTATCCCATTGCCAGTGCTCTGTACATACTGGTACAAAATTCTCTCTCATACCCTGTAAGATAGGCAAATCTCATCACCAGCTCTTCTGTCAGAAGACCTTTCTCTCCCGCAAATAAAAATACCTGTGTCCAGAAACTGCTCATTCTGTGAAGAAGTGTTGTATCACTGCTGATATAATTCCATGCTTCCAGATACAGAAACGGACTCCTGCAGCCTTTCTCAAAAAGTTCCTCCATCATAAATACCAGCCTTGAAGGGGAACCCTTATCCTCCGGATTCATCTCCAGCCAGAGTTTAAACAACAGGAAACTGTCTTCCTTCTGCAGAAAGAAATTGTACAGACGTCTTATCGCCTGTTCTCTGTCTTTGTGCAATCCTGTAAGAACGCAGAGATAAAGGTAAGCACCTGCCAGTTCCAGATTCTCTCTGACAAAGTTCTGATGTTTAAATTTCTTCAGAATTTCTCTTGCCTGCTCATCCTTTTCTTCCATATGAAGAATGTATGCTTCATACATCTGATATTCCGGATAATCACAGCCTTCTTCCCTTAACTGATTAAGGACAAATCTGCTGCTGCCGATCCATGTCTTACTGTCCATTCTTTTGCAGGAGTATTCTGCAAGGTCACGTAACAGTTCCAGCTTATGCCGTTTCACATGAATCTCTGTTTTGAGCTGCACTTTCGATTCCATGGATGCAGTGATCTGATAAGTCAGCTGCTGATAGGGACTCTTCACAGTGATCTCACCAAACTGACGTCCTTTTTTCAGCTTTTCTTTACGGATTACATATTCCACCTGATAATAGCTTCCTATAAAATCCTCATCTGTGACCACATGCCTGGAAACTTCCAGAAAGTCGCCTTTCGCCTCTACCTCCAGCCTGAGATGTCCCCATCCGCTCCTCTGGACTGCAAAAGTTTCGCGGACAGATTCACTGATATCATAAAAGCTGTTCTGATCTGCCTTCAGTTCAATTTTTACAGGATCCTTTTTTCCCGTTCCGATCAGAAACTCTTCTACATGCTGAAATGTCACAGGCTGTTTTGAGAGTCCCTTATAAAGAGCTTTCTCTTTCTGTCCGGCATTTCTTAACAGAAGTTCAAATCTGCGGTCTGTAAAAACACGATATGCTTCTTTAAAATCGTCCTTTGCAATATTCACAAAGGTATCCATATCCGGCACATCTCCGGCTACACTTTTCAGTTCTGCTTTCTCTGTCTGAATGAGAAATGGCAGCTTATATTCTCCAATGTCTGTGGTGAAACAAAGCCATCCCTCATGTCTCTCACCCGGGTGCATCCCCGCACCGTCAATTCCATACTGCAGTCTCACCGTAGTTCCCGAAAATTTCTCGGTTCCCGGTACCACGCGCCTGTTGGAAGATGTAATATATCCACGTATTTTCTGATTATCCTCTGTTCCGAAATACAGTTCCCCTTTGTACACATCACCTGCTTTCAGAGTCACTTCTATTTTGTCCTGCGAAAAAAGGAGCTGCGGATGTTCATGTCTGAAATTTCCACTTAATAGTTCTTCTATCGTCTTTTTCAAAATTGTTCACCTTATATCCTTGCTTAAATTACAGAGCTACTGTTCACAAGCCTATTGCATTTAATTATACACCACAAAACACATCCGCGCAACAATCCGCTCTTCAGCTTTTTCGTTACTGTTCACTCCGTTCACAGTAACGTAGCCAAAATTCATTCCAGATTGCCTGCGGCAATGGAATTTTGGCTTGTATGTCTCGGGATTTTGGCATATTTATGCCAAAACACCTCGCGGGATAGTGGTGTGTGAACAGTAACGCTTTTTCTCCAATTTAATATTGCGCACAGTGAAATTGTCTTATATAATAAAATATATCTTATGATTAGAGCAGATAATTTCTTCATTGTACATTATTTATCAGAAATAAGTATCTGCTCATAAAGAACGGAGGTGCTCTATGAAAAAATTAAAAGTATTTTCTATCTCAGCAATTCTTATTGCTATCTGTTGCTCTTTTTTATTTTCAGCTTCAGTATCCGCAGCATCAAAAAAACGTAACAAATTTGACCACAAACCCAGCGGAAACATTTATTACTATGATGAAAACGGACATACTGTAAAGGGACTTGTCACGATCCGCGGAAAGAAATATTATTTTAATGAAAAGGGAATCCAGCAAAACGGCTGGCAGAAGATCAAGGGAGATTATTATTTCTTCCAGATCCGCAACGGCTGTTATGCCTCTATGGTAACCTCCCAGCGTGTAAACGGTATTTATCTTACCAAAAGCGGAAAAGCGCGCTATAACAGTGAAGAAAAAAGAAAACTGAACCTTATGGTCACAGCCAACCAGGTCATGCGTCACGTGACCAAAAAAAATATGTCCAAACCTGAGAAATTATGGAGATGTTATCTGAAAGCAGTCAGCTACGGATACGGTGGCACCGGCAATGACTACGATTTCCGTTACTATTACTCAAACTGGGATGTCAGCTATGCGGAGGATATGTTCTACCGGGGACATGGCGACTGTTTCGCTTTTGCATCTGCATTTGCTTACCTGGCTAACGCAGTCGGATTTGAAGCCAAGGTTATCTCATCAGGCGGTCATGGATGGGCTGAGATCAAAGGAGAAGTCTGCGATCCGAACTGGGCAAAAGGCACAGGACATATCGAAAGATATTACCGTATGAGTTATGATCTCAGCGGTGTAGACGGACGTCCCTATTATAGAGGAAACAGGGCGTATGTAATTACAATCTGATCTCATCCGGACATTTTCTGACATATCAGGCAGATAAAACTATACGCTTCGCTGCCTGATTTATAGTAATCCTCTAAAATAACTCATCTTAATCCAAAAAGTTCCGGGTATCTGTATCTGCCAGATGTCCCGGAACTGTTACTGTTCACTCCGTTCGTTACTGTTCACTCCGTTCTCAGTAACGTTGCCAAAATTCTCTATCCTGAGTTGACTTTCCTTTCTTTATATCGTATCATTAAATATTATTCATTCAAAAATATTTTTAAGAAAGAGGTTATCATCCATGCAAGATAACAAAAATTTTCTGGGCACAGAACCTGTTGGAAAGCTTCTTTTAAAGCTATCCATTCCAACAGTGATTGCCCAGCTCATCAACATGCTTTATAACATTGTAGACCGTATTTACATCGGCCACATCCCGGGGGAAGGCAGCCTGGCACTTACCGGTGTGGGAGTCTGTATGCCCATCATCATGATCGTCTCCGCATTTGCGGCACTGGTCAGTTCCGGCGGCGCACCAAGGGCTTCTATTTACATGGGAAAACAGGATAATAAATCTGCTGAGAATATATTAGGCAACTGTTTTATTCTTCAGATTATTATCTCTGTTATCCTCACTGCCATTTTACTGATCTGGGGCAGAGATTTATTACTGGCTTTTGGCGCCAGTGAAAACACCATCAGTTATGCAACAGATTATATGCATATTTACGCTTTCGGTACCTTGTTCGTACAATTAACCCTTGGTATGAATGCATTCATCACTGCACAGGGATTTACCACATTTTCCATGGTTTCCGTCCTGATCGGTGCTGTCTGCAATATTGTTTTAGACCCTGTATTTATCTTTGTTTTTCATATGGGGGTACGCGGTGCTGCACTGGCAACTGTTATCTCACAGGCAATTTCCACACTCTGGGTAGTTTTATTCCTCTGCGGCAAAAAGACACAGCTTCACCTCAGGAAAAAGCATCTCCATCTGGAGGCAAAGGTTGTTCTTCCCTGCATCGCACTGGGACTTGCTGCTTTTATCATGCAGTCAAGCGAAAGTATTGTAACTGTCTGCTTCAATTCATCCCTGCTTCGGTACGGCGGTGATATTGCGGTGGGAGCCATGACCATCCTGACCAGTGTTATGCAGTTTGCCATGCTTCCTCTTCAGGGAATTGCGCAGGGAGCACAGCCAATTTCCAGTTATAATTACGGTGCCAAAAACGCAGACAGAGTAAAGAAAACTTTTCGTTTGCTTCTGATCACCTGTCTGTCATATTCTGTACTCCTCTGGGCTGCTGTACAGCTTGTTCCCAGAGTATTTGTAAGCATTTTTACGGCAGATACAAGTCTTATCGAATTTACTGCACCAATGCTGAAAATCTATCTGGGTGGTCTGTTCCTCTTCGGTATCCAGATTGCCTGTCAGATGACCTTTACCTCCCTTGGAAAGGCAGTAAACTCTATTATTGTTGCTGTTGTCCGTAAGTTTGTACTGCTGATCCCGCTGATCTATATTATGCCTCATATGATATCTGATTCAACAACAGGCGTATATATGGCAGAACCCATTGCAGATATTACTGCTGTGATTTTTACCTCTGTTTTATTTACATTTCAGTTTAAAAAGGCACTGGCAGAAATTCAGAATTAAATACTGTACAAATCCATAATAAGGGGTGAACATTACAAAACGTTCACCCCTTAAATCATGCATTTCTATAGTCAAACGGATATTCACAATCCGCTTCGCTGCTTGATTGATTAAAACAAGTCATTAATCACTTCCTGTACTGTCTGTAAATGCTCTGCTTTCCATGCTTTTGCACCACAGAAGAGAAGTCCCTCATCTACATTCCCTTTTACTGCATTGATCAGTCCGTCAGTAATACAGTAAGGTATTTCTTTGGGGCTACATTTTACAAGACATCCATGACAGGGACTGTGTGGAATCTGTTCGCCGTTCATGACACGGGTCATGAATTTGTTCATAATGGCACGACCTGGCATTCCTACCGGGCTTTTTACAATGGCAATGTCGGATTCTTTTGCTTTTAAATGAGCTTCTTTATAGCGGATGTCTGCATCACATTCTTCCGTTGTGATAAAGCGGGTAGCTACCTGAATGCCGTCAGCACCCAGATTATCCACTTTTCGAACATCTTCTCTGTTATAGATACCACCTGCTACGATCACTGGAATTTCTGTCCCATATTTCTCTGCGTAACTTTTTACTGTTGTGATGATTTTCTTTATTTCTTCACTGTAGGATTCTTCAGTATATTTCTCCAGTTCTTCTTTATGAAAGCCAAGGTGTCCGCCTGCCTGAGGACCTTCGATCACTACCAGATCTGCAGTTCTTTTGTATTTTCTGTCCCAGTATTTCAGGATTACTTTTGCAGATTTTTCTGTAGATACGATAGGGGCAATCTTTGTCAGACTTCCTTTTACCAGTTCCGGAAGCTCTGTGGGAAGCCCCGCACCGGAGATAATGATGTCTGCACCGGCTTTTACTGCAGCCTTTACGTGAGATGCATATTCTTTCAGTGCAACCATAATATTGTATCCTATAATTCCATCTCCTGAAATCTCACGGGCTTTTTTCATTTCACCGGCAATGGCGCGTTCGTTGGCTGCTGCCGGATTTCTGTCGAAGTCTTCTTCCCTGTAACCAATCTGTGCAGTGGAAATAATACCAACTCCTCCTGCTTTCGCAACAGAACCTGCAAGTCTGCCAAGACTGATCCCAACTCCCATTCCCCCCTGGATCAATGGAACTCTTGTGATTTTATCTCCTATTTTGAAATTCTTCATTGTGATTCTTCTCCTGTTATTTTGTTTGTATTTTAAATATTTTGATATTCAAAGTATATCACAATATTTATTCTTGTCAAGAGAAACCAGTTTATATAGTTTTTAATACTATATAAACGTTACTGAGAACGGAGTGAACAGTAACGCTTCAATTGCGAATATCCGCTTGACATAACTGTAATACACAATTTTTCATGATGGATATCACATTTTTATTTCAGAATCCGAATTATTACAAACAGTTAATTCAAAATGATTTCTATTTGTTTTTATATAACCTTCTTTCTGTAACTTTGATATCTCCGTAGACATTGCCGCACGGTCAATGCACAGATAATCTGCCAACTGCTGCCGGTCAAAGGGAATATCAAAAGATAACGACGAATGACTGATAGACTCTGCCGACAGATAGGACAATAGTTTGTCCCTTGTCGTTCGCTTGCCCACATGTGTGATTTTGTCGTTCAGGATTAGTATCTTATTTGCCAGGACACTGACCAGGTTGCGGATCAGCTTCTGATGGTGTTCGCATGCAGTCGGGCAGGAAATCAGAAGCCTTTGGACATTTAGCAGAATAATCTCACAATCCGTATCTGCCACCACACTGACATTCAGAACAGCTCCCGGGCTTGCTGCATATGGCTCACCAAAGAAATCACCGGTATGACATTTCGACAGAATATTCCGATGCCCCCAAAGGTCTTCCTGAATAACAAGAACACAGCCGGACACCACAAGTCCCATTACCTCGGTAGAATCTCCTGCTCTGAAAATATAAGAATCTCGTTTTTGGGAAACTGCTGTTGCTTTTACACAATGCAGTATAGATAATATCTCGTTATCAGTAAGGCCTGTAAAGAATGGACTGTTTTTTAGAATGGGTAAATATTTTTTCAAAATCATTCCTCCTTGTTGGAAATCAAACATACAAGTTGTATTTATCATACTATAATGCTGACAGAAACAAAAGTTAAATCTATTGACGGAGGTAAAATGATAAGAAAGATTATTCGAATCGATAAAGAAAAATGCAATGGTTGCGGCGCCTGTGCAGATGCCTGCCACGAAGGTGCCATTGATATCATTAATGGAAAAGCAGAATTGGTGAGAGAACATTTCTGTGACGGACTGGGGGATTGCCTCCCGGAGTGTCCCACAGGTGCCATTTCCTTTGAGGAACGGGAAGCACCTGAATATGATGAAGCGGCTGTGAAAGAAGCACAGAAAAAAATATTTGCCAAAAATCAGGCAATAACTGCTCATGCCGGCTGTCCTGGGTCTAAAAGCATGCAGATTCAGCGATCAGAAATACCCAAATCAGAAAAACCATCTTCAACCACAGGTCAGGTATCCAATCTTCAGAACTGGCCGGTACAGATTAAGCTGGCACCTGTCAGTGCCCCATATTTTAACGGCGCAAAGCTTTTAATCGCAGCCGATTGTACTGCTTACGCTTACGCAGGCTTTCATCAGGATTTTATCCGAAATAAGGTAACATTAATCGGCTGTCCTAAATTGGATCAGGTGGATTATAGCGAGAAACTGACTGCAATAATCCAAAATAACGATATTCAAAGTGTGACGATTGTAAGAATGGAAGTTCCATGCTGTGGCGGACTTGAGATGGCAACCAGAAAAGCACTTCAGAATAGTGGAAAATTCATTCCCTGGCAGGTTATAACCATAGGTATTGATGGAAATATTATAGAATAAAGGAGGATACGACAATGGATAAAAAAATGTTTTGTTATCAGTGTGAACAGACAGTGGGATGCACCGGCTGCACAGGAAATGCAGGTGTCTGCGGAAAAAAGGCAGGCACTGCCAAATTACAGGATGAGCTGACAGGTGCGTTGATCGGTCTGGCAAGGGCTGTCGATAGCGCAGCAGCTATTTCCAAAAGTACCAGTCAAGTCATAATTGAAGGACTGTTTACTACCGTTACAAATGTGAGTTTTGACGATGCAGCAATCGAAAATATGATACAAAAAGTCAGAGCAGAAAAAGAAAGACTGGTTCCTGGCTGCAGTAAATGTCAGTCACCTTGCGGTAAATCAGACGAATATGACATGCAGCAGCTGTGGAATGCAGATGAAGATATCCGCTCCCTGAAGTCCCTTATTCTTTTCGGGATTCGCGGAATGGCAGCTTATGCTTATCATGCAAATGTTCTGAATTATGAAGATGCCGAAGTAAACCGTTTCTTCTGCGAAGCATTATTTAAGATTGGTTATGAAGAAAGTATGGATACACTGCTTCCTACTGTACTGAAAGTAGGGGAAATCAATCTGAAATGTATGGCACTTCTTGACAAGGCAAATACCAAAACCTATGGAACACCGGAACCGACTGCAGTTACACTTACCGTAGAAAAAGGACCATTTATTGTAGTAACCGGTCATGATCTGAAGGATCTGCAGCTTTTACTTGAACAGACAGAAGGAAAAGGAATCAACATCTATACCCACGGTGAAATGCTCCCTGCCCATGCCTATCCACTCTTAAAGAAATTCTCTCACTTAAAAGGAAATTTCGGAACTGCATGGCAGAATCAGCAGAAAGAGTTTGATCATCTTCCGGCTCCGATCCTTTACACCACCAACTGTCTGATGCCGCCAAAAAGCAGTTATGCTGACAGAGTATTTACAACAGAAGTGGTTGCTTTCCCAGGCGCTGTTCATATCGACGAGAAGAAAGATTTCACACCGGTTATTGAAAAAGCACTGGAACTGGGTGGTTACAAAGAAGATCAGACACGCACAGGCATCAACGGCGGTACGAAAGTAACAACCGGTTTCGGGCATGCAGCTATTCTTTCCCATGCGAATACTGTAGTAGAAGCAGTAAAATCAGGCGCTATCCGCCATTTCTTCCTGGTTGCCGGCTGTGATGGTGCCAAACCAGGTCGAAACTATTATACGGAATTCGTGAAGCAGACACCTTCTGACAGTATTGTTCTCACCCTGGCATGTGGAAAATTCCGTTTCAATGATCTGGATCTGGGAGAAATCGGTGGTCTGCCAAGACTGATGGATATGGGCCAGTGTAATGATGCTTATGGTGCGATCCAGGTTGCTGTGGCACTTGCGGATGCATTTGGATGTTCTGTAAATGAGCTTCCGCTTTCCTTCGTTCTCTCCTGGTATGAACAGAAGGCAGTCTGCATCCTGCTGACACTTTTACACTTAGGTATCAAAAACATCCGTCTTGGTCCTTCTCTTCCAGCGTTCCTGTCTCCTAATATTCTAAACTATCTGGTAGAAAATTATGGTATTGCACCTATCACCACACCGGAAGAAGATATTAAAACGCTGATGAATCATTAAAATAAATTTTTCAAAATCTTCGCAAATTAACAAAGCCGATACAGGATTCAAAAATCCCGCATCGGCTTTATTTATGGGTCTGAAGACTCGGATCTGCCGACAACAATTTTAAACATGTGCAACGATATTCTGATGGGGTTAAATGATAACGTTTTTTAAACAATCTGCAAAAATAATCAACGTTATGAAATCCACTTTCATAGGCAATTGTTTTTACTTTTTTATTCGTATTTTTCAATAACCAGGAAGCTGCCTGAAGTCGATATCCTATCAGATAATTAACCGGTGTAGTATGTAAAAACCGGTGGAACAAATTAAGTGCAGTACTTTTACTGATTCCTATATGCGAGGAAATTTCATCCAGAGACAAATTATGATTATAGTTTTCATGTATATATTGCATGATTAACTGTACTCTTTTCTGTGCAACTTCATCAACTGTCTGTACATCTCCTTTATCAGATAACTTTACATTTTCATAAAAAGTCAGCCATAAATCCTGCATCAATGCCAAAGTAGCAAGTTCTCTTATTTTCTCATTTCCCTGTATTTCCATTATTTTTATCATAGTTTGTATAATCTTTGTCTGCCATAGTTCATCAGTCTGAAAACGCTGGAAATATATATTCGATGAAATGATTGGCAAGATATATTTCTTATAGATCAGGCTGTTCTCCGGTGCAATAAATTCCGGCATACATACAAAGTTAGGAATGATACCACCTGATGGTGCGTAAAAGCGGTGCAATATTTTAGAATTAATAAAAATTGCTTCTCCTTCTGACAATATAATCTGTTTTTCTCCTATTCCGCATGTAACTTCTCCGGACTCCACATATAAAAACTCAAATTCTCTGTGCCAGTGCCACTCAATACAATGAAAATCAAACAATTCCAGATTATCATAATAATACTGGAATGGATAGTCACTGCTTCCATGCTGTTTAATTTCCATGAACTCCTCGTCTGTAAGTATCTTATTATATATTTTATTATAATCCATCTCCATATCACATTCTTTCTTTTTTACGATATTATACAGTATTTCTACAATTTAATTCAATGTATATATCTAATATTTGCTATATAATCAAGCAAAAAAAGAAAAGAGGTATACTTATGATTTTTAAATGTAGAAATTCTATAAAAAAAACAGACTACCATAAGACAAAAATCGCCTGTTATATGGGGTTTATCACACAGGCTATTGCGGCAAACTTCGCACCGCTTCTTTTTTTGAAATTTCACAGTGACTACCATATTTCTCTCGGTAATATTGCTCTGATATCCACTTTCTTCTTTTTCACACAGCTTCTGGTTGACCTGTTCTGTGCCAAATTCGTAGATCATATCGGATATCGTGTGTGCATTGTTACATCAGAAATATTTTCTGCACTGGGTCTGCTTGGACTGGCATTTTTACCTGATTTTTTACCTGATCCTTTTATTGGAATTATATGTAGTGTTATTGTTTATGCCATCGGAAGTGGTTTAATAGAAGTACTTTGCAGCCCTATTATCGAGGCCTGTCCGTTTGAAAACAAAGAAGCAACTATGAGTCTGCTCCATTCCTTTTACTGTTGGGGAGCTGTTGGGACAATTTTGATTTCCAGCTTATTTTTCCTGATATTTGGAATAGACAACTGGAAATGGCTCGCCGTAATATGGGCAATCATTCCTGCAGTTAATACTTATAACTTCATGACCTGTCCCATTGAACATCTAGTTGACAATGGTTCCGGAATGGGAATTAAGAATCTGTTTTCCAAACCATTTTTCTGGGTTGCAATATGTCTGATGATCTGTTCCGGAGCTTCTGAGCTTGCAATGGCTCAATGGGCTTCTGCTTATGCAGAAGCCGCACTGGGATTGTCAAAAGCCCTGGGAGATTTAGCAGGTCCATGTATGTTTGCAGTAACAATGGGAATCAGCCGTATAATTTTTGGAAAATATGGAGAACAGTTAGATTTAATGAAGTTTATGGGTGGTTCAGGCATATTATGCGTTGTCTGTTATCTACTTGCCGCTTTGTCATCCAGCCCGATTATCGGTCTTATCGGTTGTATTGCATGTGGATTTTCAGTTGGAATCATGTGGCCTGGAACAATCAGTATTTCCTCAAAAACTTTTCCAACAGGTGGAACGGCTATGTTTTCTCTTCTTGCCATGGCAGGAGATTTAGGTGGCAGCATTGGACCTGGAATTGTTGGTCGTATCACCCAGAATGCCGGAAATAATATTAGGATTGGCATGGGATTCGGACTTATTTTTCCAGTAATTCTATTGTTTATGTTATTCCTGCTGTATCGAAAAAAATCCATACAGCCCCAGATATCAAAGCATTGATGAACCACTAAAAATACCTCCAAAGTAACAGATTTTTATATTTAATCTGTCTGCTTTAGAGGTATCATATCATGCTATTTGCAAAGCATTGAAATCCGGAAGTTGATTAATAACCCCAATTGATTATTTCCCAACTCTTTTTATCTGCTGTTTTCACTAAATACCATTGCCAGTTGGCGTATGTATCATTAGGATTGAACCCACCATCTCCACCTTTTTCGTCTGTATCAAAGATTGATAATACCACAATAAGTTCTTGGTTATTCTCTTTGTGATACTTCTCAATTTCTTCTGCAAATCTGTTTTCAACATCCTCGTCATAGCGAAGTTCAGCAAGTGTGCAACCTTTAAAATCTTTTGCAAATTTTTTCTCTATGACATCAAACGCTTCATTGATTGAATTTTCACCATAGAGTGCAGAGTAACCAACAACACGATTAACATTTGATACATTTCCTCTATTTCCAGTTAATACAAGGACTGTTGCCACACCTGAAATTACTAATACAGCACATATCACACTTATGCTTTTCTTCTTCATACAATCACATCCCTTTGTCAAATCCCGAGTTGTATTATCACTTATCTTTATCTTTTTTTTGAAAATCTTTTTTATATAACCATTGTCTTGTTTTGGCTTCCGGAGCAAAAATAACTGCTTGATGTTCACTGGAAAAAATCTCATTATAAGTACATGCTGAATGGTCTAAAACACACTTCCAATCCATATTCTCATCCTGAAAATATCGATTTAGTTGATTCAAAAATTTCTTTGCTTTTTGCATATAAATGACATTCATAATTGGATTATAATGTTCTCCCTCTATTACAGGAATTTCCCATACTAAACAACACGTTTTCATTTATAGATCCCTCCTTGCCAAATGCATGACTCCTCAATTTCCTGAGCAATAAAACTTGAAGTTACCTTTCAAACGCTAAGTATCTCGTTCCTTGAAAAGTCAATCTTCCTGTATCTCCTTCTGCAAGCATTCCATATTCTGTTCCTGACACCTGAAACTCCATTCTATCTCCGCTTTCTGTCTGAAATGTCACATAATACATTGTGTTTGTTGTAGTATGGAATCCGTGTGCTCCACTCGCATCCCCTGCATTTGCATGTTGATGATGTGTAATATTTTCTCTCTTTGCAATAATAACAGCTGACACGGTTGATCTAGGTGACTGATTATTCCTATTCCACGTAACAATTCCCTGCCCCAGAGAAAAAACAATAATACCAATCACAATAATAAAAATGATTGGAACTATAATACTCATCAGATCAAACATTTTCTAATTCACCTCCATAACTTCCGATTGAGATTTCACCTGTTTTAAGAGATTTAATAACTGTTATATTTTGTTATTAAATTCTCTGTAAACCCTTGAAAACACTGGATTTGTCGCAGGTGAGCTTTCCCTTATTGTTTCCCTTGTGTTATATCGTCCCACCAGTGTTTACGAACTCTGATAAGGGCAAATACAAGGGCAAGAAAATCCTATAAAACAGTATAACACAAAATAAAAGTAACATGGTGAACTGATTGAAATGTTTCGATTTGTATTTCTGTTTGTTTTAAAAATGGACAACTCCTATTGGAATTGCCCACTCATTGCACTAATTATGCGATTTTTTCTTGCTTGCACCGATTTCTGCATCAATTGATGTAAGTTTGATGTAAATCGCTGTTTTTTTAGTTTTTTATCAAATGAAGTACGTCCCGTCTATTTGGTGAAACGGTACATCTTTAGTTTTTTGATAAATGCTTGACTGTAAACCTTGTTTATAGCTTATTATTAAGTAAAATAGAGTTGCTCGAAAGGAGGGCATAATATGACTATAAAAGACGTAGAAGAGCGAACAGGTTTATCCCGTTCTAATATCCGTTTTTATGAAAAGGAAAAACTTATTGAGCCTTCGAGAAATGAAAGTAATGGTTATAGAGATTATTCTGAAAATGATGTGGAAAATATAAAGAAGATTGCATATCTACGTACATTGGGAATTTCTATTGAAGATATACGAAGTATTATATCCGAAAAAGTAACATTGCAGGAAATGCTTGAGAAGCATAAGGAAGTATTAAAAAATCAGATTACTGATTTGAATAAGGCGAAACTCATGTGCGAAAAAATGCCGGATGAAGAAAGTATTAGTTATGAAAAATTACAGGTAGAACAATATGTAACAGATTTGCATGACTATTGGAAAGATAATCGAACTGTTTTCAAACTGGATTCCGTCAGCTTTTTGTATATATGGGGAAGTATGCTTACCTGGACTATACTTACCGCACTATGTTTGATTATTGGGGCTTTGTCTTATTCTAAGTTGCCGACAGAAATTCCAGTACAATGGAGTAAAGGAGTGGCAACATCCCTAGTTAATAAAAACTGGATTTTTATTTGTCCTGTTATATGTATCATAATCCGTTATTTATTAAAACCTTTTATCTATGCGAAATTGCAGATGAACAATTATTATGGAGAAATTATAACAGAGTATTTGACAAATTATATGTGTTTTATTGTGTTGTCAGTGGAAATCTTCTCCATACTTTTTACTTTCGGAGTGGTAAAAAGTGTTGTTGTACTGTTATTTGTGGACACGGCAATTTTTATTGGATTGTTAGTAGTTGGTTTGGTAAAAATGGATTTGAGAGGGAAAGAAGTTTTATGATTCAAATTTTATATTTCAGAAATAACAATAAGATACTATTTTTCCCACGCCTACTATGAGAACGGCGGCTATGAGATAGAAATTGCATATACTGGCGAATAAAAGAACCGCTGTTGCATGGTTTATTGGCTTTTATGTAGCTGGTATTCGGCTGAGGTATTGAAAGAGCTGGGATTGAAATGAGGGAAGTGGATAAATGTTTTGATTGACGAAATAACCTATACATGATAGTATAAATCCAAAGATGATGGTCTATCAGAGAGACTGTTATATATCTTCAAGTTTAAAAAGATAATTTTCAATAATTTTTCAAAAATCAGAATCGACAATTCATGACAAATCAACCCTGAATCGGGGAACGTTTCTCATAGAAAAGAACTACAAAAAATAAGAAAATAAAAACGGAAAACCATTGTCTGTAGTATAAGTATTTGTTATTATGAAGTAAATAGAGGATATTTTACAAAGTAAAGCTTAATCTAGAGAATCTGCCAGTGGCAGGCCTCTGTAGATACCAAGGTATACAAAAGGAGAATGAAAAAATGAAAAAAGAAGACATGTCCTGTATCGACTGCGCAGTAAAAAACTGCAGCAAAATGGATAAAACCTATCCAGATTTCTGTCTGACAACACACATGGATGAAGAAGTTCTAAATGAAGCTATGGAATGCTACAATGAAGACGAGAACCGCAAAGTAACAATCGCTGCAGCTGAAGTAGAGTATGAGAATTACTGCAAACATACCCGTGTCGAAGAAATCATGGATTTTGCAAAGAAGATTAATGCGAAAAAGATCGGGATCGCAACCTGTGTCGGATTGTTGAAAGAAAGCCGTATCCTGGCAGATATCCTGCGCAGACATGGCTTTGAGGTGTATGGTGTCGGCTGTAAAGCCGGAACACAGAAGAAGACATCGGTCGGCATCCCGGAATGCTGCGAAGGTGTCGGTGTGAATATGTGTAATCCGATCCTGCAGGCAAAGCTTCTGAACAAGGCGAAGACGGACCTGAATGTTGTGGTCGGACTTTGCGTGGGGCATGACAGTCTGTTTTACAAATATTCCGAGGCACTGACTACGACAGCAGTGACGAAAGACCGTGTATTGGGGCATAATCCGGTGGCGGCGCTTTATACTGCGGATAGTTATTATTCGAAGTTGAAGAAGTGTGAAGAAGAGTAATATTTCTAATTTGGGCGTTTAAAGATACATAAAGATATCCCATTCAAGCATTTCTCTTTTTATCCAACGAAAAAAAGAACACACAACACTCTGTATGTTCTCTTTCTGTATGTGAAGTCCAATATTATACTTTAAAGTAGCTATCCAATCCTTTGAACTCTTCCGCTTTCATTTCTTTTGTAACATCAGCATAGATGTTCAGTGTAGTTGAAATATCTGAATGTCCGAGTGCGTCTTGAATGACCTTTATATTTACTCCAGCTTCACACATTCTTGTTGTAAATGTATGTCTAAGCGAGTGGCAGCTAAAATGAGGAAGTAACACATCAGGTTCATCACTGTGCAAAAACTGCTCATCATTGCAATCACGGATAATTCTTCGGATTGCTTTGTTGAGTGTGGCTTGGTGCTGTGCCTGACCAAAACGATTGATGAAAATAAAATCTGTATATCCGTCAATCGTGACCTCGCAATGAAGTCCTAAATCTTCCTGCTTCTGTTTCTCATGTTCAAATGCTTCTTTCACAAAACCGAGCATTGGAACCTGCCTCATACTCGCCGGAGTCTTCGTTGTATTTACATTGAAATAACAGCCACTTTTACTTCCCTCGGTTCTGTGGTCATAATATACAAGAGTATGATTAACATCAATCATTCCACTTTCCATATCAATATCACACCATCTCAATCCAGTTACTTCCCCCACACGAAGTCCAGTTCCTATCATTACTGCAAAGACCGGATACCAGTGTTCATATACAGGGTGGGTTTTCAGGAAATTCAGAAATAGCTCCTGCGTCGGTGTATCGTCCCTGGGCTGCTAAATTGTTCTTCAGTTCAATGAGCGATTGTATCACTCGGCTTCGTTCTTCTTCATTTAAGTATAGATGATAGGTTTTCTCTCTCATTGGCTGTCCCTCCATCTTTCAAATGTATTTTTGATTATCTCCACATCTTCCTCGGTATCGGAAGAAATAAATATATGTACGCTCTGAAAAGCTTTCTTTAAATTATTGGCATAATCCAGTTCTGTGCCTTTCATCGGCAGCTTAATCAGCCTTATTCCTCTTTGCTTGCACATATATGCTTTCATTATTTCTAAATTCTCATCGGCACTTCCTGACTCAATAGCCAACTTTTCTGAATTTCAGGATGTGTTGTCTGCAAATCATTAAACCCTTTCGAGAATATGTACCCACTGCAATACGGGCATTTACTCCCACCGGAACGGGTAGAAATAAGGGTGTTCCACTCTCTGCCGCAATCCTTACACTTCCACCACGCCTTACGATTGGCAAAGACCGTAACCTGAGTTGGAAGTAACGGATAATTTCTGTCCGACCACTCGGCAGCTATATCCGGCAGAAGCGTTGCAAAGTCATTAAATCCTGCCAACACTTTATTATGGGAGCAATACGGGCAACCTGTTTTATTTATTGTCCTGCTCTTAACGGCAGCTTCCCACTCGTGTCCTTTTTTACATCTCCAAATTACTTTCTTATGAGAACCAATAGAAACCTCTGTCGGTTTTATCTTATTCTTTTTCGACCACTGCTTTACCAGTAGCGGCTCTAATGTCGCCAAATCGTTAATACCTGCAATCACTCTCGCACCGGAACATATCGGGCATTTTTCTCCATTTAAACGAGCCTTAACGCTTGTCTGCCATTCGTGACCACAAGTACCTTTCCACCATACTTTTTTATTTGAACCGAAAGTAATGTCATCGGGTGTAAGCGGTAAGTTTTTCTCCGACCACTCCGAAACAAGTTCCGGATGTACTTCTGCTAAACTGTTATTCATAGCCAAACCTCAACCTCCTTGTGCTTAGAGTATATGAAGTTTTAGCTTTGTCTTGTAGTTTGCGAATATCCGTATAAATAGAAAAAGCCCTTTGAGAAAAGGATTTCTCCCCTCTCAAAGGACAACCAGACAAACTGAAAGTTGCCGCTTTCCTGTACTTACCATTTTTCATTAAAGCGGCTGCATCATCTCAAGAATGATTCCATCCGGGTCTCTAAAATAAAAAGCTCTACTTTCCCCAAATCCATCTGCTCTAAAATCGAAATACTGCGGTTCAGACAAGCACTCCACATTATTATCTACGAGATGTTTGTAAGCAGAATCAATATCATCTGTGTAGAAACATACTTCCGAGATAGATGTTGTAAACAAATCAGAGGGAACTTTCTTTACTTCGTTGTTTACAAACTGAATCAGCTCAACTGGCGGTGCTTCAACAGCCTTGGAGCCATTCAAATAAGCGACCCTTGCTTTGCAATTTACTCTACGAAACATTTTATCTGTTTCTTCGCCTTCCATAAAAATCTCTCCTTGAAACTCAAGCCCAAGGACATCTCTGTAGAATGCAATTGAGCGTTCCAAATCAGAAACCGTTAGTCCTACATGATAAATTCTTCCAACCATATATATTTCTCCTGTAAATTTCGATTGTTCTAATTATTTTTAGTTCCACCTTCTTGCCCCTCGGACAAGAAGTATCCCTCGCTTTCAGCTCGGTCAATTCCGATTGAGATTTCACCCGTTTTGTAAGCTGATTTTCTTTCCAGTCAATTGCGGAATCCACCTGGCATATAAATCACAGAATGGCTGTGACTATTTTCCAGCCCATATTTTCTTAAAACTTACAACAAAAAACAGAGTTTCTGCAAGTCCTGTAATTCCCCATGAGAAGATATACAAAAGATACAGTGATGAAATCGTCTGGAAATGTGCAAATACTGTATAAATCCAGACAATACGAAATACGCAGGAGCCCAGGATAACGATAATGGTAGGCGGAATACTTTTTCCGATGCCTCGGGATGCGGCGATACTGCCATCCATAAAACAGCTAAACGCATAGCTGAATGCCATAATACGAATCCTCTGCATACCAGCATCAATAACTGTTGGTTCCGTAGCGAACAGAGAAAGAAACTGTGGGCCAAATACAAGGAGTAGTCCACCCAGGATTGCACCGAAAATAAAGGCATATGTAAGGCTGACTCTATAAGATTTCAGCATTCGTTTTTTATTACCGGCACCCCAGTTCTGACCGATAAAGCTTGCACATGCAGTATAAAAAGAAAACATGACATTATAGATCAGGGAGTCAGCATTTGCGGCAGCTGCATTTCCGGAAACCATCACTGCATCAAAAGAGTTGACACCAGTCTGCACAAACAGGTTTGCAATAGCAAAGATTCCGTTCTGAAGACCTGTAGGGATACCAAGCATAAGAACTGCTTTGCAGGCCTTGGGGTGCAGGCAGATCTTACGCAGAGATACTTTGCAGTCATCGGTTCTTCTGAGGAGATGGATCATCACCAAAGAAGCAGAGATATACAGAGAAATTGCGCTGGCTGTTGCAACGCCTGCGGCTGCCATATGACAGACAATAACAAAAAACAGATTCAGAAGAACATTGACCACACCTGCAATGGAAAGGTAGATCAATGGTCGTTTCGTATCGCCTATGGCACTTAATACGCCGTTTCCGAAATTGTATACGGCCATTGCAGGCATTCCCAGGGAATAGATCTTCATATATAAAATAGCCTGATCAATAAGTTCCGGCTTCGTGTTCATCATGGACAGCATCCGCCCGGAAAACAGAAGACAGATGGCGCAGACGAGCAGACCTGTGATTGCGCACAAAAGAAGAGAAGTATGGATTGTTTCTTCTGTGCCTTTTTTATTACCGGCACCCAGTTCGTGAGCTACGCGGACATTGACACCGGCACCCATTCCGATAAGGATTCCGGTAAACAGAGTAACCAGCAAAGTTGTGGAGCCGACGGCACCTAGTGCCATATAATCTGCAAACCGTCCAACAACAGCAACATCGCTTAAGTTAAAAAGAACCTCCAGTACCTGTGATCCCATAAGAGGAAGGCTGAAGAGAAGTATATTTTTCCAGAGAGATCCTGTGGTCATCTCAATGGAATGATATTTCTTTTTTTCATTTTCACACATAAAATCACCTCATAAAAATTACTTCATTGAATTATAATCATTGCTCCTACTGCATTATAGATTATATGTAGTATGACTGCTCCCCACAGACAGTTAGTCCTTTTATATACAGCATCACAAAAGAAATGTAAGTCGAGAAGCGATACTATATACTGCTGATAATAGATAATACATCAAAAGATACTGCTCCAGATACGACCCATTTTACAGGATAATGTATGGACAAAAAAGAACAGAATTAATTCCAATCCTTCTAATGTTCTCTTTGCGCATCTGTTCCGGGATCATGGATTCCGTCTGCAGTGCAGCGGAGATATGCTTCATGGAATCTGTAAAGACTGTGAAAACAAATCCGATCAGCTGTGATCTGTTTCAGATGCAGCATGATGGATCTGGCGGATCACACATCTGATTGATACCGGTACTGTAAAAAGGCAGGCAATCGCCCCAGACAGCATGATTGCAACATCCTGAAAAAGAAATTTGGAATTGAGAATAATTTCCAGGTTATATTGCTGTGTCTGAACATAGGCAAATAACAGAATAGAGCCTCCAAGATAAGCAAAAAGCAGCGTATTTACAGTTGTTCCTATAATTTCTTTTCCAACCTGATAGCCGGAAGAAGTAAGTTCTTTCGCTGTCAGGCTGTTTTTATGTGTCCAGACTTCATATACAGAAGAAGTTACAGATAAAGCAGTATCAATAACCGCTCCAAGAGTGCTGAAAACAGTTACAAAAACTGCCACATGAAGCATATTAATATGGATATCCGTACTGTAATAATACATAAAATCATCTTCTGAAAGCTGAAGCTCATTCAGTCCATAGCTTCCTGATCTCCATATAATAAGATAAATCGGAATAAATAAAAGCAGCATCACAAGCAAGGTAGCCAGAAAAGCCGCCCGTGTCTTTGGATTGTTTCCATTCTGGTAAAACAGGGAATTATAGCAGACTCCTGCCCCTGCAGCCAATATCAGAAGCAGAGCCGGGAAACCAATGGACATCAGAAGAATCGAAATAAACAGAATTACAATATTACCGGCCAATGTCATAAGAGAAACTGCTCCGCGCTCCCCACCAATCAGAATCATTAAAATAATCAATACCAGTGCAAGAAAAATTATCATTTTTTGTCGCTCCTTTTCAGAGATGGTAGTTTCATGATAATAGAAGAAATAAAAACAGATACAGGGATTGCCAGTACAATTCCTATACTTTCAATCAGAAAACGACAGATATCATATGGAATATGATATCGTATGATCGTTATAAACCTGATCTCATTGTTCATTTTCAGGATAAACATAGGAATCATGCCGCTTGCCAGGACAAAAAGCAACACATTTATCATGGTTCCCATAATATCATATCCGATTTCCCGTCCTGAATGTATTAATTTTCTCAGAGAAACATCTGGATTTTTCCGGACAATTTCCCCTGTTGCAGCACTAATAGTTACAGCTACATCCATGATAGCTCCAAGTCCTGTCAGCATAATATCTGTCCAGAATATATCAGCGGAATTACTCATACTCCCCAGATATTCCAGATTAGAATAATCCAAATCTCCAAAAAACTGAATAGAAAATTCAAATAATGCCATGATCAGAAACAGTACGCATATGGTTGAAATAACAGAAGCCCATGTTTTTCTGTGGATTCCATTCAGACAGATCAGAGTTGTTATCGAAAATAGAAAAGCAATTACATTGCAGATATTTAAGATATTTTCCCCTTTCATAAAAGCCTGAAATCCAAACGCGAATATAATTGTGTTCAATATCAGCGATATGATCGTATAGAATCCCTGTTTTCCTGTAATACAGATCAGAAGAAAAAACAGACCACCTGCCAGCAATGCCAGATAACCATCACGCTTTATGGAACGTATGGATTTCCCTGGATTTTCCCTTGAACCGCTTAAAAGGACCGTGTCTCCTTTGTGATATTTCTGATTCTGAACCTGAGACGATGTATATTCATTAGAAATAGCAATCTCTTCCCCTTTATGGGTACCATTTAATATACGCGCTGTAATTTTCTGAGTATAATAATACTCTTCTGCATCCCTGGTTCCTTTCCTGCTCATTGTTTCCTTTTCTGTTACTGAAGATATCTTCGCCAGAGGCGTATGATAAAGCCTGGCGTTAAAGCAGGTAAATATAACACAGATAATATAGATACCTGCTAAGAAATATTTCATCTGAAATACATGAGATTTCATAGGATTCTTTTTTCTCCTTCTTAATAAACAATATTGCAGCCTTAAAGATACTAATCAGTTACTTTTTATCGAAATACTGTGAGTTCTATATCTTTCAGCTGTTATAATGATCCAGTATTTTTTTCCATATCCCCATCTTCCACTTCTCCAATTAACTGCTCACAGCTGAACAGTTCTCTGACTGCATTTTCATATATCACACATTTCTCAGCCTTCTTAATCTTTTTGGCATATTTTTTATTGTTTGTAAACATAGGTGCCAGATAAGACCATAATTCTTTCATACGGAACATGATATTTCTGTCTCCGGACAGGTCTTCACAATATTCATTGTACATCATATCATGAAATCTGCGGATTTCTTCCTTTGACGCAGGTGCACCGCCACGGATCTCTCTGGCAAGTGCAGGATTCTTCAGTGTTCCTCTGCCTGTCATAATGCAGTCCAGGGTCGGAAACATGTCCTGTAATCTGGTACAGTCCTTTGCTGTGACGATATCTCCGTTATAGCAAACCGGGCTCTTGGCCCGCTCCACCGCCTCCCCAAATGTTTCCAGACGTGGCGTATTTTTGTAATAGTCTTTCTGCACTCTTGCGTGAACAATTAACTCTTCCAGTGGATATTTATTATAAATCGTCAGCAGATCTTCAAATTCTTCCGGATCATCCATACCCAATCGAGTCTTGATGGAAATCTTCATATCACATTTACGGAAAATCTCATCCAGGAATTTGTCCAGTTCATCCGGTCTGTCCAGAAATCCCGCACCTCTGCCTTTTGTCACAACAGTCTTTGACGGACAGCCAAGATTCAGATTCACTTCATTATAACCGTATTCCTGCAGTGTTTCCGCTGTCTGGATAAAATCCTCTGCATTCTTTGTGAGAATCTGGGGAACTGCATACATCCCCTCATTATTCTCAGGCATAATGTCTTTCTTTTCTCTGGTGCTGAGATGTCCTTTCTGATTTGGAAGGATAAAGGGAATAAAATACTTGTCAAACCCTCCAAAGCAATTGTAAAGTGCCCTTCTGTATGTATATCCAGTAATTCCCTCAAGCGGGGCTAAATATATTTTCATGTGCTTCTCCTGTTATATTGTATTTAAGCAGATAAAATCATCCACTTCGCTGCGTAGTTCTACACCTGATAACTGCTGAGCAGTTTATTCGGTTAAATTCTTCATCCATTATACTGTAGTTATTCTGATTTCTCAATGCAGATTTGAAATATCCGCTGCAAATTGTAAAAAGGCTCAAAATTTTCTGGAAAAGCACCAACACCCTGTCCCGGACATAAACTATATAGAAATCCCCTTCGAGGTAGCGATTTGAAGGCCTTTCAAAAACCTTTGTCCATATCCCAGGAAAAATATTATCTTCAAAAATATCAGGAGGGTGATTCTCAGGCAAAGAATATCCTGATCGAGCATAATCTCCGGCTGGTAGCACATGTGGTCAAAAAATATCAGGGAACCGGTGAGGATACAGATGATCTGATCTCTATTGGAACCATCGGACTGATCAAGGCTGTCACAACCTTTAATCCCCAGAAGGCTTCCCGGTTATCCACCTATGCTGCCAGATGTATAGAAAATGAACTGCTGATGTATTTTCGTGCTAAGAAAAAGCATTCAAAAGAAGTGTCCCTATATGAACCCATAGGAACAGATAAAGAAGGAAATGAGATTAATCTGTTAGATGTGATCGAGAGTGCACCTGTAGATATTGTAGAAGACTGCTATATCCGCGAAAATACCGACTATCTTCTACGTTCTCTGAAAAAAGTCCTGTCAGATAAGGAATATCAGGTGATCTGCTGCAGATATGGGCTCTTTGGCATGGAGGAAGAAACTCAGCGGGAAATTGCCCGAAAACTGTGTATCAGCCGCTCTTATGTCTCCAGGATCGAAAAAACTGCTCTGCAAAAGCTTCGAGGCCTTTTCCCGCAAATGCAGTAAACGCAGCCAACAAATTTAACGTTGGCTGCGTTTATTAATCACTCTGCTCTTCTTAACAGATCGTAAACCTGGATTTCGGTTCCCAGGTCGATAAACAGCTTCTGCTGTGCATGAGGCGCGCTCTCCATGGAATTGCCTTCCTCATCATAAATTCCCTTCACAGTGACAGCTACATTCTGTCCGTCCGGTTTCATAATTTCAATTGTCTCACCTACAGAGAATTTATTTCTCTGAGTGATCTGCGCATAACCCCGTTCATCCACTGCCTCAGCAAATCCCAGATACGTATATTCCTTCTGATAAGTATTATTATCATAAATCTGTGTATTCTCATCCGGTTTTCCATAGAAGAATCCGGTTGTAAACTGTCTGTAGGTACAGTTGGAAATCTGTTCCTGGTACCATGGCATATTTGCCTGATATTTCTCAGGGCTCTCCATATAGTCGTCTATTGCCTTGCGGTAAGTTCTGGCAACTGTTGCGACATAGAGAGCGGTTTTCATACGGCCTTCTATCTTCAGACTGTCGATTCCGCTGTTAATGATATCGTCCATATGCTCGATCATGCAGAGATCCTTGGAATTAAAGATATAGGTTCCTCTTTCATTTTCAAATACCGGCATATATTCTCCCGGACGTTTCTCCTCAACAATGGAATATTTCCAGCGGCAGGGATGGGTACAGGCTCCCTGGTTGGCATCACGTCCTGCCAGATAATTACTGAGCAGACATCTTCCGGAATAGGAAATGCACATAGCACCATGGATGAATGTTTCAATCTCCATATCCTCCGGAATATGCTCTCTGATCTCTTTAATCTCCGCAAGCGAAAGCTCTCTGGCTGTTACCACACGCTTTGCTCCCAGATTGTACCAGAAACGATATGTCTCATAGTTAGTATTGTTTGCCTGTGTACTGATATGACGTTCGATTTCCGGGCATATTTCCTTTGCATACATATAGATTCCCGGGTCTGCAATGATCAGTGCATCCGGCTTCAGTTCTTTCAGTTCTGTCAGATATTCCCTCACACCCGGCAGATCGTAATTATGGGCCAGAATATTTACAGTCACATAAACTTTCACTCCATGTTCATGGGCAAAAGCGATTCCTTCCTTCATATCTTCATGGGAAAAGTTCTTTGCTTTGGCACGAAGTCCAAAGGCTTCTCCACCGATATATACTGCATCTGCTCCGAAAATAACAGCAATCTTCAACACCTCAAGACTGCTAGCCGGAACCAGCAATTCTATTTTTCTCATATTGTTCACTCCTGTTTCACACTGACTGTAACTCCGTCTCCCAGAGGAATGATCGAAGTTATCAGGGATGGATTATGTTTCAGTTCATACAGATACTCACGCATTCTCTTATATATGGTTCTGTTTCTGCGCTCTACCAGATAATGGGACTCTATGATATCTCCCTCCTGAAGCACATTGTCAGAGATGAGAACACCGCCATTTTTCATAAGACGCATCACATCCGGAAGCCAGTTGATATACTGTCCCTTTGCAGCATCCATAAAAATCATGTCAAACGAATCTTCCAGTTCTTTTAATATCTGTCCTGCGTCTCCCTCAAGCAGAGTAATCTGCGCTTCCCGTCCGGCTCTCCTGAAATTCTCTTTTGCGATGGGAATTCTCTTCTCATAATTCTCGATCGTTACGATTTCAAGATCCTCAGGACCATATTCACACATAAGAAGTGTGGAGAAGCCAATGGCTGTCCCCACCTCCAGAATACGCTTCGGCCGGTTTACAGCCAGAAACATTTTTATAAAGCTCTGCATTTCTCTCCGGATGATCGGCACCCGTTCCCTGATGGCATACTGCTCCAATTCTTCAAGAAACGGTGTATTTCCCATATCCAGTGAATTAATATAGGTACGCATCCGCTCGTCAACTATCACGAATCACTTACCCCTTCCTGTTCATCATCACCTGCCAGAATTCCCATGATACGATTAGGTGTATATGCTGTACTTAACAGATACGTTCCGGCCTGAAGCTTTCCATGATAAGTGGACAGTCTCTCCTGAACATAAAATACCGTTGCACTCTTGACCAGACCTTTTTTCTGAAGAGTTTTGGCAATCTTGTACAAGGAAGTATCTTCCTTGATCACCACTGTAACTTCCTGTCCTTCTCCGGGACTCATGGCCTGCTGATTAAAGACATCATGTCCAAACTGATAAGAAGCCTTTCCTACCCAGAAAAGTAAAACTATCACACATATATAAAGTACGATCTTAAAAAACGTTCCTGCAACAACAACACCTGCTGCACCTGCACGTTCCCTGGTATCACTCATAAGCTATTTCCTTTCTGTATGTCAGGCGGATAAAGTCATCCGCTCAGTTATCTGCTCACAGCAGGATAACTGTTTTACAGTTTATCTGCTCACATTCCCGGGACATCTATATCAATACCTTCTCCCAGTTTTATACAGATTCTCTGCATCATTTTGCACAAAGCAAGCTCCGCATCCAGATACGCATTCACTTCCGGGTGTCTGCGAAGCTCTGCGGATTCTTTTCCCATCTGCTCTACAACTTCAAACAGATTATCGGAATCACATTCATTCTGGACTTTATAATTATCTGCCCTGAATGTATCCACACGTTCCTTCAGTTCGGGCTTCTTTTTCAGGATATCACTCTGCTTCTGAAATTCCAGATATTCAGGGCTCTCCTTTATAGCCTCCAGAAGCCCTTTAATACTTTCCTCTATTGTATTTGGTTCCATTTTATGCCTCCATGATAATAGGCAGGATCATAGGACTTCTCTTGGTACGTTTCCATAAAAATTCACTGAGCGCATCCTTCACAACTGTCTTAATCTTGCCCCAGTCCGTAATATTACGTTCCAGACAGGAATCCAGTGCATTCTCTACCACTTCTCTTGCACCATCCATCAGATCCTCAGATTCCCTCACATATACGAAGCCTCTGGAAACAATGTCCGGTCCTGCAAGAATCACATTGCTGTGGCGTTCCAACGTAACCACAACGATCATAATTCCATCTTCTGCAAGATGCTGACGGTCACGAAGAACGATATTTCCTACATCTCCTACACCAAGTCCGTCTACCAGGATTGCTCCTGTGTGTACAGTGCCTGTTACTTGTGCACTCTGGCTGTCAAGCTCCAGAATATTTCCGGATGCAAGGACAAAGATATTCTCTTTGGGGATTCCAAGTTCCTCAACTACATTTTTCTGTGCGGTCAGATGTCTGTATTCACCATGAACAGGGATTGCATATTTCGGTTTTACCAGAGAATAGATCAGCTTGATTTCTTCCTGGCAGGCATGTCCGGAAACATGGACATCCTGGAAAATAACCTTCGCACCCTTCATGGAAAGCTCATTGATAACCTTGGATACCGCTTTCTCATTTCCCGGAATCGGATTGGAACTGAAAATAATAGTATCATTCGGTTTGATCACTATTTTCTTATGGATGTTTGCAGCCATACGGGAAAGAGCTGCCATGGATTCACCCTGACTTCCTGTTGTGATCAGCACTACCTGTTCATCCGGGTAATTCTTAACCTGATCGATCTCAATCAGAGTCTGATCCGGAATGCGAAGGTATCCAAGCTCTGCTGCAGTTGTGATAACATTTACCATACTGCGGCCCTCTACTGCAACCTTGCGTCCGAAACGATAAGCTGTGTTAATGATCTGCTGTACGCGGTCTACATTGGATGCAAAAGTGGCAATAATGATTCTGTTTGTCTTATATTCATTGAAAAGATTATCAAACACATGTCCCACAGAACGTTCAGACATGGTAAATCCGGTTCTCTCTGCATTAGTACTGTCACACATCAGTGCCAGTACTCCCTTTCTTCCAATCTCTGCAAAACGCTGCAGATCAATGGCATCTCCGAATACAGGAGTATAATCTACTTTAAAGTCGCCGGTATGCACTACGATGCCTGCCGGAGAATAGATCGCAAGTGCAGATGCATCCTGGATACTATGGTTTGTCTTTATAAATTCAATTGAAAAATCACCAAGATTAATGACCTGTCCATGCCTTACTTCCTTTAACTTGGTAGTATTGGTCATATTATGCTCTTTCAGCTTATTTGCAATAAGGGCAATGGTCAGCTTCGTGGAATAAACAGGGACATTTACATCTTTGAGTACATACGGCAGCGCACCGATATGGTCCTCATGTCCATGAGTGATCACAAAGCCTTTTACTTTGGAAATATTCTCTTTTAAATAGGTGACGTCCGGAATGACAAGGTCAATTCCGAGCATATCATCTTCCGGGAAAGCAAGACCGCAGTCTACCACAACAATGCTGTCTTCATATTCAAATGCTGTGATATTCATTCCAATCTGTTCCAGACCACCCAGAGGAATGATCTTTAATTTAGATGTTGGTTTCTTCGGTCTGCGGGAAGAATTCTTTATCGCAGCCTTAAATGGTACCTGTATTCCGTTCTTCTCTTTATCTGCCGGAGCCTTGCGGTCCTGCATTGGTTTTCTTCCATAAGAGTTTCTGTGCTGTGGTTTATATTTATAATTCTTCGGTCTGTTGTATGGCCTTTTCTGACCATGTCCGAACTGTCCGTCATGATTTTCACGCGCTTCATTATTAAACTGGTTGTTATTTTCGTTACTCAAGTACTACACCTCCATGCTACATTTCAAGGTCTACGTCATCTAACATTTGTTCAAATACTTTAAAAACAGCCTGCATCTCATCCTCGTCCTCGACCATTTCATAGCAGGCTTCCTGACTGTCATCCTCTGACACGTCTTTAAAAATATAGGCTGTCGCCTCATCATCCTGAGAATCAGATACCAGAAGATATGCAACTCCTCCGATCCTGGTCTGCTCCTCTACATAAAACTCCGCTTCTGTTCCGTCCTCAAGCTGAAATTTAATTTTCTCCATCTTATTAATCTCCTAACAGGACAGGGAATCCAGATATCCCTGCAAAATAAAAACAGCAGCCAGCTGATCCAGATACTGCTTGCGGTTCTCTCTGCGCACACTGGCTTCCATTAAAGTACGATTGGCTTCTACTGTTGTCAGACGCTCGTCCCACATGATCACTTCAAGACCTGTACGTCTTTCCAGCATTTCTTTAAATTCCAGTGATTTTCGGGCACGTTCTCCAATCGTATTGTTCATGTTCTTCGGATATCCAAGCACGATCTTCTCCACGTGATATTCCGAAACAAGTTCTTCAATACGGGCAAGTGTCTGGCGCAGGTGGTTCTCCTGTTTACGCCAGATCGTCTCTACACCCTGAGCGGTGATCCCCAGCGGATCACTAATGGCTGCACCGACTGTTTTTGATCCATAATCTAATCCCAGAATCCTCATATCAGCGTTCCCAGGATTTGTTCTTAATATACTCGTTTAAAAGTTCCTCTACCAGTTCGTCGCGCTCTACTTTCATGATCATGCTTCTTGCGCCCTTGTGACTGGTAATATAAGTAGGATCTCCAGACATAATATATCCAACGATCTGATTGACCGGATTGTATCCTTTCTCATCCATTGCTGTGTAAACGAGATCCAGAACTTCTTTTACCTGAAGCTCCTGATCTGGTTTTGTTCTGAAATATTGGGTATTACCCAGATTGTTCTCTGCCATTTTATTCACGTCCTTACCTGATTTATTGTCGCAAAGCCTTCTTAGTAATTCTGCTTTGCTATGTATTGCAAATTTCGTATACAATACACATATTTTCTTCTATATTTTAATATAATTTCACGTATTGTGCAACCGCAAATTTATTGATGATTATTCGTTACTGTTCACTCCGTTCTCAGTAACATAGCCAAAATTCATTCCAGATTGCCTGCGGCAATGGAATTTTGGCTTGTATGTCTCGGGATTTTGGCATATTCATGCCAAAACACCTCGCGGGATAGTGGTGTGTGAACTGTAACTATTCTATTCCCAGAACCTCACCTGTTAATGTATGTTCTTCCAGGAATTCTTCAGCTTTTACAGTAATGATGTCATTCACACTGTAGTTGTCCTGTTTTTTCACTGCTGTTTTAATATATTCCATACTGTGGCCGATATACCACTGCTCTCCGTTAATCTCTACTTCTTCCTCAAGAAGTACTTTCAGTTCACCGCCGAGCATGGATTTTTCATATTCTTTCGCATGCTGTTCATTTAAAGCAAGCATCTTGTCACTTCTGACCGCTTTCTGTGCTTCAGTGAGCTGTCCGGACATGGCTGCAGCCTTTGTTCCATGGCGGCGGGAATATTTGAAAATATGAGTTTCATAAAAATGAATGCTCTCTACGAAATCATAGGAATCCTGAAAATCTTCTTCTGTTTCCATCGGAAAACCAACGATCACATCTGTGGTAAGTGCAGGATTTCCCAGATATTTTCTCAGAAGCCCGCATTTCTCTGCATATTCTGCGCTTCTGTATCTGCGATTCATTCGCTCCAGTGTGGTATCACATCCGCTCTGCAGGGACAGATGGAAATGCGGACACATTTTCGGCAATGCGGCAATGCTCTGCACAAATTCTTCTGTGATGATTCCCGGTTCCAGGGAGCCCAGACGGATTCGTTCGATTCCTTCTACCTCATGTACTGCCCGGATCAGGGAAAGCAGTGTTTCTTTCTCTTCTGCCGGGAAATCTACACCATAAGAGCTTAAATGAATTCCTGTCAGAACGACTTCCTTGTATCCTTTTGATGCAAGTGCATGAACCTCATCCATTACATGCGCGATCTTACGGCTTCTGACACGACCTCTTGCATAAGGAATGATACAGTAAGTACAGAATTGATTACAGCCGTCCTGAACTTTGATATATGCGCGTACATGCTCTGCTGTATGATCAATTGCCAGTTCTTCATATTCTTTTGTCTGGTTGATCTTGAGCACATGTTTCTGCCTGGTGTGCTGTTGCTCATATTCCTCGAGTACCTGGACAATATTTCCCTTCTGATTGTTTCCAAGGATCAGGTCTACAGCCTCATCTTTATCCAGTTTTCCTTCATCTGTCTGTACATAACATCCGGCTGCGATCACGATAGCATCCGGGTTCATTTTCTTTGCTTTGTGCAGCATCTGTCTGGATTTACGATCTGCAATGTTGGTTACTGTACAGGTATTAATTAAATATACATCAGCCCCCGGTTCAAAAGGTACGATCTCGTAGCCCGCTTCTTCCAGAAGCTGCTGCATGGCTTCTACTTCATAGGCGTTTACTTTACATCCTAAGTTGTGAAGTGCAACTTTTTTTCCCATTCTTTCCTCCTAATTGATTTTTCTGTTTTTATAATTCTATACCTGCATACTCATTTTCTGTAGTCTGGACTTTGTATACATGCTGACATTTCGAAAACTTATATGCTTACAGAATAGATTTTGTTTTCGCTTTAGTTATTGTTCATTTTCTACAAAACAGTCTGATATTTTAGCACTGTTCTACATTTTCACTAAATCTTTCTGGAAATTTTATCCGTTTTCACCTTGACTTTTATGGTCTCTGCCGTTAAGATGAAAACTGTAAGCTGACAGACAATCAGGTCAGCAAATAACTATTATTAAGGGAGGTTCTCATAATGAAAACAGTTAAAATTTCACTGAACTCTATCGATAAAGTGAAAGCGTTCGTTAATGAAATCAGCAAATTCGACTGCGATTTCGATTTAGTATCCGGAAGATATGTAATCGACGCAAAATCTATCATGGGTATTTTCAGCCTTGATTTATCCAAACCAATCGATTTAAACATCCACGCTGATGGCGCTGCTCTTGATACCGTTATGGCAATCGTAGGCAAATACGTTACAGAATAATTTTTTCGCAGTCATTGAGGAACTGTTTACCAGTTCCTCTTTTTTTGTATACCAGAGTTTCAAGTTCAAACATAAGGAAGTAGCGTCAGCAGATTCCGAATGTTTGTAATCGATATTAGTCAATCTCAATAATCTCAACAGTCTCCAGCGCTGTCTTCATGAGTTCGTCAATTTTTTCTTCCAGTTTTGTTTCAGAACGGTGGATCACGTTCAGGTTTGGTTTGGTAACCGGATGTTTTGCCACGAAAATAGTACAACAGTCTTCGAATGGCTGAATGGATGTTTCATAGGTTCCGATTTCCCAGGATCTTTCTACGATTTCCTGTTTGTCGAATCCGATAACCGGACGGTATACAGGGAGTGTGCAGACTTCGTTTGTTGCTGCAAGGCTCTGCAGGGTCTGGCTGGCAACCTGACCGATGCTTTCTCCAGTGATCAGACCGAGACATCTGCTTTCTTTTGCGAAATGCTCTGCAATACGCATCATGTAACGACGCATAATGATAGTCAGCTCATCGTGCGGACACTGGTCGTAAATATAGAGCTGAATATCTGTGAAGTTCACTACATGAAGGCGGATTGGTCCACTGTATTTTGCTACCTGTTTTGCCAGATCTACAACTTTCTGTTTTGCTCTCTCGCTGGTGTATGGCGGAGCGTGGAAATATACAGCGTCAATTTTAACGCCACGTTTTGCGATCATGTATCCTGCTACCGGGCTGTCGATGCCGCCTGAAAGAAGAAGCATGGCTTTTCCGTTTGTGCCGATCGGCATTCCGCCTGCGCCCTTGATAGTCTGGGAATATACATAAATCTTGTCTCTGATTTCCACAGAGAGAGTCAGATCCGGTTCATGTACATCTACACTTGCATCCGGGAATTCATCCAGAATGCGGCCGCCCAGTTCTGCGCTGACTTCCATGGATGTGATCGGATAGGATTTCTTTGCTCTTCTTGTATATACTTTAAAGCTTCCGTCGTAGTCCGGATGGCAGTTCTTCATGTAGGAAACTACGTCCTTTGCCATCTGCTCGAATCCCTGATCTTCGTAGATCACTACAGGGCAGATTCCAACAATACCGAATACATGCTGCAAGGCTTCTACTGTCTCATCATAGTCATACTGCTCCGGGCAGAATACATAGATTCTTCCCTGTTCTTTCTTTACTTCAAACTCACCTTCTACTTTGGAAAGGGCGATGTTCATCTGCTTTACAAGGGCATCTTCGAAGATGTATCTGTTCTTGCCCTTGATGGCGATTTCTGCGTATTTTATTAAAAATGCGTGGAATATCATTTGTTTCTCCTTCTCTTATTTTGCTTATAATAAATTGTTTTATATAATATTAGAATTAATATTTTTCTGGATTTAATATCTGTAATTTTCAAATAGAATTCATATAAATGCTATTAACAACCTTTTCAAATATTCCTGAGCTTATCTCAGGTTCCATTCCAAATATCACTTATAACTATTATTTGTTATCTGCGTGCATAGCGTTTCAGCATCGGCAGTACTTCATTCAGAACTTCCAGGCAGTAGTCAACTTCTTCGAATGTATTCTCCTCTGAGAAGCTGATACGTACAGTGTTCTCGATCTGTGCATTGCTCATTCCCATTGCGGAAAGTGTTGCGCTTGGTTTTCTCTTATGGCTGGAGCATGCGCTTCCTGCTGATACGTAAATGTTTCTGTCCTCTAAGGTATGAAGCAATACCTCGCTTCTGATTCCCAGAAAGCTGACGCTTAAGATATGCGGTGCGCCTTCTCTGACAGGCATTCCATTGATTACTACATCGTCAATCTTAGAAAGTCCTTCTGCCATGCGTTCTTTGAGCTGGTAAAGATGCTCTACTTTCTCGTCAAAGTTCTGGTACATCATCTTCGCTGCAACACCAAGTCCTGCGATTCCCGGTACGTTGTCTGTTCCGGAACGCATGCCGTTCTGCTGGCCGCCGCCGAGAATGAGAGGCTGTACTTTTGCCTTGCTGTTGATGTACAGGAATCCAACTCCTTTTGGTCCATGGATCTTATGTGAGCTGACAGACAGAAGATGGATATTCCATTTCTTCGGATAAATACGATATTTACCGAATGCCTGGATCGCATCTACATGATACAGCGCCTTCGGACACTTCTCCTGGATCATTGCACCGATTTTCTCTACAGGCATAACCGCACCGGTCTCATTATTTACCATCATTGTAGATACGAGAATGGTATCCGGCCTTAATGCTTTCTCCAATGCGTCAAGTTTTACTACTCCATGCCCGTCTACAGGAAGAATGGTCACTTCAAATCCCTGTTCCTGCAAAAAAGCTACCGGCTGGCTGACTGCAGCATGCTCTACTGCAGTTGTGATAATGTGATTACCGCTTCGTTTGTTGGCAAGCGCACCACCGATCAGAGCCAGGTTGTTTGACTCTGTTCCGCCGGAAGTGAACAGGATTTCTTTTTCTGTTACTTTCAGTATCTGTGCCAACGTTCTGGCAGATTCTTTGACATACCCTTCTGCGTCTACACCTTTCTGGTGCATGGCAGATGGATTTCCAAAATCTTCCATCATTGTTTTTACCACGATGTCCTTTACTTCTTCAAAGCAGCGGGTCGTGGCTGAATTATCAAAATATGCTTCCATTTTTGTTCTCTCTTGTTTCTGTTATTCATTTTCCAACTGGAACATCAGAACTGAAAGAATCGCAAGTCCTGCTGTCTCAGTTCTGAGGATTCGTCTTCCAAGTGTAATCGCATGGGCACCTGCTTCCAGTGCCTTTGCTACCTCTTCTTCCTCGAATCCACCCTCCGGTCCGATAAAGATACCGACAGACTGTCCAGGCTTAATCTCGCTGAGGATTTCTCTGGTTTCTTTCATTCCTTTGGCAAGTTCGTACGGGATCAGTTTTACATCTAACTGTTTCGCAAATTCCAGTGCCTGTTTGTAGGTCATTACTTCATGGATTTCCGGGATCAGCATTCGCTTGGACTGCTTTGCTGCACTCTCTGCGATCTGCTGCCAGCGAACCACCTTCTTTGCTGCCTTCTTAACATCCAGTTTCACCACACATCGCTTTGTCTCTACCGGGATTATAGAAAAAGCTCCCAACTCTACTGCTTTCTGGATGATCAGTTCCATCTTGTCTGCTTTCGGCAGTCCCTGAAAAAGATAAAGCTTATTTGGCAGCTCATATTCCGGCTCCTGTGCATAGAGGATATGCAGCAGAACCTCATCCTCTCCCAGTTCTTCAATCTGGCAGTGGTATTCTTTATCTCCTCCGTCACTGATCCACACATCCTCCCCACATTTCATGCGGAGAACGTTTTTAATATGATTTACATCCGTCCCATTGATGTGGATACGGTGTGCCTCTTCCTCAATCTGATAAGACTCCACAAAAAAACGCTGCATAGGATCAGTCCTTTCTTGCTGTTACGGAAACCCACTCGCCCTGATGTGTCACTTCTACGACCGTCAGGCCTGCTGCTTTTACCGCCTCCACTACAACTTCTTCCTTCACATCAAGAATACCGGAAGTAATGTAGTAAGCGCCTTTTTTCATCTGGTTTACAATTACCGGTGTCAGAGGGATCAGAACATCTGCAAGGATATTTGCTGTTACGATATCATATTTTTCATATCCTGCCTGATCCTGAATCGCTTTATCGTCAATGATGTTTCCGATCACCATATCAAAAGTTTCATCCACGATCTGGTTTGCTTCTTTATTCTCTGCAACTGCAGGAACTGCACATGGATCAAGGTCTGTTCCCAGTACATGTTTCGCACCAAGTTTCAGGGCAACGATACCAAGGATACCGCTTCCGGTTCCTACGTCAAGCATCTCTGTATCCGGTGTTACATATTTCTTTAACTGGCGAATCACAAGCTGAGTAGTCTCATGCATACCTGTACCGAAGGCTGTACCCGGATCAATGTGGAGGATCATCTTGTCTTTATCCTCTGCTTTTACTTCTTCCCATGACGGTACGATAAGGATATCATCTACATAGAACTGGTGGAAATACTGTTTCCAGTTATTAATCCAGTCCTTGTCCTCTGTCTGAGATTCTTCAATGGTAGCTTCCCCGATGTCCATAAAATTCTTCAGATCATCTAATGCTTCACGAACATCTTTCAGGATTGCTTCTTTGTCTGCATCTTCTTCCAGATAAAAATTCAGATAGGCAATGCCGTCATCTGCTGGTCCTTCCGGCATAATATCTACAAACATCTGAGCCTTGTCTTCCTCAGTCAGAGGCTGTTTGTCCTGAATTTCCACGCCTTCAATGCCGACTTCTGCAAGTGTGCTGATAACGATATCTTCTGCTTCTGTTTTCGTTTTTACTGTAAAACGGTTCCACTTCATGTAATTGTCTCCATTTCTTTATGTTATATAATTAACTATTATCATCCCAAAATATGTCTGGCCCATTCTCTGTTACTCTGCAGCTATTCCCATAATGCAGCATCTCACCACATCCAGTCAATTCTTATTTACCCACCGACTGCATGCTTCACTTATTTTTTCAAAAAAATGTCTGAATATCTCGTGGCGATTTCCTTTGCTGTAAAATCTCCACGCCAATTCTACCAGTGCAACTCCGGCAATGGCATCCACCAGATAATGCTGTTTAAGCACCTGGGTAGAAATAATGATCAGTATTGCAAAAATCAGTGAAAAATGCTGATACCATTTTGGAATATTCTCTGATTTACTGACTCCGCGCCAGCTCAGCCAGCTTACATAACAATGGATTGACGGAAATAAGTTAGACGGACTGTTTCCACCATCCATGAGATAAACAAACTTAAGCATCTGCTGGGACCATGTAGTTCCTGCAAGCTCAGGTCTGACATTGGTAGTTGGCAAAACCAGAAAAATAATAAAACATGTAATATGAACAGTCAGATCAGTTGCCACAAACCGATAAAATCCATCTTTTCCTCTCTGTGCAGCCAGAATATAATTCACTGCCCAAAAAGGGAATGCCAGAATATAAATCCAGATAAACTGTGGTATTAACGGCACTGCCCTGTCCAGTGACATGGTAAAATCAAAATGATATCTGTCTGCTGTCAGTACTCCGCTTCCCCAGTAAATAAGACAGTTTAATACAAAAATGCTTATCAGCGGCAAAATTACCCATACAGGGAGATACTTCTCCCGAAAAGCTGCGATCTTCTCTGTTTTTGTCAAATATCTCTCCATTTCTCAGGAAACTTTTATTCCTGTCTGTTCATCTGATTTTTACCGTTACTCTTCAATATACACGACTATACAAAAAAAGAAAAGAGGGTAAACCTCTTTTCTTTAATTTTCTTTTATAATTAATCCTCAAAAGTCTCTTTTAATTTATCCATGAAACTCTTTTTCTTCTTTTCCGGTTTTTCAAAATCATCAGAATCTTTTGATTTCGGACGGTTACCACACGCCTCATCGAATTTGCGCAGTGCTTCTTTTGCTTCTTCGTTGAGGTTTGTAGGAACCTGCACAACAAAAGTCACATAATGATCGCCACGTACATTCTTGTTTCTCAGAGACGGTACACCTTTTCCCTTCAGACGGATCCTTGTGTCTGTCTGAGTTCCGGGTTTCACTTCATATTCAACCTCTCCATCCACTGTGTTGATACGTACAGTACCGCCCAGTGCTGCCTGCGCGTATGTAAGAGGCGCAGTAGAGAAGATATTCATATCCTGTCTCTGGAAGATCGGATGACGTGCAACATTTACTTCTACAAGCAGATCGCCTCTCGGACCTCCGTTTGTACCCGGTTCACCCTTCTCACGGATGCGGATGCTCTGACCATTGTCAATACCTGCAGGTACAGATACCTGAATCTTCTTTCTTGAAGATGTATATCCGGTTCCGCGGCAGGAAGTACATTTATCCTTGATGATCTTACCTGATCCATGACAATCCGGACAAGTCTGTACATTACGCACCATTCCAAACATGGACTGCTGTGTATAAACAACCTGACCTTCTCCATGACATTTCGGACAGGTTACCGGTGAAGTACCCGGCTTCGCACCTGTTCCATGACAGGTGGTGCACTCGTCTTTCAGTACGATCTCCAGTTCCTTCTCACAGCCAAAGACAGCTTCTTCAAAAGTAATATTTACGCGTGCGCGGAGATTAGCTCCCTTCATCGGACCATTATTGGCACGTCTGCTTCTGCTGCCGCCACCAAATAAATCGCCGAAAATATCGCCGAAGATATCACCCATATCAGCACCGTTAAAATCAAAACCTCCGAAGCCGCCGCCGGCACCTCCGCCACCGTTTTCAAAAGCCGCATGGCCAAACTGGTCATACTGTTTTCTCTTCTCCGGATCGCTTAAGATGGTGTAAGCCTCTGTTGCCTCTTTAAATTTCGCCTCAGCCTCTTTATCTCCTGGATTTACATCCGGGTGATACTTCTTGGCCAGCTTACGATATGCTTTTTTAAGTGTTGCGTCATCGGCGCTTTTGTCCACGCCTAAGACTTCATAATAATCTCTCTTATCAGCCATGATTTTAATCCTATACCCGTTTTATTTATAACACAACTATTCAGTGAGAGAGACTCTCCCACTGAACAGTTATTATTGATATTTCCGTTGCAAATCTCTGCTTTTACAGAAATGTCACATTATACTTCTTTGTAATCAGCATCTACAACATCATCGTTGTTTCCTGCATCTGTGCTGCCTGCTGCACCGCCGCCCATATTCATGTCCGGTCCTGCCTGGCCGCCTGCCTGCTGTGTCTGCTCATACATTTTAGCGAAAAGTTTCTGAGCACTTTCCATCATCTTCTCCTGAGCAGCTTTGATATCTGCTACCTGAGAATCTGTCATCTCTTCTGCATTTGCAGTCTGAGACAGTAAATCTTTCAGTGCGTTCAGGTCTGCTTCTACAGCAGCTTTATCATTAGCATCGATCTTGTCTCCGGCTTCTTTCAGTGCATTCTCAACCTGGAATACCATGGAATCAGCATTGTTTCTTGTATCGATTGCTTCTTTACGTTTCTTATCCTGTGCTTCAAACTCAGCAGCTTCTTTTACTGCCTTGTCGATATCGGAATCAGACATGTTAGAACCAGCTGTGATTGTGATGTGCTGTTCTTTACCTGTTCCAAGATCCTTAGCAGATACATTTACGATACCGTTTGCATCGATATCAAATGTAACTTCAATCTGCGGAACACCACGACGTGCTGGCGGGATTCCGTCCAGACGGAACTGGCCAAGGGATTTGTTGTCTTTTGCAAACTGACGCTCACCCTGTACAACGTTGATATCTACTGCTGTCTGGTTGTCTGCTGCTGTTGAGAAAATCTGGCTCTTTCTTGTAGGAATTGTAGTATTTCTCTCAATCAGTCTTGTTGCGATACCACCCATTGTCTCGATGGACAGTGACAGTGGAGTAACATCCAGAAGAAGGATATCACCTGCGCCTGCATCACCTGCAAGTTTACCACCCTGGATAGAAGCACCAAGTGCTACACACTCATCCGGGTTCAGGTTCTTGCTTGGCTCTTTGCCTGTTAACTGTCTTACTTTATCCTGAACAGCCGGGATACGGGAAGATCCACCAACCAGAAGTACCTGGCCAAGTTCAGATGCTGTGATACCTGCATCTGAAAGTGCACGACGTACCGGTTCTGCTGTCATTTCTACTAAGTCATGTGTTAATTCATCGAATTTAGCTCTTGTAAGGTTCATATCGAAGTGTTTCGGGCCTTCTGCTGTAGCTGTGATGAATGGCAGATTGATGTTTGTAGTTGTTGCGGAAGAAAGCTCTTTCTTTGCTTTCTCTGCAGCTTCTTTTAATCTCTGAAGTGCCATCTTATCATTGCTTAAGTCTACACCTTCTGCTTTCTTAAACTCTGCAAGCATGTAATCTGTAACTTTCTGGTCGAAGTCATCACCACCAAGACGGTTGTTACCTGCTGTGGAAAGTACTTCGATAACGCCGTCACCGATTTCGATCACAGATACATCGAATGTACCGCCACCTAAATCGTATACCATGATCTTCTGTTCTTTTTCATTGTCAAGACCATATGCAAGAGCTGCTGCTGTTGGCTCGTTGATGATACGTTTTACATCAAGACCTGCGATTTTACCGGCATCTTTTGTTGCCTGACGCTGAGCATCATTGAAATATGCAGGAACTGTGATAACTGCCTCTGTAACTTTCTCACCAAGGTATCCTTCTGCATCTTTTTTCAGTTTCTGAAGAATCATAGCGGAAATTTCCTGTGGAGAATATTTCTTGTCGTCGATTGTTACACGATAATCAGTACCCATCTCTCTTTTAATGGAAGAGATTGTTCTCTCTGCGTTTGTTACTGCCTGACGTTTTGCAGGTTCACCTACAAGACGTTCTCCTGTTTTTGTGAAAGCAACAACTGATGGTGTTGTTCTTGCGCCTTCTGTATTAGCGATAACTGTTGGCTGTCCGCCTTCCATTACGGCTACACAGCTGTTTGTTGTACCTAAGTCAATACCAATGATTTTTCCCATAATCTTGTTCCTCCTGTTTATTTTCAACTAGATTTGATATATTCTATATTTTCATGTAAATTAGTTGGCTACTTTTACCATACTGTGGCGAACTACGAAATCCTTGTAGGTGTAACCCTTCTGGAATTCTTCTACCACAATATTCTCACCGGCTTCTTCATCCTCCACATGCATTACTGCGTTGTGGAAGTTCGGATCAAATTCCTTACCCACTGCTTCAATCGGTTTCACGCCCAGCTCATCTAATGTGGTGATCAGCTGTTTGTAGATCATCTTCATGCCATCTGCAAAAGAATCTCCTTCAGGTGCCTGTGCAAGACCTCTCTCGAAGTTATCCACAACCGGAAGCATTTTCTCAACTATGTCCTTGGCTCCGATGATATACATACTGGATTTCTCTTTCTCCGTTCTCTTACGGAAGTTATCGAATTCAGCCATGTTTCGTTTCAGCCTGTCTGTAAGTTCTTCAATCTGCTGTTCAAATTTATCTTTTTCTTTTTTCTTCTTGCCGAAGAAAGAAGTTTTTGATTTGCTGTCTTTCTTATCATCCTGGGAAGCTTCCTCGTCTCCGTCCTCTACCGGGATTTCCTCTGTTTCTGCTTCGCCGTTCTCTACAACTTCAGGTTCATTCTCAACAGTTTCTTCTGTTACCGGAGTATCTGTTGTCTCTTCTTCCTGAGCTGTGTTCTTTGTTTCTTCTGACACTCTCTATTACCGCCTTTCTAACTCTCTTTCTTAATCAGTTCGTCCAGCTGGACTTTCAAAGCCTTCAGGCTGTCAACTACGTTTGCATAATCCATACGCTTGGGACCGATGATACCGATGGTACCATGCATTCCTTTTCCAAGTTCGTAAGTGGCTGTGACTACACTGCAGTCTTTCATGGTCTGCACCGGCATCTCATCACCAATGTACACCTGAATTCCTGTGTTCTCGGTATCAGACATTCTCTCTTTCACCAGGTCTACCAGATCCTGCTTCTCTTCAAATGCTGAAATCAGCTCGCTCGCTTTGCTTGTGTCTGCAAGCTCCGGATACTTGAAAATGTTGGTTGCTCCTGAAGTATATATCTGCATATCGTCTTCGTCTACCTGGATGGTGTCTGCCACTGCATCAAGGACTGTGCCAACCACAGAGCCATGTACACCTGCCTGTTCTTTCAGGCGGGCAATCATTCCCAGGTTGATATCCTGAATGGGCACCCCATTTAAGTTGGTGTTAAGAAGAAGATTTAATTTCAGGATTGTCTGATCGTCCATCTCCTCATCCAGATTGATGATCTGGTTTCGGATGACATTGTTATCACTCACTACTACTGCCACAAGCTGAAGGGGTGTCACACGGGAAAGCTGGATGAATTTAATCTTGCTTCCGCTGTACTGTGGAACAGAGATCATTGTTGCATAGTTGGTATTGGAGGCCAGTACCTTTGCTACCTGCTTCAACATTTTATCCAGTTTGTCAGTTTTCTCTATCATGAGATCCTTGATTTCCTGAACCTCTGATTCCTTTTCTTTCATCAGCTCGTCTACGTAGAGGCGATAACCTTTATCAGAAGGAATTCTTCCGGCTGAGGTGTGGGGCTGTACGATATATCCCATATCTGTCAGGTCTGACATCTCATTCCGGATGGTGGCAGAGCTTACATTTAAATCTGCAAACTTGGAAATGGTCCGGGAACCCACCGGTTCGCCTGTTTCCATGTAGGTTTTGATGATGGCTTTTAGTATTTTCTTTTTACGATCATCTAATTCCTGATCCATGAAGTTCCACTCCTTTACTGCCTTTGTTTTTGGTTTGTTAGCACTCATGTTTTAGGAGTGCTAACACCTTATGCTCATAAGATAGCACTCTTGATTTGGTTTGTCAATATTATTTTGTGAATTTTTTGTTATTTTATGAACAATAGGGGTTATTAAGATTATGTTATAGAAAAGGGACGCGGGGAGAAATTATTGATATTGTGTGCGGTTTCGGACGCTAAGAGATACTAAGTCTGCAGAAATCTGCTAAAGGCACACAATATCAATAATTTCTCCCCGCTGGCTGTTCAGGACGATTATACAGGCGGGGCTCTCGCCTGGGAGGCAAATCGCCTCTTCTATAGCAATCCTTGTAAATAATGCATTTAAGACAGTTCAGCAAAGTGCGAAAGACAAGGAAGATATCTGACGCAGGATTTCACACTCTGATGGACTGGATTAAGATACATTATTTTAGAGAATTGCTATAGAATAACTATATCACTTGCTTGTCTTCAAATTCGATTACACAGATGAAAAAGACTCAGTATAGCACTATTTATCTAAAATATCCAGATTCTTTTTCAGGTCGATCATTTTATCGCGGAGTTCGGCGGCCTGTTCAAAGTTGAGGTCTGCGGCTGCGGCGCGCATTTGTTTTTCTACCTGGGCGATGAGTTTGGTGAGTTCTTTGCGGGTCATGGACTCTGGGTCTTTCTGGAGTCGGACTTCGGTTTCGGCTACTGCTTTGGATACGGCAATGAGGTCGCGGACTGCTTTTTTGATAGTAGTCGGAGTGATTCCGTGTTCTTTGTTATAGGCTTCCTGGATGGTTCGGCGGCGGTTGGTTTCGGTGATGGCTTTGTGCATGGAATCGGTCATGTTGTCTGCGTACATGATTACATGGCCTTCACTGTTTCGGGCAGCTCGTCCGATGGTCTGGATGAGAGAGGTTTCGGAACGGAGGAAGCCTTCTTTGTCTGCATCCAGGATTGCTACCAGGGTGATCTCCGGGATGTCCAGGCCTTCTCGAAGAAGGTTGATTCCTACCAGAACATCAAAAACATCCAGACGCATATCACGAATAATGCGGGCACGCTCTAAGGTATCGATATCGGAATGGAGGTAACGGACTCTGATTCCTACTTCTTTCATATATTCTGTCAGGTCTTCTGCCATTCGTTTGGTGAGAGTGGTAATCAGGATTTTGTGTTTCTTTGACACTTCTTTGTTTACTTCTCCGATCAGATCATCGATCTGGCCTTCAATGGGGCGGACTTCTACTTTCGGATCCAGAAGTCCGGTTGGACGGATGATCTGTTCTGCACGGAGGAGTTCATGATCATACTCATATTGTCCCGGAGTGGCAGATACAAACATGACCTGATCCAGTTTGGATTCGAATTCTTCGAAGCTTAAAGGACGGTTGTCCTTTGCCGAAGGAAGACGGAAACCATAGTCCACCAATGTCTGCTTCCGGCTCTGGTCACCGGCGTACATTCCTCCTACCTGAGGTACTGTGATATGAGATTCGTCTATAATAAGTAAGAAGTCATCTCCAAAATAGTCCAGCAGTGTGTATGGCGGCTGTCCGGGCTTTAATCCTGACAGATGTCTGGAATAATTTTCGATTCCTGAACAGAATCCGGTTTCTTTCATCATTTCAATGTCGAAATTGGTGCGTTCTGAGATTCGCTGGGCTTCCAGAAGCTTGTCTTCGCTTTTGAAATACTCTACACGTTCTTTTAATTCTTCTTCTATTGCTACAGCTGCTCTCTGGATCTGTTCTGCTGGCACTACATAGTGGGATGCAGGGAAGATACTGATATGAGAACGCTGGCATTTGATTTCTCCTGTCAGTACATCAATTTCTGAAATACGGTCGATCTCATCTCCGAAAAATTCTACTCTCACGGCTGTATCGGAGCTGTTGGCAGGAAAAATTTCCAGGGTATCTCCACGGACACGGAAGGTGCTTCGGTGGAAGTCCATCTCATTTCTGGTGTACTGAATGTCGATCAGCTCCCGGATTACCTCATCCCTGTCTTTGGTCATTCCCGGACGCAGGGAAATCATCATGTCAAAGAATTCCTGAGGGGAACCCAGTCCGTAGATACAGGAAACGGAGGAAATGACCACTACGTCTTTCCGCTCTGACATTGCGGCTGTGGCAGAGAGACGGAGTTTGTCAATCTCGTCATTGATGGAGGAGTCTTTGGCAATATAGGTGTCTGAAGACGGGACATAAGCCTCCGGCTGATAGTAGTCATAATAGGAGACAAAATATTCCACTGCGTTCTCAGGGAAGAATTCTTTCATCTCACCGTAAAGCTGCGCCGCGAGAGTTTTGTTGTGGGCGAGGATGAGAGTTGGTTTGTTTAGCTGGGCGATGACGTTCGCCATGGTAAATGTCTTGCCGGAACCGGTGACACCCAGTAAAGTTTCGAACTGGTTGCCTTCTTTAAAGCCTCTGACCAGACGTTCAATTGCCTGAGGCTGATCTCCAGTTGGCTTGTACTCGGAATGCAATTCAAAATGATCCATAATATTCTCCTGTTTTAATCAAATTTCACTTATCAAAAATTGAAATATGTTTAATATGGTTATATTTTCAGTATATCATCCCATATAAAAAAAGTACAGAGCAAGCGAATACCTGTTCTGTACTTTAACGTGTCGCGTTACTGTTCACTCTGGCTGCCTAAAACCGAACAAATAGTCTTCTCAACTTTTTCTGCATCAACAGGTTTTGCAATATGTCCGTTCATTCCTTTTGCCAGTGCCTTTTTTCTGTCTTCCTCAAAGGCATTGGCTGTCATGGCTATGATTGGAATAGTGGCTTTGTCTTTATCTGACAGTCCGCGGATCATCTCAGTTGCCCTGTAGCCGTCCATGTTCGGCATCTGGATATCCATAAGGATCAGGTCATAGGTGCCTGCCGGTTTCTGTTCTATCCTTGACACACACTGAACTCCATCCTCAACACGATCAACCATAAGTCCCATATCCTCCAGGATAAACTGTGCGATTTCCGCATTCAGATCATTATCCTCGGCAAGCAAAATATGTTTTCCGCTGATTCTGTCTGTTTCATCCACATCTGAAGATTTTTCCGTATCCTGTTCATAGTAGCTCTTATCAGCAATCCTGTATTCCAGGGTAACTGTAAATTTACTTCCTTCTCCCTGCTTACTTTCTACTTCAATAGTTCCGTACATCATATCAATATACTTCTTTATGATCGGCATTCCCAGACCTGTTCCCGCAATCTTTCCGTCTGTTGTATTTCGTTCCCTGGCAAAAGCCTCAAAGAGAGATGGAAGGAATTCTTCGCTCATTCCGATACCTGTATCAATTACCTGAGTCCGTATCCGCACATAGTCTTTCCTGTCACAGTCAAGCTCTGTGATCCTTATGGTAACTCTTCCCCCTGAAGCTGTATATTTTACCGCATTACTGATCAGATTGAGGAAAATTTCCTTGTTCTTCGTCTCATCGCAGATTACGTGCTCATGCTTGACATCATATTCCATCTTAAGGTGAATACATTTTTTCTCCGCTTCCGCCTGGAAAATTTTGTAAATTCCCTGATAAATATCTCTGATCTTCACATAATCTTCATCCAGTTCCACCTTACCGCTTTCAATCCGGGCCATGTCCAGCACATTATTGATAATAGACAGAAGCAGATTTCCGGACTGTTCCATCTTCTCCTGATAATCCAGAAGTTTCGGATCAGTCAGTTCCCTTTTTATCAGCTCACTGTATCCCAGCAGGGCATTCATGGGTGTCCGGATATCGTGAGACATATTGAAAAGGAACTCTGATTTGGCGGCATTAGCCTTTTCTGCCTGAATCTTGGCTTTTCTCGCTTGTATCAGCAGATAAACTATAATCCATACAATAATCAAGACCACACTTACAAACCAAATGGAAACTACCCGCAGATTATCCTTTATGTATTCTGCCAGAGTAACCTTGCCCGGTGCGTTTTCATATACGTAAAACTGACTGGAAAGTCTGGAAGCAGGCAGAGTCTGAATGGTTTTGTTCAGGATATTCATTAATGTTGTGTTTTCCCTGGTGACCGCAAAGCAGGAAGCGCCGGATTTCGTAAGAAAAATACTGCGCATTTTGCTGTCCTCCAGTGTCTTTAATGACTGTCCTGCCTTCACAACAAAGCAGTCTGCCTCTCCACTTTGAACTGCTTTATCGGCCTCAGCAGATGAGTCGTATTCCTTTATTTTCCAGAATGGATAATTAAAAGAAATATACCACTTCCCCAGCAGGTTATTCCTGCTCACTGCTACTGTATTCTCTTTATTTTCATCAAACTTCTTAACACCGGTGAGTACTGCAACATTAATTTCAAAAACAGTATTTGACAATACAATATCATTCTGCTCAGCTTCATATGGATTCTGGTTCATATGAAAAATCATATCAATCCTGTTATCCTTTAATGCCTGCAGCTCTTTCTCCTGGGATTCAAAACCTGTCAGTTGAAATTCTATGGCTTGTTCACCCAGATAACCGGATACCAGACTAATATAATCGTTAATAATTCCTACCGGTTTCTCTGACTCCGTATCCACAAGGCTGATACCCACATCATTTTTCAGATATCCAATCCTGACCGCCCCATGCTGTTCCAGCCAGTTCTGTTCCTCATCCGTAAGAGTTTCAAGGGAATTTGCAGAGAGATACCTTTTATAAAGATCGTCTGTATAAAAAGGATTCTCCCTCTCTATCTTCTGCATTACCTGATCCAGCTCTTCTTTCAAATCCGGGCGTTTTTTGCTGACTGCAAAATAATTATAGGAGCTACCAATCAGAATAGCAGGAGAAATATCGTCTCTTTCCCACTGTGGAGATTCATTTAAAACAAATCCGTCAATTTCATGATTTTTCAATTTCTGACGAACATCATCTGCACCGGTAATATCAACCTGCTGCGTGTTCACTCCATGACTTTTCTCCCACTCATGGAACATTTCGGCAGGAAGTGCATTCGGCAGCATACCGATTCTTTTTCCATTTAATGTAGTCAGATCTGAAATGGAGATATCTGTATTAGAAGTATCCACATACAGGTAATATTTATCCTCTCCCATAGGCAATTCTGAAAAAAGCATGGAAGTGGAACGTTCCTCTGTATAGGAAATGCCTCCCAGCAGATCGATCTGTCCATTTTTCAGCATACTCATCAGTTCTGCCCAGCTTCCCTCCACATATTCATATTTCCATCCGGTATGCGCAGCTACTGCCTGCTGGTATTCGTAGCTGTAGCCTCTCCTCTGACCGTCTGCTCCTGTGGTATTATAAGTTCCTTCATACCAGCCTACTCTGACTGTTTTGGATTTTGCTTCCTCTGCTGATACAGGAAGGGGAAGCACGGTAATATATAAAATAAAGCATAATAAAATGCAGATATGTCTCTGTACATTTAACTTAAACTTTTTCATATAACTTTCTCCAAATGATTTTGTGTCTATCCGGTGAAGATATCTCAACAGATTATTGCCTTTTTCATTTACTTCACCCGGGTTATAGAAACGTGTAACATGCTTCTGCAGATATCATACCTTATTTTCCGTCATTGCAACAGCCCTATATTTATTTTTTATACCTATTTTTTCAGTTTTCAGATAATCTTTACTTGCCAAAATTCATGGGCTACGACAACCGAATTCGGACAAAATATATCGCAAAGTGGGGCGTGCAGATTGCGGGAATGATTTTTCAGACACGCTCTAATGTGTCGACATGTTAATTCCTGAAACAATCTTGCAGGATAATTTTTTTTATTTCAAGGCGGAGGAAAAAGATGTAGCAGTGGCATAATCATTTGTATGCGAGTCCCCACCCACTGCTTATTGCTTTTCGCAACCTCCGCAGGGGACTTACTTGATTCGGTTAAAGTTACTATTTATTTAAATTTCGTATACAGAAAAAAGCAGCCCACAGACCATGTATGAAGAAAATCTGTGAGCCACCTTTTCTTTTCATCTTAGATGATGTTTATCTTTTTTTATCTTTGAAACAATAAAGAAGAAATCGTACGGTTTTTACTTTTGTAAAACTGAAATGCATTATTTAATAAACTTAACTTCCGGATAAATAGCCTGCTTAGCGGCTTCTTTTCTCTCATTGAAGATAACCTTGTTTTCTTCAAACAGGTTGCGGCCCTGTGCATCGATAGATACGATCAGTGGACCAAATTCTTTTACTTTGTTGCACCATAAGGTCTCAGGCATTCCAAGCTCATCCCAGTGATGTTCTACGATCTTCTCAACCTCTGTTGCAGCTACTACTGCACAGCCAGCCGGGAATACACAGTGGATCGCACCAAACTCTTTACATGCACGCTCTGTGTTCGGTCCCATTCCGCCTTTTCCAACGATTACTCTTACACCTGTAAGCTTAGTAAATTCATACTCAAATTTCTCCATACGCATGGAGGTTGTCGGTCCAACGGAAACCATTTCATAGTCATCTTCTGTTCCCTCAATTTTACGAACGATTGGGCCAGCGTGGAAAATTGCTTTGTCCTTGATATCATATGGAAGTTCTCTTCCATACTCAACCAGACGGCGATGTGCCACATCACGGCAGGTCATCAGATCTCCGTCCAGCCATACAATATCACCGATTTTGATGTCAGCCAGGTCTTCTTCACTGATTGGTGTAATAAGAACTTTTTTATCTCCTCTGATTTCGATCATGTTTTTTCCCTCCGATTATGCGTTGAATTTCCATGTGGAATGTGTATCACAGGTTACTGTAAGGTCAGAATTTACGATCAGGTGACCGCGGCGGTGTGACCAACAGCCTACATTTACTGCTACACCGATTGTAGATGGATGACGGGCTGTATTCTCGATATTAACACCCATTACAGAATATTTTCCACCCATTCCCTGCGGTCCAAGGCCAATTGCATTGATTCCGTCTTCCAGAAGTTTCTCCATTTTTGCTGCGTTTGCGTTATCATTGTGAGAACCGATCGGACGCATAAGTGCTTTCTTGGAATTGAGGGCTGCTGTCTCTACAGATGTTCCTACACCTACACCTACAAGAAGCGGAGGACAAGCATTCAGTCCATAGGTTGTCATCTGGTCAAGAACGAAATCGGTAATACCTTCGTATCCTGCACCTGGCATAAGTACCATTGCTTTTCCCGGAAGAGTACATCCGCCTCCTGCCATGTATGCGTAAATCTCACATTTATCACTATTTGGAACGATGTCCCACCATACAGTCGGAGTTCCTTTTCCAACGTTTTTCTTGGTGTTGTACTCGTCGAAAGTTTCTACAGAGTTATGTCTTAATGGTGCTGCAAAAGTAGCCTGTACAACAGCTTCTTTCAAAAGGGCTTCCAGCTCGTTGATGTACGGGAAATTAGTTCCGCATTTCAGCCAGAACTGAAGAACTCCTGTGTCCTGACAGCTTGGACGGTTCAGTTCTACAGCCAGTCCCTGGTTCTTGGTCATTGTCTCATAAAGTACTTTTGGGAGTGCTGCACTTTCCTGAGAGCCAAGTTCTTCCAGTTTTTCTACTACGTCGTCCGGTAATTTTTTTCCGATGTGGGCAACAAAGTCTGCTACCATGTCTGTTAATACTTTAACTCCATTTTCCTTAGTCATGATTTACCTCCTGATCATTCAATGGTTTAGGGTTGTTTGGCTTTTAATTTTGGGTTATTTATCTAAAGCAGCATGTTTTCTGCTTTATTTCTATTGATACATTTACATTAAGCGGAAAATCTTCCGTCTCATATGGTTTATCCTCTCACGGATAGAACGGGAACAGAACAGGCAAAAGGATCATACAGATCACGAAGGATACCAGAATCAACGGTAAACCTGATTTCACGTAATCCTTGAATTTATATCCTCCAAGTCCTACTACCATAGTGTTTGCAGGCATTCCAATCGGTGTTGCATATGCACAGGAGCCTGCGATAACAGTTGCGATAACAACAGCTCTCGGATCCGCACCAAGGTTGTTTGCCAGAGAAACTGCAATTGGGATCATCAGTGCGGTTGTGGCCGTGTTTGACATGAAGTTTGTCAGTGCACAGGTTACAATGAATATTACCAGAAGAAGCACGATCGGGTTCGGGTCTGCACCCAGAAGTCCTACGATCTTATCTGCTATCAGTTCACCGGCACCTGTTGTGTCCAGGGCTTTGGCAAGTGTAAGAGATCCTCCAAAAAGGAATACTACTTTCAGATCAATGGAAGCCAGTGCTTCTTTTTCTGAAAGAACTCCAAACAGCACCAGAATGATTGCTCCGATGCATGCAGAAATCTCAATGCTGACTCCAATCTGTTTCTCAAAAATCATTGCAAGAATCACAAGTATCAGAACTATCAGTGAAACAGTCTGTTTCCATTTCGGTACATCACTGAAATCTTTCTGTTTTTCAACAGTTGCCCCTACAGCCCCTTTTCCATCCGGAAGAAATCTGTATCCAATGAAAACGAAGTAGATAATTCCTACCAGAAGCATCGGGACTCCCACCGGTGCATACATGAAAAAGCTTGTGGAAAGCCCCATTTCCTGAAGTGCGTTTACACCCATCAGGTTTCCGGGTGCGCCAATGATGGAAAGGTTTCCGCCAAGTGCTGCTGCAAATACCAGCGGCATCAGAAGGCGGCTTCTTGAATAGCCGGATTCATCGGCGATTCCACAGACTACAGGGATCAGCACTGCTGCTGTACCTGTGTTGGATAAAAATCCGGACATCACACCTACGATTACCATGATTGCAATGATCAATGTTCTTTCTGTTCTGGCAAATCTGGTAACCAGACCTCCGATTTTATTTGCCATTCCTGTTTCAAATAGTGCCTGGCCTACTACAAACATGCCAACACAAAGGATTACGTTACTGTTTACATACTGTGAAAACGTTGTAGATACATCCACTACTCCGGTGAGTGTCAATCCGATTGCACAGATCGAAGCTGTAAGCCCAAGTGGTATCTTTTCGAGGATGAAACTAATGATCGTAAACACAAGAAATAACAGTGTGATTGTTTGTTGAGACATTTTATTGATCTCCTTTCACTTTTTTCTGTGATTTCATTTTTTATTTTGCTCTTCGCTTTTGTCTTACTTATCTGTCTTTTTTTTATTAATCTCTCTTGAAAGGTACCGGCCGTGCACGTTTCCTTTGATGAGTTTATTATAAATCATGCACGTATAAAAAAACAAATTAATGGGTTGCATATCCCCATAAAAAATTTTTATAATCTCAATTTTAGCAGGTTTTTTTTATGCAATATTACTACATTAAAAAAAAACTTTAGAAATAAATATGGAAATTATGATAGGTATATGGTATTTTTTATTTGAAGATAACTTAAAGCAGTTTCAGAAAATACTATACTTGCTATAGAAATGACATATTTCGACACACTACAACGAACTTAGAGGAAATTACTTATGACACTTAACCAACTCCGTTACTTTTGCACAGCCAGCCGCTGCCACAGTATCACAAAGGCAGCCGAGGAATTATACGTTACTCAACCCACTGTGTCCGTGGCCATCCGTGACCTGGAAATTGAATTCGGCATCAGCCTTTTCTATAGAAAGGGAAACCGACTGATTCTTACCGAAGAAGGCGAAGAGCTTTATAACAAAGCTACCTACATTCTTCAGTACTGCACCGAGCTTCAGGCAGATTACTCCAGTATGGCGAGAGTAAAACCCCCTCTTCGTATCGGAATTCCGCCTATGCTGAGCACCGTCTTTTTTCCTGAGCTTCTCATCGCATTTCATGACCAATATCCGGAAATCGCTGTTGTTCTGGAGGAATATGGTTCTGTCCGTGCCTGCAATCTGGTACAGGACGACACTCTGGATCTGGCTCTGGTAAATATGGAACAGTATAATATTGATAAATTTAACAAGGCTCTTCTGGCCAACGACCAGGTTGTTTTTTGTGTAAGTGATGACCACCGACTGGCAGACAAAGAAGTTGTGACCACAAAAGAAATGTCTAAAGAATCTTTGATCTTTTTCAATGCCGATTCCGTACAGAACCAGTTGTTGAAAACACGCTTTGAAACGGACGGTTACGTTCCGGACATCATCATGCGCAGCAGCCAGATTTATACTATTTTGCAGCTAGTAAAGACCTGTAAATATGGAAGTTTTCTCTATTCCAGCATGACCGACAGATTTGCCTCTTCCGGCATAAAAGGAATTCCCCTCAGTCCACCCATCCGCATAAAGATCGGAATGATATGGAAAAAGGGGAAATATATCAGTGACAATATGCAGAAATTCCTGAACTTCACCAAGATGTACTACCGGGAACATCCGCTGATTCAGAAGCTCTGATTTGTACGCCACTAAGCTGAAAAAAGCAACTTACTACAAGTACATTGTAAAGGCTTACAAGATGGTGGATGGAAAGAAAGTAATCACAGGTACCTCCGTAGCAGTACATTCAATAACTAAGGATGGAAAATACGGCGTAGCCAAAGCTGTTTCCATTATAAAGATTGGAAATAAGAAGAATGATACAGAAGTAACCTTAAAGAAAGGTAAAACTGCTCAGATTACAGCTATAGAAATAAAGAAAGACAAAAAAATCAAACACCACAGAAATCTCTGCTATGAAAGCAGTAATACAAAAGTAGTAACTGTGACATCTGATGGTGTAATCAAAGCTATGAGAAAAGGAAACTGTAAGATATGGGTATATGCACAGAATGGTGTATATAAAGTGATTACAGTTACAGTAAAATAATTTTTATGTGCGCATCAGTTTTACGGCTGATGCGCATATTTTTATGACCACATGAGGTCATGCATATCGGAGTCAGACTCCACGAAATACCGATATATTCAAACACACTCCAAAAGATAGTCAAATGAATAGTTTGATATCAGAAATCCATTGCAGATTATCCAGAGATACCATAACGATTGAGTTCCGAAAAATATATATAAAAATTTTATATATGTATTGACATTGTGGTAGCATCGAAGTATAGTATATGTAAAATTTATATATATAAATATTTTACATATATATCAGGAGGTGATTCAATGTATTTTCCGGTATCAGCATTATTGATTGAATATATGATACTGTCAGTGGTAGAAAGCAGGGATTCTTATGGCTATGAGATCAGTCAGACAGTGAAGAAGGCTGCTGACATTAAAGAATCTACGCTCTATCCCATATTGAAGAAGTTACAAAGTGCAGGATATCTGACTACCTATTCGCAGGAGTATCAGGGAAGAAAGAGAAAATACTATTCCCTTACAGAAGAAGGCAAGGCACAGATTGCATATCTGAGCAATGAATGGCAAATCTACAAAGACACTGTAGATGGGATTATTGAAGGGAGGATAAGAGGTTGAGCAGAGAGGAATATTTAAACCAGCTGCATAAATATCTGCGGAAGCTTCCGAGACAGGACTATGAAGATGCAATGGAATATTTTACCGAGTATTTTCAGGAGACAGATGAGGAAGGAGCAGAAGAACTGATGAAAGAACTTGGTACGCCGAAGGAGGCTGCCAGAGAACTGATGGCGAATCTTCTGAATAAGAAAATAGAAGATCATCAGAATTATGAAACAGATGGACAGACCAGAGCAGAACAGAAAGGTTCCGGAAAACATGTGGTATGGATAGCGCTATTGGTATTATTTGCTGCACCGGTAGGAGCTCCGCTTCTGGCAGCATTTGCTGCAGTCGTTCTTGCATTAGTTGTGTGTGTATTTGTAATTTTGTTATGTGTAGTTTTATGTCTGATGCTTATTGGCGGGAAAATCCTTATCCGCGGTATACTGGCAGTTCCGTTTTCTATGAGCGGTTTTGCAATGCTTACAGGAAGTGGGCTGTTGGCTGTTGGCGCTGGCATCCTTGGTGTACTGTTGTGCGTATATCTATGTAAATGGAGCAGCATGCTGATTGCGAAGCTGGTACGCCGGATCACAGGCAGAAAGAGAGAGAGGTTAGAACGATGAAAAGATGGGCAAAGGCATGGCTTGCAGTAGGAGTCGGATGCTGTGTATGTGGTGCAGCTTTGACGGGCATCGGTGTTGCGAGCGGTGGAAGTAAATATGTGAAATCAGCAGATTTAAACAAAATGGATGGAGCTGCAAAAAAAAGCGATAATGAGATGGTTCTTGAGAAAACAAAGCTTGATGATTTCGACTCAGCAGACATCTCCATGACAGATATGAATCTGCAAGTAGTCAATTCAGATGATCAGTACTGTTATATTTCTTATCGGGCATCCGATCAGAAAAAGGATCCGATCAGTTATCAGGTAAAGGATGGTAAATTAAGGATTCAGGAAAATAACAATGATGGGAAGACTTATTATCATGTTGATATCGGATTTTTGTCGGGTCTTTTGGGTGAAGGAACACTTACTACAGATGAAAATGTGGTAACAATTTACGTGCCGGAAGGTCAGAAATGGAAGCTTGCAGATATTAAATCGGATATGAGCAATATATTGCTGAACGGATGCGAAATCGAAAATGGAGCCGTTCAGACGGATTCAGGAGATGTATTTTTTAAAAATTGCGATTTCAATAATCTGAAAGTGAAAACGGATATGGGTAATCTTTGTTTTATTGGTAAAGAAGACGTGATGCGCACATGGAACATACAGATGAATACTGATATGGGAGATATCAATGTAGATGATGCGCTGACCGGTAAGATGGTGGAAGACCAGGATGACTGTGATATTTCTTACACACAAAAAGGAACGGGCGGAAATCTGGTGATCCAGACTGACAGTGGAAATATAAGGCTGAAGTGCAGATAACGTTACTGTTTACTTCAGTTATGATACAGGGAATTCTTGGTGCATTCTGCGTCAGAGTGCCGATATCTTATATTATGAGTATCCAGCCAAATACCTCTCTGTTCCATATCGGACTGGCAACACCAATGTCCTCTATATTGCAGTTGATTCTCTGTGTTGGATTTATGCTCTGGCTGCAAAAAAACAGACTGTTAGATGACAAGCATTAATACTCTCGTTCGTTTTGACTGAAAATTTTCTATTTATTAATTGCAAAATTCTCACAATCATATCAGGGTCAGAAGTTTTCAAAATCTCATCGCATAAACACGAGTGGTTTAATAATCTTCTGACCCTGATATTATTTTCATTGTAATTGTTTAGCCTGCTGAATAATTATTTTCTCTCTACAATATGATAGTAAGAACGCGCCGTCATAAGATAAATCAACCCATACACAACAGCAAAGATCAATACTGTTCCCGCCGTACATCCAATAAACAGCTTCGTATTTGTCATTCCAAAGAGCAGGAGCATTCTTCGTATCATTGGAAATGCCATGGTAATATGAAGCATTGCCATTAACAGCGGGAGGAAAAATACCATCAGAATCTGTCTGCGGACAGAACTTCTGACCTCCCGGCGGCTTAATCCAACCTTCTGCATGATCTCAAATCGTTTCTGATCTTCATATCCTTCAGAAATCTGTTTATAATAAATAATCATAGCTGTTCCCATAAGGAAAAGAGAACCGAGAAAGATTCCGATAAACAAAAGAGAACCATTATCCGCATAATAGGACTCATATTCCTGCTGGCGGATTCCGGAAGTTATCCATGAGTTTTCTGACAAGCCTCCGTTTTTCTTCAAGTCTTTAACAACCTCCATTACCGGGGTTCCAAAATCAATCTTATCTGTCTCCGAACCGGTAATATCCAGACCAAGATGAAGTGTCAGATCCTCTCCCGCAGGAGCAGAAGAAACGCCTTTATACATTTCTGTACGCATCTCATCAAATTTCTTAAAATCTTCATCTGTAACAACCAGCACTGCATTATCACTGACTGCATCTTCGCCACAGGTCAGGGGATTCTTATCCAGCCATTTTTTCACTGTAAATTCTGTCTCATCAACAGTAACTGAATCTTTCTGCACAGCTGAAGGATACCATGCAAAAATTTCACCATCATTAAGATTTGCAGAAATTCCTGTAAGTCTTTCATATTCTGCCTGATCCAAAAGAGAAAGTACCAGTACCGAATCAGAATTTCGAATAGTATTTGCTGGTTTTATCAGAATCTGATCACCGTTTTTGCATAGATTTCCTCCACAGACTTTTCTACCGGAACTTTATTATCCGCAATAGCTTTTTCAAAAGCCTCTATTGCGGTCTGACATTCTTCTTCGCTTATGCTGGTAACAGACATATCAACATCATACGGATAGCGATTCAGCATAATATCATTCATTCCGAAATAAATGGAAACTGTCATGGCAATCATAAGCAGAACACCTGTACTTAGTATACAGATACTTGCCAGACCGATTGCGTTCTGCTTCATTCGATAAAGCATTCCCGATATGCTGATAAAATTTCCAGTCCTGTAATAAAAACTCTTTCTGCGTCGGAGAAACTTCAGAATCACAATACTTCCTGCGGTAAAAAGCAGATAAGTCCCTGCCATAACAAGAATAACAGCAAGAAGAAATATCGTAATTGCCTTGATTGGAGATTCAGTCGTAACCGCAAGGTAATAACCTGCGCCAAGGCAAATAAAACCAATCAATGCCATAAGCCATTTTGCTACCGGTTCTTTTTCTCCGGTATTATTACCGCGAAGTAATTCTACCGGACGACTTAAATGAATTTTCGCAAGGTTCAGAAACAGAATCATCAAAAATATGATACCAAACATGAACAGACAGGTAAAAATCCCCTTTACTGAAATATAAAATCCGAGCACTGAAGGGATATGAAGCAGCTTTAACAGCAAAAGAAGTGCCAGCTTACTTCCAATAATTCCGGCTGCAATACCGCCGGCAAGTGAACCTATTGAGGTAATGATCGTTTCAAGAAACATTACGATTCCAATGTGATTTCTTTCCAGTCCAAGAATATTATAAAGACCTATCTCTTTCTGCCTTCTCTTCATTAGAAAACTATTACTGTAGATCAGAAAAATAATACAGAAGATCTCTACGACTATCTCTCCTGTAAACACGATCATACGCACTTCATCCGCCTGACGCACTGCCTGATCCAGTGTCGGGCAGTCACGCAGAAATTCCATCATATAAATCATTGCAATACAGAAAATACAGGTGATTATGTATGGAATATATGTGCTTTTGTTGTTTCGGATATTCTGTTTTGCAAGTCTGGAAAAAATTCCCTTATGCATGCTGCTCACCACCTGTCGTAAGTATCGTAAGCGTATCCGCGATCATCTGATACATTTCCTGACGCGATTTACTGCCTTTGTATATCTGATGAAAAACTTCTCCGTCTTTGATGAAAAGAACTCTGGACGCATGGCTGGCTGCCTGTGCACTGTGTGTGACCATGAGGATTGTCTGTCCCTCTGCATTGATTTCACCAAATACGGAAAGAAGTGCTGATGCCGCCTTTGAATCAAGTGCGCCCGTCGGTTCATCCGCAAGAATCAGTTTGGGATTCGTAATCAACGCCCTTGCAACAGCAGCACGTTGTTTCTGACCACCTGAAACTTCATATGGAAATTTATCCAGAAGCTCTGTGATCTTAAGAGCCTGCGCAATCGGACGGATTTTCTGTTCCATCTCACGATAATCTTCTCCTGTAAGAACAAGTGGAAGATAAATATTATCTCTCAGGCTGAAGGTATCCAGCAGATTAAAATCCTGAAAAACAAATCCAAGATTTTTCCTTCGGAATGCTGATATTTCTTTTTCTGTAAGGTATACGATATTTTTTCCTTCCAGAAGAACCTCTCCGGATGTCGGACGATCCAGAGACGCAAGAATATTCAGCAAGGTTGTCTTACCGGAACCAGATTCCCCCATAATCGCGACAAACTCACCTTCCTCTACAGAAAATGTAACATTTGAAAGCGCCTGTACCTTGTTTCCCCCGAAACGTGTACTGTATATTTTTTTGATATTTGTAACTTCAAGCAAAGCCATAAATGGGGCTCCTTTCTTTTAATTGATACCGTAAGTATAAGGATTTTTTACGGCTTCTGCCATCGAAACAGGTTACATTATATGAAAAAACCTTACATTTCTGTAAGGTTTCGTGTCACTTAAATATTAGCAGGTTTCCTCTAAAACGTGTAAAAAAACTCTAGAGCATGTCTGAAAAAGGCTTTCTGCAAGATGTGCGTCACAATTTGTGGGATATTTTGCCCGGATGAGGGCGCCGTAGCGGGCTACGGCAACTGAATTCGGGTGAAATATCCCGCAAAGTGGGGCGTGCAGATTGCGGGAATGATTTTTCAGACACGCTCTAATACATACTCAAATCTTCAACTGAAAATTCAAGAAATACTTTCGTTCCTTTTCCTTCCGTAGAAGTTATATAAAGACGATGTCCCAGTTTGCGCATAATCTTGTTGCTGAGATACAGTCCGATACCTGTTGCGCGGTTATCATCCCGTCCGTTTACTCCGGTGTAGCCTTTTTCGAAAATTCGCGGAATATCTTCTGCACGAATACCAATTCCGGTATCTTCAATGACCAGTGTAAAATTTTCTACTTTATTGCAGTCATCATTTCCTATCGAAATGCTTACATCATCTGTATCCAGAGATAATTTTTTCTCCAGATAAATTCGGATTCCTCCGGTTCGGGTATATTTCAGGGCATTGGATAAAATTTGTCCGATCACAAATCCCAGCCATTTTTCATCCGTCAGAACATCCTGCGAAATACTTTCATAAGTAAGTGTAAGTTTCTTTGAGACAAAAATTCCTGCATATTTATGAATCTGATCACGTATGATCCGGTCAAGAGAACAACGGGAAAGTTTGAGATCCGAAGACATATCCTCTGTCCTTAGATAACCAAGAACCATCTCCACATACTGCTCAATTTTAAAAAGTTCCGAAAGTTTCTCTTTATTTTCCTCAGGACTCTCCTGAAGCAAAAGTCGCAGTGCAAAAATCGGCGTTTTGATCTGATGTGCCCACATCGTATAATAATCTGTCATGTCTTCAGATGCCTTCTGGCTGGCATTCTCCACATCGATACGCATCTGATTTAACTGCTGCATAATTTCCTGTTGGAATCTTTCATCCTGACCGACAGGAGAATCCATCTGTGAAAGATTGATATCCGGTGCAGCTGCAATCAATTCCAACTGTTCTACCTTTTTCCTGTATCTGTAAAATCCGTTCAGACACGCACAAATACCAGTTATTAACCAGAAAACAGTAACATACACCATCGGTTCAATCGGCAGCTGATAAAGAAAGAAAATTATTTCTGCAAGCATTACAGGAAACAACTGCAGAATGATATAGAATTTAATTTTGCTTATATAATCCAGAAAAAGTTTCATAAAAAATCCTTTTATTTATACTGTCGTCTTATACCATATATCCAAGGCCTTTTTTGGTAATGATAAATTCTTTCAGTCCTTCTTTTTCCAGTTTCCTGCGCAGGCGGGTAATATTCACAGTCAGCGTATTATCATCAATAAAGCTGTCGCTCTCCCATAGTTTCGTCATAATCGCATCTCTGGAAACAACCTTTCCGGCATGCTCCATCAATATTTCCAGAATGCGAAGCTCATTTTTCGTAAGATCAATATCGTTTCCATTCCACGTCAGTGTGCAGCGGGAAGGACTCAGAACAATCCCTTTATATTCCAGAACATTTCCCGGAGTTCCAAAGGAATATGTGCGGCGCAGAATCGCCTGAATTTTTGCAGTCAGTACATCCATATCAAACGGTTTTGCAATAAAATCATCTGCACCACGACTCATCGCCATAACCATATTCATGTTATCTGCCGCCGAAGAAATAAAGATAACCGGAACCTGAGAAATTCTGCGTATTTCTTCACACCAGTGAAATCCATTATAAAAAGGCAGCTTCAGATCCAGCAGGACAAGCTGGGGATCTCTGCGTACAAATTCCTGTATAATATTGGAAAAATCCTCCGCACAGGATACATCATATCCCCAGGACGAAAGATTCTTTTTCAGTACTTCTGAGATGATCTCATCATCCTCTACGATAAAAATACGATACATAGTTATCCCTTCCCTCTGTTCCACCCACTGCTTATTGCTCTCCGCAAATGCAGCAGGTAACTCGATTCATTTAAAAAGCACTCAGGAATCTCTATCTGATAAAATGTGTGAATGCATGTTCTTCCTTTTCCGGAAGTCCAAACTGCTTTTTACCAAGTTCGATACTCTTCATCAGAAAAGTCATATTTCTGGCGAGTACACGCATGGTCTGCTTTCCTTCTTCATCCCTGTCAGCTTCTCTCAGTTCGCGTCCATGTATGCAATTCCAGTACTGGCTGGCCGCAATCGGCATGTTTGATATGGTAAAATACTTGTTCAGCTCATCAAAAGTCGCTGAACAGCCTCCACGTCTTGCACAGACCACGCTTGCGCCCACTTTCATTGTTTTATCAAAAGATGTGCTGAAAAACAGTCTGTCAAGGGTGGCAATCAGTGTAGCATTCGCTGAAGCAAAATATACCGGACTGGCAACCACAATTCCATCTGCTTCTTCAAATTTCGGTGCCAGTTCATTCACCACATCATCAAAAACACATTTGCCAAGTTCCACACAACGTCTACAGGCAATGCATCCTCTTACATCTTTATTGCCTACCTGTACAATTTCCGCTTCTACACCTTCTACTTCGAATACTTTTTTCATTTCTTCTAATGCAATAAATGTATTTCCTTTTGTTCTCGGGCTGCCGTTGAGCATTAATACTTTCATCATGTACCTTCCTCTTTTCGTTATTTTTTTGCTCATTCAAAAACTCCTTATTATTCTGGATTTCATAAAAAATGTTTTTCTTATCTATTTCCATCTCTAGAATCAGAATTTATAACTGTTCTCTCACTAACATTAAAGCATATCCCAGAAGATTGTTGCCTTTCCATTTGCTTCGCTCAAACCTGTTTGGATCTCCCATGGATAAACCTATTCCCCAGATTTGATCTCTTACTGCGCATTCAGCTAACACAGCATCACCTGTATCAACAAGTTGTCGTTTTAATTCTGCATTTTGACTGAATTTCGCTTTTAATCCCTCATAAACAATAATCTGCCTTACACCATTCCAGACATTTTCATCATAGGCATGTACTTTACGACCTAATTTCTTAATCTCTGCAACATTATCTGTATGAAGTATGTCATTAGCTATTTCTTCATCATGAAAGCGATATGCCTTCTGATACATCATAAACTGCTCCATTGACGAAAAATCTATTCCGTTGACTGTGAAATGACTAAGATACCAGTTACTTAAATAGCCATTTTCTTCATCTGGGTTATGGAAACATATAACGTTCATTACATTTCACCTGCTTTCTTTTTATAAAATCATTTAATTTAGATAACCTACTGTTCTAATTTTCCCTACGGATTTGCACTACTCACTGGTTTTTCCAGTTGCACAGTGTGTGCCTTTAAAGGCTTCATATTATGAGGTCTTTTTCTTTTTTCCAAAATAGAAATAGCTTTTCACATATCCTCCTTTTACCCTCCTGATAGAGCAACTGATCATGCAATGTTTATAGTAAAATGCTATCTCCTTCTTCTGATAATCTTTACAATTCCGAAGATCAGCAACAAAATCACCCCAACAGCCACAATACATATTCCGACAATCGCTATGGCAAATTTATTCGGATGTTTTATCAGATTTATGATGTTTTTGCTGCTGTCTATAACTTTTCTTTCGTGTGTTGTATTATAATATTCCGGCACATTTGCAATTCCGTCTTTGTCTGTGTCTTCAAAGGATTGCATATACTCTGCAATTGCAGCCCAGGCTTTCAGTTCTTTTTTTCCATCCATGACTGCATAATCTTCCAGATTCTCTATGGGATTGCCGTTTTTATCTTTGGGGACGATGGATATCAGACCATAGGATTTGTCCAGAACAGAGCCAAGCATACGGCCAGTGTACAGGTCGGTGACAACATGATATAATTTATCGTCCTGTATTTCTTCCCTTTCCCCGTCCTTGCCTGTCAGATAACAGTCTGTTACTTTATTTAAGATCATGCGGTGGGGATTATAGGTGAAATTCATTCCACTGCAATATAATCTGGCTATTGTCATAAAATCTGAAATTGAGGCATCTACCTCTGCCACTGTTTTCAGTTCTTTTCCCGTTAAATATGCACTGATCAGAGGATAACCTGCAAGTCCGTCCTTTCCTGTTCCCAGCGAGAAGGAATTATATACCTGCTCCACTGTTATATCGCCTTTTGTATAAGTATCTCTTACAGTTCCGGCAGGTACGATTGCAACATCTACTTTTTCTCCGTCAGAGTCTCCTGTATTCTCTACTGCATATACATAAGCATCTGATATGACATCTCCCAGATTTAACTCCTCATGCTTTGTTTCCATCTCACTGAGGCTGTTAAATTCAATGTCATTCTCTGCCAGAATTTCCTCTCTGGTATAACCAAAATTGGAAAGATAATTAATGTCAACAGTATCTGACAATTCATCTATTTTCTTCTGTGTGGCTTCATCTGCCTTGATTTCATCCGTAACCGGAACAAGCTCATAGGTATCCGGTTCCCATCGTCCATTCTCTTTCTGAGTCATGGAAATTGTTCCCAGGTTTTTCCCATATTCTCCACAAGATACGATGCAGGTATCTCCCTGCAGGATTGGTTCTGCCAACTGTGTGTGGGTATGTCCGCTGACGATCAGATCAATGTCCGGAACATTCTTTGCAAGGATTTCGTCCTCTGATACTTTTTCGTCCTCCCATGTTCCGCTGTGTGATACACAGGCGATCATGTCTACATCTTCGTTCTTTTTTATTTCCTCTACTGTTTCTCTGGCTGCTTCTGACGGGTCTTTGAAAAGAAGCTCGCAGGTAGGAGCGCAATCCAGAGAATCCTTGCCGAAAACACCCAGTACTGCAATCTTTACATCACCTTTTTGAATTACCGTATAGTCTTTTACTCCATATGTCTGAAATGCTTCATAAATCTGTTTCTGTCCTTCACTGAGGCCGGCTTTTTTCATTGCATCCCAGTCCACATTACACACAACCATCCTGGGAAGGTTTTCGCCTGAACTGACTGCGGCGTTCAGCATATCTGCCAGACCATCGGAGCCGTAATCAAATTCATGATTTCCCAGAGTTGTCACATCACAGCCCAAATATCCAAGCATCCGCAGTTCGGCGGCCTCTGTGTCATATACAGTCTGTATCAGAGTTCCCATGGAAAAGTCTCCGCCATCCAATATGAGTGTATCTGTATTCTCTTTCTCGTGCTCATTGATCAATGTTTTCAGCCGGGCAAACCCGCCGGTCTCCTGCTGTGTCCCGTCTACAATCGTTTGAAAGCTGTTCAAATGAGAATGCAGATCATGGGTGAACAGGATATCCAGATGTTTTGGCTCCTCTGAGGCGTTTACCTGATATCCTGTCAGTCCTGAAACGCTCAGCATAAATATAAATGTGAATGCGCATGCGAATACTTTTTTTAATAATTTCATAAAATTCTCCTGTAATATCAAAAGTGGTTCCACAGTATCATTTATCTTCCCGCAGGATAATGATACCATGAAACCATTTTACAAAAAAAACTAATTTATCTTTCATCTCCCACAAAGAACAACGCCATTGTTCCCGGACCTGAGTGAGCGCCGATGGTGGCTCCTACCTGATTCATGATAATCGTGTTGATCTGGTATTTTTCTTTTACTTTCTCTGCCACATAATTTGCATCTTCTTCGCAGTCGCCATGACTGATAAAGATGGTATGGCAAGTGTCATGATAGCTGCCGATTTTCTCATCCATAAGCTTTACCAGCTCCTGAAGGGATTTTTTACGGCCGCGGACTTTTCCGATGGCAGTGAGTTTTCCGTCGTTGTCTACATGAAGAACCGGTTTAATATTCAGCATGCTTCCTACTACTGCAGTAGTTCTGGAAATGCGGCCTCCGCGGTATAGGTGGTTTAAATCGTTGACTGTAAAAAGGTGTACCATATGAAGCCTGTTCTCTTCTGCCCATTTCGCAACTGTCTCCATATCTTCTCCCTGCTCTTTCTTCTCCTGTGCAAGGTAAACCAGAAGCCCCTGACCAAGGGAAGCGCCAAGAGAATCTACCACGATGATCTTGCGGTCCGGATAATCCTCCATCAGTTCCTCTGCTGCGATACGGCTGCTATTGTATGTACCACTTAAGGCAGAGGAAAATGCAATATGAAGAATATCTTTTCCTTCTTTCAGGTAAGGCTCCAGCAGTGCTTTTGCATTTTCAGGATTTACCTGTGCTGTGGTTGGCATGGAACCGTTTCTCATTGCCTCATAAAATTCATGCTCCGGAAGGAAATTTCCATGTGTATAATTTTTTCCATCCATGGAATAACTGAGATACATGCAGCCTACTCCATGGTCTTTGAGATATTCCTCCGGAAGATCTGAATTGTTGTCGGTGGTGATCACATATTCGCTCATGTTGTCGCCCTCTTTTTCTGATATTTTTCACTTTCTGCCCATTAACTGTTTAACCGAATCAAGTAAGTCCCCTGCTTCAATTGCGAAAAGCAATAAGCAGTGGGTGGGGGCTTGCTTGTATCAGGAGGAGTGCAAGCTTCTTCTGATAAACTGCGAAGCAGTTATTCGGTGTAGAGCTACGCAGCGAAGCGGATTGCGAATATCCGCTTGACTATTTTTTCAGTTACGAAGCAAAATCCGCTGCCTGCTCAGTAATGGGCTTTTCATCTATAATAAAAATACTTCTATTATAAATACAGCTACATACAGTATAGCATCAAACTATCAGCCAAACAACTACTTTTCCTTCTCAACTGCCTTAATCGCCTCCTGCAGCTGATTATCCTCATCATGGGTGATCTCGTCTTTATTCTTATTCAGCAGGCTGGTATCCAGAGAAACCTCTATATCAGGTTTGATTCCTGTTTTGTTGATGTTGTTTCCTTTTGGAGTGTAGTAATTGGCAACAGTCAGTTTAATGGCACTTCCGTCTGAGAGCTGGCGGATGGACTGTACCACGCCTTTTCCGTAAGTAGTTGTTCCGACAATCGTTCCAATACCATAATCCTGCACTGCACCGGCAAAAATCTCTGATGCACTGGCGCTGCTTTCATTTACCAGGACTGCAAGCGGAATCCGGAGTTCGTTTTTGCCATCACATTTTTCCTCTTCTCTGTTTCCGTCCTTATCTTCGGTGTAAACGATCAGTCCTTCCGGAAGGATTTTCCGCAGGACATCACAGACAGAATCAAGAAGTCCACCCGGATTATCGCGGAGATCCACGATCATTTTCTCCATTCCCTGTTTTTGCAGGTCATCAAAAGCTTCCTGATACTGTTCGCCGGTAACGCCTGTAAACTGTGTAATACGGATGTAGCCGATTTTAGAATCCAGCATTTCATGGAAAACAGACGGTAATTCCACATCTGTGACAGGGACTGTGATTTCCATGGCATCTTCTGCACCTTCTCTGTGAACAGTAAGCACCACACTGTCTTTATCTGAATTGCGGACAATGTCTGCAACATCAGATACTTCATCCTCTGTAATATCTTCCCCGTCAATGGCACTGATGATGTCCCCTTCCTCCAGTCCTGCTTTTTCTCCGGGACCGCCCTCATAGCATTCAACAATCTTTACTCCGCCTTCTTTGTTCTTCTCCATAAGAATGCCGATCCCCACATAGCTTCCCTCATTGGAAGAATTCTCAGAATCGTATTCCTCTGCTGTATAATATCTGGAATAAGGATCATCCAGCCCATAGAGAAGACCTGCATAAAGCCCTTCCTGAAGCTTTTCTTCATCCTTATCTCCCAGATAGTATCTGTCGATCAGCTCTTCAAGATATGCCAGCTTTGATGTACACTTGCGATCACCAAGAGCTGTTCCTTTTGCTGCAAGACCTGTTCCCGCAAAGGCACCTGTACCGATGCACGTCACAACCAGTGCTCCTGCTACTGCACCTTTCCAAAATTCTTTATTTTTCATGTCTGCACTCCTGTAAAAAAAGCCACCGGTTTATGATATGATATCATTGTTCCGGCAGCTTCATGCTTATCTGCTTTTTATTATACTCTTAAATGCTTTCTTGTTGTAAAGAAACTTCCGATCAGTCCGATTCCAATTCCAAGTCCCAGACTTATTGGAAGTAATGTCTGGTAAATCTGCCATACCGGGATGAAATCCACCACACCTGTAAGCACATTAAACCTGGTCAAAATATAGGATATTGCCCCATTATAACAGAAATAAAGCACGATCAGCGGAACTGCTGCTCCGACCACCCCCAGAACCATGCCTTCCAGCAGGAATGGTGCTCTGACAAATGCGTCTGTCGCTCCTATGTATTTCATAATTCCGATCTCTTCTTTACGGACTGCAATACCCACAGATACCGTATTGCTGATCAGGAATATGGAGATAATAAGCAGTAATACAATGATGGCAATGGAAATATAGGAAACAAGCTTGTTGATATTTCCCAGTGTTTTTGCTGCTTCCTCAGACTGGTTGACTTTTCTTACATGTTTCAGTTCCTGTATATAGGAAACAAGTTCTGACTGCTTCGTGATATCATTCATATACACACGATAATTGGCTGAGTTTGCAAGAGGATTGTCGTCCTTAAATCCGTCTGCTGCCTCTGAGCCCTGGAAATACTGCTCTTTATATTCCTCCCAGGCTTCATCAGCTGACTGATACTCTATTTTCTCTACTTCCGGACGTGCCTTGATCTTCTTTCCGATTGCTTTGATCTGTTTGTTTGTAGTTCCCTCTTCAAAGAATACTGTGATCGGCACTTCCTGCTCTACCTTATGTGCAATATTATTCACATTATTGACAATGGAGAAAAAGATTCCAAACAGAAAAATACAGGCAGCCATGGTGATAATGGAAGCCAGGGAAAACATCCAGTTTCTTTTGATATTTTTGACACCCTGTTTCAGAGTGTACCAGATTGTACTAGGCCTCATGATATTCTCCCTCTTTCTCGTCACTTATAATAGAGCCCTCATGCATGGTCACAACACGTTTGCGCATGGAATTTACAATATCCTTGTTATGTGTAACAACCACTACTGTGGTTCCTCTGTCGTTGATCTGTTCCAGAAGCTTCATGATTTCTTCGGAAGTCTTCGGATCCAGGTTTCCTGTAGGCTCGTCTGCCAGAAGGATATCCGGACGGTTGACCAGCGCCCTTGCCAATGCAACTCTCTGCTGTTCTCCACCGGAAAGTTCATCCGGGAAGGATTTGTATTTGACAGCAAGTCCAACTTCCTGAAGTACCTCCGGGACACGTTTACGGATTACTCTTGTGGGACGGTTGACTACTCTCTGGGCAAACGCTACATTCTCATATACATTTCTGTCTTTCAGAAGACGGAAGTCCTGAAATACTACGCCCAACTTACGGCGGTATTTGGCTACTCTTCTGTGTTTCATTCCTTCCAGACGTTCACCGCTTACGATGATCTGGCCGGATGTGGAATCCAGCTCTTTCATAAGAAGTTTGATCAGGGTTGTTTTTCCTGAACCACTGTTTCCTACTACAAAGACGAATTCACCTTTATCTATATGTAAGTTCGCATGGTTCACTGCCGGAAGGCCGGGACCATAGGACTTGCTTACATCTATAAGATCTATCATAGATTTTTCCTCCAATGGGTTAATGAATTTGTAACATTATTGTAATGTATGTTTTTGGGGATTGCAAGAGATTTTTGAGGATTCATAGAATGTTCACAGTAACGCAGTCAACATTCATTCCAAATTGCCTGCGGCAATGGAATTTTGGCTTGCATGTCTCAGGATATTGCATACCTTATCAATTGCAATCTCGATTTCTAACTATACACTGCAAGGCTGGATTTGTAAAGGTCAAAAATGCCTGCGGCAGCAATTAAAGCTGTGGCAGGCATTGAAAATTTTCCTTCTATTATAATATATCAGTATTCCAGTGTTTCCATATATTTCATATAACGTACTACCATGAGTGCAATCTTGAATGTAATGGCATCTTCAAAAACACGGAGATCAAGACCTGTACTCTTCTGGAGTTTATCGAGGCGATAGACCAGAGTGTTTCTATGGATGTAAAGCTGTCTGGATGTCTCTGAAACATTGAGGCTGTTCTCGAAGAACTTATCAATTGTGACCAGAGTCTCTTCGTCAAAGTCATCCGGGGATTTGCCGCCGAAGATTTCTTTGATAAACATCTTACAGAGTGGGATCGGGAGCTGGTAGATCAGTCGTCCGATTCCCAGAGAGCTGTATGCGATCACTTCTTTATCTCCGAAAAAAATCTTACCTACATCAAGAGCCATGCGGGCTTCTTTATAGGAACGTGATACTTCTTTCAGTTCATTGACGATAGTACCGTATGCCATATGTGTCTTACCGTCATTTCCCATTCCAAGAGTATCAAGGATAGTATGTGCAAGCTGATCCATCTCAGGATAATTCTCACCATCTTCAAGTTCCTTGACTACGATAATACTCTTCTCATCTACTGCTGTGATAAAGTCTTTACTTTTACCGCCGAAAAGACTCTTCACGCTTTCCATGGAGCTGTGGTCTTTCTCCTGTGGCATTTCAAGGATCATGACTACGCGGCGGACATCTGCCTCAATGTGCAGTTTCTTCGCACGATTATAAATGTCAACAAGAAGCAGGTTGTCAAGAAGCAGGTTCTTGATAAAGCTGTCTTTGTCAAAGCGTTCTTTATACGCTACAATCAGATTCTGGATCTGAAAAGCGGCGAGCTTGCCAACCATATAAGTATCTTCATCGTCGCCATGGGCGACCAGTATATATTCCAGCTGATAGTCATCACAGACTTTAAAATACTGGAACCCCTTTACAAGCTGGCTGTCGGCCTGTGATTCTACGAAAGCCTGTACATCCTGTGTTGCAATGGAAAAATCTGCAAAAGTACTTGCAAGCACTTTGCCTTCTGTGTCGAGTACACAAAATTCTGTTCTGGAAATTTCTTTTAACCCTTCAAGAGTATTCTGAAGCACCTGATTCGATATCATCTGATTTCAATCCCTTCTCATCCTATAGTGTTTATTTTCCGTTTTAACTATAAAACCTTATACCTGTATTGTATTTTAATATATATTTACCAAAAATGAAAGAGGAAAGAGAAAAAAATTTACAATTTTTTATATATTTTTTTGTATTACTTTTTTTCAATAAAACCTTCTCCATGAACTTCCCTGGCATCTGTCACTATCACAAAAGCTTCCGGATCAATTTCATCTACTTTTTCTTTAAGCATTACGATCTCTTTTTTATTTACCACGCAGAAAAGCATCAGTTTATCCTGTCCTGAGTACATTCCTCTGGCACTGATGCCTGTTACACCTCTGTCCAGATCTTTCATGATCATATCTGCTATTTCTTTTGGCTTTGCTGTAATGATATAGGCAGCTTTTGAGAATTTCAGACCTTCAATCAAACTGTCAGATACTTTTGTCACCAGATATACCGCAATAATCGCATAGAGTGCCTTGTGGATGCCGAACACATACATACCCACCAGTACAACGCCTGCATCTATAACCTGCATGATCTGTGCGATTGAATAGTGCTGCAGATATTTCTGGATGATAGCTGCCATCATATCGGTTCCTCCGGTTGTTCCACCGCCCAGAAAGACAAGACCGATTCCCACACCCTGGATCACACCACCGTAAAGTGCGGCAAGAAGAAGATCATTGCCCGCAAGATTCCATACAGGTTCTATGGCAAGCCAGGTGGACAGAGCAATTTCTCCTATCAAAGCTTTTTTTACAAAGGAGAATCCATTAATCTTCCATCCGATCAGAAACAGTGGAATGTTCAAACCCATATTTGTTACCCAGAGAGGGATACCACCGTCAATGATTCCCTGACTCCCTGCTTTTATAATGATCGCAATACCTGAAAAGCCTCCGGTTACCATACCTGATGCATCAAATACGGAATTGATCGCCAGTGCCATTAATCCGGTTCCTGCTATGATCATCAGATATTCCAGAAGCTGTGATCTTTTTCCATTTACTAACTTCATTCATTCGCCTCCTTGTATTCTGTAAAAATAATATTTGTTTTATGCTTTCATGAATATCAGCCAGAGATACCGCTTTATCACTGTGCCGTAATTATTCGTCCATAAACTACAAGAACGGCAGCAATCCATGAAGGACTGCTCCCGCTCTTATTCTTACCTTATTTTTCAGGCTTATTGATAAAATTTACAAAATGATAACTCTCCATTATCTGGAAGTATTTAACGATCCTTGGATATAAAGGCTCTGCCTTCTCCCCAAATTCGTCTTTTACCAGTGCAGCAATATCTTCCACTGTCTTCCTGCCATCTATGAGTGGCCAGATAAATGTGCCATTGTCATCCAGATGTATCTTCGTATATCTGGGTTTTCCAAACAGCTTCTGGGCAATCGTGTTAAACGCGCCCTTATTCTCTATTTCCAGCACCATTCTCCCCCTGATATCCGTATGCCAGCGAAGCTGTGCACTGCGCTCAGGAATGAGATCCAGATAATTGATCTGTAATTCTTTTTTCTTTTTACTCATTTAAATATTATCATCTCCGCCTGATCAGGCTTTCTTCTTGTTCCAGATACTGAATTTCAGAAGGCTTAAGATCATAAGTAACATCAGGATCACGCCGCCTGCATTACCAAGGTTAATGCTTCCGGAGAGATCAAATACACTGCTTACGTTTACTACTGCAAGGATTGCAAGAAGGATACCTACAAGACCTTCACCTGCGATCATACCTGCACAGTAAAGTGTACCGTCTGTTGCCTGTTCTTCTTTTTTCTTATCATCAACATTCTTTCTTCCGTCAACGAACATACGAACAACACCACCGATCATGATAGCAGCGTTGAGGTAGATTGGAAGGTAAAGACCGATAGCAAATGGCATAACCGGAATTCTTAAGATTTCCAGACCAATTGCAAGGAATACACCGATAAATACCAGTGTCCATGGAAGCTTGCCGCCCATGATACCTTCTACGATCATCTTCATCAGAGTAGCCTGAGGAGCAGGTACTTCTGCACTTCCGTATCCCCATGCAGTGTTCAGAAGATAAAGAACTCCACCGATAGCAAGACCGGCAGCAACAACACCGATAAGCTCACCGATCTGCTGCTTCTTAGGAGTTGCACCAAGAAGATAACCTGTCTTTAAGTCCTGTGAAGTATCACCTGCGATCGCTGCTACGATACAAATTACGGAACCAATAGCAATTGCTGCTTTCATTCCGTCGATACCGGTATTGCCGGATGCTTTGATAACCATTGTTGCGATCAGAAGAGTAGCGATAGCCATACCTGATACAGGGTTGTTGGAGCTTCCTACAAGACCAACCATACGGGAAGATACAGTTGCAAAGAAGAAGCCGAAGATTACGATGATCAGCGCACCGATCGGGTTAACCGGGATAGCCGGAACAAGCCAAATGATCGCAACCATTGCCACAATACCGATCAGGATAACGTTCATTGGAAGATCCTGTGCAGTTCTTTCTGTACTTGTATTCTTGCCACCCTTCATGCTCTTCATGGAATCACGGAAGGTTGCAATGATCAGAGGCAGGGATTTGATCAGAGAAATAATACCACCTGTTGCGATAGCTCCTGCTCCGATATATTTTACATAAGTACTCCAGATTTTAGATGCTCCGCCTGCTGCATAAAGAGCAGAAATTGTTTCTGTTCCGGGATACATAACTGTATCAGCTCCGAACAGACAGATTACCGGAATCAGCACCATCCAGCCAATAAGAGAACCAACAAACATAAAGGATGCGATTCTTGGTCCTACGATATATCCAACACCGAGAAGTGCAGGATAGCATTCCATACCAATTTCACCTTTGAATCCTTTAAATGCTACTGCAACGTCTGCAGGGATTACCTTTAAACCGTCAACGACAAATTTAAAGATCGCTGCGATTCCCATACCTGAGAATACTGTCGCAGCGTTTGCACCACCCTCTTCACCTGCAAGAAGAACATCTGCGCAGGCAGTTCCTTCCGGATAAAGAAGTGTTGCATGCTCTTTTACGATCAGTGCGTTACGAAGTGGTACCATAAAAAGTACACCAAGAACACCACCGCAAAGTGCGATTAATGTGATTTCCACGATACCCGGCATTTCACAAAGTCCTTCTTCTGCCCAAAGGAACAGAGCTGGCATTGTGAAAATTGCACCGGCTGCCAGTGATTCACCGGCTGAACCGATTGTCTGGACCATGTTGCTCTCCAGAATGGAGTTCTTTTTCATGATCTTGCGAATTACGCCCATGGAAATAACTGCTGCCGGAATGGAAGCAGATACAGTCATACCTACACGCAGACCAAGATAAGCATTGGCTGCACCGAAGATGACTGCAAGGATAACACCCATGATGATGGATGTCACCGTAAATTCTGGTGTGATCTTGTCAGCCGGAATATACGGTTTGAACTCTTTGTTTTCGTTCATGATTTCCTCTCCCTTTTGTATTGATTTATAAACATAGAACATTATAGCGAAATTTATACAAAAAGGCAAGGTGAAAAAACTGGTTTTTTATGCACTTTACCATATTGACGTGCTAACTTGATAATCTCTTAACATATCAGCACGCTCAAACAGCATATTTTTGCCCTGTTTTATCAGTCTATTCATCTGAATCCAACTGTTTAATCAGGTATCTCCCAACAATTCTGGAAAAATTCGAAATATCCCGGATATATGCGAAATCTTTGCCAAATATCTTTTTTTCTGTGGAAAGGTCCTTTTCTTCCCCTGCAAACACTCCCAGAACACTTACTCCAAGGTTTCGCAGGTGCCGCACTTCTGTAGCAGTATCATTGATAGCATATTTTCCCATATAAGGTTCCGGGTTCTTTGCGTGAGGTCTGTTTACGATGACATCGTATGGTTTTCCATCACTTAATACAATGAGGATTTTTTTCTCCTCAGATCTCTGAAGCAGACCGTATCCTGCGGTTTTGATAGCAAGTCCATCCCTGTTATTGGAAGAAGTTACATAATTAAAAATATTTTCATTAGCTGACTGTGGATCATCGTACTCACGGAATCTGTGAAGGATCGTATAGTCCCAGAATGTGCAGAAGCTCATGACACGGTGAGGCAGGTTTACATTACTTAATGCTTCACTGATGATATAAGCCTGTAATGCCACATCTCCCTGCCTGGACATCTGGGAACCGCTGGCATCGATCAGCACATCTACTACGAAATCAGATGCATCAGATTTCAATTCTCTTTTAAACAGATTTGCTTCACTGCTTCTGCCCACACGCCAGAGTCTGGACGGAATGATCGTTCCTCTGTCTGACAGTACTTCCTGCGTCTCGCTTTTCAGCACCAGCGTCTTTCGCAAAAGATCTGTGAGGGATGCGATGTTCTGCTTTACGATTCTGTGTTTGTCATGGTAGAGCCAGATATTCTTATTCTTTAATCGCACTGCATATTCGTACTGATAGTTTCGTTTGACCGGATTCTTAAGAATTCCTTCTGTAAAATAAAGGCTGCAGTCTCTGTGAAGTTCCCTGCACATCAGATAATTCATTCGCTTCTCTTCTGCAGGAGTGAGATAAGTTTTTCCGAAATTCAACTCTACATAGGTGTATGCTTTCTCAAGTTCTTCCTCTGTGAGAATTGTAATTTTGTGTTTGGTCTGGCGCTGTTTTTCCATTTCTTCAGTGACAGCAGTGTCTTCCATGTCCGTAATCTTATTTGTCATCTGTTCGATGTAACTCTCCAGAGCTTCCTCATAAAGTTCTTCTGTGAGAAAATCTTCCCAATCGTATTCTGTCAGTTCTTCCATGGTGACTGCCATAACCTGTTCCAGTGTTCCATGATCTTTCTCAAAATCCGGATCAATGATAGTGTTGTAAAGACTGTCAATAATACGGATCAGTTCTATAGTGTCTGTAGCTGTTCTGGCTTTGTAAACCATGTCGCGGATTTTCCGAAGACGCTCTTCTACATAATGGTTTCCATTCTGCAAACGGTCACGCAGGATGGCAATCTTCAGGCGACCGAGAATATCTCCGTATGCGGGCATCTGTTCAAACTCCTGATCCAGGATATCCTCGAATGCTTCCTTCTGCATCTCCCGGACTCCCGGACGCTCCTGACATATTTTATCCCCGATTGCTTCCTCTACACATAGCTGTGCTACTGCAGTCAGTTCTCCCTCTCCTGCCTGGCAGAAGACTTTTTTTACCAGATATAAACCCAGTAGATTCCTGTCATAATATTTTGCCAGAGCGCCCTGCTTGATGCCGTCATACAGAGCAATTGCTTTTGAACGCAGATACAGGGAAACGTCTACTTTCATATTTAACGTGTAATCCCCGCTGATAGTCCAGAGGAGATTGCGGATCCTGTTTTCCAGTTCCAGACGGTAATCGTCGATTTCTACGATTTTCTCATCTTTCATATACATCATCCCTTGTCCAGTCTGCCGGAATTCTGGTTTTCACAATATCCTCTACGATTTCTTTCTCGAAAATATCGAAGGTCTTGTTTACCACCCCCATAGTAACCGCTTTTCTCGGAGAAAGTCCGGTTTCTACAATCTTCATGGCTGCAAGGAGACCTCGCAGATCCAGAGGTTTGGTGGAAATTTCACTGTTTGTGGCTTTGAGCTGAAGATCCAGGAATACTCCGATGAACTGTGTTCTGGCGTTTTCTTTTATATTTGGAAACATCCGGCGGAAAATAAATTCCAGGGATTCTTCAGTCTGAGCCGGCATGTCTATGACCAGAAATCTGGATACCAGCGCTTCATTGAGTTCTTTGGTTCCTGCATAACCGTAATTCATGGTTCCAATAAAACGGGCAGCCGGATGAAGATCAATTTTGTCATAGCCCGGGACATCGATGGAACGGCGATAATCCAAAGTTGCATGAAGAACGGAAACTGCATCGTTCTTTGCCATATTGATCTCGTCGAGGATTCCGAAACCACCGTATTCTGCACACTGATAGATAGTTCCTTTGCGGAGCTTAACTTCGTTGTCCACGAAAGTGTCTGTGCCGATCAGATCTCCGCTGTTAGTATTTACATGAAAAGAAACATTGTACGCGGGACGGTTGAAAATATATGCCAGGTTCTCTGCAAGGATATTTTTTCCTGTTGCCTTCGGACCGGTGAGTAATAGATTCTCCCCTTTGAGCAGTCCGGCAATGGCCATTTCCAGAATGTCTTTTCCGTAAAATGGAATGGATGGTTTCACAATCCTGTCTGCTGTCTCCGGTACCACCTCATACCGGCTACGGAATTCTTCTACTCTCTTTATCAGTTCAGGGGCTACCTGCTGCTCCTCCAGAAATTTCAGTTCTTCCATTTAGTTCTCCTTTATATAACTATTATAGTCCAGTTTGTGTTATAGAAAAAGGCCGCTTATCTTTTACAGATTCACGACCCTTTCATTATAGCATTCTTCTTTATATTTTTACAACATTATACTTCAAATACAAGATCTCCATAAGAAGGCATCGGCCACATTTCCTTATCTACGATCATTTCCAGTTCATCCACCGGCTCACGTAAAGCTTCCATTGCAGGAACCACCTTTTCTCTGCAGAATACGGCTCTGTCCCGTCCCTCTGCATATTCCGGGGTCTTCTCAACCAGTTTGCTCAGCTTACTCATGGCACTGTTCGCAGCCTTTAAGAGTTTTGACGCTTTCTTGAGCAGATCAAGCTGTACACTTACATCGATCAGTCCTTCGCCCGCTGTTTTCACTGTATTGATAGATTCGCCAAGAACAGTGGTATATCTGATAACTGCCGGAATGATCTGCTTGGTTGCCATGTCGATCATGGTCTTTGCTTCAATATTGATTGCTTTAGAGTAAATCTCATATTTAATCTCTGCACGTGATTCAAGCTCAGCTCTTGAGAATACATCAAAAGATTCAAAGAGTTTCACTGCCTTCTCTGTAGTAAGTGCAGGGATTGCATCCACCATGCTCGGAAGGATCGGAAGTCCGCGGCGTTTAGCTTCTTTCTCCCATTCCGGCGCATAGCCGTTTCCGTTAAATACGATCTTCTGATGATCTGTGGCATATTCTTTGATCAGGTCATGTACCGCCAGCTCGAAATCAGGAGCTTTTTCCAGGCGGTCACATACTTCCTTAAATACTTCTGCCGTGATCGTATTCAGGACTACGTTACATGCGGAAATAGAATCTCTTGAGCCCACCATACGGAATTCAAATTTATTTCCTGTGAAAGCAAAAGGTGAAGTACGGTTACGATCTGTGGCATCCTTCATGAAATCAGGCAGAGTCTTAACACCTGTTTCCAGCTTACTTCCCTTTTTACTGTGAGTTGCTGTTCCTGTGCTGACCAGCTGTTCCAGAACATCCTCCAGCTGCTCTCCAAGAAATACGGAAATCACTGCCGGCGGTGCCTCATGGCCGCCAAGTCTCTGGTCATTTCCCACATCTGCCGCAGATTCACGCAGAAGATCTGCATGTTCATCTACTGCTTTCAGGATACAGGTGAGGACCAGAAGGAACTGAATATTTTCATGAGGTGTTTTGCCCGGATCCAGAAGATTGATTCCGTCATCTGTGGTAAGAGACCAGTTGTTATGCTTACCGGAGCCATTCACACCTGCAAATGGTTTCTCATGAAGGACACAGCGCATTCCATGGCGGCTGGCAACCTTTTTAAGAATACGCATCATCATCTGGTTCTGGTCTGCTGCGATATTGACCGGTGCATAAATCGGTGCAAGCTCATGCTGTGCAGGGGCAACCTCATTATGCTGTGTCTTTGCAGGAATTCCAAGCTTCCAACATTCTTCATTTACCTCTTTCATGTATGCGGAAATTCTCTGACGGATACTTCCAAAGTAATGGTCATCCATTTCCTGTCCCTTCGGAGGCATAGCTCCAAAAAGAGTTCTGCCTGTATAGATCAGGTCTTTTCTCTGAAGCCATTTCTCTTTATCGATCAGGAAATATTCCTGCTCTGCTCCTACTGACGGAGTTACTTTCTTAGAAGTTGTATTTCCGAAAAGTCTCAACAGACGGAGTGCCTGGGTGTTGATTGCTTCCATAGAACGAAGAAGTGGTGTCTTCTGGTCAAGTGCTTCTCCCGTATAGGAACAGAATGCAGTAGGAATACAGAGTGTTCCACCTGCTGCATCATGACGGACAAAAGCCGGTGATGTACAGTCCCATGCTGTATATCCTCTCGCCTCAAAAGTTGCTCTTAATCCACCGGACGGGAAAGAAGATGCATCCGGTTCACCTTTGATCAGTTCTTTTCCGGAGAAAGACATCAGGACCTTGCCGTTATCCATCGGAGCTGTGATAAAAGCATCATGTTTCTCTGCTGTCACACCTGTAAGGGGCTGGAACCAGTGGCTGTAATGTGTGGCACCTTTCTCGATGGCCCATTCTTTCATCTCGTGTGCTACTACATCCGCAATTTCCATAGACAGTTCTTTGCCCTCTTCTATGGTTTTTTTCAATTCTTTGTAGATCTTCTTCGGAAGTCGTGCCTGCATGACGGAATCATTAAACACGTCACATCCAAAAGTCTCTACTACATTGATATACTCACCCATTTTATTTCTCCTTTTTATTTATTAACGGGGAAATTCCAATTGATCTGGTTTCCTCATTTTTTGTACTTTTCAGATACAGATTCAGTGCTTCGTGGCAGTTTTCAATCTCTATCTGTGTATGACTGCCGCCGTATTCACCGTCCAGAGTCCATGGTACCGGTTCTTCTGAGGTAATGGTCACCCTGGCTGATTTAAAAGAATGAATCAGATCTGTATTGTCCTCTGCTGTCAGCATTGCAGTCATGATCTCCTGCAATTCCAGCGGATTCTTCGGTCTTGTAATCATGGTAACTTCAAAAAGTCCGTCATTCATATCCACGTTCTTGCCTGTAAGGTTCTTAAACCCTCCCACTGAACGGGAATTGGTGATCATCCCAAAGATGAAGTCATCCTCCACAGTTAATTCTTCGGATTCAATTCTCATATGGTATGATTTGATATCAAAAAGGCGTTTCACTCCCTCAAGAAGATAGGCTACATGGCCAAGGATATTCTTGAGATCCTGATCTGTCTGATAGGCTACATCTGTGAAAAGACCGAAAGCTGCTATATATGTAAAGCTCTGGTTATTGAATCTGCCGATGTCACAGTGATAAAGTTTCTCTTCCATAATCATGGAAGCGGCATCTGTCATGCTTTTCGGCATAAAGAGACTGTTTGCAAAGTCGTTGGTGCTTCCTGCCGGAATGTATCCGATGGGAATGGAACTCTTCTTTTCCATTACTCCGGTAACCACCTCATCAAGAGTCCCGTCTCCGCCGCTACATACGATAAGGTCCACTTTGGATTCGTATTCTTTGGCTTTCTCGTAGGCATCTTTTGGTTTCTGTGTGGAATAGATAATGACTTCATAACCGCCTTTGTTGAAAATATCTACTATATCAAGCAGGTTTGTTTTGATCTTGCCTTTACCTGCCTTGGGATTGAAAACAAAGAGCATTTTTTTGTTCATTTCGAGCAACTCTCCTTTTTTCAGGGTTTAAATGCGTAGTTTTCAGAGTACGCAGATTTCTATTTATATAATATAAGAAAAAAGGGTGGAAAAGTCAATGGGGTTTGACGGGCAAAAAAATTGGGGACGACAGGAAATATTTTTGGTTTCAGGTGCGGTTTCGCGGGCTAATAACTCTAGGTGTGTGGAAATCTGCTAAAAACATTCAAAAATTGCTCAAACTCGCTTCGCTCAGACAGTGAGCAATTTTTGAATAACGCAGATTCCCACGCACCAAGAGTTACTACACCCACTGCAAATGCACCTGAAACCAAAAATATTTCCTGCCTGTTGGCTGGCTGCGGGACTGCCGAGCTGTTACTGCTCACTTCGTTCACAGTAATGCGCCTTGCAACGACAGGCTATGCAGATGAGATTTCCTCACAGAACATTTTGCAGGATGGTAACGCATGAACCGGGACTGGTGAATAGTTGCAATTTTTCTAAATTTTTTATGGCAAGTTATATTTTGGCGTGATAAAATGGGGATTGTATTTATTAGGTAATTGTAAAACGAAAAACCAATATTTTCAATAGGTTCAGAGTTTCGCAAATGCCTATTGTATTTATTATAGAAAGGATTTCTTATTCATATGATTAAATTGATTGCTTCAGATATAGATGGAACTTTGGTAAAGGATGGGACTCTGGCTATTGACAGGGAGTATATGGAGGTTATCGGAAGGCTGATTGATAAGGGGATTGTTTTTGTGGCATGCTCCGGACGGCAGTACAGAAGTGAGAGAAAACTGTTTACCCCTGTCGCAGACAGACTGCTTTATATCTCTGACGGAGGAACTGTTGTACGAACTCCGAAGGAAATTCTGAAAGTGGATACTCTGCCTGACGAAATCTGGAAAGGAATGTGTTCTATGGTAAGAGAGAATATGCCTTCCTGTGATTATTTTATTTCCACACCTGAACGCTGTTTCGCAGAAGACGGAGGCAGCCAGATGTTTCACTGGCTGAGAGATTCTTACGGATATGATATCCATGAAGTTCCGGAAATGTTAAAACTCGAGGGGCAGCAGGTAAACAAATTTGCTGTCTACCACCCCAACGCCTGTGAGGAAATGTGCGCCCCTTTATTCACTCCCACCTGGAAAGACAAAACAGTTATGGCTGCCGCCGGCAAGGAATGGATGGACTGTACTGCCCCAGGTTCCGGCAAAGGTCCTTCCGTTGCTTTCCTTCAGGAATATCTGGGAATTTCACCTGACGAAACCTGCACTTTCGGAGATAACCTCAACGATATTGAAATGCTTCAGAATGCCGGTCTCAGCTACGCAGTCTCCAACTCCCGCCCCGAAGTCCGGGCTGCCGCCAAAAATACCTGCCCGCCCTACTGGGAAAACGGAGTTCTGCAAATTCTGAAGTCTTTCTTATAAAAGATACAAATTACTCCAGTTCATACCAATACACAGCGCAGAAACATATTTCATTTCGTGTGCATTTGCAGGAGTCTTAGAACTTCTTAGCTGATAAAAATATGCGTTATAAGAAAAATGACCCACTGTCTGAGCCACAGCATGCGGCGAGTTTGGGGCATTTTTCTTATGTTTTTAGCATATTTTTAGCAACTTAGAAGTTCTTAGGCTCCGAAACCGCACACGAAATGAAATATGTTTCTGCGCGTCCCTTTTTAATTCCTAAGCTTCCATTACAGCATCTTTCATAGACTTCACATACTCTTTCACATAGGGCACACAATCCCTGCCATACTGTGCACACAACTTCACAATTGCAGATCCTACAATCGCTCCATCTGACTGCGCCGCCATCTTCTTCGCCTGTTCCGGCGTAGAAATTCCAAATCCAACTGCACAAGGAATATCTTTCGCCTGTTTTACCAGCTTCACCATTGCCTCGATATCTGTAGTAATATTAGTTCTTGTTCCTGTAACACCAAGAGAAGAAACACAATACACAAACCCTTCCGCATCCTTCGCAATCTGTGCGACCCTCTCATGAGAAGTCGGCGCAATCAGAGAGATCAGATCAACACCGTATTTCTTACATACAATATCAAACTCTTCTTTTTCCTCAAATGGCACATCTGGCAGAATCAAACCATCCATTCCGATTTCTGCAGCTGTTTTAATAAACCGCTCCGTTCCGTAAGAAAATACCACGTTTGCATAAGTCATAAACACCATAGGAACAGAACTGTTCTTTCTGATCTTTACCACCATGTCAAATACCTTATCTGTAGTCACACCACCGGAAAGTGCTCTCACATTTGCTCTCTGGATCACCGGTCCCTCTGCTGTAGGATCAGAAAACGGAATCCCAAGCTCGATCAGGTCTGCACCAGCTTCCTCCATTGCATAGACAAGCTGCTCTGTCACTTCCAGAGACGGATCTCCACAGGTAATAAACGGGATAAATGCCTTTCCTTTTTCAAATGCTTCTGTAATTCTCTTATTCATGGATATCCTCCCCTCTGTAACGCGCGATTGCTGCACAGTCCTTATCTCCACGTCCGGAAATTGTAATGACCACGATCTGGTCTTTTCTCATCTGTGGAACAATTTTCCTTGCGTAAGCGACTGCATGAGCACTTTCGATGGCAGGAATGATTCCCTCTGTTCTGGAAAGATACTCAAATGCTTCCACTGCTTCTTCATCTGTGACAGGTACATATTCTGCACGTCCTGTATCATAGAGATGCGCATGTTCCGGTCCGATTCCCGGATAATCCAGACCTGCGGAAATGGAATATACAGGTGCGATCTGACCATATTCATCCTGACAGAAATAAGATTTCATTCCATGGAAGATTCCCAGTTTGCCGGTTGCAATGGTAGCTGCTGTCTCTGCCGTATTTACGCCACGTCCTGCTGCCTCACATCCGATCAGACGGACATCTTTGTCATTGATAAAATTGTAGAATGTTCCGATCGCATTGGATCCGCCACCTACACATGCAAGAACTGCATCCGGAAGTCTGCCCTCTTTTTCAAGGATCTGCTCTTTGATTTCTTTGGAGATCACTGCCTGAAAATCGCGAACAATTGTAGGGAACGGATGAGGTCCCATTACAGAACCAAGTACATAATGTGTATCGGAAATACGGTTTGTCCACTCTCTCATTGTCTCGGAAACAGCATCCTTCAGTGTTGCAGTACCGGAAGTAACTGCATTGACCTTTGCACCCAGAAGACGCATTCTGTATACATTTAATGCCTGACGTTCTGTGTCTTCCTTTCCCATGAAGATTTCACATTCCATACCCATAAGAGCTGCTGCTGTTGCTGTTGCCACACCATGCTGACCTGCGCCTGTTTCTGCAATGACACGGGTCTTGCCCATTTTTTTTGCAAGAAGTACCTGACCAAGTACATTGTTGATTTTGTGAGCACCTGTATGGTTTAAATCTTCTCTCTTTAAGTATACTTTTGCTCCACCCAGATCTTCTGTCATGTGAGATGCAAAGTAGAGACGGGATGGTCTTCCTGCATATTCATTCAGAAGCTCTGTAAGCTCTGCGTTAAACTCCGGGTCATCTTTATAATGGTTGTAGGCTTCCTCCAATTCGATGACAGCATTCATCAGTGTTTCCGGAATGTACTGTCCTCCATGGATGCCGAATCTTCCTTTTGACATCTGTATATGTCCTCCTTTTATGTATGTAATCCCTGGCCTGTCAGATGGTCGGTCAGAGTATTCTATGTTCTTTCTGAATTAGTCAAGCGGATATTCGCAATCCGCTTCGCTACTTGCTCATAACCGAATAACTGCTCCGCAGTTTATCAGAAGGAGCTTGCACTCCTCCTGATACAAGCAAGTCCCCACCCACTACTTATTGCTTTTCGCAATTGAAGCAGGTGACTTACTTGATTCGGTTATCTTATTTTATATGCACCAGTTGAACTGCCTTCAAAATCTTATCTCTGTCTTTCATTCCATCCGTCTCCACGCTGCTGCTCAGATCTACTGCATAGGGATGAATAGTCCGGACGGCTGTTTCCAGATTATCTGCACCCAGTCCTCCTGCCAGGAAAAACGGTCTGTCTATCTCCGGGATCAGTGACCAGTCAAAGGTCTGTCCGGTTCCACCGCCACCCTGATCAAGCAGTATATAATCTGCAGGACTTTTCAGGGCTTTTTCAATATCCTGAGCCGTTTTTACGGAAAAGGCCTTTATAACCTGATGACCTGTATTCTTTTGGATTCTCCGTATATATGCCTCATCTTCCTGTCCATGAAGCTGTGCAATATGGATAGTTCCGTCAAGAAGCAGTTCCTCCACACGCTCAGGTGCTACATTTACAAAAACACCTACAGGGATAATGTCCGGATTAAGTTTTGCAGTAAGTTCTCTCACCAATGCACCTGTAACATTTCTGCTGCTCTTCGGAAATTCTATGATAAATCCACAGTAATCAGGTTTTGCTTCATTTACATAGGTAATGTCTTCCGGGCGTTTCAGACCACAGATTTTGATTTTGGTTCTTTGCTGTTGTTCTCTGGTCATATTCTATCCTCTCAGATAATATTCGATCTTTCAGCGTAACGGGCTGCCATTCAGGCTTTCCAGCGCTGCTTTCTTGTTCGGGCTTCGCATCAGTGTTTCCCCGATCAGTACCGCATCCACTTTATCCTCATAAAGAAGCCGGATATCCTCCGGGGTGCGGATTCCGCTCTCGGAAACAAAAACCACATTGTCCGGTGCCATTTTTCTCAGGCGAATGCTGTTGTTCATATCTACCTGAAAGGTTCTCAGATCCCGGTTATTGACTCCCACGATCTCTGCCCCGAGATTTAAGGCCCTGTCCACTTCGTACTCATCGTGTGCTTCTACCAGTGCATCCAGTCCCAGCTCTTTTGCAAGCTGTCTGTATGCTCTTAATTCTCCGTCATCCAGGATGGCGCAGATAAGCAATACCGCGGAAGCACCAAGGGATTTCGCCTGATAGATCATATATTCATCTACTGTAAAATCCTTGCGGAGTACAGGTATCTGTACAGCGGCTGCGATTTCTCTCAGATACTGGTCTGCTCCCTGGAAATAAAAAGGTTCTGTGAGACAGGAGATTGCACTTGCACCTGCCTGTTCATATTCCTTTGCAATTGCCAGATATGGAAAATCCGGTGCGATCAGTCCCTTTGAGGGGGAGGCTTTCTTTACCTCGCAGATATAGGACATACCATCTTTTTGTAATGCCTGGAGAAATGTGATTTTCTGCCTTGCATTTTTATTTACTTCCTGAATCCGGTTCTCCAACTCCGAAACAGAAATACGGGATTTTTCTTTTGCAATTCTTTCTCTTGTTCTGGCTGCTATTTCTTCTAATATATTCTTCATAATCTCTATGATTTTTCTGTAACTGTTCTGTATATCCACAGTCAGCAGATTACCGGACAGTTACAGATTTCCTTTACATTAGTAATTTGGGGTTGCTTTTTATTTATTTGTCTCTTCTACAAATTCTTCCAGTTTTTTCAGTGCTGCACCGCTGTCGATGAGGGATTCTGCCAGCTTCACTCCTTCTTCTATGGAGGCGGCTTTTCCTGCGATATAGAGTGCTGTACCTGCATTTAAACATACCGCCTGACGCTTCGGACCTTTTTCCTCACCTTTCAGGATTGCTTTTGTGATCTCTGCGTTTTCTGCAGGTGTACCACCTGTCAGGGCACCCTTCTCACATCTCTCATATCCAAACTGTTCCGGTGTGATCTCATAGGAAGTAAATTTGCCATCCCTGATCTCACATACAGAAGTAGGTGCGCACATGGAAATCTCATCCAGACTGTCCTGTCCATAGACAACCATTCCTCTGTTAACGCCCAGATTTGCCATAACCTGTGCCAGTGGCTCCACCAGTGACTGATCGTAAACTCCCATCAGTTCCATGTTTGCACCTGCCGGATTACTTAACGGTCCAAGAATGTTAAATACAGTACGGATTCCTAGCTCTTTACGGATCGGTGCCACATATTTCATTGCAATGTGATAATTCTGCGCAAACAGGAAGCAGATGTTGATCTTTTTCAGGATCTCTGCACTGCGTTCCGGCGTCAGTGTAATCTTCACTCCCAGTGCTTCCAGAACATCTGCTGCACCGGATTTGGAGGATGCTGCCCTGTTTCCATGTTTTGCAACCGGAACACCGCCTGCTGCGATCACCAGAGAAGAAGTAGTGGAAATATTGAAAGAATTAGAACCGTCTCCGCCGGTACCCACGATTTCAAGCACATCCAGGTTGTGGAGAAGTTTGATACAGTGAGCTCTCATTCCTGCTGCGGAAGCTGTGATCTCATCAATTGTCTCTCCTTTTAAAGCTAATGCAGTAAGATAAGCAGACATCTGTACAGGTGTTGCCTGACCGCTCATAATCTCGTCCATTACAGCTTCTGCTTCCGCATAAGCTAAATCCTGTTTCTTTGATAATTTAATAATGGCTTCCTTAATCATTTCTCACTACCTCCATAAAGTTCTCTATCATCACTCTGCCGTCCGGTGTCATTACAGATTCAGGATGAAATTGTACTCCGAACACAGGATATTTCGTATGTTCCACTGCCATGACCTCTCCGTCCTCTGACTCTGCTGTTACCTTAAGTTCTGCGGGCAGGGTATCCTTTAACGCTGCCAGGGAATGATATCTGGCTGCTGCAAAGGTATCCGGCAGGTCCTTAAAAAGCCGGCTTTCTCCTGTTTTATACATCAGCTTTTTCTTTCCATGCATCAGCTCTTTTGCATAGGAAACTGTTCCTCCAAAGGCTTCGCAGATGGACTGATGTCCCAGGCACACACCCAGGATAGGGATTTTTCCTGCAAATTCTTTAATCACCGGAATACAGATACCTGCATCCTCCGGCCTTCCCGGACCAGGGGATAAAATGATGGCTTCCGGTTTCATCTCTGCGATTTCTTCCAGTGTACACTCATCGTTTCTCACTACTTTGATGTCCGGTTCCACTGCGCCGATGAGCTGATATAAGTTATAGGAAAAACTGTCATAATTATCGATCAGTAATATCATTCTAATCCCTCCTGTGCCTGTTCAATTGCCTGTACCACAGCTCTTGCCTTGTTGCAGCATTCCTGAAATTCCTTTTCCGGTACACTGTCTGCCACGATTCCGGCACCTGAACGGATACAGATTTCTCCGTTTTTCTTGTAAACCAGGCGGATGGCAATACAGGTATCCAGGTTTCCTGCAAAATCCAGATATCCGATGGCGCCTCCGTAAATGCCTCGTTTGCTCTGTTCCAGTTCCTCGATGATCTGGCAGGCTCTGAATTTGGGTGCTCCGGAAAGAGTTCCTGCCGGAAGGATTGCGTCTACTGCATCCACAGCGTCTTTATCATCCCGGATGATTCCTGTTACTGTGGAGCCCAGATGCATTACATGGGAAAAACGTTCTACGCAGAGATACTTTTCTACTTTTACAGTTCCGATCTTGCTGATCTTTCCAATATCGTTTCTTCCCAGGTCTACCAGCATATTGTGTTCTGCCAGCTCTTTCTCATCTTTCAGAAGTCCCTCTTCAAGTTCTTTATCCTCTTCTCTTGTCTTTCCTCTTGGTCTGGTTCCTGCCAGAGGGAAGGTACTTAAGGTGCCATTTTCCAGCTTCGCAAGGGTTTCCGGGGAAGCACCTGCCAGTTCAATGTCATCACTGGAGAAATAAAACATATAAGGAGAAGGATTAGATGCCCGAAGAACCCGATAAGTATCAAACAGGCTTCCTGTTGCTTTCGCACGCATGGGATTGGAAAGTACTACCTGGAAAATATCACCTTCTCTGATGTAATGTTTGGCTTTCTCCACCATCTCTGCATATTTTTCTTTCGGAAATTTCGGCTGTATTTCTGACTGAAGTCTCAGCGGTTCAAATTCCATATGCTCCCCGTTTCGGATCAGCTGCGCCATTTCCTCCAATTTCTTTACTGCTTTCTCGTAGGAGGCTTCCAGATCATCTGCCATCACACCTGTGATCAGAAGTACTTTCTGTCTGAAATGGTCAAATACGATCACCTGATCAAAAAGCATTAAATCCATGTCCCTGAAATCCTGCTGTTCCCTGTCCTCCAGTTTCAGCTTTGGTTCACTGTATTTGATATAATCGTAGGAGAAATATCCTACCAGACCGCCTGTAAAAGGAGGCATCTTTTCCATTACCGGAGTTTTATATTTCCGGATGATTTCTCTGAGAGTATCACCGGGATGTGTGACCTGCCTTACGGTTTCCTCTGTTTTTCCCTCAGCATCGGTTGTCCGGATCTTCAATGTTCTGTCTGTACAGGTAATCTCCATGGACGGTTCATACCCCAGAAAAGAATACCTGCCCCACACTTCTGTCTGGCTGGCACTTTCCAGCAGGTAACAATGGCGGCTGGCTTTTCGCAAAATGCGCATTACCTCTACCGGTGTATATCTGTCTGCATAAAGTTCTCTGCACAGAGGAATACGACGATATTCTTTTGTCTGTGCAAGCTGTCTGATGGTTTCTAATGTTGGATACATGGAAACACCTCCTGTGATTAATTCAGTTTCTGCCAAGAACATAAAAAAGCCCGCCCTTGACAGAATTATCGTTTCTGTCAAGGACGAGCGTATATACTTCACCCGCGGTGCCACCTTGATTTACGGTTTGAACCGTACTCTTTGCGAAATACCTTCATATTCCCGGCAACTGACGTATGCCTCACGTCACAGGATACTTAGTCTGCTCTGTAATCTTCAACCTTTCACTGTGCCCTCAGCGGCCCATTTGGCAGACTGCATTTCCACCCGGCTCTCACCTTCCCGGATTCTCTGTGCGCGCATGACTGCTTTGACTTCCGCTTCATCGGTTTAATCTGTTAAATTTACACTTAATTTACCACCGGAAGCTATATTTGTCAACCCGGAATTTCATTTTCAATAACATATTTTTATCATTACGTTGTTGTTCACTCCGTTCTCAGTAACGTAGCCAAAATTCATTCCAGACATCTGCAGTCTGTTTTCGCCACATACATCTGCACCAGATAATCATTCACTATAATCTGAATAAAAGCGCAAAACCAGATATTCCCAGTTTCGCGCTTTTTATTGTTTTACTTATTCACTTTCGAACAATCCCAGTGTGCCAACAAGTTGATTCTGCTGCTATTTCTTCTGTGCCTCTTTTTTCTTCATGTCAAGAATCTCTTCTGCAATCTCAACTTCGGATTTCTCATCCGGTGGAAGCACGATATTCAGAATGATAGCAAACAGTGCTGCAGGTACGATTCCTGAACCGCCGAAGATCAATGTGATTGCCTGCGGCATATGTGCAAGGACTGCTGAGTTTGCCCCAAGTCCATAGCCAAGACCAAGTGCAACGGAGACAATTGTTACGTTTCTCGGAGTTACCGGCCATTTTGTGATAAGCTGGATACCGCTGACAACAATAGATGAGAACATCATAACTGCCGCACCGCCCAGTACGCTCTGAGGCATGATGGAGATCAGTGCTGCAAGCTTCGGAAACAGACCACATGCGATAAGAAAAATACCGCCTGTTGCAATTGAAAAACGGTTTACAACCTTGTTCATTGCAACCAGACCTACGTTCTGGCTAAAAGAAGTATTCGGAAGTACGCCAAATACTGCTGCCAGTGAAGATCCAAGACCATCACACATAACGCCGCCGGAAAGCTCTTTGTCTGTAGCTTCTCTTCCAAGACCACCCTCTGTGATACCAGAAATATCACCGACAGTCTCTACAGCTGTTACAATAAACATGATGCCGATCGGAACGATTGCCCTTGCATCAAATACCCATTTGACAGGCATGATCTTCGGCACTGCAAACCAGGATGCGCTTGCTACTTTATCCCAGTTAAGAACCCAGGATTTGGTAGCTTCTACTGTTGCACCTGCATCATCCACATAGGTAAATGTGGTAGGAAGAACTGCTGCCATAATACTTACCAGCACATATCCTACGATAATGCCGATCAGAATTGATGCAAAGCTTGTAAATCCTTTTGTCCCATGTTTTAATACGACAATTACAACCAGAACTACAAAGCCTACAAACAGATTCTCCAGAGAACCGTAGTCCTTAGCGGAACTTCCGCCTCCAAAAGAACTGATACCAACAGCGATCAGTGAAAGACCGATTGATAATACAACGGTTCCTGTTACAACTGACGGAAAAAATTTTCTCAGTGGTTTCAGGAAGCTTCCCAGTACAGTTTCAAAAAGACCGCCGATAAAGGATGCCGCCATGATTGCACCATACGCAACCACTCCATTACCCATGACTCCTGCAACACTCTGGCATACGCCAATGAAACCGGAACTGGTTCCCATAACGATGGGGAGTTTACCACCCACAGGTCCTATGGTAAATACCTGAACCAATGTTACAATACCTGCGATCAGCATGGCATTCTGCAGAAGTGCTACCTGCAGTTCTCCGCCGGCTTCGATTCCACAGGCTGCTGTGATAATCAGAAGCGGTGTAAGGTTACCTACGAACATAGCCAGCACATGCTGCAAACCAAGAGGAATCGCCAGCTTCAGTGGCGGCCTTCCATCAAGGTCGTAGGGTGTTACTGTGTTTTTCTCTTGTTTCTCCATTCCTTTCCCTCTCTTTCGTGGATGTTAACGTGTAATGGCAAGGCAGTCTGTTTATCAATAGTCAGAATTTATTTAAAAAAGGCAGCTATCCCCTGAGAATAACTACCTTGTTATTATTTCATCATACTGTTGATATATCTCCTTGCTTTTACCCGTTGATATTATAAAGGATTTAAGAAATTATGGCAATAGATATGCAAAAATTTATGTATTAATATATCGAAACCTCAATAAGCTTCACATCCAGACTTATTGTTCCTGTGCATTACAATGCCATATTTTTTTCTACTGCCTGCATTCTGTTCTCAAGATTTGCAACATGTTCTATCAGGTAACTGGTCTGTACTGTATTCACATGATTATTATGTGCTGCTTCTACGGCTTCATTGAATTTTTTCACCAAATAGCCATGATTTTCCGCTAAAATTGAAATATTTCTGTCAGTTACATTTTCAAGATGAAGTTTAACACCGTTTACTTCTTCTTTTAAATCGCAAATATCCTGCTGTAACGGTTCAATAGCTTTCTGAACGGTAGCTTCTACTGTTTCTTTTACCGTAGCTTCTACTGTTTCTTTTACCGTAGCTTCCATCATTTCCCTTAACATTTTCATATCGTTTTTGTCCAGCATGTTTCTCACCTCCTGATCTGTTTACTTATCATTTCGTTCTTTTTCTGCTGATTATAACAAGTTCCGGATGTGAAGTCTAGTGAACCTCACATGACTGAAGTCACGTGCTTCCAGACGCTTTAGGCGTCAGACTGAATATCGGCGGATACGCCTGTAACTTAGGTGCGCAGTTATGCGCATTTCCCATGCCAGATATGGCTGGTTCCCACATTACAGGTAGTCCGCTGTATATCTGCCTGTATCTATGCTGCTTTTAAACGTTCCATTTCTGAATAGAGTTTCCTCAGATCTGCATAGACGCATGAGGTTCTACGCTTTACAGGAGGGACT